>BNJT01002311.1_pt1 | contig 159374 bp, 227 predicted proteins | sample 8540491 | NCBI WGS metagenome assembly BNJT01 (sample SAMD00202455, study PRJDB9452) | human saliva metagenome | host: Homo sapiens
ATCTCCATTTTTCTGCCTTGACAACAACACGGACTGGATCTCCTTCACGTACGCTTGGTACAATTGTTGCAATACCATTTTCAGTCACACTTGCTGTTACAGCTGGAACTTTTTCCTTGGCTTGCTTCTAGATAGTAGTCAGTCAAGCCTGGGTTAAAGTTTGGCAAATCTTTTCCATCTACTTGGATTTGTGCTTGAGCTTTCTTAGCTGCAGCTACTTGTTTAGAGAAGATTTGCAATTTCTGTAATTGAAGTACCCCTATTTACCATCTGGTCTAACCATGCGGATACGAACTGCGTAAGTGTTGACTTTATCAAAGCTAAAGTGGGTCATTTCTCCAGCTCTTACTTGATCTGGAGCCTTGAGATTTGTCACTTGTTTCCAGTTGTTAGTCATCATTAAAGACGTGGTCTTCACTAGCTACAAAGCTTGGGATTCTTAGGAACTGTTGGAACTTCTGAGCCAACATAGTATTCAATGACATATGACTTAGGTGCACCAACTCCGTGGTCTTCGTGGAAGGCTACATTGAGGTTATCAACCGAACGTTTAGACAGGATACCAGAGTCACCAAAGAGAATTCCTACTGAAGCTTCACTTGTACGGTTCCAGTTTGTCCAACGGTTTGCTGGTTGGTTGTTATAAGAAATCAATTTGTCATTGACATTGGCTACTGAATCACTTGGATTTGAGTCTGATGCAAAGGCAAGTGGCAATTCTGAACCAGTCCACTGGTCAGAAATATTAGCACCAGTTTCTGTCTGTGAAGATACACGAACATGAAGTTTGGTTGGTAGTTGAGTACCTTCGACATGTCCTGTCACAGTAAAGCTTGCCTTCTTGTGCGTATTGGCTTGGGTCAATTGCGTCCCAAGTTACTTTAGCTGAAGAGACTTGGCCATTTGAGTGATAAGTCCGAACACTCTCTGGTAGTTGAGGTGCTTCTGCAACTGGAGTTGTTACGCTCACTTCTTCGACAGCAATGATACCTTCAACAGATACCTTAGCATGAGCTTCTTTTTCAAGCCCTTCTACTTTACCAAGAACATCAAAGCTATGGTATTTAGCAAGTTCTTCCTTAGCAACTGCTTGCCAAGTCACCTTGTGAACCTTTGGAAATCCTTTGTCATACTCTACAGTTACTGTAGCTGGGAGACTTGGTTCTTGGTTCAAACCTGTCACGACACTAACTGGACGGATGGCTTGGACGACTTTGCTTTCAGTATTTGCTTGAATGTTCAAGTCAATCTGACCTTCTGCTCCTTCAAATTGAGCTTTCAGAGTTACTTGACCTGGTTTGTGCAATTCAAGCATACCTTTACGAACGGCTACATCTCCCTCACCTGTAGTTGAGAAGCTAACCTTGTCAGCCTTCAAGACTGCCTGAGTACCATCTTGGTAGTGAGCCAATACTTTGATACCAACTGTTTGGTCTTCTTTCAAAGCAGCTGCATTTTCAACTTCTAGGCTCAAACGTTCAATTTGTGGAGCCTCTTGTAGGAATTGGATAGCATAGGTTTGTAGTGGGCCACCATCATTTGGTTGAACATGGATAGTTGCTCGCATACCATTTGCTTCATTAGCTTGAATAACTGTCACTTGAGCATTTTTCAGCTGTAGCTTTAACCTCTGGCAAAGCTACGCCATATAGCAAGCTTTGTGGTATTTTTACAGGTTGGTCAGTTGAAAGACCTTCAACCGCTTGATCTGCTACGGTTACACTTGGAACTACTGGATTAGTAGCTTGACCTTCTGCTACTACCAAGGTCGCAGTGATTTCTTCATCTTCTAAAATACCTTTTGCTTGAATGCGAGATCCTGCGATAGCTAGTTTAGCTTGATCTTCAGCTGCAATTTCCCACTTATTAACTTCGTAGCTCGCTACAGTGCCATCTGACAATACGTATGAAACAGACTTTGTCAACTGAATTTAGGTCTGTATTTGGAGCGATTCTCTTAACGACAGGCAATTCTGCTTCGAGAGCCAAAGATTTCAACACGCGCTTCTACTTCACGTCCTTCTGCCACACCTTTAACAGTAACAATTCCTGGTTCGTTGACATCAACTGCTGACCACTCTACTGGAAGTTTTTGCACGACTGCCGTCACTGTAGATAAATGCCACTTTCTTAGGCATTTTTTTGGTGCTTGCCCGATAACTGTACGTACTTTTAGGTACTTCTGTACCCTAAGACAGTTTTTTTCTTCTTGGTCTTTCTTACCTGTGAAGATAGTAGTTTGAGCAGATTTCAAGAGATCAGAGTGAGCAGTCAAAGTAAATTTACCAGCTTGCTCAGTTGATTTGACAATGACAACACCCTTACCATTGAAGGCCTTACGGATCCCATGAACCGTCTGCTTGTTCTTTTGTAACGTTCACGGCTTGCTTGTTCACCGTTATCCACACCGACAATTTGACCTTGTCCATGCAACTGGAAGCGCACAAGGTTGTTAGCAGTAGGAACTACATTACCAGCCTGGTCAACGATTTCATAGTAGATATAAGTGAGGTCTTTTCCGTCTGCTGCGATAGCATGTTCTTCTTTGACTAAGCGAACACCTGCAGGCTCTCCAGCAGTCGTAATCTTATCACGAGCAATTTCATTACCTGCTTCATCACGAGCTACTGCTTCCAAGGTTCCAGGTTGATAAGCAACCTTCCACTCAAGGTAAAGTTCCTTGGCATTGGCACCTTCTTGGTAAGTACGTCCATCACTTGTTTGTTTTTTGTTAAAGGTCTTCTTGCCTAGAGATTCACCGTTCAAGAATAACTCAACACTTGCAGCGTTAGAGTAGGCACGGACTGGAATCTTACCATCTGCATCAGCTACGTTAGCTTTAAGAGTAGGATCTTCCCAGTTCCAGTGAGGAAGCAGGTGAACCATTGGTTTCTTCTGAGCAGAAACCCATTGGCTTTGGTACAAGTAGTAGTCATTCTTTGGAATGCCGGCTGTATCTACGATACCAAAGTAAGAACTTTTAACTGGTGTGTGGTTTTGGTTATGCCATGGAGTAGGCTCACCGATATAGTCAGTACCTGTCCAGATAAACTGACCAGCATAACCAGCATTGTCACGGTCAAAAGTCCAAGATGCTGTAGCTGTTTTACCCCAACCAACACGGTCATTACCGTAGTCTGATTGCTCATAATGACGGTAAGCTTGGTTGCTATGAACTAGCTCACTTTCTGGACGGAAATAGCTTCCACGTGTACGAGTTGCTGAAGAAGTTTCTGATCCGTAAATCAACCAGTTTGGATGTTTAGCACGCAGTTTCTTGTAGTTGTCTTCTGAATAGTTAAATCCAACCGCATCCAGTTCGTCAGCGATTTTTTCATGACCACCACTACCATCACCGAAACGGAATTTATCTGCTCCCATAGTGACATAGCGAGTCTTATCAACGTCCTTGATGACCTTGACCAAACGCTTAACAGTCGCTAGAGAATGTGGATCTCCTGAAGCTTCACCGATTTCATTACCGATAGACCACATGAAGATAGCTGGGTTGTTCTTGCCTCTTTCGACCATGGTACGCAAGTCAAAAATCAGACCATTTTTTTCACCTTTTTTTAGCTTCTGGGTGAGTGGCATCTTTTTCAAAGAAACGGCCGTAGTCGTACTGTTTCTTACCACCATACCAAGTATCAAAGGCTTCTTCTTGGACCAACAAACCTAGTTCTGCAGCAATCTGCAAAGTTTGCTCACTAGCTGGGTTGTGGGTTGTACGGATAGAGTTCACACCCATATCCTTCATTTGTTTCAGACGACGGTATTCTGCCTTATAGTTTTCTTCAGCTCCTAGAGCTCCCGTGGTCATGGTGAAGAGAAACTCCATGGAATTTAATGCGTTTCACCATTCAAAGAGAAGCCTTCATTTTGGTGTCCAGTTATAGTAACGGTAACCAAACAAGTCCTTTCTTAGCATCAACCAACTGACCATCACGATAAACACGCGTCACCAATTCATAAAGAGCTGGTTGGTCGCTAAGAACTGTCCAAAGTTTTGGTTTCTCAACTTGCAAAGATAGCATTCAGAGCTAGTTGATTGATGAGCTTTCAAGACTTGACTAGCTGTACGAACGAGATCACTTACAGCTTGTCCTCCATGTTCGATGATTTGATACTCAGCTACGATTTCGTGGTCTTTATCATCTGTATTGACAATCTTACTTGATACGTGAGTATCAACCTTACCATTCTGTTGTTTTTCAAGATCTGGTGTTAAGATGGTTGTACCATTTTTGGCAACATGCAATTTGTCTGTCACTTGGAGAGTAACATCACGGTAGATACCACTTCCTGAGTACCAACGGCTACTTGGTTGTTTATTGATTGCATGAACTGCAATGACGTTTTCACGACCGTCTTTGTTGAGATAGTCAGTGATATCATAAGAGAATTGGTTGTAACCATTTGGATAGTGACCAACTAGCTGACCGTTTACATAGACTTGCGAATCCATATAAACTCCGTCAAAGACTAAACGAACATTCTTGTTAAGGTCTTTTTCGTCTAGTTTAAAGGTCTTGCGATACCAAGCATCCCCACCATTCAGTTGTCCACCTTCGTTTTGGGCAGGTGACTGATGGTCGAAGTCGTTATAGATACTCCAGTCATGAGGTAGGTCTAGTTTCTTCCAGCTTGATACATCAGCATCTGGTTTGATAGCGTCTTTTGCATTAGCATTGAGTTTAAAATGCCAGTTTTGGTTAAATTCTACTTTACGGTCCTCAACCAATTGATTTACCTCCTCGCTGGTAGCCGGTTTTAGGTCCGGTTTTTCCGTTTGAGAAGATTGATCTTGAGTAATTACTTGAGGTTTCTTATCTAGCATGGAATCCTCTTTTTTGTCAGAGTCTGATTGTAGAGTTTGATCGTCCTGTGCTTTTTCAGCTTCATGAGCTGGTGTAGCAACTTCACTTGCAGCTGATTCAGTTGATGCTGGCTGTTCTGGACTTCTTGTTTCACCAAGTTCCTCTTTATGAGAATCATCCTCTACTTTTTCTGTAGCAACTGTAATCGGAGTTTCTTCCGCAGCTACTGGATTTGCACCAGCTACACTTGCTCCAAATAAGACTGAGCAAGTACCGATGACTACAGAGCAAGTTCCAACGGTAAATTTTCGGATACTATACACTCTTTTTCGATTCCAATGATCTTTTCCCATAAGATCCTCCTTATATTCGTAACCGCTTCCATTTTTATGTAAGCGCTCTACTTTTTCAGTAGTATTTTTGCTTCTATTTTTATAAAATAATATAAGAAACTTCAATACTAGCGGTATAAAAATCATACTTTTTGATTCTTTTGGTAATTTCAAAGTAACTTCCACTTTCCTGACCAAAGTGGAAATTAGTCTAAAAACGGATTTTTATGGTGAATTAAGTGTGAGACGTTTGAGTTAGAAATGAGGCTCACTATGATCAAAACATAAACACCTTTACCCTTTTCAGACCGTAATGATATCCAATTAGGCTTTAGAGCGCGGTGAAACCTTCAAAGCTATCGGGCAACTTATTCTAAAAAGACCCGACTACTATTTCTAAAGAAGTCAAACGAAACAGACAAGTCCGAGAGTATACCTCTAATAACCTTCCCTGTCCTCTACTCAATAAGGCCCTTTGTCTGTAATGGATGTCCCTAAAAGAAGACAAAATTGTGGATCAAAAATCTTCTACCTCGCCAAACAAGCTCAAAAAGCAGTACGAACAAACTCTTGTCGAAGCTCGTGAAGGAACTCCCCTCAATTCTCAGACCTTTCTGGGACATGGACAAAAATCATTTCTGATGGGAGTTAAAAAGGGACAACACATCTATCATATCCTCAAAACTCATAATCTTGATGTCAGCTCCTCAACTGTCTATCGACACATCCGAAAAGGATACCTGTCTATCGCTCCTGATTGACCTAGCTAGAGCTGTTAAATTTCAAAGAAAGACGGAAAAAGTAAGTCTACCTTCCATTCCGAAAGAATCTAAAAAAGGACGTTCCTATGAGGATTTCCAAAACTATTTAGCTCTTAAGCAACTAGATTCTTGGCTGGAAATGGACACAGTTATGGGCAGGATGGGAGGTAAAGTCCTACTCACCTTCAATCTCTCTTTCTGTAACTTTATCTTCGCTAGACTACTGGATAATAAAAACCGCCCTTGAGGTTACCAAACATCTCTATGATATCAAGAACACTCTTCACCAAGCGGATAAAGATTTCTTTCAACTCTTTCCTGTCATCCTGACTGATAATGGTGGAGAGTTTGCCAGGGTCGATGACATCGAAATGGATGTTCGAGGAGAGAGTAAACTCTTCTTTTGTGATCCCTAATCGCTCTGACCAGAAAGGGAGAATTGAGAAAAAAATCACACGCTGATTCGCGACATTCTACCCTAAAGGGAACTTCTTTTGACAATTTAACTCAAGAGGATATTAATCTCGTCTGTTCGCATGTCAACAGCGTCAAACGTGCTGCTTTGAATGGAAAGTCAGCCTATGAACTCTTTGCCTTTACCTATGGAGAAGAAATTCCTAAACTTCTCGGCATTTCTAAAATACCTGCAGAAGACGTCTGCCAGTCGTCTAAATTACTCCAACATAAGTTCTAAAAACTAACCTTTAACCGCATTCAAACGTCTCATACTAACTTCCACCATAGCGGAACTTAATCTGAAACGCTTTCAGATGAGGGGATTTTGTGCGCTCTTTTTTTCGATTCATTTTGGTTACAAAAGCGATGAAATCAAGCATGATTAAAACCAGTGGAACTTACCCTGACACGGATTTCCACTGGTTTTTAGAATTTTTATCAGACTAACTTCCACTTGGATTAGCGGTGGAACTTAGTTTGGGAATTTACCAAAATTTTGATTCTTTTTCTATAATTTGTAGAAAATCATACAAAACTGAATGTACATTTAGTGAATGAGTTTTACTAAAAAAGGCGGTGGGACAGAAATCGATAGACAAAGTCTCGATTTCGTAGTCCCAGCCCCGCGAGGATGATTAGGAGCTTTTTTGAGTCTAATACTCAATGAAAATCAAAGAGCAAAACTAGGAAGCTAGCCGCAGGCTGTACTTGAGTACGGCAAGGCGACGCTGACGTGGTTTGAATTTGATTTTCGAAGAGTATAAAAGACGAACAAAAAGTTCAATCAACTACCGCGTCAAAGTTTGATTGCTAATAAAAAGTGAGGTCGGGATCTTTTGTCCCAACCTCTTTTACGGACTATCAAACTGATATTTCCTTATTAGATTATTGACTAGATTTTCCCCTTTTCCAAAAAGCTTGACCATCTCATTTTTACGTTCTTCTAACTCGGCAATTTGCTGAAGTAAAAGCTCTGAAAAATCACATTCAAGCTCTTCAGTTTCGCCACTATTAAACCAATCTAGAGCTACTATATGATTGTCCTTATCAAAGCAGAAAAATCACATCTCCATCCCCGATGATAGACAGAAATGGGAATATAATCCACAAAAGCCCAGAGCGTGTAATTCCTTTGGTTTTTATTCGAATGTCTAAGAAGTCTGGGATGCCATTGGCGATCCCCAAGACCTTGATACCTCGGCAGAAGGTCCAAAAAGGGGCTACATCGTAAGCCTTGGCTCTTGGCCATAGCTCTTCCCTGACTTCCATAAAGAGACCTCCCAGAGATGACATGGTGAATTCCCTGAAATCTTCTGGTAGACGAATGCCGTATTGATTTTCAAAATCCTGAACATCTTCTTCCGATGGTTCATTGCCCATGCAGGCGACAACTTGATAAGTTTCCTTATCATAGTGACGAAAATAATCATAAACTTCCTTGAGTGCCATTATTTTAATCCTTTTTTACTCAGAAACAGTAACCACAAATCCATCTGGTAAGATGATTTGTTGTCCCTCTTTAACCTGGCAATGACTAGCTAAATCAACAGAGTCTCTTTCTAAAACAAAATTCTCAGAAGACTGATTAAAGATTGCCTGAACTTCTTTTCCTTGGTAGTTCCAGCTCAAGGCAAGAACATCTGGTTTCACTTCTTCCAAGCGATAATTACCATGCTGAATCATGCTTGCCACTTCCTTACGGACTTGGATTAATTTCTTCATGAAATTCAGCATGTCATTGTCCTCAGAAACACGGTCCCAAGGCATGACACGACGGCAGTCAGGGTCTGGTCCACCAATTAGTGCTAGCTCTGTTCCGTAATAGATACAAGGGGTCCCTTTTTGAAGATAGAGGAAAGTTAGAGCAGCCTTGACATGCTGGATATTTCCTTTGGCAGTTGTGAGGATACGCTCTGTATCATGAGAATCTAAAAGGTTAAACATCACCTCTGAGATTTGTTGCTTGTAGTACATAGACTGGCTATTGATTTCTGAAATAAACTGCTCTGTCTTTTTACGCTGACGCAAGAAATAATCCTTGATACTTTCAGAGAGTGGGTAGTTCATGACCGCATGGAACTCGTCCCCTTGTAGCCAAGGCTGAGAAGTATGCCAGATTTCACCTAAAATATACAAATCAGGCTTTTTAGCTAGAACTGCCTTTCTAAAATCTTTCCAGAACTGATGGTCAATTTCATTGGCAACGTCCAAACGCCAAGCATCGATATCAAAAATTTCTCAATCCAGTAGGTCGCAACACTTAAAAAGATAGTCTTTGACTTCAGGATTTAGCTGTATTTAACTTAGGCATATAGCTAGCAAAGGCAAAAGGTATGATAAGGGAGTTCTCTTGGATTCTTAAGTTTATCCTCAGTAACTGGAAATTCTTGGATATGGAACCAATCTTTATAAAGGTGACTTTTTCTCCATTCTTTAGAACATCCTGCCATTGGGACTGACTGGTATGCCGATATGATTAAATACTGCATCTAGCATAATCTTGATACCACGTTTGTGAGCTTCCTCGACTAGATTACGAAAGACTTCCTTGTCTCCAAAGTGACGGTCAATTTCAAAATAATCCGTCGTATCATACTTGTGATTGGTCGTAGCTTCAAAAATCGGACATAGATAAAGTCCAGTGATTCCCAAATCTTTAAGATAGTCTAAATGGTCAATAATCCCTTGTAAATCTCCACCAAAAAAATCATCCATGTTAGGTGCAATGACAGCATCCCACTCTCGAGCTCCATCTGGAGTCAGATTAGGATTTCCATTAGCAAAGCGTTCTGGGAAAATCTGATACCAAACGGTATTTGAAACCCAGCTCAGGAACCTGGCAACCGTCGATTTCGTGAATGTAAGGAAGCTTTAAAGCCATTTCCTTCAGCATCCAAGTTTTCTTGAGTATGTTCCACGCAACCCTTATCTCCATAGAAAGACACCCTGACCTTCCTTATCAAGGAGTTCAAAGAGATACTGAATCCGTGCAAAATCAACCGATACCGTAACCTGCCAATAATCAAATAAAGCATCCGAGGTTACTTTAGTCATTTCTTTCTTGGCTTCATACTTATCCTCAATGAAAATAAAGGGATCTCCCATAGTGTAAAATGACCTGCTGGACATCATTTTTTTCTTGGTTCTAATTCGGATATGTAGCTGACCTTCTTTATAAAGATAAGCATACTCTGATTCTGGTCTATGATAAATGGCTGTTAATTCCATGTCTTGTCTCCTAAATAATCAATAAAAACGCAAACGTTTTCATAATCGATGTTTCTAGTATACTATTTTAACTGTTTATTTGCAATTTTTATACCAGTTTTACGATAGATATATAGATGGACAAGGGTAAAATTGAGTAGACTATTTTTGAGCTTTAAAAAGAGAGTTTCCATGAACCGGAAAACTCTCTCATCATTACGGAGCAGATGATTAAAATAAATGCTATCTGATATCTTTAATCCTCTAGAACGAAAATTTCTTCAACATGTAGTCGTAGCAACCTTGCAATTTTCATTGCTAGTTCAAGTGTAGGATTGTACTTGTCATTCTCAATAGCAATTATGGTTTGTCGACTAACGCCTAATATTTTTGCCATATCTTCCTGACGTAGTCCTTCAGACTTTCTTAACTGTTTGATATTATTTTTCATACAGCATTAGTCTTTCTGAAAACAATAAATGCCAATCGCCAAAACTACGATAAGGATAACAACCATCAAAATTACTCCTTGAACAAGTTTATTTGGTTCTTTAAACTCTTCATCACCATCAATCATTTTCTGTTTTATTGCAAGTTGTGTAAATCCTTGAACAGAAATAGATAAACATAAAATCAGACATGGTAACATTTCAAGTTTAATGCCTTTTGTAATAGATTGATAGATATTAAATACTGTCCATCCACATAAACCAAATAGAGCCGTTTTATAACCCCATTCCTCAGAACGTAGCTGAATCGCTCTGTCCATTTCATCTATTTTTCTCATAGTCCTGTTCCTCCAATCCGTCAAAAAATGTCAAGATCTCTTTACATTTATTATACTCTAAATCGATGAAATGTCAAGATGTTTTAACATTATTAGGCTTTTTTATTTTCTTCATCTATTCTAAGAATATTCCTAACTCCGATTTACAGCCTAGTCAATCTGACAAAGGTCAAGTTCTTTTAATCCTATTTTATCTTGACTTCATAAGCTTCGGCTATAGATATACTTTTTAGTTATGTTAGACTCGAAGTTTATCCTCTCTTTTCTGCTTTCTTATCTCTATCTATACCTTAAATGAACTTAATCATTATAAACTGCCTGTTTATCATGAGATATTTTTCTACAAATTGACAACAGAAAAAATAAAAAGCCATTCCTCAAAGGAACAGCTTTCTCACTTATAATTAAAAGTCTCCCCAGCCAACTTATCTGCTAACTTGGGAAAGAGGGTGTAAAACTTATGGGCTAAATGAGCAATACTGGAAGATTGAGTTCTCGCTTTGTTTTTCCTATGGTTTTGACAATCTTTCTAGCCACTGCATCTGGCTCGAGTAGGAAACGGTCAACCGATTTGAGGTAGGTTCCATCTGGATCAGCCTGGTCAAAAAAATCCTGTACGAATCGGACCTGGATTAACCGTCGTCACATAAACACCATAGGGCATGAGTTCAAGGCGAAGAGCATTTGAAAAAAACCGATAGCCGCAAACTTGGTCGCAGAGTATAGACTAGACTTGCCAGTCGCTATCAAACCTGCCATGCTGACGATATTGATGATATGCCCTTTTCGGATTCTCCCTTCATACGAGCTCCAACCAAACGAGACAGATTCATCAGAGCAAAGGTGTTAACCTCAAACATCTGATGAATATCTTGATCAGAAATCTTGTCGAAGTCTTCAAAAATCCCGTAACCAGCGTTATTAATCAAAACATCAATCTTGCCATAGCGCTGATAGAGGTCAGCTACCAGAGTTTTCTAGGGCTGTGATCATCGGTAATATCAATCTCAACCAATTCAGCCTGTGGATGATTTCCGTATAGTTGAGCTAATTTTTTTCTCTATTTCTACCCAGCAAAAATCAGTTGATCATTGGACAAGAGTTTGACCATTTCTTGGGCTAGACCACCACTAGCACCCGTAATGAGAATAGTAGACATATTTATCCTTTCTCGAGATCCTAGATTTCCACTTCTTCTAGGTCTTTAACCACATGGACGTTTTCAAAAATCGTTGCCGCATCTTTCTTGAGCTGGCTAATGTCTTTTGAAAGGAAGCGTGCACTGATATGGTTGAGCAAGAGTCGTTTGGCTCCTGCTTCTACTGCAACCTGAGCAGCCTGCATATTAGTTGAGTGACCGTGGTTGCGGGCAATCTTTCTCATCACCCTTGCCATAAGTGGACTCATGGACAAGGACATCTGCATTGACATCCAAGACGCACACTAGCATCTGTTTTTTTCGAGTATCTCCCAAAATGGTGATAATCTTACCAGGGCGTGGGTGCTGAGATATAGTCTGCTGCCTTGATCTCAGTGCCGTCTTCTAAGACGACATCCTGACCGTTTTTAATTTTTTTCCAAAGAGCGGGCCAAATGGGACACCAGCAGCCTTTTGAGTTTTTCAGCATCCAAGGTACCCTTCTAAGTCCTTTTTGCATGATACGATAGCCGACACAGAAAAATAGTGTGATCCAACTCTTCTGCATACACAGCGAATTTATCCGTTTCAAGGATTTTCCCAAGAGAATCTTGGTCAAATTCATGGAAAATGAATCTTATAAGGCAGACGTGAACCAGAGACACGCAAACTAGTCAAAGACAAATGACTTAATGCCTTGAGGGACCATAGATTTCCAAATCTGTCTGCTCTTCATTGGCTTTGAAAAGGCACGACTAGAAAGGAAACCTGGCAAACCAAAGATATGATCTCCATGTAAATGGGTGATAAAGATTTTGCTGACCTTCCGTGGTCGAATCGTGGTTTCCAGAATGCGATTTTTGCGTTCCTTCTCCACAGTCAAAGAGCCAAACTTCGTTAATCTCGTCCAAGAGTTTTCAGGGCAAGACTTGAAACGTTGCGGGCTTTAGAGGGCTGACCAGCCCCCGTTCCTAAAAATTGAATATCCATTCGATACTTTCTAATTAATCAAAATATAACATAGCAGTGCGATTTTCCGAGCGGTAATAAAATTTGCCAGAGAAAAGCTTTAGCTTCTTGTAGTAAATCCTCTTGACTATAACCTTTGAGACGCTTACGACCATCTGCCAAGCTTTTCCAGATCTGTCAAAGCTGTGAGATTTTCCAGGTTAACTACATCCTCTTCTCCGACAGCCTTCATGTAAATCTTTCCAGACTCCTCAAAGATCAGCTGATGAGGAAAAATTTGCGCAATCTCAAAAAGCAAGTCATCCGTAATTGCTTCCTCATATTCAGAGAAAATGCGACCAAGGCCCTCCCTCTCATAGCAAAAACCAAAAGATTTGCCTGATAGATTGAGGCGGATAAAGGGTTGCTTTCTAAAGTGAAACTTGGCTCAGCATTGTAGAGGTTCAATTCCTGGCTGACTTCCGCAAAATAATCTGTCGCAGCCTGAGGACTCTTTTTCTGGTAGAGTTCTGCAAAGTAGGCATTAACCACGCTAGGTGGAGGAGTGATGAGAGCTAGTTGCTCCTCTTCAGACCTACCAGCTAAAAGCTGGTCCAGATAGACCTTGTCTAAACTTGTATAGCCACCATACTTGAGAGCTAATGATTTGATATCAGTCATAAAATTCTTCTAATCTCCATTTGTTTTTCTCAGCAATGTAGCCTGTGATGACTTCTCCTCATCTTGGTAGTCACGTTCTTCCAGGATAGCAACACTTTCTAAATCATGAATCTTGTAGGACTTAGAAAAAGGCACGCGCAGAGTAAAGGGTTCAAAAATTTCCTTGATCTTATCTAGTAATAAAGCTTGCAACTGTTCTCGACTATCCTTTAGACTTTAGCAGAAATCAGTGCATATAGGCGTTTGAGTAGGCGTGAAATCTTCCACCAAATCTGCTTTATTATAAAGGGTCAGGCGAGGAATATCCTCCATGTCCAAGTCTTTCATGATGGACAGGACTGTTTTTTTCATGCTCCTCGTGGTAAGGATTGCTGGCATCGATGACATGAACTAGAGAGGTCTACATGCTTGCTTTCTTCTAGGGTCGACTTGAAACTAGACACCAACTCTGTCGGCAAATCTTGAATAAACCCAACGGTGTCAGTCAAGGTAACCTGTAGATTGCCCCCCAGATGGATGCTCTTTAGTCGTCGCATCCAGAGTTGCAAAAGAGCTCATCTGCTTCATACTGGGTCTTGCTGGTCAAGGTATTCATGATAGTTGACTTTCCCAGCATTGGTATAGCCAATCAAACCAACCTTAAAGGTACTTGACTCCAAACGTTTTTTTCTCTGAACTGTCGCCCGATTTTTTTCTCAACGACTTTGAGCTGACGTTCGATATCTGTGATCTGGTTGCGAACACTACGACGATTGAGCTCCAGCTGACTTTCACCTGGACCACGGGAGCCAATTCCCCCTGCCTGACGGCTGAGCATAATCCCCTGACCCAACCAAAGCGAGGCAAGAGAGTATTTGAGCTGAGCTAGATGAACTTGGAGCTTCCCTTCATGGCTTCGAGCTCTCATAGCAAAGATATCCAAAATCAACTGCATATCGGTCAATGACCTTGACACCGAGAACTTCCTCTAAATTGACATTTTGTCGAGGTGTCAGACGGTTATTGACGATGACAGTCGTGATTTCTTCTGCGTCCACCATTTGAGCAATTTCTTCCAACTTACCAGAACCGACAAAGGTCTTAGAATCGTATTTTTCACGCTTCTGTCTGTAGCTATCAACTACAACAGCTCCAGCAGTCTTAGCCAGACTAGCCAGCTCTTCCATGGAGAGGTCAAAATTATCCATGCCCTGGAGTTCAACACCAATGAGCAGGACTCGCTCCTCTTTTTTCTCCGTTTCAATCATTTAAAAACTCCTCAATCTGGCTTAAAATACGGTCTTTTACACCAGATTCTCCTATCTGATAAAAGGTCACCTGCATGCGATTACGGAACCAGGTCAACTGACGCTTGGCAAATCGACGAGTCGCTTGTTTGAGACTATCGCTAGCCTCCTCCAAACTCTGCTCTCCTCGAAAATAGGGAAAGAGTTCCTTGTAGCCAATTCCTTTAGCAGCCTGCACACCTGGATAATGGTCAAACAACCACTTGGCTTCGTCTAGAAGTCCAGCTTCAAACATCAGGTCCACTCTGTGATTGATACGCTTATAAAGCTGACTACGCTCATCATCCAAGCAAATAATCAGCGGATCATATAAACTTTCTTGATTTTCCAAATCTTGACCAAAATGAGCAATCTCCAAGGCACGCATAGCACGACGACGATTAAATTGGGGAATTTCAAGACCTGCTTTCTCTACCAGATGGGCTAACTCCTCATCTGATAAAGGCTCTAAACTAGCTCGATAGGCTAAAATATCCTCGTGTGGTGTCTCTCCACCTAGGTGATATCCCTCTAGTAGACTCTGAATATAAAGTCCTGTCCCACCAGCTATTATAGCAAGTTTACCACGATTTTGAATATCCTCAATAGCCGCCTTAGCTTCTGAAACAAAATCAAAAGCCGAGTAAGACTCGGTTACATCTCTCACATCAATCAAGTGATGAGGGACAGTTGCCTGCTCCTCTGGACTAGCCTTGGCTGTCCCAATATCTAGTCCTCGATAGACTTGTTGGCTATCTCCACTAATTACTTCACCATTAAAATGCTTAGCAACTTCAATGGCTAGGGCTGTTTTTCCAACTGCAGTCGGTCCAACAATCACAATTATTTTTGTTTTCATCTTTTTTCCTTGAAAAATTCCCATTTTTTCGTTACTATTATTATATCACAAAAAGATCAGTCAGAAAAATGCGACCTCTTGAGGTAGCTGGCTGATTTATAAGTTAAAGGAGGAATACTCATGGCTAAAGGATTCGCTAAAGGTCTTGTAACAGGTATTGCAGGAACTGTCGCTGCAGTTGCAGGTGCAGTATACGCAGTTAAAAAGAAAGTGATCGAACCAGAAGAACAAAAAGCAGCTTTCATCGAAGAAAACCGTAAGAAAGCAGCGCGTCGTCGCGTATCACACTAAGCAACAAAAGAAGTTGAGATTTTTTCTCAACTTCTTTTTCTATATTATTAAAAAACTAGCCAAGTCGACTTCAATTTAGCTGGTCTTCACGAGGATCATAGTCAACCAACTCAAAATCCTCTGCTTTAATATCAAAGAAATTAGTCTTGTCTGGTACATTCAAGACCAAACGTGGTTGGCAGTTTGAAGGCTCACGACGAAGCAATTCCTGAGCTTGTTCAAATTGATTGTCATAGATGTGAAGGTTGTTGATAAAGTAGAAGAATTTCCCAACTTTCCAACCAAAGTGTTTAGCAATCATCATTTGAAGAGCTACATACTGCATGGCATTGATGTGATGAGCCACCAGCATATCATTAGAACGCTGAGTCAAGGTCGCATCCAGATAGATTTCCCCATCTACTCGACGAACATCAAACATGGTCTGAAAGGCGCATGGAAGAAGGCCGTCCGTCTCCTCAAAAGCCTCATAATCCCAAAGCGAGATGATATTACGACGGTTCCAAGGATTGGTTTCCAACTGCTTGAGAATCTTGTTGATGATGTCATGCTTCTTAACAACAGCTCCATAGCGCTCACCGATGGTTCCCGTATCCCCCACTTCCCAGTCATTCCAGTAGTGGACATTGTACTTGCTATTTAGCACTTCTAGGCTATTAGACTGATCTTGGTAAATCCAGAGCACTTCTTTGATGGCGGATTTGATTGCAATGGGTCGCAAGGTTGTAATGGGAAATTCACCCTTGGACAAATCATACTCTGCAAAGGCTCCTGTGATGTACTTGGAGTTAGCCACTGTTCCATCCTTATACTTAGGACGAGCTTGCTCGGAAAACACACCCTCATTCAAGATTCGCTCAATATTTTCTTTAAAAATCGTATCTGCTTTTGTCATTTACTCTCACCTCAATTATTGTCTTAACTAGTATAGCATAAAAAAAGAAAGGAGGAAAATCACTCGCTTACAGAAAGCAATTTTCTCCTTTTTATGTTTATTTTATTTATTGCAATACAAGTGATGCTGCTCCGATAACTCCAGCGTCATTTCCTAGAGTGGCAAGAGCTAGTTTAGTTGTTGTGCGAACTTGTGGGAAGGTATTTTCGTCGTAGACCTTTTGAACACCTTGTAGAAGGAATTCTCCCGCTGCTGACACCCCACCACCGATAACGATTGTTGAAGGGTTGAGGATTGAGCCGATATTGGCACAAGCGATTCCCAAGTAACGTGAGAAGTTACGGTAAACGATCAAGGCAAGGTCGTCTCCTTCTTTTGCCAAATCAAAGACAGTTTTAGCTGTTACTTCTTCTCCGTCATCAATCAAGCGTTTCAACTCTGCATCGCCTTCGTATTCATCTGCGTAACGACGAGTCAAGTTGACGATACCTGTTGCTGAAGCTACTGTCTCAAGACAGCCTTTTTTACCACAAGTACATGCGATTGGTTGGTCAAAGTCAACTGCGATGTGTCCAAGTTCACCAGCAGCACCTGCAACACCGTGAAGCAATTTTCCTTCTGCTACGATACCGCCACCAACACCTGTACCAAGTGTCATAAAGACAACGTCTGGTTGGTTTTCACCAGCACCCATCCAACGCTCACCAAGAGCAGCTACGTTAGCGTCATTGTCGATAAAGAATGGAATACCCAAGGCTTTTTCCATCTTTTCTTTGATTGGTTGAAGAGTTTTCCAGTTGAGGTTGTAGGCACCGATAACAGTCCCTTTTTCACGGTCAACCACACCAGGTGACCCCATACCAATTCCACGGAAATCTTCAGCAGACAATCCAAGCAAGCCCAATCGGTGTTGAATAGTTTCAATCATATCGTCTACGATATGGCTTCCTTCATCCAAAATGTTTGTCTTAATAGACCATTTTTCTTGGATTTCTCCTTCTTGCGTTAAAATAGCGAACTTGATAGAAGTCCCACCAAGGTCAATCCCAATAATCTTTTGACTCATCTTTTTCTCCTTTATGATATTATCACTTTCATTATTATTTTATCAAACTTGTTTCAGCAATTCAAGAAAACTTCTGGTTAATTCTGCAAACTCTTTTGGTTTTTCCCTATTCAGTACATGAGGGCCGTCAGAGATAATCTCAAACTGAGAATCTGGCATCAGTTCTTGAATACTTTTCATTGAACTAAGATTTGGCTTATCCTGACTACCACAAATTAACAAGCTTGGATAGGGACAATTCTGTGCACTCTCTCTTAAATCAAGTGTTTTTAATTCCTCAGAAACTCCAACCATAAGAGCCTTATCTGCTCCCTGTTTCTCAAATATCCTTTTTGGGAGTAGTTTAAATATCAGCAACTGAATGTAAAAAGGAATGTTACCTGCTAGTTTCAGTGGACAACCTGACAAAACCAAGGCTTGAAGATTTGGTATCTCATAACTTGAAAGCTCCAATGCAAGGGCAGCCCCCTAAGGACAAAACCGATTAGGACAAAAGGTTCTGTTTCCACTGTTAAGCGCTGATAAATGCGCTCCTTAGCTTCTTGATAGCTAGCAACTCCGGAAGGAAATAGCTCTAGGGCTTCAGAGGGATAATCTGCCAGCAACTCTTGCACTTCTTTCCAACTATCTGCTGACTGACCTAGGCCATGTAAAAAAATTAATTTCATTTAGTTCTCCTTCAAGGATAACTCATACAAGCCCCTTACTGCATTACAAGCATAAATGACTTCTGCTTGCTTCAAATCTTCTATGGTTAAGACCTTCTCTTCTACCTGCCCGCTTTCAAGTAAATGCTGGCGATAAATCCCTGGTAAAACGCCCAGAGTGACTAGGTGGGGTATAGAGTTTGCTATTCATTTTTAAGACCAGATTCCCAATAGAGGTTTCAAGCAATTTTTCCATCAGTAGTGTGATAGATGATTTCCTGCTCTCCCACTGTCAAATGTGGTCGGTGTGTCGTCTTAAAGTAGGTAAAGGCCTGCTCCAAGTCAGCTTCTTGCTGACAAAGCTTGGCCTGACAGAAGCTAGAACTAAGTGGTGTCAATACTTGTCGATCAATTTCTATTTCTCCAGACTGGTGAGACTGATTCGCATCCGATAGTCTTGATGGAGGTCACAAGATTGACACTCCTTCACTATCTTTTGTCTCAAAATTTCTTCATCAAATGGAAAGGCAAAATAACGACTAGCCTTTTGTAGTCTTTCTAGATGTTGGTTTTCAAAGAGCAAGGTTTTCTGGCTGATTTTTCCTGTCGTAATCAATTGAAAACGAGGCTGTTTTCGGTAAAGAACAGCTGCCTTTTGCTGGACTTCACGGTATTCTGACTCCCAAGTACTATCCCAAGTGATGCCACCTCCGACACCATAGATGGCTTGCCCTCCATGCAGTTGAATGGTTCGAATAGCCACATTGAAAATCCGTCGTCCATTGGGAAGTAAGAGTCCAACAGTTCCACAGTAAACTCCTCTAGCTTGTGGCTCCAAGTCCTTGATGATTTCCATAGTCGCAATTTTCGGAGCTCCTGTGATGGAGCCACATGGAAAGAGCGAACGGAAGATCTCAACTAGGTCAACATCAGTTCTCAACTGACTCTTGATAGTCGAAGTCATCTGCCAAACTGTAGAATACTGCTCTACTTGACACAGACGTTCCACATGCTCACTTCCCACTTCAGAAATACGATTCATGTCATTGCGCAAGAGATCCACTATCATCATATTTTCTGAACGATTTTTGGGATCCTGCTCCAACCAAGTGGCCTCTTTCAAGTCGTCATCGTCGTTCAAGCCACGTTTAGTTGTGCCCTTCATAGGGCGAGTCGTCAACTCACGACCATTTTGCTCAAAAAAAAGTTCTGGACTCATGGAAATCACTGCCATATCATCATGCTCTACGTAGGCATTATAGCCCGCTTCCTGCTCCACCACCATACGATTGTAGATAGCAAAAGGGTTAGCACTTAAATTCTGCTTGAGTTGGACAGTATAATTGACCTGATAAGTATCCCCTTGTCTTAAATGATGGTGAATTTGGGCAATAGCCTTTTCATAGTCCTCAGCAGATGTTACTTCTTCCCAATTTGATGGCAAATCCACCTCCTCATAAGTCAGAGGAATACTGGATGTTTCAACTTTGTCATGAACAGTAAAGTAAAGCAGATACTCTCCCAGTAGAGGAGCCTTGTGAACTGCTAATTTTTTTCCTCAAAAGCAGTCGCAGCCTCATAGCTGACATAACCTGCCACATAAAAGCCTTGCTCTTGGTAGCTTTCCACTTGTGCCAGCAAGTCCGTCACTTCTGCTAAATTTCTGGTTTTTAACTCTTTAATAGGCTGGGTAAAGGTGTATCGCTCGCCCAAAGCCCTAAAATCAATCACTGTTTTTCTATGCATATCCTAAGTATACCATAAAAGCCAGACCCCAAACAGGAGATCTGGCAATTTTATTCTTTGAGAATGCTAAAGTAGATTTTCACTTCCTTAGGAAATCTGAACACACTCTCTTTTATCTATCCTTTGGGAAAGAGTTCGGATGAAAAGGCATCTGTGACCTGCAATAGTTTTTTTGGAAGACTTTTTTTCTTCAGAGCTACTGTATAGTTGGCAACTGAACCACCATACTTTAAAGTTTCGGTAATCCGTTTCTACTGCTTGGTCAAACAAAGTCTTGCAATTTCTCATAAGAATCAATTTGTTGGCCATCAATTTCAAAACTATGAATTCCTCGTTTTGCCTTGGCAATAATAGCGTCAAACCAGGCCTTCTTCCATTCTTCTAAGTTCTGGAACTTGCCCTTCGAAACCTTCTGGATAATGAAATCATCTCCAAGAGTGTCATGCCCCTCGCTTAACGCCTCATCCTTGTACTTTATTAGAAGCATAACCTAGGAAACCATTTTCGTAGCCAAAATAACCCCACATACGGAAGGCATTATGCTTGAAGGAGATGGCTCCTGGAGCTCCCTGACTGGTATTTCCACCATAGATAGCATCCACCATCTTGACATTGACATAAGCTGTCTTGAGTTCTTCTGGTCGGTAAGTTCCCTGATAATGCCTATTGGTGATGATGTTATGTTTGATTAGGTCATCTACAGAATTTAGCTGAGTCTTGACTTCCTCATCTGTCAATGGACGGACATAGTCCCACTGGTTTGGAGCAAGGAGTTTATTATCCTGGTCCTGATAACGCATTTGCTTGGTCATCTTGCTGAACCAAGCCTTCTTCAAAGCAAGATCATTCTTAGCCAGAACTCGTTCTCCTTCCAGATAGTCTAGAAGCATCAAGGCCTCATTATAACCTTTCATGTAGTGGTCAATCTGCTGGCGTGTTTGCAACTTGGTTGGATCTGGATTGTACCATTGATCCCCATCGTTTGGTCGCATGTAGTGCCATGTTGAGCCCGAGAGCGCCATATTCACCCTGATAGCTTTCACCTTACTTGTTTTCAAAATCAAAATTTTCAGGAGTGATTCCAACACGTTCGATTAAATTGCCCAACCGCTTCTAAAAATCCAAATTCTACACTTCTTATGAATTAAAAATGTATTTCTAGTAAACTCTTTTTTTAAGAATATCAAGTTCACTCAACATAATCCAACAAATATCCATAACCCTTTTCTTCCATTTGATCCTTAGGAATAAAACGGATGGATAGACTATTGATACAATAGCGTAGCCCTCCCTTGTCCTGAGGTCCGTCTGTAAAGACATGTCCTAGGTGAGAATTCCCGGTTCGACTTCTGACTTCAGTTCTGACCATATTGTATGACTTGTCTTCCTTATAGGTCGCAACATCTGGACTGATAGGCTGGGTAAAGCTAGGCCAACCACAGCCCGATTCAAATTTATCTTTCGAAGAAAAGAGTGGTTCACCAGTTGCTACATCCACATAAATACCTGCTTCAAATTTATCCCAGTAACGATTTGAAAAGGCCCGTTCTGTTTGACTATTTTGAGTCACTGCATATTCCTCAGGAGAGAGGAGTTTTTTCAATTCATCGTCACTCGGTTTTGGATATTTACTCGCATCAATAACAGGATAGGATGCTTGATTGACATTGATATGGCAATAGCCGTTAGGATTTTTCTGGAGATAGTCTTGGTGGTAGTCCTCAGCCACGATAAAATTGCTTAAGGCTTCCTTTTCAACCGCGAGAGGCTGGTCGTATTTCTGAGCAACTTGTTCAAAGACTTGATTGATGACTTCTAAGTCCTGCTCGTCCTTATAGTAGACTCCTGTTCTGTACTGAGTCCCCACATCATTTCCCTGCTTATTTTTACTAGTTGGATTGATAATGCGGAAATAATGGAGCAAGATTTCTTTTAGAGAAATTTGATTGGCATCATAGGTCACATGAACAGTCTCAGCATGCCCGGTTTGGCCGATCAATTCATACTGGGTTGTTTCTCCTCTCCCATTCGCATAGCCAGAAACAGCATCTGTCACACCTGCTACTCTTGAAAAATACTCTTCAACTCCCCAGAAACAGCCTCCAGCTAGATAGATTTCATGAAAGTCAGCATCTTTACTTGGCTCCGTTTTTTTCTTAACACCTTGACCTTGGCTAACAGCTGCCTTCTCAATTTGAGAGGTATCAGTGTTGATAGAGCTTCTTTTTTCCAAAAGAAACAAAAGTCCAATAATAATGCAAATGATGATTCCTATGAATACAATTATTTTAAATTTATCATTCATGATGAGCCTCTAATCTATGTTTTTTAGCATCTGTAAAATAGTATCCTTGTCCATAAAGCCTGGCTGGGTCTTAACTAGTTTACCTTCTTTATCAATAAAAGCCTGAGTCGGATAAGAACGAACTCCGTAACTCGCTAAAAGTTGTCCCGAAGGGTCTAGCAATACTGGTAAATCTTTATAGTCCAAACCCTGATACCATTTTTTAAAGGCTTCTTCTGACTGCTCTCCTTTTTGACCAGGAGAAACCACTGTCAAGATGACATAGTCATCACTTGCTTCTTTTGCAAGCTCATCGGTATCAGGTAAACTAGCTAGACAAATAGAGCACCAAGATGCCCAAAATTTGAGATAGACCTTTTTGCCTTTATAATCTGATAGGCGATAGGTTTTCCCATCAACTCCTGTCAGTGAAAAGTCTGGAACTGCTTCCCCTTGTTTTGCCATTTGAGAGTTAACTTGTGCATTTTTGTCTCCATTTTGCTTATCAGCTTGGTTCTCCATCTGATTTTTACAAGCTGATAGACAGACCAGACTAGCGCAGACCAATACAGTTGCTTGCCATTTTTTCATTTTCATCACCTTTCTCTGTCATCATATGAATATAGATATTGTATTATAGCTCTATTATATACCTATCACCCTAAAAATACTTGGAATCTGTTTGGAAAATCATTAAGCTTCTTGATTACAAAAACTCCCACCTGCTAAGCAGATGAGAGTTTTGGATTATTTAAAGATAGAAGTTTTAAAGCTATCTGTTTGTTGAAGAAGTTTCTTGAAGACTTTTTTTCTTTCAATGAAACAGTGTTGTCAAATTTAACAGATCCGTTACTTAGAGTAGCCTTATCTTTATCAACTGCTTCAGCAAATGCACGTTTCAAGTCTTCATAGCTATTGTATGTTTTACCATCGATTTCAATAGATTGAATTCCATTTTTGGCACTTGTTACAACTTCATTGAAGTAAGCTTTCTTCCAATCTTCAAGATTGTTGAATTTTCCTTCAGAAATCTTGTTAATGATGAAGTCATCACCTAGAGTATCTTTACCAGCTTTTTTAGATTCAGCTTTTAGCATGTTTAGAAGCATAGTTTAGGAAGCCTTTTTCGTAGCCATAGTAACCCCAGATTCTGAAAGTATTGTGTTTGAAGGACATAGCTCCAGGAGCACCTTCACTTGTATTACCACCATAGATACCAGTCATCATTGGAACATTCACATAAGCAGAATCAAAGTCAGTAGGATTATAAACTCTGTTACCTGGACCACGGTTGGTCATGAAGTTGTTCGTAATTAAGTCATCTACTGTACGTAAAGGAATAGCTTTCCTCATCACTTAAAGGTCGAACCTTGTCGAATTGGTTCTTGGTGTTATTTCCTCGGTATTGCTTATCAACCTTCTTGAACCAAGCGTTGTTTAAATCTTGATTTGCTTTATCGAGGACAGCCTCTCCTTCAAGATAATCCAGAAGCATAAGAGTGTCGTTGTAGCCTTTCATGTAACGATCAATTTCGTCACGTGACTTCAGATCATTTGGATTGGTGTTATACCATTGATTTCCATCATTTGGACGTTCATAAGCCATGTTAAGACCTAGGGCTTTGTATTCACCATTTGGATTTGATACTGATGGAGTTTGCAACATACCTTGTGCAAATGCTTCCAAATCAGTACCTTCACGGTGTCTTGAACCACCCAAGTAGACCATACGGTCATTTACGTGAGTTGTTTCGTGGGTAAAGGCTGAAATACCAAAGTCACTAATCATATCGGTAACCATAAAGAAGACAGAGTCATCTTTATATGGATTCGCATAGACACGAGCCACAGCTCCCATACGCCAGTCAGTCGCATGATAACGGTCTGTAGGTCCATACAATTCACGGATAGGCGCCACATCTTTACCACTGTTTGTATGTCCGTAACGGTCTGTGCTGATATCCTTGTAATTTTGGTTATCCAAAACTGGTGTTGGTACCATGTTATTGCTCTTAAGAAGTTTATTACGTACTTTATCTAACGATAGACGTGACCAGAAGTCTAGATAATTTTGTTGAGCTTTGGCTACTTTATCGATTTCAGCTTTGAAGGCATTACGTTCTGCTTCAGTATACTTACCATATTTCTCAAATGAACTATAAGCCATTGTATTGTAAGTTGAAATCAAGAACATATGGGCATCTTTTAAGTTCAAGAGTGGCAAGATCATCTTACCGTGCATATCATTGTTTAAGCCTTCATAAGCTCTGTGTTTCTTATCAGCAAACTCAGGAGTTGTTGTTTTTGGTTCCACGATATAGACATTATCTTTGGTTGCTTTGATGAAACCAATCATTTAGATCTTTGTCTTCTGTGAATAGACGCATATTATAGTCTAAGAAACTGTTTAACTCGCCTGATACCGATAACTCCACCGATAGCTTTCACGATAAGCTTCTAAAGTTCTATCACCTTTTAATGTTACTTTCTTTAGAACCAATCTGAATCAAGAAGTCTAACACACTTTGACATTTTTTTACCATAGAAGTCTGGTTTGAACAACATGAGTTGCTTGATATTGAAAGTTATCAAACTTAACTCCGTAGTAACGATTGAGGTAAGATAAACCAAGGAGAACAGCTGCCTTGTTATCATCAATCTTCTTGATCAAGGCACGTTTAGCAGCTTCATCTGTGTTTAATTGATGATCTTCATTTTCAAGCAACTGTTTCATAAATTTAGCCAAATTATCCTTGACTTCTTTGAAGCTTTCTTCGAGGTAAAGATCTTTGATAGCGTTAACTCTATTAGTCCCCTAGTTCTTCCTAATCGTTGATAAATTGGGTCTGATTGTAATTCAACTGGACTTAATTTTTCAACGATAGCATTGATAAGATCGCTACGGTCTTTGTCAACGATATTAGGCGTGTAAACAACTTCTCCAAGTTCAGCAATGCTGTACTCTTTCACTTGTTTGACCTTAGATTCTTTTAGCGAAACAGTAAAGATGTCTTTGGTCTTATCAGCATAGTGCACCAAAATGTGGTCAGCATCAGCCAATTCTGTTACAAAGGCATTTCCTTTCATAGCAGTAACTGACAAGACTTCTTTAGTCAAGAGATGACTATCAGCAGCTAATTTGTTTCCTTGGTTTACGATCCACTCTTTATTGTAGAATGGTTGTAATTTTTCGATATTGCGGTAGGCAAGTTCACGAGAGGCATCGTAATCTTGAGTATCTTTATAAGTATCAGCTTTTACTTTCTTATTATTGAGAGTATCCTCAACAAGAGGTTTAATTTCAAACGTATCAGCAGTGATACCGAATTCAGCTATCTTTTTATTTGCTTCTTCAAGACTGATTTCTTGAATTCTGTTAGTACGAGAACGTTTGAATGAACGTTTACCAGAGCTGACATCTTTAACAACATAGTTTCGCTCAATCCAATCGTTTGTATAGTAACCGTCTTCTTCGTCTAAGTCTTTTGAACCGTAGAACTCTTCACCATTTTCAACTTTCATCATTGAAACAGTATCAGCAACTCTACCCCATGTCCAGTTTTTACTAATGAATCCACCAACCTCAACAGGTGTCTTAACATTAATGGTTCCTTTAGTAACAGCATTACGAACAGAAGCATACTTGTCGATTCCATTAGGATCCGAACCATTATCAGATCTAGCAAGAAGACCACCAACACGAGCTTTATTTGCTGTAATATCAGCATCTACATAAGCGTGTTTTGATATTCCTCTCCAAATTTCACCGGCAATACCACCCAATATCCCAGCCTTTATCACCAACACCAGTAAGTCTTACCAATAATGCGACATTTGTTTAAGTAGTCACCAACATCTGACTTTATTGACAATACCAGCAATACCATCTTTACCAAGATACTACCAGTCACCTTGACATTCTCAACTGTCGCATTTCTTTGACATCGTTCTAGCAAGTGCTGAAATATTTTTCAATCCCAAGGCATATTGATGTTCAACGTTCGCTAGGTTAACGTTTTTGTAACCGAACCACCCTTCGATAGTTATCGAACAATTGACGAGCCATATTGTGGATTGTGTACTGCTTTCCTTCAACACTTGTTAAAGTTCCACTAAACTTACCAGGTACATATTGTTTATTTGGTGTTGGAACATTAGCTGCATTAAGATCAGCACCTAGTTTAAATGTTCCATTTTTATTGTCCTGCATGGCCTTTACAAGATCATTGAAATCGTAATAAACATCACCTTCATGGGCTTTTGGTTTAGCAAAGTAATGGACATATTCCTCTGTAAACTGATTATCTGCGTTACGTTGGACTAGGTCTGGTGCTTTAGCAGTGACTTTGAACAATGCTTTACCATCAACTGTGACTTCTTCAATCTTATCAACAGCAAGTTTTGTCACCTTGTTATCATGAGTTGTCACTTTCAAGTAATAAGGTTTAACATCTGATGGTTTAGCTGACAATAGACTATTATCAGTCTCTACACCTTGGTCATCAACACTGATAAGGCTGGTTTCCTTGATGTTTTTGACTTCGACTTTTTTGAGATCAAGTCGCAGTGGTTCTTCCGTGAGAACTACTTCTTCATTCCCATTTCCACGATCGTAAACCATCTTGGTCGCAATCTTGTAGTCCTTGTAGTATTTCAAGTCTGTAAGATTTGCAGTCAGGTCTCCCTCAGACATATTGACTGTTTGAAGGCTAGTGTCTCCGTCTTTCAAAGACAACTTCAAGAGATTTAATGGTTACACCTGTTGGTTTGACCAATTGGTAACGAACCTTGGCACTACGCTCTAATTCTTCTTTATCAATGTGAGTGAGGGTCAACGTTGGCTCAGTCAGGATTTGATCACCTTTTTTGATGATACGATCTTGAACTGCTTCAACAACTTCCTCTGAAATCGTTGGAGCATCTGCAGTTTTCACGCCCTTAAGAGTCTTATAGACTTTGGTAATCTTTTTCTTACCGTTTTGACCAGCTTGAGCAACAACTTCTGTTCCCTTCGGAAGAGTGCTGTCTACTTCTGTTCTTGTCTCGAAAGGAATTTCTTCAAATGAAACTTCTTCAACTTGACCTTCAATAGCCTTGGTACCACGACTAATTTTTTCATTTACTGCTGCCTTAACAGTTTCTGTACTCGTGCTGATTGGGTCCCCAACTTTTTGACCATTGACAGTCTTATAGACACGGTGAATCAGCTGACTTCCTGCTTGACCATTTTGAATTACTGTTTCTTCATCAGTGTAGCGAGTATCGTCATTTACATACTCTCTTGTATATGGGACTTCTACAGTTTCAGTTTCTGTGACAGTTGCTTCAGCTACTGTATACTCTGGTAATTCTGGCTGAACTAGAGATTCACCTTCGTGACCTGCTTCTTGCGTGCCTTTTGCACTGATCTCGCCTGTGTAGGCTGGCAATTCTGGTTGAACTAAAGCTTCGCCTTGGTGATCCTCTTCTTGTGTGCCTTTAGTACTTTCTTCAGGTTTATAAGCTGGGGCTTCTGGCTGAACTAGAGATTCACCTTCGTGGCCCTCTTCTTGAGTTCCTTTAGCACTAATCTCACCGGTGTAGCTGGCAACTCTGGCTGAACTAAGGACTCACCTTCGTGACCTGATTCTTGAGTTCCTTTAGCACTAATCTCACCTGTGTAGGCTGGGTCTTCTAGCTGAACTAAAGACTCACCTTCGTGACCTTTTTCTTGAGTTCCTTTAGCACTAATCTCACCTGTGTAGGCTGGTTCTTCTGGTTGAACTAAAGACTCACCTTCGTGGCCCTGCTTCTTGAGTTCCTTTAGTACTAATCTCACCTGTGTAAGCTGGCAATTCTGGTTGAACCAAAGCTTCGCCTTCGTGGCCTGATTCTTGCGTGCCTTTAGCACTGATCTCACCTTTATAAGCTGGCAATTCTGGCTGAACTAAAGACTCACCTTCGTGACCTTTTTCTTGAGTTCCTTTAGCACTAATCTCACCTGTGTAGGCTGGGTTTTCTGGCTGAACCAGAGATTCACCTTCATGGCCTGCTTTCTTGCGTTCCTTTAGTACTAATCTCACCTGTGTAAGCTGGCAATTCTGGTTGAACCAGAGATTCACCTTCATGGCCTGATTCTTGCGTTCCCTTAGCAGTAGCAATTTGTTCTGGTTGTTCTTGGAAATCTGATGCTTTAAAGTAACCTACGTATTCGTATCCTTCGATCTGAATGACACCTTTGGCTAAGTCCTCTTGACTACTTGCAGCAATCGTTTGGTTGTAGGACACTAAGATTTTATTCTCAAATGCTTGAGCTGACTGAGGGATAAAGTAACTACCACCTAGAGCTCCAATAAAGAGAAGACCCAACATTTTATTGCGGTGTTTTTTAGACATCACAACGACAACCATAGACGCTGTTGCAAAACCGAGAGTTGCCAATGCCAACTCCTTGCTTCCAGTGTTCGGCAATTGTTGAGAATTCACTTCCTTTTTTCTGTAAACAAGATAGACAACATCATCTTGTTTTAAATCTGAAGGGAGTTCGCGATGGATCAAAGCTTTTTCTGCTTCTGTCAATTCCTGTTCAGCCAAATAACGGTAATGAACTTGGCTAGGTGTCGCTACTTCGTTAGCTGCAACAGTTTCAACTAAAAAGTTGTTCGCTCCCAAAAGAAATGTCCCGATAACTGCAGAACCTACACCAACTGAGAACTTCCGAATAGAGTATTTGATGACTTTATCAAACTGCATTTTTCTGTTTTTCATTTTAAATCTTTCTAATGTGATCTATTGGATATTGAGCACGCGCTCCTCCAATGAGTTTTGGTCGGCTTGCAAGTGCCGTTACATGAGCATGACCAATCTCTCTTAGGACTGGTCGAATGGGTACCTGAACATGTTTGATATGCATCCCAATAGCAGTATCTCCGATGTCCAAACCAGCATCAGCTCTAATAAATTCGACCTCCACAGGATCCTTCATATAGCGAAAGGCGGCCAATTGACCAGAACCTCCTGCATGCAAGGTCGGGAGTACACTTACAATCTCCAACTGATATTTTATAGCCACTTCTCGTTCAACAACTAGAGCGCGATTGACATGTTCACAACCTTGAACAGCTAGGTGAATCCCCTTAGCCGTCAACAGCTCCAACATTGTCTTGACGATTAGCTCACCAATCTCCTGACTCGAATCTTTGCCAATGTGTCCTCCCAGCACTTCACTCGAAGACAAACCTAAGACAAATAGTGCACCTTCCTGTAAAGAAGCCTTGTCTAAAACATCTTCAAGTATCTGCTGTGTTTCTGTTTGAATCCGTCTTTGGTCCATTTTTCACCTCGCTTTTTTTCATTCTATCATATCGTTTTTCATCAATTTTAGCAAGGTTGGAAAAGATAGGGGTCCATTTGCTAGGATTCAAAAACTATATGAGGGCTCTTTTTCAAAAAAACTGATTCTAAATCTCTTTATCTACTTCCCAAGACAACATAAAATGTCATCTTTGAAAACAAAAAAAATATAATAGTTTAGTAAAATAGTTGATTTAACAACATTTACACCTAAAAGATTTGTCAGTTGATTCGATTATAAACTACCGAAAAGCAACTTCTATCATTCTACCCCATTTCTTCCATTAAAGCTACTACTTTGTTTAATTTTTTGGACTTTTTTTCTACCTTGTATTAATCTTTAATCATATCAGAAAACTTTCATGAAATGATGCATAACCTTTAATTTCACTCTCAAATTATACTATGGCAGATTTTTAAATACAAACTGAATCCAATTTTTCAAAAATCTAAAATTTACAACAAAAACAGAGAAGATCTCCTTCCCTGTCTTTTTCTCTATTAAACCTTTTGGAGTCCTTGGACGGCATCGTGATTGATGAGCACTTGGCCGTATTCTTGTAGTACCGAACGGCTGATATCACTATCATCAGCAAATTCACGCATGCGAGCCAATAACCAAGCTGGATAAAGACTTGGATGATCTTCTACATCAACCAAGACTGTCAGATAATACTGGTCATTCATCTTATAGAGTTCTGAAGTTTCCATTTGATAATTAACTGTCTTCACAAAAGCAACTAGACTAGTCAGATTATCAAAGCGTAAGATATAGTAGATATAAGGCTCTCTTTTCCCTTCTTCTTCGAGGGCTTCATCAAGCACTGCTTCCTCTTCCTTTTCAACCTGTTCTAAAGATTGAATGGCTTCAATATCGTCTTTAGTTTTTTCTGCCATGGTTTTCTCCAAGGTTTTCAAAAACTCATCTGGAGACATTTTTAGCTAACTCATCCATATCAGGAAGATCTGCCAAATCTTCAAAAGTCCAAATTTTGGTCAATCTTAGACTTGGTCACAAAGACATCAACCTTGTCAGGCTTCGGTGTCACTCGGAAGCTAAGCATACCTGTATCCAAGAAACTGTCTGGCATTTCTAGTTCATCCAAAATGGCGTAGAAAAATTCTTCTGTTTTCTCTTGTGGAACGAGAAAGTCTGCGATTTCCATCCCTCGATCCATCAAATCCTCTAAAGACATGGTGATCTTTAATGTCGTATCACTGATTTGTTTCATTTTCATAGTTCGTAACCTCATACTTTCAGTTCTATCTATTATACAAGATTTCACAGATTTTATCAAAAGAATGGCGTTGGAATGTGATATAATACTAGTATCTATTTTAGAATATAAGAAAGAAAGTTTCATGAAAAATATAAAAGTTAATGCTTTGGCTAGCTTGCTGGTCAATATCTTAAATATCGTTTTTCCTTTGATTACTAATCCCTATCTAACGCGGATTCTTAGTAAATCCAATTACGGTTACTTCAACACTGCCAATACCTGGGCGAGCTTTGTCATTCCACTCGCCGCCTTTGGGATTTATAATTATGGGATTCGAGCTATCAGTAAGGTTAAGGATGATAAGAATAAGATCAATTATGTCTTTTCTAAGTTGTTCTATATCTCAGTCATTACTTCAATTCTGACAACAGCTATCTATTTCCTCTTTATTCATTTTGATACTAGTATTGTCAATCTGAAAATCCTTTACTATATCCTTGGAATTCAAGCCCTCTTCCAATTTCTGAATATCGAGTGGATGAATGAAGCCTACGAGAACTATTCTTTTATCCTTTATAAAACACTGGTTATCCGAATTGGAATGTTAGTGGCTATCTTTGCCTCGTTAAGACACCTGATGATATCGTCCCTTATGCCACAATCATGAGTGCGACAACCATCATCAACTATCTGCTCAGCTTCCTCTGGATTAAACGAGAGGTCTCCTTTGTCAAGATTGAGTTCATCGAACTTCTCAAGTCATCTAAACCTCTCTTAACCATGCTCCTTCTAGCAAATGCTAATATGCTCTATACCTTGCTAGACCGTATGTTCATCACTAAAGGACCTGATGAGAATTTTATCTCCTACTACACCATCGCCTCCAGTATCGTTATGCTGATCGCTAGTGTCCTCAGTGGAGCTATCAACGTCAGCATCCCACGACTTGGTTATTATCTAGGAAAAAAAGATTTTACTTCTTATAAAAATTTGGTCAATCAGGGCGCATCCCTCTTTTACTTCCTCATGGTTCCTACCAGTATTGGTATTATGGTTTTGGGAACCTATGCTACAGTTATCTACTCTTCTGAGAAATATCTAGAAGCGGGAATCGTAACGAGTATCTTTGCCTTTCGTACCATTATCTGGGCCATCGAATTAATCCTTGGAAAACAGATTATCTTTATTAATGACCATGAAAATCGTTTGACTGCTTTCTACTTTATCGGTGGCGGTGTCAATGTAGTCCTAAACTCACTACTCCTTTTCAATAATATCTTTAGTCCTGAATACTACATTGGAACAACCATTATAGCTGAATCAATCGTGGTACTGCTAGAAATTAGCTTTATTCAGAAGCACAAACTATTGGATTTGAGAGAAATTTTTACAACCTTGGCTCGCTACACAATCGTGTCACTTGGTTTCATCCCAATTTATTATGATTTTTAAAACCCTCTTCCAAGTTCATAGCTATGAAGTTACGATGAAGATGATTAGCATGGTTCTTTCTACAATCGCAGCTTGTGGCATCTATTACGCCATTACCCTCTTTATTATCAAAGATAAAACACTTCATTATGCGCTTGACTTAGTTCGTTCCAAGATTAAAAGAGGATAGAAGTCCCTCTCAAAAATGTTCAAATTAAACAAAAAGAAGACTCGCAAGGTCTTCTTTTTCTATGCATCCAACAGCATTACGGACAATAAATACTCACTTAATGAACATGTTAGAGCTAACGAGGTCAAGACAACACCGACCTAGCTTTAAAAAATTAGAAAGAGTATCACTTACAAATCTACTGTTAGTACCTTCCCAGCTCTCACGACTTGCTCTCCTGCAATGTAAACATCGTCGACATCACTGGATTTCACGGCATAAACGAGGTGAGACAGCATGTTTTCTTGTGGTTGGAGATGGATTTTTCCTTGGGGCTGGATGACGAGAAAATCAGCCTGCTTACCGACTTCTAGACTACCAATCTCATCTTCCATTCCCAACACCTTAGCTCCTTCAATCGTCAGTGCCTTGAGGGCGGTTTCGATTGGAAATTGGCTGGCATCACCACTCTTCATCTTCTGTAAGAGTGCTGCCGTCCGCCCTTCCTCAAACATATCCAGATTATTGTTAGAAGCAACTGAGTCCGTCGCAATACCAACTGCTACTCCTACCTTTTGAAGTTGAACGACTGGTGCAATACCCGAGGCTAGCTTGAGGTTGCTGATAGGATTGTGGGCGATAGCGACTTGCGAATCTGCTAAGCGCGTAATTTCTCCTTCATTTAACTCCACACCATGGGCAAAGACAGCTTGATGATCTAAATAGCCCAAGCTCATCTAGAAAGGCTAGTGGGCGTTTGCCATAACGTTTCAGGATAATCGCCTGACTCTTCCTGTGTTTCTGCAACATGGATATGAAGAGGAATATCTTTCTTCTTTTGCTAGCTCAAGACTAGCCTCCAGCAAATTCTCGACTACAACTGTAGGGCGAATGAGGGAGCCACCATCACCTTGAAATTTGGGATCCTGATAGCCTTTTGATTGTCTCGATAACAGCTCGAGTTCTGGCTATAGTTTCATCCGTCGTCTCCACATCTGAAGAAAAAGAGGGTTGGAGAAAAAAATAGCAACGCATCTTTGGATACCTTGACTGCCTCATAAATCTTCGCTATCTCCACTCCATTAGGGATTGTACATGTCGTTGAAAGGTTGTTGTTCCAGACTGGAGCATCTCTGTTAGCGCCTCTTTGACGGCCTTTGTAGTCATCTCTGGTGTGAAACTGAGCTTCTGCTGGCCAGATATAGTCATCTGAGCCATTCGTGGAGATTGCTATCATCACGAATCCCTCTCAAGCCTGTCATGGCAGAGTGAGTATGGCAGTTAACCAAGCCAGGCATAATCCAGGCACCCTGATAGTCTATGATTTGATCTGCTTGTTTAAGAATCTCTTGATTTTTCCTGACCGACATAGACGATTTGAGGATTCTTTGACAGCCAGAATCCCATCTAGATAGACATGGAAATCTTGGTCACAAGTCACGATATTTACATGCTGATAGACTTTCATGTCGGAACTCCTTTTCTAAAGACAATTTTGCATCGACAATTTTTTTCTAGCTATTGTAACAAAAAAAGTCACCCGAAGGCAACTTTTTTCTTGTTTGTTCATTTGGCATTATAATGGCTACCCAGTCTATTCTGGGCTAAAAGCTCGCTGCTTCTTGCATTTGATAGTATTTGCCTTTTTCTCGCCATGAGTTCCTGATGATTGCCATACTCGACAATATCTCCATCCACCAAGACAAGAATCAAATCAGCATCTTGAATGGTCGATAAACGGTGGGCGATGATAAAAGCTTGTCCGCCCCTTCATGAGTTTGGCAAAGGCATCCTGAACCAGCACCTCGGTACGGGTATCGATGGATGAAGTCGCCTCATCTAAGATCAGAATCTTAGGGAATGGCTAGAAAGACACGGGCAATGGTTAAGAGCTGAGCCTGACCGACTGACAGTGATTCACCTGCATTTTCAAGCTTGGTATCATAGCCCTGTGGCAATTGTTGGATAAAGAAATCTGCGTTAGCCGCCTTGGCTGCTGCAATGACCTGCTCTCGGCTAGCATCAGAATTGCCAAAGGCAATATTGTCATGAATGGTTCCCTGCTTGATCCAAGTTTCTTGAAGTACCATCCCAAACTGTTGTCGAAGAGATGCTCGAGTATAATCATAAATCGAGCAACCGTCTAGCAAAATATTTCCTGAGTTAATCGGGTAAAAACGCATGATGAGATTGATAAGGGTAGACTTCCCAGCACCCGTTGGTCCAACGATAGCAACCTTACTACCAGCTGGAATATCAATAGACAGATCCTTAATCAAGATCTTTTCAGGATTGTAACCAAAAGAAACATGTTTAAAGGAAATAGCTCCCTTGACTTGGTCGCTGTTCAATTCTTTAAGACCAGTTTCTGTAACCTCTGGACTTTTTAGAACAGCATAAACACGTTCTGCACAAGCCAAGGCACTTTGCAACTCAGCTAAGACTGATGAAATATCATTAAAAGGCTTAGTGTACTGCTGCACATAGTTCAAAAAGGTTACCAAACGACCAATCGTCAAAGTAGAACCCGCCATGATGCGCAAGGCTCCAACACCAGCTAGTAGGGCATAAATGAGGGCATTGACAAAACGGGTTGAAGGATTGACTGTCGAAGAATAAAAGATAGCCGACTGAGAATAACCTGTATAGCTATCATTTGCCTCATGAAGTTTTTGGATAAATTCTTCCTGGGCATTAAAAGACTGGATAATCGTCTGTTGGGTGAGCGATTCTTCTATCAACTGAGTCTGAATCCCCCTAGTCTCTGTCTGCTTTTGAAAGAGATGGTAGGATCTCTTGGCAATAAAGCGTGAAATGACCATAGACAGAGGTGTTAAGAGCAGAACCAAGAGAGTCATCAAAAGATGAATTTGAAGCATAGCAAAGGATGCTGACCAAAATCATCAAAACTCCTATGAAAAATTGGTTGAAAATCATATTCAGACCCGCTGCCAACTGCTCGATATCTGTCGTTACACGGCTAACCATTTCTCCACTCCCCTGTCTATCTACTAGGGCAATCGGGAGACGATGGAGTTTTTCAATGATTTTTTCGCGCAAATCTCTGGTATAGGAGAAAATCAGTCGATTATAGAGGAGAGGATTGGCCCATTGTACCAGTGTATTTCCTATGACCACCAATATCATCTGGAGGAAAAATCTGCCAAAATAGCTGAGATGAACCATCGACTAGGACTTGGTCAATCACCTGTCCAATCAAGATTGGTAGATAGATTGATAGGGCTACTTGGGCAATGGTTCCCAAGAAAGCTAGGAAAAGAAGAACGGGATGACTTGCTAAATCTTTTGCCAATCGTTTGAAGGGTTTGACTTGCATGTTTGCCTTTCATTCTAGTCCTCCTTTCCATGTTGGGATGCATTGATTTCACGATAGACTTGGCTAGTCTCCATCAATTCCTCATGATTTCCAAGTGCTAATTGCTCCCCTTTCTCTAAAAAGGAGAATTTGATCAGCAATCTTCAAGGTTGAAGTTCGTTGGGAAATCAAGATCAAGCTGGTGTTTGGTAGGTTATCTTGAACAGCCTTTCAGAAGATTGGACTCAGTAATGGTATCAAGGGCTGAAGTCGCATCATCCAAGATGAGGAATGGTGCTCGACGCAAGACTGCCCGGGCAATCGATAAACGTTGCTTTTGCCCACCTGAGAAATTACGACCACCTGCTTGAACCTCTGCGTCCAGCTGACCTTCCTTGTCACTGACAAAATCCTTGGCCTGGGCAATTTCTAAAGCCTGCCAGAGTTCTTGGTCAGAGACTGTTTCTTCCATACCCCAGAGTCAAGTTAGAACGAATGGTTCCCTTTAAAGAGTTCAACCTTTTGAGGGAAACATAAGCCATCCAGGAACGCCATTCAGAAAGATTTGTGAGGACTATGTCCATCTCGATAAAGGGAAATGCTTCCCTTATCTGCTGGTATAAAGCCCAAGTAGGACTCTGTACCAAGGTTGACTTACCAGAACCAGTCCCCCGATGATTCCAAGAATTTGTCCCTTGTTGCATAGCAAAAAGAAAGATTTCGCAAGGATGGTTGAGCAGCATCTGGGTAGGTAAAGCTCAAGTGTTCAACTCGTAAGGACTGGTTCGAGGAAGTTTCCTTTTGAGCAATTTCTGCCAGTATATCTTCAGGCTTTTTCAGCGAAAGACTTCTTCAATCCGCTTGGCAGAAATATAAGACTGGTTGAGTGAATTGATGAGCATGGCTAGTTTGATCAACTCTACCAAGATTTGCAGGAGATAGTTGATTAAGGCAATCAAGGCACCTTGACTGAGCCAGCCTCCCTGGATAGAAATATAACCATTCCAGATAATCACCAGCAAAGTTCCATTGACGATCAAATAGGTCAAGGGTGTCAAGAGACTGGACCAGTATCCTGTTTTTCATTTGGATAGCTGTATAGACTTGATTGAGTACTTGGAAGTTCTCGATTTCTCGTTTTTCTTGGCCAAAGGCACGAATCACACGCATACCTTGTATCTGTTGGCGTGTTTCCTGAACCAGCTGGTCTGTTTTCTTTCTCAAAATACTGTAGAGAGGATTGACCAAGCGTGATAACACGACAATGACAAAGGACAAAATGGCAACCATGACCAAAAACCAGAAGGTCAATTCAGGCGAGAGACGATAAGCCATAAAAATGGCACCAAAAACAATAATAGGAGCCCTTAAAAATAGGCGTAAAAATTGATTGATCCCTGTCTGAATCTGATAGGTATCTGAAGTCAAACGCGTCACCAAACTCGAGGTCGTTAAGCGGTCTCTACTATCCTTGGGCAAGGAAAGAATATGACGATAGAGGTCATTGGTCAACTCCTTGGTAAATCCTACTGCTGCCTTGGCTGAGTAAAACTGAGCAACTAAGGCTACCAAAACGCCGATAACTGCAAAAACAAAGAGGAGACCCATTTGCATCCAGAGATGACCCTGATCTTTTTGAGGGATAGATTGGTCGACAATCCCAGCTATCACCATGGGAACCAAGAGTTCAAAAACGGCTTCTAGCAACTTAAACAAGGGCGCTAGAAATGACTCCTTGAGGTAGGGTTTAAAGTAAGAAAGTAATTGTTTCATGTGTCCCTTCTATTTTCAAAATGAAGAAGGTGGAAAAACCACCATCTTTTTACTTGTTCAAATATGGAAGCAGGTAGCCATAGCCAGCTTCTTCCATTTCATCCTTAGCGATAAAATCGTAAGGATGCAGAATTGATACAGTAACGGAGACCACCTAGTTCACGAGGGCCATCTGTAAAGACGTGCCCCAAGTGAGCATTCCCTGAACGTGAACGAACTTCGATACGCTCCATACCATGACTCAAGTCCTGGTAGTAATGAATGAGTTCCTTGGAAATAGGATCGGCTAAAAGCTTGGCCAACCACAGCCTGAGGCAAACTTATCCTTGGCAAAGAAGAGGGGCTCACCAGTCGTGATATCGACATAAATCCCTTCCTCAAAAGTTTGGTCGTAAGCATTGCTAAAAGGAGCTTCCGTCGCAGCCTCTTGGGTAACTCTGTAGGACTCTTCAGACAAATTTTTCTCGTAAAACTGCCTGACTAGGCTTTTTTTCATAGTTGGCGGCATCTATCAGTGGTTTCTCAGCATCTCTCACATCAATGTGGCAATAGCCACCAGGATTTTTTTCTTGAGGTAGTCTTGGTGATAGTCCTCAGCCAGGATATAGTGACGAAGCTTCTCCACTTCTACCGCTATCTTACGACCGATGAGGAGCTCTTGTTCTCGAACTACTGTATTGATAGTCGGTAAATCCTCTTCATCTTTGTAATAAATCCCTGTGCGGTACTGACGACCACGGTCATTCCCTTGTTGGTTGACAGATAGAGGATCAATGACTCGGAAATAATAGAGTAAAATCTCACGGAGCGAGACTGCCTTTTCATCATAGATGACTTGCACAGTCTCTGCGTGATCTGTTTCTTTAATCAATTGATAATTGGTAGTTTCTACTTGACCATTAGCATAACCAACACTTGTTTGCAACACTCCAGAAATACGTGAAAAGTATTCTTCTAAGCCCCAAAAACAACCACCTGCTAAATATATTTCTGCCATTTCATCCTCCTTGACCGTCCAGCGGCCGACAAAACTGGGAATCATTTCATATCCCATGTTTCATTTTCAAAAAAAGGACAGGAAGCCCTCTAATAGAGAGTTTCCCCATCCCATTGTTCTATTTATTTTGCTTCGACGCGAACGCCTTGTGTATCTACTTGCAAATCATGAAGTTTGCCTTTGAACGGTTGCTTTTTCAAGCTCTGCCTTAATCTTTAGGCATCTTGTCAGGATCAGCCAAGACCATAACAGTCGGACCAGCACCAGACAAGTAGGTCGCATAAGCACCATTTCTCTTGGCAACTTTTTTGATGGTCGCAAATTCTCGCACCAGTTCTTGACGGTAACGCTCATGGAAAAGGTCACTCTCAATAGCTTGGCCTGCTTTTGACCATATCTCCAGTCAGTAGGGCTGCAATAGCCACATTGGCGATAGAACTTGCTGCAACAGCTTCTTTATAAGAAAGTTTCTTGGGCAAGACACCACGACTATCTCGAGTACGCAATTCATAATTTGGAATGTAGGCTAGAAAGGCACACTCTGGGAAAGGCGCTACAATAGCAGAAACCTGACCTTCTACTGAGCTGGCGATGACCAGATTTCCATAGATAGCAGGTGCAACATTATCAGGGTGCCCCTCAATCTTAGTCGCTAATTGCAACTTGTCGTGATCGCTTAGTTTGAGATTTCCTAGTTGATTTGCCAATTCAATCCCAGCAACGATGACCGAGCTCGATGAACCTAGCCCACGCGCAAGCGGAATATCACTGACCATCTTCAAACGTCTATGGTTGGAGGTCTGGAACAATTTGTAGAGCAATCTTCAGCAAAAGATTACGTTCATCACGTGGAATCCATTTGCCCAATTGGTGCTCAATCATCCATTCTTCACGTTCCTCACAAACCTGAATTTCTAGATACTTCGTTACAGCTACACCAACTGAATCAAAACCAGGACCCACATTGGCACTTGTAGCGGGTACAATAATCTTCATCTTAGTCTCCTAAAACCTTGAAGGTGTTGACAAGTTCAAATTCAGTTACACCCTTCAAAGCTGCTGTAATATTTTCAAGTTGCGCCTTGTTGATTTTATGAGTGATGATGACAACACGAGCCTTGCCTTCTTGCTTACCATCTTGAAGGATTTGCTTGAAGGAGATATCTTCCGCATTAAAGAGCTCAGCCAATTTCAAGACTTGACCTTTTGAGTCTGGAGCCAAGATTGAGAAATAGTAGTTAGCTTTGACATCTTCTGGCTTAGCCAAGACCACTGGACGGCTGTATTCATTAAAGGCTTTTCCAATTGTTCCATCATTCAAACGACGAACGATACGGGCAATATCAGCCACAACACTTGTTGCAGTTGGTTTTTGACCTGCACCTGGTCCGTAGTACATAGACTCGCCGATACCGATAGACTCCACAAAGACAGCATTCATAACACCGTTAACACTTGCAAGTGGGTGTTCTTTAGGAAGGAAGGTTGGTGTAACCTCAGCAGCGATTCCAGAAGCTGTTTCTTCGATAGAACCAACTAATTTCACAACATAACCAAGTTCTTGAGCTACTGCTACATCTTCTGGAGTGATGTTGCGAATTCCTTGGTGACCTACATCTTCAAACTTGACATTCATCCCAAAAGCAAACTGGCTGAGGATGACCATCTTGTAGGCTGCATCAATCCCGTCAACGTCATTGGTAGGGTCGCTTTCAGCAAAGCCAAGTCGTTGAGCTTCTGCCAAAGCATCTTCATAAGACCAGCCTTCTGTTACCATTTTGGTCATCATGAAGTTAGATGTTCCGTTCACAACACCAAGAACACGTGTGATTTTGTCTGATGCTAGTGAGTTGACCAAGGTACGAAGGATTGGGATTCCTCCTGCAACAGCTGCTTCGTAGTATAGGGCAACATTGTGAGCTTTGGCTACCTCAAGCAATTCTGCACCATGGACTGCCAAAAGATCCTTGTTAGCTGTCACGACGTGTTTTCCCTGCTTCTAAAGCACGAGTGATAAAATGTTTTTAGCAGGTTCGATACGCCCCATCAACTCAACAACGATCGTGATGTCTTTGTCTGACAAGATTTCATCGATATTTGTTACAAAATTAAAAATCATTTCCTGCTTCAAGCAAGCGGGCTTTCTCTTGATCGTCTTTGACCAAAACTTTAGCTACTTCAATTTCTGACTGGGCTGCTTGAACAATTTTTTCTCTATTTTCCTTTAGCAAGAATGGTACACCACTGGCTACTGTACCAAATCCAAGTAAAGCAATTTTAACTGACATGTTTGTCTCCTCGAAATTTTCTAATAGTCCTATTATACCAAAAATTGTGAGAAAATTCCTACCATTCTAAACTAAAAACATACTAAGATTAGTAGTGAAGAAATCTCTGACGGGAGAGAGTACTCACTACTTTTTTTCTTTATGTTAAAGTAGAGGTGTCTTGTTAAGTCGTAGCTTCTTTTGGCGCTAGACGTCGTACAAAAAACTGGCAAGACACCTGTTTTAGATGGAATTTTATCAAAGTATGTCGGACGCTAGACGTCGAGTATTGAAAATGAAATCACTAAAATAAGGAATCATTCAAGACAAAGAGGTAAAACATAATGCGGACAGTTTTTGGAATTGATGTGAGTAAAAGCAAGCTCAGAAGTCGCTATTCTTGTGAATGGTAAAAGGGTTTATGGCTATACTATGCCTAATGACATTATCGGATTTTTCTCGTCTACTGGAGGATCTAAAGACCGTGAGCAACCCCGAAATTGTTTTTGAAGCTACTGGCGTCTACTCTCGCCGACTTCAGGCCTTTCTAGAAGAATATAGCTATGACTATACACGTCTTAATCCTTTGGAAGCTAAGAAGCAACTTGATGGATTGCGAGTCCGGAAAACCGATAAAATCGATGCAGAGAAACTTGCTTCGTCACAATTTGTTTTTAAACCGTAAGCCAACTTATGTTCAAGAAGAAGTCTATCAAAACTTGCATGATCTTAGCCGATTCTACCAAAATCTGACAGAGGATATCGTAAGGACGAAGAATAGGCTGCACAAAGTTCTTCAAATTGCCTTCCCAGAAATCGAGAATCTACTATCTACTCCTACAGGTGAGCAATATTGGAATCTCGTGTCCATCTTCCCAACCAAGCATTGGGTGCTGGAACTATCAGAAGCCGAATTGAAAGAAGCTATTCGCAACTCAACCTCTAAACGCATTTCAGAGAACAGAGTAGGTAACTTGACTGAGAAGTTAGTTGGATTGGCGAAGCAATCTTATTCTGGCATTTCAAAAACCTCTCCTATGGTAGAAGAGGTTAAATATGATGCACAGGAACTTATAAAGTTGACAAACCGTCGGGAACAAGTTTTACAACAGTTGATAGCGTTAGCTGAACCTCTACCTGAATATGAGATTCTTCTCTCTATTCCTGGTATCGCAGAAACAACGGCTACAAGCATTATTGGTGAATTAGGAGACATTCGTCGTTTTAAGTCTGCTAATCAAATCAACGCTTTTATCGGTATTGATCTCAAACACTATGAATCAGGAGATTTCCTAGGTCAAGAGCATATCACTAAGCGTGGGAATCCTTATGCAAGAAAAATTCTGTACAAATGTATTCACAATATCGCTTCAGCTAGCCATACCAATCCTTGCCATATCGCAGATTTCTATGAGAAACGAAAAAGACAATCGCAGATAACTTCAACTAAGCCACATACGATTGCCTCTATACATCGTCTCATTAGGACAATGTATTATCTTATAATGCATAATAAACTTTACGACTATACTTTAGCACAAAGTCATTAAAGTCGCCTATGCCCTATAATTCTAACACCTTGTTTCAAAAAAATGCCAGATAAGGTGTCATTTTTTCTATGCTCAAATGTCAGAAAAAAATGGCTCGAACTATCTCTCAAAAAAATTCCCTTCATACATTTTTCAGGAATAATGTTGAGTCAGAAACCGTATTATACTTGACAAATGGTAGAAAATAGAAGCGTCAAATCATAAAAAAAGCCTGCCCTGATTCAATCAAGAGCTGACGCTATTTTCAATCTATTTTACAAAGACCATTTCCTTGTCACTAGACAGGTCTTCTCGATAGTGAAACCTACAAAGCTGAGCTTTTTGATTTCTTCTACCGAAGTTACCTGATCTTCCATCAAGGCTGTTAAGAAACCACCTCTAGCTTTCTTTGAAATGGTTGAGTGGACTTTAAGTTTTCCATCTCTGTCTTCCATAAACTTAAAGGTCACCATTTTTTCACGGATATCTTTTGGAAAGACAGTTTCAAACTCCGAAGACAAGAGTGAAAAGATTAGTTCTTCACCCTTCACCGACTCTTCATAAGCTGACTGCCAGTGACTTTTTCAGGCTTTTTCCCAGCGATTTTTAAGCTTCATCAAAAAGTCCAGTCTGTGAGGTGCAATCGATGCAAAGGCTGGAATCACACCGTAAAGAGCTGACGTTATCATGAGGTGATTCTCCAGATAGGCTTCTTCAGCCTTGCTTAGATTGTCCCGTTTGATGTTGCGATACATGAGTCCATCAAAGAGGTGCAAGGCTGGATAGTTTATCGCAGTTTCCATTTTTCTAAGGCCTGGATATGGTCATACTCCTCTTGCGCTTTTTTCGGCAGATATTTTGTAAAAAGTTCTCCAGCTCTTGGGCAGAATATGTCGCCAATTCATCCAGCACCGCCTGACTTTCAGGACGCAATGGTTTAGCCTCTAAACTAGGGATTTCGGTATTCATTTCTTTTGCAGTTGGGATTAGAATTTTCATAGTGTTAGTGTAGCATATTTTTTTAGGACTACCAAGGATTTGCACCTAAAAACCTCGGTGAATACCGAGGCTTCTTTCCTTATTTTGGCAATCCTAACCAGATTGCAAAGAGAACGAGTGCTGTCCCAAGGCAGCTTGTCAAGATAGATGACAGATTAAACTTTTTCTCCTTTAGGTGAGAAAATCCTATCTTCAAAGCGAAAAGACCAAGCAACATCGAACCAATCATTAGATAAAATCCCATTTGACTGTCCTCCATTTATTATTCTTTTCATCCATTATCACAAATTTCAAACAAGAGTGCAAGAAAAAAACGAATTTTTTTAGTTATTTAGCTTGAAAAATCATCCACTATTCTAGTGAAAGATAATCTGAACCTGCTTATATGATAATCCCTTCTAAATGATCCAGTTCATGCTGACAGATCTGAGCAGGAAATCCTGTCAGGGTAATGGTTTGCTCTTGCCAATGGATATCTCGATAAGCCACGGTAATCTTTTCATACCGAGTTATTGGTCTCACTCCTGTCAAAGACAAACAACCTTCCTCTGTCTCGTATGAGTCCTTCAAAAGATTTGAGAACTGGATTAAACATAACCATGGGAATCATTCCGATATTAAAAAAATAATCACACGTTTTTTTGTACCCCAATCATATTGGCTGCTAGTCCAACACAGCTTTCTCGGTTAGCCAATAGGGTATCCTGCAAATCCTTTGCTAGGGGTAAATCTTCCTGACTAGCAGGCTGGGATACCTGCGACAAAAACAAGATATCTTTTACAATTTTCTTTTCCAAGTCTTCTTTCCTCCATCTTTTTCTCTACTTGATTATAGCACAAAATCTATTGCAGTTTATCATTTATAAAAGCAAAAAAAGCCATCCGAAGATGACTTTTTCAATGTTTAAATAGCGTTTTTTTATCTTTTTCCAAGTGCTCGTTGAACTGCTTTAACAATCTCAACAAGGACTACAATCATAAGCGCTCCTACAGCGACCACCATCCATTGAGTCAAACTCAAATGTGACACGTGGAAGAGATTATTAAATCCAGGAACCAAAATTGTCACCACAAAGAGGACGAAGGCAACAGGGATAGACCAGTTAAAGGTCTTGTTGGTAAAGAGTCCCACTTTAAAGATAGATTGGTAAACCGACTTAACGTTAAAGGCATGGAGCAATTGGATCAAACCGAGAGTTGCAAAAGCCATGGTAAGGGCATCCGCATGGATTTCAGTATGACTTTGGTGCTCTGGGAAGAGAAGAGCCCAACCATAAACACCTAGAACTAGCATGGTTTGGAAGATCCCTTGATAAATGATTGCTCCGAAGACACCACCATCAAAGAAGTTAGACATACGGCCACGTGGTTTGTGGGTCATGACACCTGGTTCAGCTGGTTCAACACCTAGGGCGATGGCTGGTAGTGTATCTGTTACCAGGTTAATCCATAGCAAATGCACTGGTTGAAGCACATCCCAACCCAACAAGGTTGCAAAGAAGATGGTGAAAACTTCAGCCATATTAGCAGACAAGAGGTATTGGATGGATTTTTGGATATTTGAGAAGACCTTACGTCCTTCTTCTACCGCTACGATAATGGTTGCAAAGTTATCATCAGCAAGGACCATATCAGAAGCTCCCTTAGAAACTTCTGTACCTGTAATCCCCATACCGATACCAATGTCAGCTGTCTTAAGTGAAGGCGCATCGTTGACCCCATCACCCGTCATAGCGACAACCTTACCTTCATTTTGCCAAGCTTTAACGATACGAACCTTGTGCTCAGGCGATACTCGCGCGTAGACAGAGTATTGCTTGAAGACTTTTTTTGGAATTCTTCATCAGTGAGTTCATTCAACTCAGCACCCGTGAAGACATGGTCTTCTGTATCATTTGGATCGATGATTCCGAGACGTTTGGCAATAGCTTCCGCTGTATCTTGGTGGTCACCCGTGATCATGATTGGACGGATACCTGCTTCCTTAGCGACACGAACAGCTTCTGCTGCTTCTGGACGCTCAGGGTCAATCATGCCGACCAAACCAGAGAAGATGAGGTCAGACTCAACGATTTTAGATTCCAAGGTTGGGAATTTCGTTGCTTGTCTTATAAGCCATCATCAAGACACGAAGGGCTTGTTTGGCCAAGTCTTTGTTGGTTGCAAGAATAGCTTTCTTGTCTTCTTCTGTGATTGGGCGAACTTCCCCATTGACTTCAATACGCGTCACACGCTTGAGCAATTGGTCAGGCGCACCCTTGACAGCGATAAAGTAAGAACCGTCTGCTTCCTTATGAATGGTAGACATGAGTTTACGGTCTGAGTCAAATGGCAATTCAGCTACACGTGGCTCATCCTTCAAGACTTCACGAACATCAAAGTTGTGGTCCAAACCAAACTGTACAAGAGCTGTCTCCGTTGGATCCCCAATCAGCTTTCCAGATGGATCCACCTTGGTATCGTTGGCAAAGTTCATGATACGTAGCGTATTGTTGTTAGCCGCAATTTCTGTTGCAGAGCTTTGCAATTGACCGTTGGTATAAACTTTTTCAACCGTCATTTGGTTCATGGTCAAAGTACCTGTTTTATCGGATGCGATGATTTCTGTTGAACCAAGAGTTTCAACCGCTGGTAATTTACGAACAATCGAATTACGTTTGGCAAGGGTTGTTGTTCCCAAAGATAGAACGATGGTTACAATGGCAGGGAGACCTTCTGGAATCGCAGCAACCGCAAGAGCAACCGCCACCATCAAGCCTTCTAATGGATGCTCTCCACGAACGAAGACACCAACCAAGAAAGTAATGACCGCAATCACAATAATCAAGTAAGTCAAGGCCTTAGATAATTGTTCCAAGCTTTGCTTCAATGGTGTTTCAGTCTCATCGGCATTAGCCAACATATCTGCAATCTTACCAACTTCTGTATACATACCAGTGTTTGTTACGACACCAATACCACGACCATAAGTTACATTTGAGTTTTGGTAACCCATATTAACGCGGTCCCCAATACCAGCATCTGCTTCAACAAGTCCTGTCACATCTTTTTCAACTGGCACAGACTCCCCTGTAAGAGCCGCTTCTTCAATTTTAAGAGAAGCTGCTTCAAACAAACGCATATCTGCAGGCACGACATCTCCCGCTTCTAGCAAGACGATATCTCCAGGTACCAATTCTTTTGAGTCAATCTCAATAACGTGACCATCACGACGAACACGTGCCATCGGGCTAGACATATTTTTCAGAGCTTCAATGGCTGCTTCTGCTTGCCCTTCTTGGTAAACCCCAAAGGCAGCATTCAAGACAACAACGGCCAAGATGATAATGGCATCCGTTAGACCGTCCATTCCTTCTGTAATCACAGAAAGTGCCGCTGCCGCAAGCAAGATGATAATCATTAAATCCTTAAATTGATCAAGGAATTTAGCTAGTAGGCTACGTTTTTCGCCCTCTTCCAACTCATTACGACCATAAGTCGCTAAGCGTTCTTGAGCTTGAGCAGTTGACAAACCTTCGACAGATGAGTCCAAGTTCTTTAGGACTTCCTCAGAAGATTGCGTGTAAAACAAATCTTTATTTTGTTCTTTTGACAAAACAGTCTCCTCCTTTTTGGCCTCTTTTTACAAAAAAAGAGACCTGTTTTTTAAAAAAACAAGTCTCGCTGTTTAATATAGTGCCGGAAATAATTCGTAATGACGACACTATCGCGGTTAACCGCCAGCTACTCCCTTGAGTAGTTCTATTATATCAGAATTTTCAAAAGTTTTTCAAGTCTTGAGGTGGGGTTACTCAGCACTCTCATCATAGGTGCGGTCGCTGATAATATATCTTGGACGTTGTTTCGTTTCTAGATAGATTTTTCCGATATATTCCCCAATTACACCAAGACTAATGAGTTGAACCCCGCCAAGTAAAGCTTACAATGGCGTAGGTACTGGCCCATCCAGCTACTACATTACCAGCAAATTTGCTCCACAAAACCCAAATAATCAACAAAAAAACTAAAAAGCGAAGTCATAACTCCCAAGCTAGTAATCAAAGCGAATAGGTTTAATAGATAGGCTAGTAATACCATCCATTGCTAGACCAAGCATTTTTAGAAAGTGGATAGTGACTTTCTCCAGCAATTCGTTCATGACGTTTATAAGTCACGTAGGAATACTTTAAATCCTACAAGAGGCATAATGCCTCGAAGAAATAAGTTTACTTCTTTAAATTTAGCAAGTTCATGAATAAAACGTTTGGAGACTAAACGATAGTCAGCATGATTAAAAACGACATCTGCTCCAAATAAATGCATCACCTTATAGAATCCCTCTGCTGTAATACGTTTAAAAACCGAATCTGTCTCTCGGTTGTCTCGAACGCCGTAGACAATCTCTGAACCTGACTTATATTCAGCAACCATTTGATCCATGCAGTTGATATCATCTTGACCATCTGCATCAATGGTAATCACGATATCCGCAAATTCTGCAGCTTCGTACATACCAGCAAGAACACTACTTTGATGACCACGGTTTCGACTTTGAGAAATACCTACTACATATGGATTCGATGAAGCATATTTTTGAATAAGTTCCCAAGTTTTATCCTTACTGCCATCATTCACATACATCACCTTACTATGTGGATGAACCTCTTGATTTTTTACCAATTCCTCAATTTTTCCCAACAAACATCGGATTGGTATGAGGCAACACTTGCTCTTCGTTATAACATGGAATCACGATATATAAAACCGGATTATTTCTACTCATTTTTGACTCCTAACCTCTTAAATCCAAAAGGGAAATTAGTCCCTCTAAATACTCTGACAATCAATTCACACCCTACCAAAGTCAATATTGTCACAACACTTGTTGTAACGTAGCCATTCACAAAAAAATACCAGTATATCTTGTAGACAGTTGTAAAATTAATTTTTTTCTACCAACACTAAAAACAATCGGGGCATGGACACCATAGTAAATCAAGGTTCTTTGACCGATTAATTTCAAGAGAGTCATTTCAGGAATTGACTTAAAGAATATGAGGGTGGACCATATACCTGAAATTGCAGCAATGTAAAACAAGAGATGGTTTCCAATCTGTTGATAGTAAAGATCAACAATCTGTTTCCCACTCCAATGATAGTTCAACCTACCAACAAATATAGTTAGCAATAAGGCAAGTGGCAAATAATAAATTGCAAAAAACTTTTCCATCTGCGCTAAATATTTTCTCACTCCGACACCTAAGAGTGTAAAGATAATGGCTACAGGGACCAGGTCAATATTCCAGATAAGATAAAAATTCCAAGCATAGATTTTTTGTCCCAAAACGACTAAAAATAAGAGTGATACACTAATCAAAAGCCATTGGATAGTGGTCCATTTTTTTCTGAGAATAAAGTAACTAAAAACATGTGCTAAAAACATGACATTCAGAAACCATAACTGAAAATAAACATGCAAGCGGTCTGACAACAATAACTGTTTAGTAAAATGAATAAGATTAAAACTAAACACTTGTTCAGGATACATGACAAAGAGTTGAAAGAGAAAAACAAAAATATTCAGGCAAAAAAAGGGAATGACCAAACTTTTCACCTTGCTAAGAAAATATTCCTTAAATGTTTTGTATTTAGTGACATTTAAAGTAAAAACCTGACAAGAAGTGACTGCACCCCAAAAAGTTAGACAAAAGAAAATCTAACTTTTGGGGGTATTTTTATTATGAAATTAACTTATGATGATAAAGTTCAGATCTATGAACTTAGAAAACAAGGATATAGCTTAGAGAAGCTTTCAAATAAATTTGGGATAAAACAATTCTAATATTAGGTACATGATTAAATTGATTGATCGTTACGGAATAGAGTTCGTCAAAAAGGAAAAAAATCGTTACTATTCTCCTGATTTAAAAACAAGAAATGATTAATAAAGTCTTACATGAAGGCTGGACTAAAGATAGAGTTTCACTTGAATACGGCCTCCCAAGTCGTACGATACTTCTTAATTGGCTAGCACAATACAAGAAAAAAACGGGTATACTATTGTTGAGAAAACAAGAGGGAGAATACCTAAAATGGGACATAAGCTAAAAACGAGACCTGAAGAGATGACAGAATTAGAACATCTTCAAGCAGAAAATGAGTACCTGAGAGCGGAGAATGCCATCCTAAAAAAAGTTGAGAGAACTCCGATTGAAGGAGAAAAAAGAGAAAGAAGAAAGACAGAAATTGTTCAAGAATTAATGACTGAGTTTTCGTTAGATATTCTTCTAAAAGCCATTAAACTAGCTCGTTCGACCTACTACTATCACTTGAAACAGCTAGACAAACCAGATAAGGACCAAGAGCTTAAAGCTGAAATTCAATCCATTTTTATCGAACATAAGGGAAATTATGGTTATCGTCGGATTCATTTAGAACTAAGAAATCGTGGTTATCTGGTAAATCATAAAAGAGTTCAACGCTTGATGAAAGTACTCAATTTACAAGCTAAAATGCGACAGAAACGAAAATATTCTTCTCATAAAGGAGACGTTGGCAAGAAAGCAGATAACCTTATTCAACGCCAATTTGAAGCAGCCAAACCAATGGAAAAGTGCTACACAGATGTGACAGAATTTGCCATTCCAGCAAGTACTCAAAAGCTTTACTTATCACCAGTTTTAGATGGCTTTAATAGCGAAATTATCGCCTATAATCTTTCAACTTCACCAAACTTAGAACAAGTGAAAGCTATGTTAAACCAGGCCTTCAGTGAGGAACATTACACAAATACTATTCTCCATAGTGATCAAGGATGGCAATATCAACACGATTTTTATCACAGGTTTTTAGAGAGTAAGGGAATTCAGCCATCTATGTCACGTAAAGGTAACAGCCCAGACAACGGCATGATGGAATCTTTCTTTGGCATTTTGAAAGCGGAAATGTTTTATGGTTACGAGAAGACGTTTAAATCACTTAATCAATTGGAACAAGCTATTGTAAACTATATTGATTATTACAACAACAAACGAATTAGGTAAAAACTAAAAGGACTCAGTCCTGTGCAATACAGAACTAAATCCTTTGAATAAATTAATTGTCTAACTTTTTGGGGGCAGTACAAAGAAAAATAAGGGGATATGAAAAACATAGAGGAGTATTTTTGCACGAAGAGGCACAAAACTGCTATGCCCTGTAATAACAAGTATAATCGCTAGCCCCTTAGCCATATCTAGGTAACCTATGCGCTTTTTTTCATCCTATCTCCCTTCTCCTGTTCTTAGTCGATAAAGATTCATATCAGAAGTGACCACCTCAACTTCTTCAAAATAAACATCTTTCTGGTAATGTTCTTTCATTATTTTCTTGACTTGATCCATCTTTCCTGAAGAAGGTGACCAAAAGAATAGGATATTCTCCTTATCAATAGCAGAAGAAAGAAGATTACTAGGCTCCTCAACATTATACTTTTTTTCATTAATTGATAATAATGTGGCGAAAAAGTTTGCCAGTTACCTAAGGTTGTTGTATTTTCAATCAACTGATCAGGCTTCCTTCTAATCGTAGCCAAGCTCGGTTGAGAATTGACAAGTGTTCCATAACCGCCAAAAACAAGCAATTTATCAGAATGTTTTTCCACTACGTCATGATACTCTGATACCATGGATGATTGAATGATTGGGAACCAGTAAAGTTCTTGTCCCACACTATTTACCCAAGCCATACTCGCTACCATTCCTACAAGTTGTAGACTATAAAAAAATTCCTCTTTTTCTTCAACAGTTTTCGCTTAGTGTAAAACAAAGGTGCATAATAGACAAAAAAGATTAAAAAGCTAATGATAATTGGGATATAGACACGTTCTACTACTCTCTGCCTAACAAATAGAGCACCTATCAGAGCAAACGGGGCAAGAGGGATTAGCCATCCATAGAATTTCTTGGGTTTGAAGAACAAAAAGCAGCCAATCATAACAAAAAGAAAGGTTGTCAAAAATGATATTTTTGGAAATAATCTGATACCATCTGAAGCACATTAAAGGAGTACTTTTCAGAGAAAGAACGTACTGATTGAATTTTTGTTAATAGCTCATTGTTCAAAGCCTCTTTTTCAGCAAATAGCCAATATGTTGAAGTAGATAAATCATTTTCACTAACACCCAGTTCCTGAAATTCCTTGACATGCTTCTCATAATCAATCGCAGGAAATCTCGTAAATTGGTACTCAGAGTATTCCAAGTTAGGTATTCTTGAACATCTGGTCTCATTAAGGTATAAATTTTATTGGAAGCAAAGATAAGTAAAATGACAGCAGATAACAAGAATAATTCTTTTTTCTTTTTTCCTTTGATTACTTCAAAAGCTAGGAAGGGGAGTAAAAGCAATAATAAACTGGCAATAATTTGCGGCCTAATCGATAAACCTATTACAGACAAAAAGCATTCCTGTTACGTATTTTTCTATCAAATAATAATAGTATAGCTGCGGTCGATAACAAGTAAGCAATTACTGAAAACGAGAAATACTTCATTAAAAACCATTTGAAGCAAAAATGACTAAGGGAAATAAGAAATAATATTTCTTTCTAAAAAAAGAATTCCAAATAGATGCTAAAACTCAAGCAAAAAAACTGAGAGCTAAAAAAATAAAATAAATATTCCAATTTGTAAATAATTGTTGAAGAAATACTAAAGCAGATGATAACAAAAATTCCAATATAGGGAAGCAACATATTATCACCAGATAATATGGTTTGATTGACCATGACATCATCAATCACTGGATAATCGAATCCCTTAATCAATCTATATCCATAAAAAAATAAGAAATGGTAGCAACAGCAAAACCAATTCGAATCACTCTATCAATGATTTGTTTATGATTCATTAAAAAAACTCTTTCTAAAAATAAATATTACCTTATCATTCTATCATATTTCAAAATAAAAAAATCTGTTGATTTCTGAATAAATACCTTAATAGCAATTTGAATTTTTCCTTGGAAAACCAGTATAATGAAAAACATACGATAGTGCTAGAAAGGGAGTTAGATGAATCAATCGGTTTCAAACTTAAAATTAGCTGAGCGTGGTGCCATTATCAGCATTTTGACCTATCTATTCTTGTCAGCAGCTAAGTTAGCAGCAGGCCACCTCCTTCACTCGTCCAGTTTGGTGGCAGATGGTTTCAACAATGTTTCTGATATTATCGGAAATGTTGCCCTCCTCATTGGGATTCGTTTGGCCCGCCAACCAGCAGATAGAGACCATCGTTTCGGTCACTGGAAAATCGAGGACTTGGCAAGCCTCATCACTTCCATCATCATGTTCTATGTTGGTTTTGATGTCTTGCGAGATACGATTCAAAAGATTATTAGTCGCGAAGAAACAGTGATTGACCCACTGGGAGCGATTCTAGGAGTGATCTCTGCTGTAATTATGTTTGCTGTTTATCTCTACAACACCTACCTCAGCAAGCAGTCCAAATCTAAGGCGCTTAAAGCGGCTGCCAAGGACAATCTATCAGATGCAGTCACTTCACTTGGAACCACTATCGCCATCCTAGCCAGCAGTTTTAACTTCCCTCTCGTGGATAAATTGGTTGCCATCGTTATTACCTTCTTTATCCTCAAGACTGCCTATGATATCTTTATCGAGTCATCTTTCAGTCTTTCAGATGGTTTTGATGAACATTTGTTGGAAGATTATCAAAAGGCTATCATGGAAATTCCTAAGATTAGCAAGGTCAAATCACAACGCGGTCGTACTTACGGAAGTAATATCTATCTGGACATTACTCTCGAGATGAACCCGGATCTCTCTGTTTTTGAAAGTCACGAAATTGCGGACCAGGTTGAATCTATGTTATCAGAACGCTTTGGTGTCTTTGATACAGACATTCATATCGAACCAGCACCAATCCCTGAGGATGAAATCCTAGATAATGTCTATAAAAAATTGCTCATGAGAGAGCAACTGATTGACCAAGGAAATCAACTGGAAGAGTTACTTGCAGAAGACTTTCATTTATATCCGTCAGGACGGACAAGAACTGGACAAGGATGCCTATAAGTCCGAAAAAGAACTGACATCTGCCATTAAAGAGCTTCATCTAACCTCGATCAGTCAGAAAACAAAACTGATCCGCTATCAGATTGGTGATACCATCCACACAAGCATCTGGCGCCGCCACGAAACTTGGCAAAATATTTTCCATCAGGAAACAAAGATAGAAAAAGACTAAAAATGAGGCCGGGATAATTCCCGACCTCATTTTTTATGTTTATTTTGCAACGCTCTTAGCAAGAACGAAGTTTCCAAGTGTAGCTGAACCATTACCTGCAACAGCTGGTGTTACGATATAGTCACGTACATCTGGAACTGGTAGGTAACCATTGAGAAGAGATGTGAATTTCTCACGTACACGGTCAAGCATATGTTGTTGAGCCATAACCCCACCACCAAAGACGATGACATCTGGACGGAAAGTTACAGTCGCATTCACTGCGGCTTGAGCAATGTAGTAGGCTTGAACATCCCAGACAGAGTTGTTGAGTTCAATGTTTTCCCCACGAACACCTGTACGAGCTTCCAAACTTGGACCAGCTGCATAACCTTCCAAACATCCATTATGGAAAGGACAAACACCTTTAAATTCTTTTTCAATATCCATTGGGTGTCTAGCCACATAATAATGACCCATCTCAGGGTGACCAACACCGCCAATAAACTCGCCACGTTGGATAACACCTGCACCGATACCTGTACCGATTGTGTAGTAAACCAAGTTTTCGATACGGGCACCCGCATTGTTACGAGCAACCACTTCACCGTATGCAGAACTATTTACGTCTGTTGTGAAATACATCGGAACGTTTAGAGCGCGACGGAGAGCACCAAGCAAATCAACATTTGCCCAGTTAGGTTTTGGAGTTGTTGTGATAAACCCGTAAGTTTTTTTGAGTTTTTATCGATATCGATTGGACCAAATGAACCAATTGCAAGACCTGCAAGATTATCAAATTTTTGAAAAAGAACTCGATAGTTTTATCGATTGTCTCGATAGGAGTTGTTGTTGGGAAATTGTGTTTTTTTCTACAATATTAAAGTTTTCATCACCGACAGCACAGACAAATTTTGTACCGCCCGCTTCCAAACTTCCGTATAGTTTTGTCATGATAAACCTCTAGTTTTTATTTTCTCTATTATAGCATATTTCAAGGAGGAAAAGTTGCTCTATATTTTAGTTTTTTCTCTGTAAATTTTACGATTCAATCAAAAACGAACAAACATGACATTTGTTCGTTTTTTTGATTTATTAAGCTTTAACTTCGATGATTGCATCACCCTTAGCAACTGTTCCAGAAGCAACTGGATTTACTGAAGCAAAGTCTGCAGTGTTTGTCACGATAACCATTGTTGTGTTATCAAGACCTACAGCAGCAATCTTAGCTGAGTCAAATGTTCCAAGAACATCTCCAGCTTTAACCTTGTCACCTTGAGCAACTTTTTGGTCAAATCCTTCACCGTTCATTGAAACAGTGTCGATACCCACGTGGATCAAGATTTCAGCTCCGTTTGCAGTTTTCAAACCATAAGCATGTCCTGTTGGGAAGACGATTGTCACTTCAGCATCAGCTGGTGCGTAAACAACATCTTGACTAGGTTTTACAGCGATACCTTGTCCCATAGCTCCACTTGAGAAGACTGGGTCATTAACATCTGAAAGGGCAACTACGTCACCAACGATTGGTGTTTGGATTGTTTCGTCTGTTAGCTTAGATGCAGTTTCTACTACTTCTTCGCTAACTTCAGGCTTTTTTACAGTTGATTCTCCATCAGTTTCATCTTCATAACCAAACATGTAAGTAAGAGCAAAACCAAGAGCGAATGATACAGCTACCATAAGAAGGTATTGTGGAAGTTGTCCGTTACCAATGTAAAGCATTGTACCTGGGATGATAGTGATACCATTACCAGTACCAGCAAGCCCAAGGATAGATGCCAATCCACCACCGATAGCACCAGCGATCAATGAAAGGAAGAATGGTTTACGGAAACGCAAGTTAACCCCGAAGATAGCAGGCTCAGTAATACCTAGGAAGGCAGAAAGAGCAGCTGGGAAAGCAAGTGTTTTAAGTTTAGGATTTTTAGTTTTCACACCAACGGCTACTGTTGCAGCACCTTGAGCAGTCATGGCAGCTGTGATGATAGCGTTGAATGGGTTGACATGGTCAGCAGCAAGCAATTGAACTTCAAGCAAGTTGAAGATGTGGTGAACACCTGATACGACGATAACTTGGTGAACTCCACCGATCAAGAAACCACCAAGACCAAATGGCAAGTTAAGGATAGCTTTTGTTCCAAGAAGGATGTAGTTTTCAACAACGTGGAAGACTGGTCCGATGATAAACAAACCAAGAATTGACATTACGAGAAGTGTTACGAATGGTGTTACCAAGAGATCAAGTACATCTGGAACCACTTTACGAACAGCTTTTTCAAACTTAGCTCCGACAACCCCGATAATGAAGGCTGGAAGAACTGAACCTTGCAAACCTACAACTGGGATAAATCCGAAGAAGTTCATAGCAGTTACTTCACCGCCAGATGCAACAGCCCAGGCATTTGGAAGTGAACCAGAAACAAGCATCATACCAAGAACGATACCAACAGCTGGGTTACCACCGAATACACGGAAGGTTGACCAAACGACCAAACCTGGCAAGATGATAAAGGCTGTGTCAGTCAAAATTTGAGTGTAAGTTGTCACATCTTCTGGAAGTGTCATTCCAAGAGCATTCAAGAGCCCACGAACACCCATGAAGAGACCAGTTGCTACGATAACTGGAATGATTGGAACAAAGACGTCACCAAAAGTACGGATGGCACGTTGGAACCAATTTCCTTGTTTAGCAGCTTCTGCCTTCATCTCATCCTTAGATGTCGTTGGCAAACCAAGAGCTACGACTTCATCGTACATCTTGTTTACTGTACCTGTACCAAAAATGATTTGGTATTGACCTGAGTTAAAGAAAGCACCTTGAACTTTTTCCAAGTTCTCGATAGCATCTTTGTTGATCTTCGCTTCATCTTTCACCATAACACGAAGGCGAGTCGCACAGTGAGCTACACTGTTGACGTTCTCACGTCCACCCAAGGCTTCGATGACTTTTTTTGCAATTTCTGTATTGGTCATTTGCAAAAATCTCCTTATAAAAAAATTTGTTTTTGTTTGAAAGCGATTTTACTCGCCCCACGAATATTATTCTATCACGTTTAAAAAAATATGTCAAGCGTTTTTGCAGAAAAAAAGTTTTTTTGATTGTTAAAATTTTTTTGATCGTTTTTTGCTATCTTTTTCATTAAAACAGCAGTAACCATCCTCTAAATTCAAGGTTTTTTTACTTTAATTTTTCAAAAACTTTCATATTTTCATCAGTTTTTCATAAAAATTTTGTTTATGATCTGTCAATCGTTTGACATTTTTTTCTTTATTTTAGTGTGAAAAGACTTGCTTTTTTTATAAGGAAACGTTTACTATTAAGATAGTAGAATTTATGGAGGAAATAGAAATGGAATGGACTACTGAGCGTCGTTATAGACGCTATGAAGATTGGACACAAGAAGAAAGAAAAGAAATCCAAGAAAAGATGGCACAATCCCCATGGCATGTCAGCTATCACATCGAACCAAAGCAAGGGACTTCTCAATGATCCAAACGGCTTTTTTCTTATTTTCGATGGCAAGTGGGTTGTCTTTTATCAGAACTTCCCCTTTCGGTGCAGCTCATGGTTTGAAAATCTTGGGTGCAGCTTGAAAGTGATGACTTTGGTTCACTTTACTGAAACTGGTGTTAAAGGTTCTACCTGATACTCCTTTAGATAGCCACGGTGCTTACTCTGGTTCTGCTATGCAGTTTGGCGATCAATTGTTCCTTTTCTATACAGGAAATGTCCGTGATGAAAATTGGGTTCGCCACCCTTATCAGATTGGTGCCTTGATGGATAAGGATGGAAATATTAAAAAGATTGATAAAGGTCTTGATTGATCAGCCTGCTGATGCTACTGACCACTTCCGCGATCCACAGATTTTTTTCAACTTTAAAGGACAATACTACTCTATCGTTGGTGGTCAAGACTTGGAGAAAAAAGGTTTTGTCCGTCTCTACAAAGCGGTCGATAACGATTATACAAACTGGCAAGAAGTTGGTGATCTTGACTTCAACAATGACCGTACTGCCTATATGATGGAGTGCCCGAACCTCGTCTTTGTTGGAGAACAACCTGTCCTTCTCTACTGCCCACAAGGTTTGGATAAAAAAATGTTCTTGACTATGACAACATCTATCCAAATATGTATAAAATCGGTGCTTCCTTTGATCCTGAAAATGCTCGTATGGTAGATGTGTCTGAACTACACAACCTCGATTATGGTTTTGAAGCTTATGCCACTCAAGCCTTCAATGCTCCCTGATGGACGTGCTCTCGCTGTTAGTTGGCTTGGTTTGCCAGATGTGTCTTATCCATCTGATCGTTTTGATCACCAAGGAACTTTCTCATTGGTCAAAGAACTTACCATTAAAGATGGCAAACTCTATCAGTATCCTGTAGCTGCTATCAAGGAACTTCGTGCTTCAGAAGAGGAATTTTCAAATCGTTCTGAAACCAAAAACACCTACGAACTCGAGCTTAACTTAGAAGCTGATAGTCAAAGTGAAATCGTTCTTCTTGCTGATAAAGATGGCAAGGGGCTCTCTATCAACTTTGATCTTATCAATGGTCAAGTTACTGTTGACCGCAGTCAAGCCGGTGAGCAATATGCTCAAGAATTTGGAACTACTCGCTCATGTCTCAATTGATAATCAAGCTACTACTGTAAATATCTTCATCGATAATTCAGTCTTTGAAATTTTCATTAATAAAGGAGAAAAAGTATTTTCTGGTCGTGTCTTCCCACATGAGGATCAAAATGGAATCCTCATTAAATCTGGAAACCCAACTGGAACTTACTACGAATTAGAATATGGTCGCAAAACTAACTGATGTCGCAGAACTAGCTGGCGTCAGCCCTACTACTGTCTCACGTGTTATCAATAAAAAGGGCTACCTGTCAGAAAAAACTATTCAAAAGGTTAAAGATGCTATGCGTGAGCTGGGCTATAAACCCAACAACCTAGCTCGCAGTCTTCAAGGAAAATCAGCCAAGTTAATCGGTTTGATTTTCCTAAAAATCAGCCATGTTTTCTATGCTGAATTGATTGACAAATTAGAACACGAACTCTTCAAAAAAGGTTACAAGACCATCATCTGTAACAGTGAACACGATTCGGAAAAAGAACGCGAATACATCGAAATGTTAGAAGCCAACCAGGTGGACGGCATCATTTCGGGAAGTCACAACCTTGGGATTGAGGATTACAATCGCGTAACCGCTCCAATCATTTCATTTGACCGTAACCTATCACCAGACATACCTGTCGTTTCTTCTGACAACTATGCTGGTGGTGTCCTAGCTGCTCAGACCTTGGCTAAAACTGGAGCCAAGGCTATCATCATGATTACAGGTAATGACAACTCCAATTCTCCAACTGGACTTCGTCATGCTGGTTTTGCTTCAATCTTACCAAAGGCTCCTATTATCAATGTTTCCAGTGACTTTTCACCCCTCCGCAAGGAAATGGAAATCAAAAAGTATCCTGACCAAACAAAAAAACCAGATGCTATTTTTCGCATCGGATGATTTGACTGCCATCTTGGTAATGAAGATTGCTCAGGAACTTGGTATCTCTGTTCCTGAACAACTTAAGGTTATTGGTTACGATGGAACTTATTTTATCGAGAATTTCTATCCTCACCTCACTACCATTAAACAACCCTTGGAAGAAATTGCTCGCCTGACAGTTGATTTACTACTTCAAAAAAATCGAAGGAAAAGAAGTTGCCACAACCGGTTATTTCTTGCCAGTTTCCCTCCTACCAGGAAAAAAAGTATTTAAACAAAAAGAGTCTGAGACAAAATAGTTCTCAGACTCTTAATTTAATATACTATCAATAAATAATATTATAGAAGCAATAATAACTATAATTTTTACCTATTTGGATAAAGCTTTATTTTTGAGATTTAAATATATTTTTCTAACAAAAATATTTGGACCACACACATTATAGGAATTAAATTTTTTTGAAATCGAGAAGTATCCAAACAAATAGACTATAAATAATAAAAAAATAAAACTACATTGTATTTCTTATTCAAAACAGTTATCACCAATTTCCTTAATTCCCAAAATAGTAGACCCCATGTCAACTACAGCATATCCAAATTTTTGTAATATTTTTCGTAATTAGCTCCAGATTCAGCAATGGATATTAAAGCAGAAGCGGCTGCCTTGATACCTCCTACTGCTGCTATAAATTGTTTAATTTTTAACAAGCATACCAATACCAACAGCAGCAGATCCTACCGCCCAAGCAACTGCACCGACACATCCCCAAAAGTCCCTGAACTGTACTTCATTATCAAATTTTAAATCTATACCTTTACTAAGCATATATTTATCAATTTCTTCCTGATTTCCTCTTTCCAACATTCCTTGTGGCATTTCATCTACTGCTTTTAAAATTAATAAAATAGATTCTTCCGATAAATCTTTAAAAAGTATTTCCAAGTTTTTGTAGCTGAAGCCACCTCATTAGCATGAACAACTGAAACACCTTCTGTAAGTGCTATATTCAATATTACTGTACTAAGTAATGCAACACTCAGCATTTTTAATTTTTTTATTCCTAATCAAAAATCCTCCTCTCTATATTTTTTTGATTAGGAATCTTAATAATTTACAGTTATATTATAATAAAAAAATCAAAAGCGTCATCAATGCATACATCTTGTTTTTTTGAACAAAAAAACAGAAAAAAACTGTCAAATAATGTCATTGAATTAAGAAACTCAAATACGATTCTGTATTTGAGTTTCTTTTATTTGAAAAACAGTAAAAAAAGCGCAAAAATCAAACCAGTCTGAGTTTTTTTCTTATGATCTTAAGTTTTTTTCAAAAGAGTTTGGGCTTTTTTTCTAAATTAAAAGTTTTTTTCAGCAATCAAGCTTTTCTACTAGCTTAGGTACTTCTTTCTCTGTAGCTCCTGCTAAAAGTGCTAGAGATTTTGCTTGAAGTTTCATGTGTCCATGCTGGATCCCTGTGCTGACCAGAGCTTTAAGTGCTGCAAAGTTTTGAGCGAGACCAATCGAAACGATAATTTGAGCCAATTCTTTGGCAGATGGATGACCAAGCAACTCATGGCTGAGAACGACTCTAGGATTGAGACCAATTGATCCACCCTTGGTAGCAACCGGCATCGGCATGGTCATCTCTCCAATCAGCTCTTCTGTTTCCAAATCCATCGTCCAACGACTGAGACCTCGATAGGAACCATCATGACTCGCATAGGCATGCGCTCCCGCTTCGATAGCCCGCCAATCATTTCCAGTAGCAATCAAGAGAGCATCAATTCCCATTAAAAGATTCCCTTGTTGTGAGTCGCTGCTCGATAAGGATCTGCCTGAGCAAACTGGCTGGCTAAAACCATTTTTTCAGCTAGTTCACGCGCTTCATCCTTCTGGCGACTCAAATAACGAAAGGCAATCCGACAAGTTGCAGTTACTAGAGAATCTGTTGCGTAGTTGGATAAAATGCCCCATTAAACTTTTGCCCTTGACTTAGAGCCTCTAGACTTGGTTTTAAAGCTTCAAGCATGGTATTGAGCATATTAGCTCCCATGGCTTCCTGAGTATCCACATGGAGATAAACCACTAAAAAGTCAGCCTCACCAGAAATTTTCTCAACTGTTAGCTCTCTGGCTCCACCACCACGTTTGACAATAGAGGGATAGGCTTGGTTTGCTTGTTCGAGTAGCTCTGCTTTCTGACTCAAAATAGCCTGACAAGCTTTATCCCTATCTGGAACCTGATAAAGAGCTACCTGACCAATCATTTGGCGTTGATGAACCTGAGCAGTAAAAACCACCCGCACGTTTTGATAATCTTACTAGCAAAAACTAGCTGCAGCAACGACAGATGGTTCTTCGGTCACATAGGAACGGTGTACTCTTGACCATTTACCAGAACTTCTGGAACTATTGAGTATGGAAGTGAGAAGGTCCCTACCACATTTTCACTCAATTGGTCCGCAACTGCTAGACTAAGATTTTCATTTTGCTCAAGACTTTCTTGGGCTTCAATAGAAGTAAGCGCCTGAGACTTAACGAACTCTAGGCGCTCTTGAATTGATTTTTTTAGCAAATCCATTCCAATTTTTTTCATTATTTTTTTCAACCTTGCTGTAGCGACGTTGGTGGTCTACAATCTCAACCAGAGCATAGTCTTGTCCCTTCATAGCCTGACATGGTTGCAGAACCAGACTCATCTAAGTTGGCTTCCTCAAAGAAGATTCGTTCATAGTCAGCAACACTCAAAGCTTGACGTTGATCTAACAAGTCTAAGCGATTTTTCCGCAATTGCTTTTCATAGCCTTCAACCAATTCTACACTAAAGAACTCAGATACAGCACCACTACCATAGCTGTAGAGGGCAATCTTATCCCCAGCTTTTAGGCTATCAGAATTTTCAAGAAGAGACAAGAGACCTAAGAAGAGTGAACCTGTATAGATATTTCCAACTTTTTGGCTATAAATAATAGATTCATCAAAGTGCTTTTGAAGCAAGTCCTTCTTCTCTTGAGGCAAGGATTTGTCTAGGATTTTTTTCAATCCTTTGAGAGCTAGCTTCGGATATGGCAAGTGGAAACATACAGCCTCAAAATCGTCCAAGTTACAGTCATAACGCTTTGGTACTCTTCCCAAGTCGTTTTTAAGCTATCAAGATATTGCTGTGTTGAGTAAACCCCATTTACAAATGGTGTTGTCGAGTAATTTGGACGCCAGAAGTCCATAATATCACGAGTTTGTGCAACATTATCATTATTGAAGACCATAACACGTGGATTTTGGCTAATCAACATAGCAACACAGCCTGCTCCTTGAGTTGGTTCTCCAGAAGTTTCAACACCATACCTTGCAATATCACTGGCTAGTACCAAAACTTTTGATTTTGGAGAATTTTCTACGTGTAACTTAGCATAGTGAAGGGCCGCTGTTGCACCATAACAAGCTTCCTTGATTTCAAAACTACGAGCAAATGGTTGAATCCCAAGCAAACCGTGTACAAAGACAGCTGCAGCTTTACTCTGGTCAATCCCAGACTCTGTCGCTACGATAACCATATCAATCTCTTGCTTATCTTCTTCAGTCAGGATAGAATTTCCTGCACTGGCAGCCAAGGTAACAATATCCTCTGTCAAAGGAGCAATACTCAATTCTTTTAAAAGGAGTCCTTTACTCAATTTTTCAGGATCAATTCCTCGGGTTTCTGCTAAATCTTGTAATTTCAAAACGTATTGACTGGTCGCAAAACCAATCTTATCAATACCGATTGTCATATTTACCTCTATTTTTATCATTCATTGTAAAAAATCGTTCACCTCTATTTTATCACAATTGAGGTCAAATGAGCGAAAAAAGACTTGATTCACCAAATCAAGTTCATTTTAAAAACCTTATTTCATTTTTAGACTGAGCCAACAAACAGAACTTTAGGGCTACAAAAAATCGAGTCTTAGCTAGCTCGATTCTTTTTGAGATAATGATACAATTTCAACAAAACTGTCCCACTGGCCATTCCAATGGAGATAACAAGGGCCAACATCATGACTAACATGGCACTAGAAATGGCATGGCCGTAGTCACCTGTAACGAAGAAGGAAGTGGTTCGATAGGACAGATAACCTGGCACTAGTGGCGCCAATATGGCCAGAGCAAAAACAACTGCTGGTGTTTTATAGAGAATACTCATAATCTGGCTGACACAAGAACCAATCACCGCAGCAATAAAGGTTGCCTAAAATGACATTGGTTGGTTCCTTGAGTATCAGATAGAGTAGCCAGATAGACATCCCTAAAACTCCACCAGGGATAAGCATGGAACGCTGGACATTTAAAACGATTAAAAAGGTAATAATGGCAAGCAAACTTGCCAGAGCTTGCAATAAAAATGTTGTTAGTGTCATATTAGTTCATGAGTACGAGGGCAACTGATGTTCCAGCCCCTAAGGCAAGGGTAATCAGCAAGGATTCAAACATCTTGCTCATACCAGAGTTAATGTGATTGGTCATAATATCTCGAACAGCATTGGTCAGGGCAATTCCAGGTACAAAGGGCATGACCGCACCCGCAATCACCAAATCAGCTGTCGACGGCAAACCAGAATAGCGCGCCCAAAATTGTGCAATCAAACCAAAGACAAGAGCTCCTGCAAAAGCTGTCATAAAAGGGAATACGAATAAACTTTTCTACATAGAGAGAGCAAGTAAAAGCAAACAAGGTCGCCACTCCTGCCCCTATTGCATCGTAGACATTCCCACCGAACATGATTGAAAAGAAAGGAGCACTGAGGGTCGCTGCAGCAGTTAGTTGAACATTGGTATAGGGAGATGCCTTAGCATTCAATTCCTTTAGTTGGATAAAAGGCTGTCTCCAGATCAAGCTGTCCTGCTACAAGCTGTCGTGAAATCTGGTTGACATCACATACCTTCTCAATATTATAAGAGGAGGAGGTCACTCGCTTCATACGAGAGATATTTGTATTTTCAATGGAGAAAAAAATGGCGGCAGGCATGGCTAAAACATTACAATCCATAATACCCTGTGAATGAGCAATCCGAATCATGGTATCTTCAACACGATAAATCTCAGAACCATTGCGAAGCAGAATTGTTCCAGCTAGCATGATGACATCAATAACTGCATTCAGTTTTTTTGATTCGTCCATGTTTCCCTCCTTTTTCAAACTCCATTTTATTTTATCATAATTTCGGAGGAAAAAAAATCTTTGCCACAAAAACTGTGACAAAGATTGTTTAGTTATCCGTGTTATGTTCGTCCACATGAGTTTGTGTAGACGAAGATGGTGTCGATGGACTTTGAGACGGCACCGTATTATCTGTCCTGTTAGAGTTACGCTGGCTCGAAGATGGAACAGAAGAAGATGATGGTGGGGTTTTTGGTTTATAAATAGAAATCTTTATACGGGTCGTAGCTAAATCAACTTTCTCACCTAGTTTTGGACTTTGATCGACAACAGTTCCTTCAGCAGTACCCTCAGGTGCTGTCGAAACCTCTACTACTTCGATATTAGCTTCTTTGACACCAACAATTTGAATTAAGTTATTCTTTGTAAATTCAAGACTTGAGCCAATATAACTTGGCATGGTCACGGTTGTCACCTTTTTAGCAACAGTCAAAACGATAGAAGTTGCCTTGCTAAGATCATAGGTCGTACCTTCTGCTAGACTCTGTTTTAAAAATCACACCTGGTTCTGATTCACTGGACTCTTCTTCTTCAATCTTAATCAGATTTTCAGGAACTTTTTTCCCTTTCAATTCTGCAATAACATCAGTAGATTTGCGTCCAATATAGTTTCCAATCTTAAATGATTGTTTACCTGAAGATATGATTAGATTAACTTTAGACCCTTCTTTGCGAGCTGAGCCAGCATCTGGATCTGTACGAATAACTCGTCCTTCTTCTACTGTATCACTCGCTTCCGTTTTCTCATCACCGACTTCAAAGTTGGCTTTTTTCAAGGTTTCCTTAGCTTCAGCGACTGTTTGTCCTGCAACTTTTGGAATCTCAACAGTAGCTGGTGTTCTGGATAAAATCCACACCAAAGAAGCGGCAACCAATACGAAACTTGCTAGTAGAACTAGATAACGTGCTTTAAAACGACGGTTTTTCACTGGTTTTTCCACAGATTTTTTAGTACTTACTTCTGAGCTAGCTTTAGTTGCCTGATGGCTATCTGTCTGTGGTTGAACCTTTAGGAATAGAGGTCAAGGTTGTTTGAGAAACCTTTGGCAATGTCTTTGTGTCCGCCTTAGTAGCATCATCAAAAACAAGTTTAGGTTCATTTCTACGGTTATAAGATAGACTGCTAGATAAATCAACATACATCTCTGAAACCGACTGGTATCGATCTGTTAGCTTTTTAGCAGTTGCTTTGATAACCACATTCTCCAAAGCTTGGGGAACAGATGGGTTTTCAGCGATAACTGACGGCAGTGGTTTCTGAAAATGCTGGAGAGCGATGGTTACTGCACTATCGCCATCATAAGGGATATGCCCTGTCAGCATTTCATAGAAAATAATCCCCATGGCATAGATGTCACTTTGGAACGTTGCTTTAGAACCACGAGCCTGCTCAGGTGACAGTAGTGAACAGAACCCAACATAGAGTTGGTCTGAGTCAGACTGGTCTCTGCAAAGGCTACGGCAATCCCAAAGTCCGTTACCTTAGCCGTCCCATCCGGAGTTAAAAGAATGTTTTGAGGTTTTAAGTCACGATGGACAATACCTTTAGTGTGCGCCAAGCGCATCGCTAAGAGAATCTGTCCCATGATACGGACAGCTTCTTCATTTGAGAGGGGATAGTGTTCTTTGATATAGCGCTTAAGATCAAGACCAGCTACATATTCCATAGCTAGGTACTGTTGACCGTCCTCTTCGCCGATATCCGTTATCCGAACGATATGGGGATGATCTAAGTCAGCCATTGCACGCGCTTCACGCTGAAAACGAGCAACAGCAATCGGGTCAGTCTGGTAGTTAGTCCTCAAGACCTTAACAGCTACCTCTTCCCCATCTAAAATCAAATCCTTGGCCAGGTAGACATCTGCCATACCTCCACGGCCAATTTGTTTGACAATCCGATACCGCCCGGCAAAAATCTTGCCGATCTGGATCATAGTGCCGCCTCCTCCTCAATTGAAACAAGGGCAACTGTAATGTTATCAAGCCCTCCGGCATTGTTTGCAAAACGAATCAAGGTCGCTGCTTTATCATCAAGCGAGATATCACTTGTGACAATATCACAGATTTCACTAGGTGAAATCATATTTGTCAGACCATCGCTATTGAGCAAGAGATAGTCTCCTGCTTCCAAGCTGACAATTCCCAAGTCAGGTTGAATTTCGTCTTTTTGTCCGATAGATTGGGTGATAATATTTTTTTGTGGATGCGCTTCTGCCTCTTCTGGTGTCAGTTGACCTGCCTTGAGCAATTCGTTAACCAAGGAATGATCACTTGTCAGTTGACGGTACTCTTCCCCTCGAATGAGACCGATTCTAGAATCTCCGATATGGGCATAAATTGCCTGATTTCCGATAACCGCAAGAGCTTCGAGGGTTGTCCCCATTCCCTTGTAGGCTTCATCTCGTCCTAGTTGATAAATCTTTTGATTTTCAACTTCTAGATGGTGGGCAAACCATTCGCGAACTTCATTAACGGTGTCAATCTGAGTATCCACCCAGGCAACACCTAAATCCGTAACTGCCATCTCACTGGCAATATTTCCTGCGCGATGACCTCCCATCCCGTCAGCCAAGAGAATCATTGTACAACCTGCTCGGTTGACAAAAAGATTGACATAGTCTTGATTATTTGTACGTTTCTGACCCACATCTGTTAATAATGAAATCTCCATTGTGTCAGTTCCTTCCTAATTGGATATCTTACGAAATTGGCTGATGAAGAATCCATCACTTCCGTATAATTCCGGAGTAATAAGGATACAGCCATCTTTTAGAATATCCTTGCATTCGTGTTCTAGTTTAACCTGCTCGAACTCGGGATGACTTTCTAAAAATGCTTGAACCACTTTAAAGTTCTCTTCCGAGACAATAGTGCAGGTACTATAGGTTATTATACCACCTTTTCGTAGTGTTTGACAAACACTACCTAATATTTCCAGCTGAATTTCCTGTAATGACGCGAAATCTGCATGTTTCTTTATTGTATTTGATATCTGGTTTTCGACGCAATAGACCAATCCCTGAACAAGGGGCATCAACAAGAATCTTATCAAATTGATCCTTACCAAAAAACTCATGCACCTTTCTGGCATCCAATTTTTGCGTTTGGACACGGTCTGCTACGCCTAAACGCTGAGCATTTTCTTGAATCAAAGTGAGTTTATGGTCATAGAGATCTAGAGCCGTTACCTGACCTGTCGATAGGTAAGAGGCAATATGGGCTGTCTTTCCCACCTGGGAGCTGCACAGGCATCCAAAACCTGCTCAGTCGCCTTGTAGATCTAGAGTTGGTGCAACCAGTTGACTAGACTCATCCTGAATAGTAATAGCACCTTCAGCAAACAAATCATGGCCTGCAAAATGCCCCTGCTCCTTGACCAGACCAGCAGGAGATAAAAGAGAATCACTTGCACCAAGCAGAGCTTTGATTTCCTCTTTTCGGCTCAAATCTGTTACGCGAATACTGGCTTTATTCCGTTGCAAAAGACTTTCAAAAATCGCTTGCGCTCGCTCTTCCCCGTACTCTTCCTTGAGCTTCGAAATCAACCAAACTGGTAAAGAATAGGCAATAGAATCACGCTTATTTTTACGCTTGATAGAGGCAATATCTGGCAAACCTTCTCGCAGGATACGGCGCAAAACTGCATTGACCAATTTTTCGCTACCCTTTTTACGAAGTTTTCCAGTTTCCACCGCTTCATTGACCACTGCATGATCAGGAAGCTTATCCAAGTATTGGAGTTGATAGACGCTCATGAGAAGCAAAACATAGAGCCAGCTGTCTAGCTTGTCTCTATCCTCAATAAAGTGAGACAAATACCATTCTAAAGTTAGTTTACGAGCTACGGTTCCATAAACAAGCTCTGTCACCAAACCCTTGTCTGCTGCTGACAGTTGACTTCCCTTGAGGTGTTTATTTAAGGCGATATTGGAGTAGGCTTGATTGACAAAGACATCCTCTAGCACCTCTAAGGCTAAACTTTCTAGCCGTTTCTACTTTAGTCACCAAATCGTTCTCCTACAGCCAAAGTTCGTCCCACACCGTTGAGGAAGGAAGCAATGTCCATCTTAGGTTTTCCTGCTGGTTGAACCTGTTTGAGAGATAGAGCTCCTTCTGCTGTTGCGACAATCAATTCTTTCTTACCGATGGAGAGTATCTCACCCGGATTACCCTTCCCTTCTACAGGCAGAGCTTCATAGAATTTTGAAGCGTTCTCCCTTGAGGAAGGTATGAGCAACTGGCCATGGATTCATCCCACGGATTTGGTTAAAGAGTTGACGATTGGTCTTGTTCCAGTCCAACTTTTTCTTCCTCAGGTTTGATATTTGGTGAAAATGTAACTTGGCTTGGGTCTTGTGGTTCTGGCTGAATTTCACCAGCTATATAAGCAGGAAGAGTATCCAAAAAGCAAATCACGACCCAACAATGGCCAATTTTTCAAACAAAGTTCCTACATTGTCCTCATCTGTAATCGGAATACTACGACGAGAAATCATATCTCCTGCATCCATTTCCTTGACCATTTCCATAATGGTTACTCCTGCCTCCTCATCACCCTGAATCAAGGCATAATGGATAGGAGCACCACCACGGTGTTTAGGAAGGAGGGAAGCATGAACGTTGACCGCAAAATTCATGCTATCAAGGAGTTTACTTGGGAGAAATTGTCCAAAAGCTGCTGTTACAATCCCATCAGCTCCCAAATTCATGATAGCTTCCATTTCTGGACTACCTGATAATTTTTCGGGTTGGTAGATAGGAAGTCCTGCCTCTTTGGCAGCTTGTTTCACTGGGGTTTCTTGGATGACTTTTTTACGTCCAACTGCACGGTCTGGCTGAGTTACAACTGCTAGAATCTCATAGCGATCATCTGTCAAAAGTCCCTTTAAAACAGTTGCTGAAAAATCAGGCGTTCCCATAAAGATTAGTTTTGTCATATCTTCTCCTTCTTATAAAAATTGTTGCGGTTCGTGGTCAATACTGAGACGAAGTTCGCTATTTTCCCGTTCTTGTGTCAAGGCCAAGACCTGGTTAAGGGTTGGACCAAGCTCATCTTCTAAACGGTATTTAATTAAAATCTGATAATGATAGAGGTTATGAGTACGAGCAATAGGTTTTGGCGTTGGTCCAAGGATTATACTAGCATCCGACAAACCAGACCGCAAAATTCCCATGACTTGATAAGCACGTCTAAGAACCTCTTCTTCTTTTCTTATGAGACAAGGTAATTCCAATAGTGAAATAATAAGGTGGATAACCCAACTGACGTCTGATGCCCATTTCATAGGCATAAAAGCCTTCATAGTCCTGATCCTTGGCAAAAGCGAATAGCATAGTGCTGAGGATTATAGGACTGAATCAAGACCTGCCCAGCTTTTTCAGCCCTTCCTGCTCGTCCTGCCACCTGGGTCAAGAGTTGGAAAGGTTCTCTCAGAAGAACGGAAATCAGGCAGGTTCAAGGCTGTATCCGCATTGAGAACACCAACCAAGGTCACATTTGGAAAATCCAAGCCCTTGGCAATCATCTGGGTTCCCAGAAGAATATCCGCTTCACCCTTGCCAAACTGCTCAAGTAGAGCTTGGTGACTGCCCTTCTTACGAGTTGTATCCACATCCATGCGCAGAATGCGTGCCTCTGGAAAGAGTTCTGCTAGCTCATCATAGGCTTTCTGAGTTCCTGTTCCATAGTAACGAATACTGCGACTCTGACAGTTTGGACAGACATGAGGAATTTCCTTAGAAAAACCACAATAATGACAGTTCATAGTCTTAGTATCCATGTGAAGCGTCAAGGAAATATCGCAGTTAGGGACAGGTATCCACGGTCCCACATTCCCGGCACATGACAAAGCTAGAATAACCACGACGATTGAGCATGAGAACAACCTGCTCTTTTTTATCCAGTCGATCTTGAATGGCCTCAATCAGTGGTGGTGTAAAGTTTGATGTTTCATTCTGCCCGATGTAATCACGGAAGTCAATCAGTTGAACTTCAGGAATACTTGCTAAAGGATTGGCCCGTTGAGTCAGACGTAGATGTTGATAAACACCCTTGCCAGCACGCGCACGACTTTCTAGACTCGGTGTTGCAGAACCAAGGACTAATGCTGCTTGATTGTACTGAGCTCGTAAAAGAGCCACATCTCTAGCATGATAACGCGGATTGCTGTCTTGCTTGTAGCTGGCCTCATGCTCTTCATCGATAATGATAACCCCTAGATTTTTCAAAGGTGCAAAAATAGCAGATCTAGCCCCAACAACTACCTGAGCATCTCCACGCTCCACTTTGCGCCATTCATCGTACTTTTCACCATTGGACAAGCCAGAGTGGAGAATGGCTACTTTATCACCAAAACGAGCAATAAAACGCTCTGTCATTTGAGGTGTCAGAGAGATTTCTGGAACTAGAACAATCGCTGTTTTTTTCCCATATCCAAGGCTCCTTGGATAATCTGCAAGTAAACCTCAGGTTTTCCCACTTCCTGTAATTCCTTGAAGGAGAAAGGGAGGGTGTTGCTTCCCAATCGCTCCAACAACCGCCTCACAGGCTTCTTTTTGCTCTGGGTTTAACTCTAAAGGCTTGATTTGACTCGATTCCTTCAAAAGTAAGCAGCTGAACGTTGAACTTCCTTTTCTGAAGAATCGTCAAAGCACCCTGTTCCACAAAGAAGTTAACTTGTTCGCGTGAGTAATGTTCTAACAAATCAGCCAAAGGAACTGTTTCTGGATGTACTAATAAATATTCTCGCAGTTCCAATTTCTTCTTGGCACGATTTGAGATTTCTAGCTTTTCTAATTTGATCAAGATTCACTTGAACCCAAGACTGCGTCTTAACCTTCTTCTGATCCACAGCCTGATACTCTAGTTTTAAAAGCCCTTTTCGAGTCAATCGCATCATCTCAGCTTGCTTTTCTAGGTCGAGAGATGAAAATGCTAGAGACTCCTGCGAACCGAATAAGCGTTCTCTATCTTCTTGACTTAAGCCTTCCAGAGGATAGAGGATCTTATCATAGCTAGAGTTCAAAAATCCCGGAAGCATAGCTTTTAGAATGGAAATCTTGTATGAAAAAGACTGACTTTACGTAGTTCTTCAGCTAGCCAGAGTTGTTCCTCCGTTAAAGACAGGAGAAAAAGTCCAGCACCTCAGCAATTTCTTTCAAGTCCTCGTCTGCCACATCTGCATCAGATTGAGACTCCATTCCAAGAACAATTCCCTGAATCAAGCGATTGGCCTTCCCAAAGGGTACATGAACCCGCATGCCAACTTCCAGCATTCCTTCAAATTCCTCTGGAATCTTGTAGCTATAGGGCTGGTCTGTCTGCATCAAGGGAACATCCACAATGATTTTTGCAATAGCCATATCCTCACCTCCTTCTCTTCTTAAATCCTTTTAATTAATTGAGTATTCTTGCAATAGAAAAAATAAGATTGAGTCCCCCCAACCTTAAATTTTTTCACCTTCTTCTTTTTCTTTCGCGATTTGCTCTTTGATTTTCTTTTCTTCTTCTTCTTTCAATCGTCTTTCTTCTTCGATACGACGACGAACAGCTTCGCGTTTTCCTTCTGGATCTGGGTGGATGGTTACATTCCCTGATTCAATTTCTTCCAAGGCACGAAGAGTAGATTTTTCAGATTTAAATTCTTGAGTTGCAGGTGCTCCAGCTTCTAATTCGTGAGCACGTTTTGCTTCCAAGATTACGAGTGAATATTTTGATGGTACCTTGTCAAGTAAGGTATCAATAGAGGGTTTAAGCATCATTTGTTTGTACCTGTTTTCTATAGTTTATCGAATAGTCGGAGACTTTGGTAGCATATCCTGATAATGACCAATCACGCGGTCTACACGAAAATGTTCTGCTTCAATCACACGTTTTACACGTTCTGCGGCAAGAGGAACATGGTCATTTACAATAGCGTAGTCATACTCACGCATCAAAGCAATTTCTTCCTTGGCTTTTTCGATACGCTGAGCAATTACTTCTGCGCTATCTGTACCTCGGCCTACGAGACGGTCTTGCAATTCTTCCAAATCTGGTGGTGTCAAAAAGATAAAGACAGCATCTGGAACTTTTTTCTTGACCTGAAGAGCTCCCTGCACTTCAATTTCAAGAAAGACATCGATTCCCTTATCAAGCGTTTCATTGACATAGGTCAGAGGAGTTCCATAGTAGTTACCCACATACTCTGCATACTCTAACATTTGCCCTTGACGGATCAATTCTTCAAATTCTTCCCGTGTACGGAAGAAATAATCAACACCATCTACTTCACCTGGACGTTGTGCCCGCGTTGTCATAGATACAGAATATTGAAATTGATTTTCAGAACTCTCAAAAATTTCTCGTCTAACCGTTCCTTTTCCAACTCCTGAAGGACCTGAAAAAACGATTAGTAAGCCTCGGTCTGCCATTATATCTCCTTTGGATAGTTTGTGAAATGACTTGAAAATTTCTGTAAGATTATATATCTAAAGCCATTTCTGCTCGCTACAATCTTTCTATCTAGTGTAACAAAAAAGCAGTAATTTTTCAACTGCTCTTTCTTATTTATTTTGCATAATCAACTGCACGAAGTTCACGAATCACGGTTACCTTGATATTTCCTGGGTAATCGAGATTGTTTTCGATTTTCTCACGAACTTTATGAGCCAAGATTGTGACCTTGTCGTCCTTTGATTTGACCTGGGATTTACCATGATACGGATTTCACGACCCAGCTTGAAGGGCAAAGCTATTTTTGAACACCTTCAAAGCTATTAGCAATTTCCTCTAAATCATGGAGACGTTTGATGTAGCTTTCAAGCGATTCACTACGAGCTCCTGGACGGGCAGCACTCAAGGCATCCGCCGCAGCAACGATGAACTGCGATCACACTTTCAGGGTTCTACATCTCCGTGGTGACTAGCAATGGTATTGATCACAACTGGGATGTTCCTTGTACTTGCGAGCCAATTCAGTACCAATCTCAACGTGGCTACCTTCTACCTCACGGTCAATGGCTTTTACCGATATCGTGAAGGAATCCTGCACGACGAGCAAGGGTAGCATTTTCACCAAGTTCACTAGCCATGATACCAGCCAACTTAGCAACTTCAATCGAGTGACGCAAGACATTTTGTCCGTATGAAGTACGGAACTGCAAGCGACCCATGATCTTCATCAAGTCTGGATGAAGGTTCGGTGCACCAATTTCATAGGCTGCAGCTTCACCATATTCACGAATCTTGTTATCAATCTCTTGACGATTTTTCTCAACCAACTCTTCGATACGAGCTGGGTGAATACGTCCATCCTTAAGCAAGGTTTCCATCGTCATACGGGCAATCTCGCGACGGATAGGATCAAAACCTGACAAGGTTACCACTTCTGGCGTATCATCAATGATGACATCAACCCCTGTCAAACTTTCAAAAGTACGGATATTACGCCCTTCACGACCAATGATACGACCTTTCATGGTATCATCAGGCAGATGAACCGTAGAGTTGGTAGACTCAGCTACATACTCACCAGCAATTCTCTGCATGGCTTGGGACAGAATATCCTTAGCAAGCTTATCAGAACGTTCCTTGACTTCTTGCTCAGCCTCACGAATGCGACTAGCAATTTCCTTAGTCAAGTTTTCCTCTGTCTGGGCCAAGATAATATCTTTTGCTTCTGACTGAGTCAGAGTTCCGATACGCTCTAGTTCAGCTTGCTTTTGTTTCTCAATTTCTTCTAGTTGCTCTTCACGTACATCAAGGTTTTTTGCTCTATCAGAAATACTTTGTTCTTTTTGTTCAAGTGTTTTTTCTTTGTTCGTCAAATTGTCATCTTTACGGTCAAGACTCGCTAGCTCGTTCGGTCAAACGACTTTCGATTTGCTTTGAGTTCTTGACGTTCTGATTTAAATTCAGCGTCCACTTCTTCACGGTATTTTTCTGGCTTCCTCTTTGGCCTCCAATAGTGCTTCTTTTTTTAAGAGACTTTGCTTTCGCTTTTAGCTTCATTGAGTAATAAATCAGCTTCGCGCTCAGCTTGTCCTCGTAAATTAGTTGCTTCTTGTTCAGCATTTAAAAGCATCAACTCTGCAGCCTCTTGTGATGATTTCATCTTGACTGAGATGCTGACATATCCAATGACTAAACCAATGATGACGGCAAAAACAACGATAACAATCGTCATAATTTCCATGTTTTTTTACCTCAATTTATTTGTTTATCCGAATGATATGCATTCTTATACATTTTACCATAAAAAAATCATTTTTAACAAACCTTAATTTGAAGTTGTTTTGGTCATTTCAGGGATTAAAAATCCTTATTTTCCCTAATAAAATAAGCGATTCTCCCTAAGTAAATTTTTTTAAAAGATTTTTTTACAAAAAAATAATAAAAAGCCTACCTCTCAGTAGACTTAGTAATGATCTTTAAAGGACAAGAAAGCGATGCTATCACCATCCATCATATAGATCAAGCGATTTTCTGCATCAATACGACGTGACCAAGCTCCTTGGTAATCATACTTGAGCGGTTCTGGTTTACCAATTCCTGTAAAAGGATCGCGTTGAATATCCTTGATTAGTTTGTTGATTCTTTTTAGTGTTTTCTTATCTTGGTTTTGCCAATAGCAATAATCCGCCCAGGCATCTTCTGTAAACTTGAGTAGCATCCATCACTCCTCAATCACATGCACCTGAGTGTGTCCCGCACGAACTTGGGACATTCCTCGCAAGACCTTGTCAGAAAGTTCCTTATTCTGAGCAATTCTCAAGGTTTCTTGAATACTATCCCACTCACTCTTTGAAAGGACTACAATGTCCTCGTCAGGATTTTTGTTGACCACCGTCAAAGGTTCAAACTCATCGTTTACCTTCTTCATATAGTCCTTTAAATGATTTCGGAATGTTGAGTAAAGAACTGCTTCCATAACCATACCTCGTTTTACCTCTTTTCCACTATTATACACGAAAAGAAAGAAATTGTCAGGAACTTGTACAAGATTTTTCCATTTTCTATCTATTTATTCGAAAAAAACTAAAAAAAGCCTACCTCTCAGTAGACTTAGTTTGATTTCGATTTTAATTGGCACTCGACCAAAATTCTGTTCTGTTATACTTGGGTGTCCTAGTTGATAAATTTGGTCTGCCTTTTGAGTCATGGCATCCCAGGGTTCTTTACCGATTCGGCTAACTAGATGGACCTGCTCTTTCAGAGATTTGAGATGTTGTCTGCCTTTTTCGGTAAAAGCCAAGGACATGAATGGCTTCTGGCAAGTCACTTTCTCTAGCTTGCACCAAGATATAGGTCAAGAGGCGTCGTACACGCGCCTTTGGTGTAGCGTTTGGTAGCAACTACCTCAACCAATTCTTCCACAGACTTTGAGCTGTCTTGATAGCCTCCTTGATGCGCACTGCCATTTCTTGATTGACCTGATAGATGGTGGTTAGGTCTGGATTTGACAAGATTTGATAGCGAAGCAAAGGGAAAATAATCTTCCCAGCTCACCTTACTAGCATTTTTCAAAAGAGCGCAACAGAAGGCATAAAAGCGTTCTAAGAAATCTTGGTCTGTTTGGTGCTGACGGAGAGCTGTCGCCGAGGCAAAGTCCACATCCTTGTCCACAGAATGGTAGCCAGCTCCCTGACGCTGAATCGGATGAAGTTTGATGTTTCGTCCTGCAACCGCCTTGGCATAGGCGAGAGCAAGGACATGATTGGGCGTATCGCCTGAAAAAAATCAAGACCTGCAAATTCCTTCCACATGGCTTGGGTTTTTCTGAGGGATAGGAGAGAGAATCAGGTAGATTTGTCCACAAAATTTCTCCATCTCTTGACCACGTTTCTCTGTATATAAGTCAGCGATTTTCTGATAATCCAGAACTTCCTCTGTCCCAAAAGCTAGGGTATCAATGCCCAAGCGAGCCAAGATATCCACAGCTCCTTGACCAAAGAAATCTGCCGCCTGAACACTGACTAAAAAGGGCAATTCCACTACCAAATCAGCGCCATTTTCCAGCGCCATCTGGGCCCGTGTCCACTTGTCCACGATAGCAGGCTCTCCACGCTGCATGAAATTCCCAGACATGGCAACAATTTTCAGTCCCCTCTGCCTGATCCAGCAGGTATTTATGGCCATTATGAAAAGGATTGAACTCCGCGATAATACCTGTAATGGTCATGATAATCTCCTACTTCTGTGCCACAAAAAACCAACGGGTGCTAGTTTCTGTTGGCTCCTTGTCTTCAAAGTCCGCAAAGAGTTTGAAGGATTTGAAACCAGCCTGTTCCAGCAAAATATCATAGGTCAAGACCTCGTAAGTACGTTCTTCATGGACTTCATCATGACGACTAAAGGAACCGTCTGCTTCCTTGACAAAGAAAGGTCAGTTCATGCACGATAGAGTGAGGGTGCTTCGTCCTCATAGGTATCCCAGAGCATGGCAAAATCTTCCGCATTTTCATGGTAGGAATAGCCTGGGAAGACCTCATCAGTCTGGTAAGTCGAATGCACATCAAAGATAAAGACCCCATCCTCATTGAGAGCATTATAGACTTCTTTAAAGACATCCCCTACTTCCACTTCATCCTGCATGTAGCAGATAGAATCGGAATAGCAGGTCACAAAGTCGTATTTACCAGCCTTGGACAAATCCAGCATATTGCCTTCAATAAAATCAATCTTTTGCTTGGCTGATGCCGCTCTCTTTTCGGCAATCTTCAGCATATCCGCACTCAAGTCAAGTCCAGTCACATCAAAACCAGCTTGAGAAAAGCGAACGGACTGGATCCCTGTCCCACAAGCCAGCTCCAAGAGTTTCTTTCTGTCCTTGGTTTTAGGGCAAATGACGCAGCGAAAAATCCGTCCATTTGTCGTATAAACTATCATCCATCACTGCATCATAAACAGCCGCAAAAGTTTCATAAGTTGCCATAATCATGATACAAAGAGCTCCATGGTTAACACCACTAGCCCTTACCTTTCTAACAATTTTTCTTCTAAAATAAGCAAATAAAAACCCAGTTGACTGCAACTGAGTTCAATTGTAACGCTATAGTCTTTTTCGTTTGCTTTTTAGTACTAGGCAACGAATTGCAGGCATAACTAGAGTTAGGCAAAATGAGTTAACGCCGTAATAAAAGATAAAGGAAAAGACTATAAAGTTTCTGAGAGATCTACAGAATTAGCCTCATGCCATAGTTTTTTTCAAGGTTATAGTGGGCACGCATTTCTTCTGAGAAGATATGCACAACGACACTGCCGAGGTCTAGCAAGACCCAGCCTCCAGCTGCATCACCTTCAACATGGCTGCCTTTAAAGCCAGCTTCAGCTACTTTTTCACGGATATTTTCAGCGATAGCATCCAACTGACGGCTATTCATTGAGCTAGTGATAACAAAGTAGTCTGTCACACTGGTCAATTCTTGTACGTCAAGTGCGAGGATATCCTCCGCACGTTTCTCATCAGCCGCTTTCACGACTAGTTCTAGTAATTCTTTTTCGTTCATTTAGTCCTCTTTCTAGAAAATATGTTTGTAATCTAGGACATCTGCAAAGCGCCCCTCCCAAATGCCCTCATAAAATTCATTTATCGTTTCAGCTGGAATGTCTTTCCCATCAAACGTTGTGCAAGTTCCTTCTGGAATAATAAGCTGATAGCCATATTCAAAAGCAACCTTGACAGAGGTATCCACACAATATTCTGTCTGCATACCACATAAAACTAATTTTTCAATCCCCTGTTTATCCAAGTATTCTTTTAAACCAGTTTCTTTGAAAATACTATTATACTTCTTCTGAAAGACCTTTTCATCAGGTTTTCGATTTAAAAGCTCAGATAACTGCCAATCTTCTGATGTTTGGGCTTCAGGGTTCTCAATATGTTGAACATAGATAATTTCGATATTCTTACTTCTAGCTTGGTTTTGTAAATAAGAAATTTTTTTCCAATAGACCTTTTTGTCTGAAAACCCCAGTTTTCCACTAAAATATTCTGAACATCAATGATTATAAAAGCCGTCTTCATTTAGTCCTCTTTCAAATAGTGCACATAGGCGTTATAGGTTTCAAGGGTTTGGGGATAGATGGGGAATCCCTGATGAGCTAAATGCTCCACAGTGCGAGCTGTCTCGTAGGCCACTGCCTTATTGAGCGATAGCTCAGCAATCTCACGCGCAATATCTACTCCAGGAAAGGCACGATTATGCTCGATATAGTCTGCGACGTAGATAACCTTATCAAGGTCTGTCATCTGACTCAGCTCCCGACTGTATGAATTTCAATAGCTCGTAGGATTTCAGGATTTTGTAAATCCAAATCTTCCTGAATCTTGTAAATGCCGACCATGCCATGCCAGACATTATTGCCCCAGTTTTTAAGATCAGAGTCAAGTTGATAACGATCTATCAAGTCTAAAAATTCTTGATCTGATAGCTTTTTAGCATAGTCATGAAGGAGACCTGCCAAACCAGCTTTCTCAACATCCACACCAAAGCGCTGAGCCAATTCTATGGCTGCACGCTCTACACCCAAACAATGGGTTAGACGTTTTTCAGGTAGGAGCTCTGCCATTTTTTCCAACAATTCTTCACGCGAACAGTTGATATAGTCTTGATATGCCATCAGTAAAGCCCTTCTTTCTCAATATAGTCTAGCACTGGTTTGGGTAGGAGAAAGTTGGGTGTGCGTCCTTGGGCGATGAAATCACGCACCATACTGGATGAAATATCCATGAGAGGCACATCCACCCAGATGACTGGATAAGAAGTCCCAGCCTTGTAGCGTGGTCGCTGAACTCCTACAAACTGAACGAGGTCGACCAGTTCATCAATTCTATACCACTTAGGCAGATAGTCCACCATGTCGGCACCGATAATGAAGTAGTAATCTGTATCTGGATTCTTCTCTGTCAGAAGCTTCATGGTGTCGTAGGTGTAGGAAATCCCCTTGCGCTCTAGCTCAATGGTCTCAATAGCTAAACCTTCGATTCCGTCAATTGCCAATTCAAGCATCTTGAGACGATGGTGCTCAGGGATGGTTTCCTTTTTGTCTACGTGAGGCGGTTGATACTCAGGCATGAGCAGAACTTGATCCAATCCCAACTGCTGGCGCACTTGGTCTGCCACGATAAGATGGGCATTGTGAACAGGGTTAAAATTTCCCCCTAAGATTCCAACTTGCTTGCGTTTTTTATCCTTGATTTCTGGCTCTAACTCCACTTTTGTAAAGGGAGTTAATAATTCGATTGCCATAGGCTAATCTCCTTTAGTCTTCTGTAAAAACAGTTTTTTGGAGTATATTTTTAAATTTCTTTAACTTTTTTAGAAATCTTACGATTTTCTTTCTTGCTTGATTGTTTATACAAAATCAAGATACGTGCCGATTTTTTGGACTGTATCCACACCGATTTCTTCTTCCAAGATTTCAGCTACTTCGTGGATGTTTTTCATCTGTGTTTTTGCAAGAGTGTAACCTTGATCAATTCACGGGCGTCAAGTGCCTGACGAACGCTGGTTTTGATTTGGTCGTTGAGTCCATTTTTCCCGATTTGGATGATGGGTTTGAGGGTGTGTGCCTGGCTGTTGAGGAAGGCACGTTGTTTTCGATGTTAATGACATAATTCATTTAAAAGAGTTTCTTTTTATACTTTTCTGAAGTGGTGACGGACGTCAGCAAAGTCCTTCGGACTTTCATGACTAAAATTTGAGCCTAAGGTCTCAAATTTTCCGCAGTTGGTACAATCACTTGTACCAACTAACACCACGGCGAAAAAGTATCTTTCTAGGGCTCGCCATGCTCGCCCTTTATAAAGACAACTCTTTCCTTTCTGTGTTTAAATAATTGCTTTTCGTGTGACGACTGCGACGCCTTCTGGTGCCCAGACGGCGACTTTGGCGGTGCCTGTTACACGGATCCAGCCTAGACCTGAGATGACTAGGTCTGTCTTCTCCTTGATGGTAAATACATGTTGGACTAGTTTTGGAAAATCTTCTTTTTCCTTGCTATTTGGTGGTGTAAGAAGGGTTCCAAGGTGCTTGTCGTAAAAGGCACTAGCTCCCTCTAGCTTGGTACGATGAAGTTTGAGTTCATTGTCAAAGAAAGCTGTAAATCCTTGCTTTTCTCCTGCAATGAAGTCAAAGCGTCCCAATCCACCTAAAAATAGGGTTTGTTCAGGGTTTAGCTGATAGGTTTTTGGTTTGATTTCCTTTTTAGGGCTGACATACTTGAGATTTTTAGCCGTCAAGTAGTGAGCCATCTGGTGACGATGGATAATTCCCGGCGTATCATAGATATAAGAACCATCATCGAGTCGGAATCTCAATCTTATCCAAGGTTGTTCCTGGGAAGCGTGAAGTTGTGATGACGTTCTGGTCACCCGTGATCTCCTGGATAATGGCATTGATAAGGGTTGATTTCCCGACATTGGTCACACCAACTACGTAAACATCACGTCCCTTACGGTAGTGCTCGATCTTATCGATTACTTCTCTGATAGCATGCTTATTTTGGGCAGAAGTTAGGACGACATCGACTGGACGAAGACCCTTCTTCATGGGCACGTTCCATGAGCCATTGGCTAATCTTTACCAGGCTTAACAGACTTAGGAAGGATGTCTTTTTTTATTTCCAACCAAGAGCACATCATTTGCCTGACACAAAAGCGTGGCAAATCCTGGGATAACAGAGCCATTGAAAGTCAAAAGATATCAATGACATTGACCACCAAGGCATCACTATCTCCCAACCTCGTGCAAGAGTTTTGAGGAAATCATCATCCGTCAACTGCACATCTGTGATTTCATTGTAATGACGAAGACGGAAAACAACGTTGGCAATAAACTTCTCCAGTTTCCAAACCTTTTTTTCAAGTGCTGACTGAGGTGTAAAACCCTAAACCAGTCTTATCTTCCGTCTGAATGGTTGCTCCACAACCAATACAGAGAATTTCTTCCATAATTAGATTCCTTTTTTTATAAGTGATAGGGCCGTACTTTTTCAGCGATTTTTTTCTCATGACACGACGCTCACGCGCTCGGTTAATCTGAGTCTTAATAGAGTCGTGCTGAACCAAGGGTTTAACCAAAATCGAGCGAATGCCCTGCTCGGTGGGCTGCTCGAATATCAGTCATCAGCTGGTCGCCTACCATGACAACTTCGTTCTTTTTATAGTGGAAGTGTTTCATGGCACGGTTAATTCCTAAAGTAAAGGGCTTCAGTGCCCAGTAAACATAGTCAATATCAAATTTTTCAACTGCTCGTTTGACACGTTTGGGAGTATTGTTAGATACCACAATGATACGTATCCCAGCATCACGCAGATCATGCAACCATTGCTTCATCTCTACTGTTCCATCTGGATTATTCCAAGCAATCAGGGTATTGTCCAAATCCACCAAAACAGCTTTGATTCCCTGTTTTTGCAGGCTTTGGACTGTCAGATCATAAACTGCTTCCACAGCAAAATCTGGCATGTAATTTTCAATCGCCATTCTGGCTCCTTCTCTTTTATTTTCTAGTAATTTTCTTCAGCCATTGAGATAAGGCTGCCCATAAAATCAAGCTAGCCATTAAGATATAAATCCAAGCATTGGGCTCTTCTGTAAATGGTAGAGGAACATTCATTCCGAAAAAACCTGTAATAACCGCAAGGACTGCTAGTAAAACTGAGATAATGGTCAAAAGTTGTCAAACTATCATTCAGATTGTTGTTTAGGATATTATTGTAAGATCCTGAGAGTTGTTGTAAAACCTGGGAAATCAAATCTGTCATGGACACCAACTGATGAGCTTCAATCATAGCATCATCAAACTGCTCTCTTTCCACTTCGTTAAAGTTCCGATAAAGCGCATGTCCCTGGATATGTTCCAAGAGGAGTCGATTTTGTTTAGCCGCAGCTGTCAAGTAAACCATACCAGTTTCCAAGTCAGAGAGGGCAAAGAGATTTTTTTTAGTGGTTGTTTGACGCAACAAGGTACTGATTTCATCCTTACTTTTATCCATCTGTTCAATGACAGGATAATAAGCATTGCTGATAAGCTCTAAACCGGCAAATAGAAACTTGTAGATTGAAATGATTTCATGATTTTCAAGATAGCCTAGCATCTGATCAATGACATAAGCATTCTTATGATTGCTGATGGTAATCATTCGTTGTTTTTCCACGATAAAGGTCATAGGAATGGCTTCATAGTATTCCTTGTCCCTTTCTAAGTCAAGAACGTTGTAGATAAAGGTCACTGTCCCATTTTCACGGTTATAATCCATGTGGGCTCGTTCGTTTCTATCCAGCGCATACTCGATGGTTTCTTTATCCAATCCATAGATTTCAGATAAATCTTCAAGATTTTTGATGATTTCCACATCTAGATTAATCCAGGTACAACCATTTCCCTAACTGCTTATCTAAAAACATCGTTTCTCCTTTACCAAACTCTTTCTATTGTACCATAAATCAGGTAAAATTTCAGTCCTCGTCTTTTCTTGAAAAATTGCTAACGACGGTGATATTCCGATTAGGAACAAAATGAAGAGCTTGGTCATCACTTCGCAGTTGAGTCGTCCGAATTCCTACACTAACGACTTTTCCCCTGATACGGTAATCGGACCATTGGTCAAAACAACCTCATCTCCAACGTCCAACTGGCGCTCAAAGAGAATAAAGAAGCCATTGATGACATCTGATAGAAAAGCCTTGTGCTCCCATACCGATAGCCACCCCAGCAATCCCAGCACCTGCAAGCTAAGCTAGAAACAGGTAAACCCTAGAGATAGACAAAATACAGTAAATCAAAAAGAAATAAAGGGTGTAGTTAAAAATATTCTCAAGCAAACGAGAAATGGTCTTTTGTCTACCTGCATCTCGATTTGAAAATTTAAGTGAGGGTTTAACAATCTTTCGTACAGCAACATGGAGGAACTTTTTAGCTATATAAAATAGAAGAATGAGAAGTAAAAGAGAAATCACCTTAGTCAAGAGATTCTCTAAAACAGTTGTTACATCTAATTTATCCAGATAACGTTGAAAAAATTCTTGCATATAAAACTCCTTTTCTATTCATTATACCATAAATCCTTCCCAGCCATCCTTTTCATAAATATTCATTTATTCTAATAAAATCTATGAGACACTTGCTTTTCAAGTATATTTATACTATAATCATAAACAATACACAAAAAAGGAAACCTCTATGAAAAGAATCATTCGTGCTTGGAATAAAACAAATCTAATCAAACGGATTGGGATTGGAATGACCTTGGGAGCTATTCTAGGTCTACTCGTTCCTAATCTTACTGGCATCGGTTTATTGGGAGATTTATTTGTAGGAGGACTAAAGGCCATCGCCCCTATCCTGGTTTTTGCTTTAGTCGCTAACGCCCTTTCCCAACACCAGAAAGGCCAAGATAGCAATATGAAAAAAGTCATTTTCCTCTATTTGCTGGGGACCTTTGCTGCGGCTCTTGTAGCAGTTTTGGCTAGCTTTCTCTTCCCTGTTCAGATGGTCTTGAGTAGCGCTAGCACAGAAGTTACTCCTCCAGACGGTATCGGACAAGTGCTCAGCAATCTTCTGCTAAAAATAGTAGATAATCCTGTCAATGCCATCATCGAAGCTAACTATATCGGAATTTTTGTCTTGGGCTATCGTCTTTGGGATTGCCATGCGAGAAGCTAGCAAAAAAATAGCAAGGAGCTACTCAAAAACAATGGCCAGTGTGACTTCAAAAATTGTCGAGTGGATCATTAACCTTGCGCCCTTTGGTATCCTGGGCTTGGTCTTCAAAACCATCTCAGACCAAGGTATCGCTAGTTTAGCAAATTACGGAATCCTACTCGGACTTTTGATTGCTACTATGGTTTTCGTTGCCCTAGTGATCAATCCTCTGATTGCTTTTTCTCTTTATCAAGAAAAATCCTTATCCCTTGTGTGGAAATGTTTGCGTATCAGCGGAGTCACAGCCTTTTTTTCACCCGAAGCTCCGCTGCTAATATCCCTGTTAATATGAAACTCTGTGAGGATCTAGGACTTAATCCAGATACCTATTCTGTCTCTATCCCACTTGGATCAACTATCAATATGGCTGGAGCTGCTGTTACCATCAACATCTTAACCCTAGCTGCTGTCAATACCCTTGGAATCTCAGTTGATTTTGCAACAGCCTTTGTACTCAGTATCGTTGCAGCCATCTCTGCCTGCGGTGCTTCAGGAATTGCTGGAGGTTCTCTCCTACTTATCCCAGTTGCTTGCAGTCTCTTTGGGATTACCAATGATATCGCTATGCAGGTTGTGGGTGTCGGATTTGTCATCGGTGTTATCCAAGACTCTTGCGAAACAGCCCTCAACTCCTCAACAGATGTCCTCTTTACAGCAGTAGCTGAATTTTCCTCTGCTCGCAATAAATAATCAAGGCAAGCCTATTTAGGGCTTGTTTGTCTGGTTTCTATCATTCATTTTAGGAAATGTCTCATGTCTATCACCCAACGTACTTTTAAACTCGTTCTGGCAACCTGTTTGGCCTGTGTTCTAGCCTACTTTCTGGATTTATCTTCAGCAGTGTCCGCTGGTATCATTGCTCTATTGAGCTTATCGGATACCCGTCGAAGCACCATTAAGCTAGCTCGTAATCGTTTATTTTCAACTCTTCTTGCTCTTTTCATTGGTGTCCTTTCCTTTCACCTGACTGGCTACCATATCTGGAGTTTCGGTCTCTATTTGGCCCTCTATGTTCCTCTTGCCTACAAATTCGGCTGGGAAATTGGGATTACCCCAAGTAGTGTCTTGGTCAGTCATCTCTTGGTTCAGAAGTCTACATCACCAGAACTTCTTGTGAATGAACTCCTCCTATTTCTTATTGGTACGGGATTTGCCTTGACTGTCAATCTCTATATGCCTTCTCGACAAGAAGAAATCCATCTCTATCATCTCAAGGTAGAAGAAAAACTCAAACACATTTTACAACGTTTTGAATATTACCTTGGAAAAGGTGATGGTCGTAACCGTGCTCAACTCGTTGAAGAACTGGATCAGCTTCTTGAAGAAGCTCTCAAACTGGTCTATCTTGATCACTCTGACCACCTCTTTCATCAGACCGACTATCATATCCACTATTTCGAAATGAGACAGAGACAGAGTCGCATTCTTCGTAATATGGCCCAGCAAATCAACACCTGTAATCTAGCCGCAAGCGAAAGCCTGATCCTTGCCCAGCTATTTCGCTAAAATTGCGGATCAACTCAGTCAGACCAATCCTGCCAACGATTTATTAAAGGATATTGAAAGCTACCTGCAGGTATTTCGCAATCGCAATCTCCCTAAAACAAGGGAAGAATTTGAAACACGCGCAACCTTGCTCCAACTCCTACGCGAATTGGAAAACTTTATCCAACTGAAAGTTGACTTCTATCAACGCTATTCTGAAGAAAAAAGCAGTCTATCATCATAAACAAAATACCTTTTGAACTGCGAAAACTTGCAATTCAAAAGGTGTTTTTCTGTCTCGAACCTAGCTAACTAGTTAATCTTACCGAGTAGCAAAATTGCTATGAACTCCTAATGATAGACTTATCTTTCCCTTAAGAAGTATAGATGGAATTTCTAAACTCATTTGATTCCTTGAGATATGCTTTGTATATAGCTTTTTTCAACTTCTGAACAGGAGTTTCAATGAAACGGTATTGTTTTTGACTGATATTTCCTGCTTTAATCTGAGCAAGTTCTTCTTTTACCGCTTCTTCCATCAATTGCTTCATTCTGTTCAGGACTGGCAATCACTTCTTGCTTACCTTTGTAGTCAATGGTAATCGGTTTTAACTTACTGATATTCGCAATCCGTTCATCCATTTGTTCCTTCTTGAATTGAGCATAGGTCTTACCAGCTAAGATCTTTTCAAAGATGTATTGGTCTGACAAGGGACGATTCTCTTTTTCAGCATCTTGCTTGTACTGATTAGAGACATAAGGAACGAAACCTTCGTAATAGCCAAGACCTGCCATGAGTTCAAAGGCTTGTTTTCTAAAGCTGATATCGCCACTCATCCCCTTATCATTTTCGTTGACACCATAAATCGTATCAAACATATCAACGGTATAATAACCATTGGCATCTACTTTCCCTGTAGCCGTGAATCCTTTAATGATATAGCGATTTACTACGATGTGATTGTCAATCAAACTATGAACATCTCCTAGCATGCTAGCATCTGCCTCTGTTAAAGCCTTGATTTCCTCACTCTGGTGAGTTGGTTTGACAGATGGATTTGGATAAGAAACAGGAGTTCTTGAACCACTTGTCGCACTCGGCAAGAGTTGCTTGAAGTAGACTGCCTTATCCCCTGCTGACAATCCTCGACTTGCCTCAGCTTCTAGATAATCTAAAGTATAGAGGACATCGAAACTACCGTGCATATATTCTTTCAAATCTGTGGCTGATTTAAAGCGCTCTGGCGTCTTGTTGTAGAAACTGTCTTTGTCACTCTCATCATAAACAAAGTTCAAGTTAAAGTAGCTATCTGTTTCAGGAGTGTAGGAGTTTTCAAAGATTCCACGTGCATAGAATTCTGCCCCTGTACCATCTCGTCGACCATAATTGTTAAAGAGGACTGTGCGATCCAACAAGTGAGTCATTTCATGAGAATAGGTTGCTGACCCTCGATCGTCCAAGACCCTATCAATAAAGTAACGCACACCAGCACCATTTGCCTCAGCACCAACTGATTGAGGCGGAGAATACATGCCTAGCGGAGACATGAAGTCCTTGACTCCCTTATCCGCCTCTGGACCAAACTCCTTAGACCAGGTTTCCTTGATGCCTGCATTTTGCTTGCTAGTATACTTTTTCATAGTATCCACAATCAAACGGTTGGTTACTAGTTTTGATTGATTGTCTTTTTTAGTGATTCTATAAAGCGTATCAACATAAGCAGCCTGACGCTCAGCTGTCAATTCAACCAAAGCCTTCACTTTTTTTCCAATTCAGCCTTATATTGAGTAGGATTGCTCTGAGCCAGTGAGGTATCCATATAAGTTCCGATATTTCCGTAGGAAACGGTTGCCATATTAGTAATGGCATAGATGCTCGGTTCCTTGATATTCACTAGGCCTAGAAGGGTTGCCATGTTATATTGTTTGCGATTATCAATCTGTTGAGGTTCTGCCCCATACTTGGCAGGATCAGAGGTCAATTTCGTGTAGAGACTGACATTTTCATCTGTTTTTTCTTTAGATTTTCTTCTCAACAACGATAGCTTTTGTAGCATCCTTCAACCAAGTATCGCCATCCATATTTGTAAAGGTAGTTCGGTTATAGTCAAGGAAGTCTAATAGGCTTGACTTATCTGTTACTTTTCCAAAGTATGTTTCAAATGTTCGAGGACTATTAACCAGCTTCATCTCATCATAGCTCATTGAACCTAGAGATGTTAGCCATTCTAATGACGTAACCTTCTTGCCAAAGGAGCTTGGATTGTAGGCAAGAATATCACGGATGTTGGTCTTGCCAAAGTCAATATTGTAGAAACGATTGATATAGGTCAAACCTAGGAGAATTTTTTCCTTATTAGCTTCTAGATCTGCCTGAACCTTAGCTCTGGTTTCCGCTGTATTTCTGAGCACACTCAAGCTATAGGCTACAACTTTTTTAAGGTCTGTATCTAAGGTCTTTTTCGTTTCTTCAAGCGCATCTTTAATAGATAATCTCTCTAGATATTCTTTGCGAAGGACTTCTTTAACCTCTTCATCTGTAATAGTAGGATTTGTCTTTTTGAGTTCAATCTTCTTACTAATCACATCTCGACCCAGAATATTTGGTCTGAGGGCATTTGTCACGTAAGGATTGGAAAGCAAATCCACAGCCTTCATTCCTTGGCTAGCAGGTCGTACATCGATAGCATTTTCTAACTCCGTATTCACTGGAAGAAGATGAGGTTTGTTTTCTTTGGTTCCCACCAAGATGACCTTTTGGCTTCATTGCTTTTGTCACAGCACTTGTTTCCGTGTGTGATAGCAATTCACCTGTTTGAGAATTTACTTCATAAACTCTGGTAGTGGTGGTCTCGCCAGGATCGCCCTGGCTTTCTACTTTTTCAAGATCCTTATCAAGTGTTGGATCCTGACGACGTTCCTCCTTGATTGGAATTGGTGTCACGACGGTTTCGACATTTCCGACTTTCATAACTTTATCAATCGGAGCTGTTACTTCTTTTTGGTGATCTCTTTCTGTAACCTGACCTGTCTGAGTATCTACTTGGTAGGTGGTAGTCGTTTTTTTCGCTTCCTTCCTTACCTGAAACAGCAACTTTTTCTGTTTGATAAGGAAGTGTCGGATCCGCTTCATATATCGTATTATTTGCGATGACCTTTGTTTCTACACTTGGTTTTGGTCCCAACCAGAACAACCTCATCTACCTTTTTCCACCAAGTTTTTTTGATGTACTAGACTCTGTAATCTGGCCACTTGTTTGATCTCTTGTATATCGGGTAGTGGTTTCTACTTGTCCATTGACTCCCATGTGTTTTTCGTCTTTCTAGAACCGACCTCTTGACTGTCATCTGCTTGATAAATTGTTTTGTAGAGGATTGTTTGGGTTTCAACTTTTTGGTTGTGGTAAAGGCAGAGGCTCTTTTTTTGGTCCCTACAAGGATGATTTCTGGAATCGGGGCTCTTGTTATTTCATTAGAAACCAGTTTGCGAGTTTCCTTGCCATCGAAAGTCGTCACCTCGGTTAAGATGGTACGCTCACCGGCTACTCCTGCTCTGATGACACGAGTTTGACCCTTAAGCAAGTCTGGGTCTTCCTTTTGAATAGTATCATAAGGAACTGGCTCTCTTGTTACTTCCAATTCTGGTTTTTCTTCAACAAGACTTGGTGCACCTTCACTTGGGATTGAGGTAGATTCTACCTTAGTGCCTACTGCGATAATTTCTGATACAGGGGAGGTGGTGACTTCATTGGAAACTACTTTACGAGTTTCCTTACCATCAACCTTGGTGACCTCGGTTAAGATAGTGCGTTCGCCTGTTACGCCTGATTGGATAAGGCGGATTTGACCCTTAAGTAAGTCTGGATCGTCCTGATGAAGAGTGTCATAGGCAACGGTTTCTGTCGTCACCTCTAACTCTGGCTTAACCTCGACCAAGCTTGAAGTACCTTCACTTGGGATTGAGGTGGAGTCTACCTTAGTACCTACTGCGATGATTTCGGTAACTGGTTCTTGGGTAATACTATTAGATTTGACTTGGCGGTCTTCCTTGCCATCTACGGTCGTAACTTCCGTTAAAATAGTACGCTCACCTGCAACGCCTGCTTGAACAACACGAGTTTGACCCTTAAGTAAGTCTGGATCGTCCTGATGAAGAGTGTCATAGGCAACGGTTTCTGTCGTCACCTCTAACTCTGGCTTAACCTCGACCAAGCTTGAAGTACCTTCACTTGGGATTGAGGTGGAGTCTACCTTAGTACCTACTGCGATAATTTCGGAAACGGGCGCGGTCGTCACTTCATTAGAAACCTGCTTGCGATTATCCTTGCCATCTACAGTCGTCACTTCCGTTAAGATCGTGCGCTCACCTGCGACGCCTGCTCGAACTACACGAGTTTGACCCTTAAGTAAGTCTGGATCGTCCTGATGAAGAGTGTCATAAGCAACGGTTTCTGTCGTCACCTCTAACTCTGGCTTAACCTCGACCAAGCTTGAAGTACCTTCACTTGGGATTGAGGTGGAGTCTACCTTAGTGCCTACTGCGATTATTTCAGAAACTGGTTCTAAGGTTACAGTGTTGGATTTGACTTGGCGGTCTTCCTTACCATCTACAGTCGTGACTTCCGTTAAGATAGTGCGCTCGCCTACAACCCCTGCTCGGACAAGGCGGGTTTCACCCTTAAGCAAGTCTGGATCGTCCTGATGAATAGTGTCATAAGCAATGGCTTCTGCCGTAACTTCAAGTTCTGGTTTCACCTCTACCAATCTTGGAGTGCCTTCGCTTGGAATAGAAGTGGACTCTACCTTAGTGCCTACTGCGATGATTTCGGTAACTGGTTCTTGGGTAATACTATTAGATTTGACTTGGCGGTCTTCCTTGCCATCTACGGTCGTAACTTCCGTTAAAATAGTACGCTCACCTGCTACGCCTGCTTGGATAATACGAGTTTGGCCCTTAAGTAAGTCTGGATCGTTCTGATGAATAGTATCATAGGCAACGGATTCTGTCGTCACTTCCAATTCTGGTTTATCTTCAACAAGACTTGGAGCACCTTCGCTTGGAATTGAAGTGAATTCGACCTTAGTACCTACTGCTATGATTTCGGTAACGGGCGCGGTCGTAACTTCATTAGAGACCTGCTTGAGATTTTCCTTGCCATCTACAGTCGTCACTTCCGTTAAAATAGTGCGCTCACCTGCTACTCCTGCTTGAATGACACGGGTTTGACCCTTGAGCAAGTCCGGATCGTCCTGATGAATAGTATCGTAAGCAACTGCTTCTGTCGTCACTTCAAGCTCTGGCTTTCACCTCGACCAAGTTTGGAGCACCTTCACTTGGAATTGAGGTAGATTCTACCTTGGTTCCTACTGCGATGATTTCGGTAACTGGTTCTCGGGTAACACTATTAGATTTGACTTGACGGACTTCCTTGCCATCTACAGTCGTCACTTCCGTTAAAATAGTGCGCTCACCTGCTACGCCTGCTTGAATGACACGGGTTTGATCCTTGAGCAAGTCCGGATCGTCCTGATGAATAGTATCATAGGCAAGGGCTTCTGTCGTTACTTCAAGCTCTGGCTTCTCTTGGACCACGATTGGAGTACCTTCGCTTGGAGTTGAAGTGGATTCTACCTTAGTGCCTGCTGCGATAATTTCGGTAACGGGCGCGGTCGTAACTTCATTAGAAACCTGCTTGCGATTTTCCTTGCCATCTACGGTCGTCACTTCCGTTAAAATAGTGCGTTCGCCTGCTACCCCTGCTTGGATAATACGAGTTTGACCCTTAAGCAAGTCCGGATCGTCCTGATGAATAGTGTCATAGGCAAGGGCTTCTGTCGTTACTTCAAGCTCTGGCTTCTCTTGGACCACGATTGGAGTACCTTCGCTTGGAGTTGAAGTGGATTCTACCTTAGTGCCTACTGCTATGATTTCGGTAACTGGCTCTAAGGTTACAGTGTTGGATTTGATTTGGCGGTCTTCCTTGCCATCTACAGTCGTCACTTCCGTTAAAATAGTGCGCTCACCTGCTACGCCTGCTCGAATAACACGAGTTTGACCCTTAAGCAAGTCTGGATCGTCCTGATGAATAGTATCATAAGCAACGGCTTCTGTCGTTACTTCAAGCTCTGGTTTCACCTCGACCAAGCTTGGAGTACCTTCACTTGGAATTGAGGTGGATTCTACCTTAGTGCCTACTGCGATAATTTCGGAAACTGGCTCCAAAGTCACAGTATTGGATTTGACTTGGCGGTCTTCCTTGCCATCGACAGTCGTCACTTCCGTTAAGATAGTGCGCTCACCTGCTACGCCTGCTCGAATGACACGGGTTTGACCCTTAAGCAAGTCTGGATCGTCCTGATAAATAGTATCATAAGCAACGGATTCTGTCGTTACTTCAAGCTCAGGCTTCACTTGGACTAAGCTTGGAGAACCTTCGCTTGGAATTGAGGTGGATTCTAGCTTATCTGCTTGTGGAGAATGAGGTTTTGTATCTTCAGTCTTAGAAACTTCTCCATTTCCCCTTACAAAATAATAGCCTGTAAATTCATAACCCTCAATCTTTTCTGGACTAGGCAAAAATTCTCCTGCAACTGTTTTGACAAGAGCTGGACGAAGCTCCACTAAGTTCTCCAAGGCAGAAACCGATAGAGCAGTCCCACCTACAGCCAAAACTGTCACTAGAAAGAGAGAGGCACCCTTTCTCTTTTTAATGAGAGTGAGCGAAACTAACAAGAGTCCTGTACCTAGCACAGGCAGGATAGCATTTGAAAACAAGCCAGTATCAGGTAACTTCGCAGTAGATTTTACGGTAGACGAAGTAATAATCCTTACCTTCCTCCACTTGGATAGCATTTCTCTTCAAACCAACGTAGTTCAGCCTTCAAAAGATTCAGGCAAGTCTTTATCTTCCACATAGTGTGACACTAGCTGAGGGAATCCTTTTCCTCTGCAAGCACAGCATTTCCACTTGTGCCTACAAAAAAACAAACTCGTTCCCTAATAAGACGGAACAAGTTCCTACTGCATACTTTCTCAAAGAAAAAGCGTTGTTTTTTTGCTTTTAAACATGATGTTTCTTCATGACAAACTCCAATTTCGTATCTATTCCTTTCTCACAGTATATCAAAAATAGTAAACGCCTACAAAAGATTTGAATAATAAAATTGCCATATCTAGCTTCTTTTATCCAATTTTTGAAAAGAAATAGCATCCTTATCCTTTGTAAAGATTCACAGTTCGAGCTTGATTTTCTCCCAAATGTTCTTCCAATATCTGCCACTGAAAGAAAAATCTAGAATGAAAGTAGAAGTCGATGAAGTCTTAAAAGATCCTAAAAAAATTTCTAGATTTTTTTGTTACAGAGTAAAAACACAAGTGAAATCAGTTTTTCTGACTTCACTTGTGTAGTATGTTTTATCAAAAATATCTTTACTGAATTCTACAGAACTCCAAAAGCCATTTGCCTATCTCTTTTTTCACCGACATTAAGGATATATCTCGCAAACTAAAAGTAAGTAAGGACCAGCATAGCTACTGTGATAAAGAATTCTGTTGGTAGCTGAAAGATTTGCAGGATGGACAACATAAGCAAAAATCACGAGGGAAACGAGACCAAAAAAACAAGAATTACAATATTAACCGTTCCCTTGATACTTTGAGGTGTCGCAAATATATAGAGTAAGAGTAATAAAATCCCTATGATTAAATAGACCATTTTCTGCTCTTTCTAGCTCTTATTCAGCTGATTTTTTTCTTTTTTTGTTTGCTTTCTCACGCTCTGCCTTGTTAAGGATTTGTTTACGCAAACGGATAGACTCAGGCGTTACTTCCATGTACTCGTCGTCGTTCAAGAACTCAAGTGATTCTTCAAGAGTCAAGATACGAGGAGTCTTGATAACCGCTGTTTGGTCCTTGGTAGCTGAACGAACGTTGGTCATTTGTTTCGCTTTCGTGATATTAACAGTCAAGTCATTTTCACGAGAGTTTTCACCGATGATCATTCCTTCGTAAACCTCAGTACCTGGGTTAACAAAGATAGTTCCACGTTCTTCGATAGACATGATAGAGTAAGTTGTTGCCTTACCAGTATCGATAGAAACAAGGGCACCACGGTGACGTCCACCGATTTCACCTGGAATCAATGGCAAGTATTGGTCGAAGGTATGGTTCATGATACCGTAACCACGAGTCATTGACAAGAACTCGGTTGAGTATCCAATCAAACCACGGGCTGGAACAAGGAAAACCAAACGAGTTTGACCATTACCAGTTGAAATCATATCCAACATTTCACCCTTTACGTTCAGAAAGACTTTTGGATAACAGATCCTTGGTATTCTTCTGGTGTATCGATTTGCACGCGTTCAAACGGTTCACATTTGACGCCATCGATTTCTTTGATGATAACTTCTGGACGAGATACTTGGAGTTCATATCCTTCACGACGCATTGTTTCGATAAGGATTGACAAGTGCAATTCTCCACGCCCTGATACAGTCCATTTATCTGGTGAATCCGTTGGATCAACACGAAGAGAAACGTCTGTTTGCAATTCTGCTTGAAGGCGCTCTTCAACCTTACGAGAAGTGACCCATTTACCTTCACGACCAGCAAATGGTGAGTTGTTGACCAAGAAGGTCATTTGAAGTGTTGGCTCATCGATGTGAAGAACTGGAAGAGCTTCAACTGCATCTGTTGGAGTGATGGTTTCGCCGACAAAGATATCTTCCATACCAGATACGGCAATCAAATCACCAGCTTTGGCTTCTTGGATTTCACGACGTTCCAAACCAAAGAAACCAAAGAGTTTTTGTAACTCGGAAGTTTCTTTAGTTGTACCGTCCAAGTTTAGAAAGGGTAACTTGGTCTCCAACCTTTACACTACCACGGAAGATACGTCCGATACCGATACGACCTACGAAGTCGTTGTAGTCCAAAAGTGACACTTGGAATTGAAGGGGCTCATCTGAGTTATCAACTGGAGCTGGAATGTGGTCGATAATAGTGTCAAAGATTGGCGCCATAGTCTTTTCTTGGTCTGCTGGATCATCTGACAATGAAGATGTTCCGTTGATAGCTGACGCATAAACAACTGGGAAGTCAAGTTGGTCATCATCCGCACCAAGCTCGATGAAAAGTTCCAAGACTTCATCTACTACTTCTGCTGGACGAGCTGATGGCTTTGTCGATTTTTGTTAACCACAACGATAGGCACAAGGTCTTGTTCCAAGGCTTTTTTTCAATACGAAACGAGTCTGTGGCATAGTTCCTTCGTAGGCATCTACTACCAAAACAACACCGTCAACCATTTTTCATGATACGTTCAACTTCTCCACCGAAGTCCGCGTGTCCTGGTGTGTCCATGATGTTGATACGAGTTCCGTTGTAGGCAACTGCTGTATTTTTTTCGCAAGGATGGTAATTCCACGCTCTTTTTCAATATCGTTTGAGTCCATAGCACGTTCAGCCAATTCTGTACGCGCGTCAAGAGTTTCAGATTGTTTCAACAATTCGTCAACAAGGGTCGTTTTTACCGTGGTCGACGTGGGCGATAATCGCGATATTACGGATATCTTCTCTTAATTTTGTCATGATTTCCTCTATTATATTCAAAAATTTATTTTTCTAACTGAACGATTATACCACAATTTTTAAGCAAATGACTTAATTCAAGTAAGTGTAAATGTTTTCAAAAGAAAATTCATTCCTTCTCTTTTCTTTTCAAAAATCCCGACTTGTGATAAGATAGGCTGGTATGCGTTTAGATAAATTATTAGCCCAGGAAAAAAAATCAGTCGAAAAGCTATGAAACAAGCTCTTCTGAAAAAAAGAAATCTTTGTAGATGGACTCCCTGCTCGTTCCCTTGCGCAGAATATTGATACGGGGTTGCAAGAGCTGATTTTCAAAGATAGAAAAATCCAAGGATATGAACACACCTACCTCATGCTCCATAAGCCAAATGGAGTCGTGACTGCAAGCAAAGATAAGAAACTCCCAACAGTCATGGACCTCCTTCCTCAGCATCTCCAGTCAGATCAACTCTACGCCATCGGTCGTCTGGATCGAGATACGACGGGGCTCCTTCTCTTAACGGACAATGGGCCTCTAGGTTTTCAACTCCTCCATCCCCAATATCATGTCGATAAAACTTACCAAGTAGAGGTCAATGGGCCACTAACTCCCGACCATATTCAAGAGTTTAAAGATGGGATTGTCTTTCTTGATGGAACTATTTGTAAAACCTGCTCAGCTTGAAATTTTATCCTCAAGTCCTAGTCTCAGCCAAAGCCACCATTACCATCTCTGAAGGAAAGTTTCATCAGGTCAAAAAAATGTTCCTCTCTGTTGGTGTCAAGGTCACTGCCCTAAAACGCACCCATTTTGGCCCTTGGAGTCTTGATGACAATCTTCAAGAAGGTGACTATCGACATCTAAACTCACAAGAATTGGCAATCATTTGTGACTTTCTTAGAAAAAGTGGTTAAAAAAATGAGGTTGGGACAAAAGATCCCGACCTCACTTTTTTTATTAGCAATCAAATTTTGACGCGAGTAGCTGATTGAACTTTTTGTTCGTCTTTTAGACTCCAAAAAGCTCCTAATCATCCTCGCGGGGCTGGGACTACGAAATCAAGACTTTGTCTATCGATTTCTGTCCCACCGCCATTTCTTATTTTTCAACTTTTACTTTCCCTGTCCAAGAATCCAATCCGTAAGAGAGGATATAGATTTCTGAGAAACCTTGTTTTTTCAAGAAAAGTGCTGCATTTGTCACACGTTGCGCACGTTGGTTTTCATATAGAAGGACTGGTTTATCCTTGCGAAGAGCTGCAAGACTTGTCTTCAATTGATTTGAAGGAATATTACGAGCTCCGAGGATATGTTTTTCTGTGAAAGTCAGCTGGATCACGCAAGTCAATCAACTGACCTGTACGAATCAAAGACTCAAACTCTGCATTGTCTACAATTTTCGCTGCACGACGAATGCGAAGGTAGTTGTATCCCATCCAAGCCAACATCGCTACAATAAGTCCCCATAATACCCAAGTTACCATACTACTTAATCTCCATTTTTTTCTAAATAGTCTAATTCTAGTTTGTGCTCTCTGCGAAGAACAGCTTCTGCTTCAAGATAATCTAGCTTGTCCATCAAGCCTGCATCATAAATCCGTGATAGTTCAATCTTCATCAGTTCAATGTCATAGAGACGTTTTCCCATATAAACAATGATACCGAACTGTTTGAGAAATTGTTGCACATCGTAGAGTGTTTTTCATAGCTTTCATTTTTAGCAAATAATCAGAGTTTTTTTCAATAGTTCCCTAATAGTTCGGAGTAGGTTTCCTTTTTTTCACTATTATCTGAATTTTCTTTATACACTGATGACAAAGATAGAAAAACCAGAGTCATTCCAACAAACATTTTGCATGAGATTTGGGATGATTTCTGAATAGGCTGCACCCCAACCATTTCATCCAAGCTGATGCCACAGGCATATCCAGCTACCATGAATAGAGTCGCCAAAGACTAATCCCTAAGCCCATTGCCATTTTCCCTTTAAAACCTGCAAAATAGCCCTTGCAAACCATGATTGATTAAGCTGAAAAAAATCATCCACTGAGGGTAGCCTGAAATGAGATCAATGAGAAATCCTGCTAACCCTCCGACAACAGCTCCTTCACGGCTTCCATAAAGTAAAAAGGCTGTGAAAGAAGACTCCAACGTCCAAAAGTGTTAGAAATCCAGTTTGGTGTTGGGATTTTTATAAAATAACCCCAATACGACAGAACTGGCTGCTAAGATAGATACTAGGGCAATTTTAGTTGTTTTGGTTTGCTTCATACTGTCTCACTCCATATTGATCTGCTTGTGCAATGGCACGGTAAACAAAGGCTTTGGAAGTTTCAATTGCTGGTAATAGTTCCTCTCCCTTGACTAACTGACTAGCAATGCTCGATGCAAAGGTACACCCTGCACCAGCATTTTGCCCTTGGATGACTGGGTTTTCAAGAATAGTGAAAATTCTCTCCATCATAAAAAGACATCTACAGCCTTATCCTTACTGAGACGATTTCCTCCCTTGATAATGACTGCTGGCGCTCCTAAGCCATGTAATTTCTGAGCTGCAGCTTTCATATCATCCAGACTTTCAATCTTTTGATCTGCAAGCAACTCTGCCTCAGGTAGATTTGGTGTAATTACAGATCACATAAGGGAAAAAAAGCGAATCAACTCTTGACAGAGTTCGCTGACTGCAACATCATGCGTCTCCTTACAAAACCAATACAGGATCCAGAACGACAGGGAACTCCTGATCTTTCCTTGATGAAATTCAATGCTTTCTCAGCAACACCAACAGTCGGCAAGAGACCAATCTTAATCCCTCCAAAATCTACGCTTTTAAGACTATCCAACTGTTGTTGAAAAAAATAGTCTCATCCGTCGGGAAGACTTCAAAACCATTTTTCTGTCAAGGCAGTCAAGCAAGTCATGGCTACAAAACCATGCAAACCATTCAAAGTATAGGTCGCAAGGTCAGCAGCCAGTCCACCTCCACTAAAAAAATATCATTTTCCTGAAAGTGCTAAAAATACGATTATTCTTCATAACGAATCTCCTTTAAATACAATCCATTAGGGTGCTGCAGTTGGACCTGCCAACTGTCTGTCTTTTTTCTCCAAGATGAGGTCAATCTGCTCAATTGGCATACGGTTGTTACCAATTTTCAGCAAGGTTCCAACCATATTTCGAATTTGCTTATAGAGGAAGCCATTGCCTGAGAAAGTAAAGGTCAAAAACTGACCCTGTTTCATCAACCCTAAGACTGGCTTCCGTAATCGTCCTGACCTTGTCCTCCACACTAGTCCCTGATGCTGTAAAACCAGTAAAGTCGTGAGTCCCTTCTAGTTTTTTTATAGCAAGTTGCACCCTCTCCACATCTAGTGGATATGGATAGTGGGTGGCATAATGACGTCTCATAGGATTTTTAGGACGCCCCCTGTCCACAATAAACTCATAGGTCTTGCTATGCTTGGCATAACGGCAATGAAAATCATCAGCCACAATCTCAATCGAAAGGACATCGATGTCTTCAGGACTTTGGGTATCAAGAGCAAAGCGAAGTTTCTCCTCATCCATCTGATAGGGAAGATCAAAGTGGATGACCTGGCCCTAATGCATGAACACCACTGTCCGTTCGCCCAGCACCATGGATGGTAATGGCCTGCCCTTTGTTTAATTTGGTTAAAGTTTTTTTCAATTTCCTCTTGGACACTACGCGCGTGTGGTTGCCGTTGAAAACCAGCAAAAGCATAGCCATCATAAGAAATTATAGCTTTATATCTAGTCATGTATCTATTTTATCAAGAAAAATTTCTCTGCAACAAGTTTGAAAACCAAAAATTGTACGGGGACAGTTCCTGGTATCATCTAGTTCTTATCTATATTTTCTCATCATATTTTTTTCGTTCTGGAATTTCAATAGTTTGAACAATTTCAAATCCCTCTTTTTGGTAAAGATTTAGCTCTTTTGATTTTGCCTCGAAGACATTTAGAGAAATAGTATCTATGTCTTCATTTTCAAAGGCCAAACAAATAAATTTCCTTAAAAGCCTGGCTACCTAATCCCTGCCCCTGTTTCTGGGGATTGATAAAAAAATCTCCCGATATGAAGATTCTTGTCTTCTAGCCTGATTTTTCTGGATAAGCCCCACAAACTCTTCTCCAGTGAAAATAGAAAAAATCCCTTCTATCTTTTGTAAGGATTGAGCAATCAAGGGGTAAGAAATTTTGGGACCCATCCATTGCTTCTGAAAACTTTCTCCCAAAGCATTAGACCAGCGACAAATGAGTTGGGCATTTTCTATCTGAAGTCCTTTTTTTCAAAGTGAATTTTCATATTTGCTCCTAAAATTTCTCCTATATCCAACTATTATACTCTTTCTCTTATTTTTTCCGAATAAATAAGTATGATTCATCTTTACTTTTTTCTTGTTGGAGCTATTTTTGCTTCCTTTCTTGGATTGGTCATTGATCGTTTTCCTGAGCAATCCATTGTTTTTCCCTGCTAGTCACTGTGATTCTTGTCAGACTCGCTTGAAATCACTGGATTTGATTCCGATTGTCTCTCAAGTAGTCCATGGCTTTCGCTGTCGCTATTGCAAGGCCCACTATCCTTTCTGGTATGCCCTCTTTGAGTTATTCTTGGGGCTACTCTTTCTAACTTTTTCTTTGGGATTTCTAACTTTGAATCAAGTCATTTTGATCGCCGCTGGCTTGACCTTAGGCATCTACGACTTTCGTCATCAAGAATATCCCTTGCTAGTCTGGCTAATTTTTTTCACTTAATCCTCATAGTTTGCTGTGGTTGGAATCTAGTTATGATTTTCTTTCTTATCTTGGGAATTTTGGCTCACTTTATCGATATCCGCATAGGTGCAGGGGATTTTCTCTTTCTATCCTCTTGTGCGCTTATCTTTAGTCTGACAGAATTACTAATTTTTGATACAGTTCGCTTCTACAACTGGCATCCTAGCCTTTCTCCTACTAAAGAAAAAAAGGAAAGACTTCCTTTTGTGCCCTTCCTCTTACTTGCTGCTTGTGTGATTATTTTTTTGGTAAGCTACTGCTTCTCGGATAAAGTCAGCGATTTCTGCTACTTGTCCTTCATGCAGAGCCTTAACAATCTTGGAACCGACGATAACACCATCAGAGACCGCATTGAAACGTTCAACATCAGCTTGTGTGGATACACCAAAACCTGTCAAGACTGGAATGTCAGCCACTTGATGAAGTTGATTCAAGTGCTTGTCCAAGTCATCTCGGTAATTTCCTGATTTCCCTGTGACCCCATTGATAGCAACGGCATAGACGAATCCTTCTGCCACTTCAATCAACTCTTTCTGGCGCTCAATTCCTGTCGTCAAACTAACTAGAGGAATCAAGGCGATGTCTGTGCCTGCCAAAAATGGTTCTACAAAGTTGGCATGCTCATGAGGCAGGTCAGGAATAATCAAACCCTTAACCCCTGTATCTGCCACATCTTTGACAAATTTCTCCACACCGTACTGAAAGAGAGGATTAAAGTAGGTCATAATGACCAGCGGAACCTCTGTTTCAATGGTTTTCAAGGTTTCAACCAAAGCTTGTGTCGAAGTACCATGAGCTAGACTGCGCAAGCCTGCTTTCTTCGATCACAGGTCCATCTGCAACTGGGTCTGAGAAGGAACTCCCACTTCAATAGCAGACACACCCAAGTCTTCTAAAAAGCGAATTGTTTCAGCAAGACCATCCAAACCTTTTTTTCATGGTCTCCAGCCATGATATAGGGAACGAAAATGCCCTTTCCAGTCGCTTTTATAGCGTTCAATTTTTCTGTTAGTGTCTTAGGCATGAGTTTCTCCCTTCTTTGCTGCATCTGCTTCCAATCGGTCTTTAACTTGAACTACATCCTTGTCCCCACGACCTGATAGGCAGACAATCATAGACTTGTCTGGGCCAAGTTCTTTGGCCAATTTCACTGCGAAAGCGATAGCGTGACTAGACTCCAAGGCAGGGATAATTCCTTCCACACGAGACAAGAGTTGGAATCCTTCCAAGGCCTCTTCATCTGTCACAGGCACATAGGACGCGCGTTTGATATCGTGGTAATGTGAATGCTCTGGACCGATACCTGGGTAGTCCAAACCTGCTGAGATAGAGAAGGCTTCTAAGATTTGACCATGAGCATCTTGGAGTACATCCATGAGAGAACCATGGAGAACACCTGGACGACCCTTGGTCAAGGTTGCTGCATGATGCTCTGTATCCACACCAAGTCCTGCTGCTTCAGCTCCATACATAGCCACTGACTCATCTTCCACAAATGGATGGAAAAGTCCGATGGCATTAGAGCCACCACCAACACAGGCTACTAGGGCATCTGGTAAATTTTCACCTGTCAATTCACGGTACTGTTGCTTGGCTTCTCGTCCGATAACACTTTGGAAATCACGAACAATTTCTGGGAAAGGATGGGGCCCCAAGGCAGAACCAAGGATATAGTGGGTATCATCGATATTTGCAACCCAAGAACGAAGGGCTGCATTGACCGCATCCTTGAGCACGCGCGAACCGTCTGTCACTGCCTCAACCTTAGCTCCCAAAAGCTCCATACGGAACACATTGAGGGCTTGACGTTTGACATCCTCTTCACCCATATAGATGGTACATTCCATGTTAAAGAGGGCTGCAGCTGTTGCAGTTGCTACACCGTGCTGGCCAGCACCTGTTTCAGCGATAATTTTCTTTTTGCCCATGCGTTTAGCCAGAAGAACTTGTCCCAAGGCATTGTTAATCTTGTGGGCGCCTGTATGGTTGAGGTCTTCACGTTTAAGGTAAATCTTGGCTCCGCCGATATGCTGGGTCAAGTTTTTTGCGTAGTAAAGGGGAGTTTCACGTCCTACATATTGGCGCAAAAGTTGGTTTAACTCCTCTTGGAAACTTGGATCTGCCTGACTTTCACGATAAGCCTCTTCCAGTTCCAATACTGCTGTCATCAATGTTTCTGGGACAAAACGTCCACCGAATTTTCCGTAAAATCCATCTTTATTTGGTTCTTGATATGCCATTCTTTACCCTCTCTATAAATCTTCTAATCTTTTCATGATCTTTTTGTCCATCTGTCTCCACTCCGCTTGATACATCTACTGCATAGGGAGTAAAGTGTTGAATTGCTTTTACTACATTGTCTTCATTAAGCCCACCTGCGATAAAGAAAGGCTGAGTTAGTCCAATCGTATCCAGTTGAGCCCAGTCAAAGGTCTGGCCACTCCCAGCCACAGGGGCATCAAAGAGTAGATAGTCTGCCTGAGAATTGGGTACATGGCCCTCTCCATCCACCTGCACAGCCTGAATACTGGCACAAGGCAAATTCTCAAACAAATCATCTACCACCTGACCGTGAACTTGAACCAAGTCCAAGCCAACTTTTTCAATCGCTTCTAGCAGTTGAGCTCGACTTGGTGAAACAAATACGCCAACCTTTTTTACATCTGCTGGAATAAACTTCGCTAGCTCAGCAGCCTTTTTCGAAGGTCACCTGTCTTTTGCTAGGGTGCGAAGACAAAACCAATGTAGTCTGCTCCAGCCGACACAGCTGTTTTTACCGCTTCTTTGGTCGATAGTCCACAAATCTTAACCTTTGTCAATCTGCAACTCCTTGATTCTCTGAGCTACATCTTCTGCCTGCATGAGGGCTGTTCCTACTAAAATTCCGTTAAAGTATGGTGCTACTCGTTTTGCATCCTCCTCTGTAAAAATAGCAGATTCGGAAATGTAGAAGCAATCGTCCTTGAAATATTTGGCCAAGTCTACGCTGGTCTGCAAGTCAACTTCAAAGGTTGTTAAATTGCGATTGTTGACACCAATAATTTGAGCTCCAAGTCTATGAGCCACTTCCAGTTCAGCAAGATTATGAGTTTCCACCAAAACTTCTAGACCAAGATCTGTCGCGTAGTCGTAAAGCTCCTTCAGTCGTTTTTCAGATAAGGCCGCTACGATGAGCAAGATGACGGTCGCACCCGCATTGCGAGCACGGATGATTTGCTTTTCATCGATGATAAAATCCTTATTCAGTGTCGGGATCTGTACCTGACTGGAAATCTCTCGCAGATAATCCAAATGACCTTTAAAGAAAACCTCATCTGTCAGAACAGAAATCATAACCGCGCCGTTAGCCTCGTAAGTCTGGGCCTGTTGTACGATATCCACATCAAGATTGATATCACCCTAGACTTGGGCTTGCCTTTTTGACCTCAGCAATGATTTGCAAACGGTCTTGGTGATTTTTTAAATATTCACTCAATCGATAAGTTTGACGCAAGGATTGAAGCTCCTCTCGCTCCATCTTTTCAACTTCACGCGCCTTTTGCTCTAGGATACGTGATAAAAATTCCTGACTCATCTTTGATACTCCTGTAATAGTCTGAGTTTTTCAAGGGCCTTACCACTAGCAATCACTTGACGTGCCAAGGCAACTCCGTCCTTGATACTGTCTGCTTTACCATTGGCGTAGAATCCGAGACCTGCATTTAAAACTGTTGTTTCCAGAAATGGACTTGGTTCATTATTAAGTACGCTAACAAGGATGGCTGCATTCTCATGAGCATTTCCACCACGAATGTCCTCAATAGCAATGCGTTCCATTCCCAAATCTTCTGGAGTAAAGGTTGATAAAGTAATTTCTCCATTTTCAAGAAGGGCAATGCTGGTAGTTCCATTCAAACCAGCTTCATCCAACCCTTCTGGACCGGCTACTACAATGGCACGTTTGCGGCCCATATTTTTTTCAAGACTTGAGCAGTACTTTCCAGAAGTTCTGGACGACTGATCCCTAGAAGCTGTGTTTCCAAAACCATTGGGTGAATCAGTGGACCAGTCAAGTTCATAATCGTTGGAATTCCCAATTCCAAACGAGCTGGCATGATGTATTTCATAGCTGGGTGCATATTTTTAGCAAAGAGAAAGACGATTCCAGTTTTATCAAAGACCTTACCTAGTTCAGCTGGTTTGAGATCAAGATTGATGCCCAAGGCTTCGAGGACATCTGCAGAACCAGATTTAGAAGAAATCGAGCGGTTACCATGTTTGGCCATGTGAACACCGCCACCAGCCAAGACAAAGGCTGCAGTTGTGGAAATATTAAAACTGAAAGACTTGTCCCCACCTGTACCACAGTTGTCCATAGCATCTTGAATGTTTGTTGGAATGTGTTGAGCATGTCCTCTCATAACTTGAGCGAGAGCTGTTCTTTCTTCAGGTGTTTCTCCCTTCATTTTAAGAGCTAAAAGTAGTGAAGCGATTTGTGCTTCTGTCACTCGCCCTGTCACGATGCGTTCGATAACATCTGTCATTTCAACACTTGATAGATCTTCAAAGTTGGCTAATTTTTCAATAATTTCTCTCATTTTGTGTTCCTCACTTTACAACTTTCTCGATAAAATTCTGAATAGAAGATAGACCATCTGGCGTTCCAATACTTTCTGGATGATACTGCAAGCCATAAATCGGCAAGGTTTTGTGTTGAATCCCCATAATAGCTTGGTCATCTGTCGAACGAGCTGTCACTTCAAACTCTTCTGGCATCTCTTCAATTAAAATACTGTGGTAACGCATGACCGGACGATTGTCCTCATTTCCTTGATAGAGAACGGACGGAGTCTCAAATCGAATCTGGCTTTGTTTACCGTGCATAACTTTAGGAGCCAAGCCTAACTTGCCGCCAAAGACTTCTGCAATGGCTTGGTGCCCCAAACAAATCCCTAGAATCGGTTTCTTACCTGCAAAATCACGAATCATTTCTTCCATTTTCCCAGCATCAGCTGGCCAACCTGGACCAGGAGAAAAGACCAGTCCATCTGCCTTTGTAGCTTCTTCATAAAGGTTTGGATCATCATTTCTCAAAAACCTGAACTTTTGCGAAATTCCCTGATATATTGAGCCAGGTTATAGGTAAATGAATCGTAATTGTCAATCAATAAAATCATGGTCTTAGTTCTCCCATTCTAGTCATAGATTTAGCTTTGTTAATCGTTTCTTGGTATTCATTCTGAGCGATGGAATCATAAACAATTCCTGCACCAGCCTGTACGTAGGCTGTTTTATTTTTAAGAATCATGGTTCGAATTGCAATAGCAAAATCCATGTCTCCAGTTGCTGATAAGTAACCGATAGCTCCTGCATAGACACCTCGCTTCTCTGTTTCTAGTTCATAGATGCGTTTCATTGCCCGAATCTTTGGTGCTCCCGATACTGTTCCTGCCGGAAGTGTCGCCTTCAAGGCATCCATGGCAGTCAGTTCTGGTAATAAATGTCCCTTAACCACGCTGGTCAAATGCATGACATAGCGGAAAAGTTCGACTTCCATATACTTGGTTACTTGGACACTTGCTGTTTCAGCAATTCTACCGATATCATTTCGTCCCAAGTCCACCAACATTCGATGTTCTGCCGTTTCCTTTTCATCAGAAAGTAGATCATTTGCTAAGGTCGCATCTTCCTCGTCATTGGCACCTCTAGGTCGCGTACCTGCAATTGGATTGGTTGTCACAATGCCATTTTTGACGGAAACCAAGCTCTCTGGACTGGCACCGATAATTTGATAATCTCCAAAGTCATAAAAGTAGAGGTAATTTGATGGATTGGTCACTCGGAGATTTCTGTAGAAGTCAAAAGGATTTCCAGTTACCTCTGCTGAGAAGCGCTGGCTGAGTACACATTGGAACATATCTCCGTTGCGAATCAAGTCGCGAGCTGTTTCTACCATTTCTTCAAATTTCTGAGGTGCAATATGTGGTCTAAACTGAAGTGGAGAAACGTCCAAATCTTCAAATTCATTTGGAGCAGGGATTTTCAACTCTTCTAAAACCTGATCTAAAGCCACTTCTAGTTCTTCATTACTACGTTCACCGTAGAGAGCATCCTCGATGACATGAATTTTTTTCTTTCTTATGGTCAAAAAAACTATATAACTCTCATAAACGAAGAAATGCATATCTGGCGTCCCAATCGTATCCACAGGGAGCTGGCCAATCTCTTCATAGAGAGAAATCATATCGTAGCCAACAAAACCAATGGCTCCACCACCAAAGGGTAGTTCTGAATGGTGATGGTTCTTGTAAGTCACCTCGTAGAGGAAATCCAAGGGATCACGATCAATCACTTGACCATTTTGATAAAGAACTCCATTCTCAAACTTAATCTCAAAAACTGGGTTATAGGCCAAGATAGAAAATCGAGCATTTTCCTTTTCTCTTGGGATACTTTCAAGTATGACCTTGTGTTGTCCGTTCAAACGAATATAAGCCAAGATTGGTGATAAAACATCTCCATGAATGATTCGTTCCATTGTAATTTCCCTTTCAGTTCTTCTTAAATTCCGTGTTGATTCTACTAAAAAAATCCCCACGCAAAATAACTTGCGTGAGGACGAAATTCGCGGTGCCACCTCAATTATAGGATTTTTTCCTATCTCTCATTCCTGTCTCAGATAGCTCCTGTAACAGGTTGTGCGATAAAGGGCACTCCCTTGAGAATTATGTTTTCTTCTCTCATTTCAGATGGACCCAACCTTACAGCTTTCTCTGCTTGTTTTCAGCAACCACAAGCTCTCTGTGAGAGAAATCTCTGTATATTTTTCCATCTTTTTATTTTTTTAGCTTCAAGGTAGTCTGCAATGGCAGCTACGTCCTTGTCTCCACGACCAGAGACATTGATGATGATAATCTCATCTTTACTTAGTTTTTGGTGCGCGTTTGACTGCTTCAGCGATAGCATGTGAGCTTTCAATTGCAGGGATAATTCCTTCTGTTTTTGCTTAATAAAAAGCAAGGCTTGACAGCTTCTTCGTCAGTCGCTGCAACATACTCTACACGACCAGAGTCTTTAAAGAAGGCGTGTTCTGGTCCAACTCCTGGATAGTCTAAACCTGCAGAGATAGAGTAAACTGGCGCGAGCTCTCCATCTTCCTTAAAGACTGCATAGGTCTTCATTCCATCGACAATTCCAACACTACCTTTGGACATTGTTGCTGCGTGCTTGTCGGTATCTAAACCGTGACCAGCAGCTTCTACTCCAACCAATTTGACTTCTTCATCAGCTACATACTGTGAAAAGGCACCGATGGCATTGGAACCACCACCTACACAGGCAATGACGTAGTCTGGCAGTCGTCCTTCTTTTTCCAAGATTTGACGACGAGATTCTTCACTAATAACCTTTTGGAATTCATGGACAATGGTAGGATAAGGATGAGGACCCACAGCAGAACCTAAAACGTAGAAGGCTTCAAGGTCATTCATCCATGCTCCAAAGGCTGCATCAACCGCATCTTTGAGGGTACGAGTACCAGTTTCAACTGCGTGAACAGTTGCTCCCATCATCTCCATGCGGAAGACATTGAGACGTTGACGCTCCACATCTTCTGCCCCCATGTAGACATCACATGCCATACCAAACTTAGCTGCAGCAGCCGCCGTCGCAACACCGTGCTGGCCAGCTCCTGTCTCAGCAATGACACGTTTTTTACCCATGCGTTTTGCTAGAAGGATTTGACCCAAAACATTGTTCAGTTTGTGAGAACCAAGATGATTCAGATCTTCGCGCTTGAGATAAATCTTAGCTCCACCTAGGTGCTCTGTCAAGCTTTCAGCAAAATAGAGTGGTGTTTCACGACCTGAATAATCCTTCAAGTAATGGCGAAACTCAGCTAAAAACTCTGGATCGTCCTTGTATTTTTCAAAAGTCACTTCCAATTCATCTAGCAAAACCTGAATTGGTTCTGGTACAAAACTACCACCAAATTGTCCAAAATATCCTTTAGTTGTCATAAAATTTTCCTCTTTTCTATTATTCCAAAATATGAAAAAGCCCACACACGGAATCCACTTCCATGTGAGGGCGTTAGTAACGCGGTACCACCTCAATTGTAAAGAGAATATCCCCTTTACATCTCTGCCTTGTCTAACAACAAGTTGCACTGTAAGGTGTGCACACCGAATTTTCATTGTTTCAAATTCATTTTTTCAAATCAGCCCAATTTCACTACTTTCAACCACCTGTTCGCAGCAACCACAGGCTCCCTGAAGATTAAAAATAATTACTTTTCTGATTTGTTGAGTTAATTATATGTTATTGGTTTTTTTCTTTGTCAACCGTTTTCATTCATTTTTTACTAATTTTTTTTATTAGTTTTTTGAAGAAGCAAGAACTTCTTCAGAAACTCTGACAAAAGTCTCAATGATATAATCTACTTCTTCATCCTTCAATTTCGTGTGAAGCGGTAATGTAATTTCATTTTCAAAGAAGGCATAAGCCTTTGGATAATCTGCCATGTCAAAACCAAGATTCTTATAGGCTGTTAAAAGCGGAAGCGGTTTGTAGTGAACGTTACTTGCGATTCCTGCCTTGGCCAATTCTTGAATAATTTGATTGCGTTGTTCGAGACTTGCTCCTTCTACATGGGTGATGTAAAGGTGACGACAAGATTCAACAGCATCTGTCTCATGAGCCAATGGATGGATACGAGTCCCTGCAAATCCACGGTCATAGCGATCCACGATATCTTTACGACGTTGTAGTAAGCCCGGATAACGGTCCAACTGTACCAAACCAAGTGAAGCCATGATATCTGTCATGTTGCACTTGTAGGCAGGAGTTACGATATCGTATTCCCATGAACCCAGTTGCATCTTGGCAAGCGCATCTTTGGTTTGACCATGAAGAGATAGGATTTGGAATTCCTTGTACATTTCTTCATCATCAATCGCTGGATTGGCTTTCCAAGTAGCACTTCCTCCTTCTGCAGTTGTGAAGTTCTTAACTGCGTGGAAAGAGAATGATGTAAAGTCTGCAATTGAACCAGCTGGTTGCCCTTTGTAGGTTGAACCCAAAGCATGGGCACTATCAGATACTACAACAATACGGTTAAAGGCCTTTTGCCACTTGCTAGCGGCTGTAAAGAGGTCACGTTTTTTCTCAACAACTTGGAACAAACGATCGTAGTCACAGATAATCCCTGCAAGTTCAACTGGGATGATAACCTTTGTCTTCTCAGTAATAGCTTGCTCAAGCTTGTCATAGTCCATTTCAAAGGTATCATCTTGGATATCAACCATCACTGGTGTAGCACCTACGTGAGTGATGACACTACATGATGCTGTATAAGTCATAGCTGGAACGATAACCTCATCACCAGGCCCTACTTCAAGCACGCGCAAAATCAATTCAAGAGCTGCTGTTGCAGAGTTGAGGCAGACTGTCTTAGGCGTTTGAGTATAGAGAGATAAACGACGTTCTAGTTCTTTTGTCTTTGGACCTGTTGTAATCCATCCTGAACGGAGGGTATCTGCTACTTCAGCAATTTCAGCTTCGGTAATATCGGGTGGTGAAATGGAATATTATACTTTGTCATTGATTTACTCCTTTTACTGTATTCACTCTTGTGACTACTTTATTTTAAAACTTCAACTACAGTCTGAAACATGATTTTGATATCTCCAAAGAAACTAAAATCACGTAGATAGGCTAGGTTAAAGTGCATTTTCTCTGGAAGGACTCTTTCCACATAAGCCTGGTCAACTGTCATACCTTTTGCAGTCATTTGACTGATGATGGCATCCTCATCTTTATAGTTTATGCTTGCAAGGGACGTAATCCCTGCAGGTAAGAGCAAGGTCGCCATCATCTCGGGGCTATACTGCTCTGTGTAGCGTGGTACTTCTGGACGAGTTCCCACAAAGGACATCTCTCCTTTGAGGACATTGACCAATTGTGGCAATTCATCCAAACGAACACGTCGAATGAAATTTCCAACTTTTGTGATACGACTGTCATTTGCAGAAGTTACCAGACTTCCTTTCTTGTCCGCGTCCGTTACCATAGTCCGGAATTTCCAAATCTTGAAATGTCGGTTGTACTGGGTTACCCGCACTTGCTTGTAAATAACTGGACCCTTGCTATCTAGCTTGATCCAAATGCTTAGAATCAGAAATAAAGGGGAGGTCAAGATTAACAAGATCAAGGCTAGAAACAAATCTAGACAACGCTTGAAAATCAGTGAGCCTTTTCTTCTAGACACAAGCTGGTAGTATGGTTTTACCTCGCTCAATTGCATTTCTTGAGGTAGCTCATCCCATTTCAGCATGCACATTCTCCTCTGTTTTTTATAGATAATCTTTATTAACATTCTACATTATACCACAAAATGAAAGAGGCGGTATAAGAAATCTGTGTTTTAAAGGAATTCTCCCTTAGGACAGAGCACCTGCCTGCAAGCTATACATCTTGTGATAGGTTCCACCCAATGCTAGGAGTTCCTCATGGCTTCCCCTTTCGATGATGCGTCCCTTATCAAGGACATAGATACAGTTAGCGTCTTGAATAGTAGAAAGGCGATGGGCGATGGCAATGGTGGTCCGACCTTCTCTCATCTTAGCTAGGGAATTTTGAACCAGAGCTTCTGTCTCAGAATCGATATTGGCTGTCGCTTCATCCAAAATCAAAATTTTAGGTTGACTGGCAACAGTTCTGGCAAAGGCAAGAAGTTGACGTTGACCCGTTGAAAAACTCGAACCACGCTCAGATACAGGGGCATCATAACCTAAAGGAAGGTCCTGAATGAAGGAATCTGCATCGACAAATTCTGCTGCAGCCTTGACTTGGTCATCGCTGATATCTTGATACATGGCGATATTGGACTTAATGGTCCCATGATAAAGGAAGGGTTCCTGTAGGACCAGCCCGATGTTTTTTCTCAACTCCTCTTGACTGTACTCTCGAATATCCACACCATCTATGAGAACTCGTCCTGACTGAAATTCATAAAAAGCGCATCAGAACATTAATGATAGAAGATTTTACCCTGATCCCTGTATGACCGACAAAGGCAATGGTTTCACCTTTATTGACGGTAAAGGAAATATCATCGAGAATTTGATGCTTCCCATCATAAGAGAAGGACACATGCTCAAAGCGAATATTTCCTTCTTGGATCTCGGCTTTGCCATTTTCTTGGACAGGTTCATAGTTGGTCTCATCAATGAGTGCAAAGACACGACCTGCTGACACCATGGAAGTCTGAAGAGTAGAAAAATTCTGTGTCACCTCGATGAGAGGGTCAAAGAGACGGTTGATGTACTGGATAAAGGCATACATAGTTCCTGCCGTTATTCCTAGATAAAGTCCGCGATAGCCAAAGTAAGCCATCAAAACCGCATATCCCAACAGCTTCAACAAACTCATAGCTGGACGCAAAAAGAGAGAATCCAAGGCTACTGAACGGTTAGCGTAGACTAGGTGTTCCTGGTTTATCTCATCAAACTCTTCTTGCAGGCGTTTTTCTTGGTTGAAGGCTTGAATAATACGAATTCCTTCGATATTTTCTGCCAGCTTACTGTTAATATCTGACAGTAAACTTCTGGTTTTTTCAATGACCTTGACCGATTTTTTACGGTAGAGATTGACCAAAAGGAAAATCAAAGGTAGGAAGAGCAAGACTAAAGCAGTCAGACGATAGTCCAGAACTAACATGGTATAAAGGGTCGTCACGAATATAAAGACTGCCGAGATAAAGCTAGATAAGATCCCCGAAAACATATCACTGATGGTCTCAGTGTCGTTGGTCAAACGAGAGACAATAGAGCCTGCAGGCGTTTTATCAAAGTAAGACATGCCTAGCTTCTCCATATTGGCAAAGGCATCACGTCGAATATCTCTAACGATACTGTAGGACACGCGCGCAAAGAGGATGTTCCCCACATATTGGACAATGGTTTGAAGAATGTAGAGACCATAGTAAACCAACAAAACTGTAACAGCAAGCTGATTGAGATTATGTAGATACTGGTCGATAAAGTGCGAAGCTACCAAGGGGATGATACTCTTGATAACAGTCGTCGTAAGGAGAAAAGCTAAGGCTAAAAAGGTTAGGAGACCATAGGGCTTAAGATAGGACAACAAGCGTTTCAATACAGCCCATTGTTCTTGTTTATTCCGCATCTTCTTCTCCTTTCATTTCTAACTGTTGAGACTGGTAGGTTTGGGCGTACCAACCATCCAAAGCTAGTAAGTCCTCATGAGTCCCACGTTCGATAATCTGTCCATTTTGCATAACCAAGATCAAATCAGCGTGAACAACTGCACTGAGACGATGGGCAGTGATGATAGTCGTTTTATCTTTGCGAGTTTCCTTGAGATTATCGATGATTGCGAACTCTGTCTTAGCATCCACAGCTGACAAGGAATCATCTAAAATCAAGATATCGGGATTTAAGATCATAGCCCGACTCATGGCCAGACGTTGCTTTTGTCCACCAGATAGACTAACACCTTTTTCCCCGATAACTGTGTCAAATCCCTGGGGCATGGCTTGAATGTCTTGATAGACTTGAGCCAACTTTGTCGCTTCTTCTACTGCTGAGAAAGGTAGGTCGGGATTTCCAAAAGCGAATATTATTTATGATAGAACTGGCAAAAAGAAATTGGTCCTGTGGGACGTATCCCATCAAACTACGTAAGTCAGCTAGTCGATAGGCGCGAATATCATGACCATTTAGATAAATAGCTCCTTTGTCAACTTCATACTCACGTAGGAGCAATTTAATCAAAGCTGTTTTCCCTGAACCAGTTTGTCCAACCAAGCCTAAGGTTTGCCCTTTTTCGAGACTAAAGTGGATATCTCTCAGCGTCTCCTCGTCTTCAAAGGCAAAACGATCAATGGCATAGTCTAAGCGCCCATTTTCAATCCCTTCAAGTGGAGATTCTGGATCTTTGACAGGTGACTCTTGGGACAAAAGACTCTCAATTCGTTGATAAGAAACCTTCCCTCTTTGAGTAATATTAAAGAGGAAACCAATCGCCATCAAAGGCCAGACCAACATATCCAAGTAAGAGATAAAGGTGACCAGATTACCAACGGTTACTTGTCCTGCTTGCACCATAAAGGCACCGACTAAGAGAGTTAAGGCATAGGAAGAACCAACAAAGAGTAGAACCATGGGGTCAAAGAGACTATCATATTTCATGGTTTGCAGATTCTTTTGGAAGGTCAAATTATTGACTTCCTGGAAAGATGCCAATTCATCAGACTGATAGCCAAAGGACTTGGTTACCTTGATACCTGATACAGATTCTTGAACCTTATTGTTGAGTTCAGAAAAGGCTGCTTGTGATTCTCCGAAAGCCTTATGGGTCTTTCTCCCCAAACGACTAGTCGCATAGGCCATAAATGGCAAAGGTAGAATGGCAACCAAGGTCATCTGCCAAGAAATGCTAAAGAGCATAGTCAAGAGAGTCACCAAGGCTGTGATAGAGGCATCCACTGCCATCATGACACCACCACCTGCTAAACGAGTCAGAGCATTGATATCATTGGTTGCGTGAGCCATCAAATCCCCAGTCCGATAACTCTGATAAAAAGCGGGAGACATCCTTGTAAAATGTTCAAATAGTCTTGAACGCATGATTTGTCCAAGTCGGTAGGAAGTCCCTAGGATATACATACGCCAAACGTAACGCAGATAATACATCCCGAAAGCTGCCAGCAGGAGATAAAAGAGATGGAGCAGGAGCTCATCTTGTGTTAATCGTCCCGAAGTAATGGCATCGATTACGCGCCCCATGACCATAGGTGGGATGAGGTTTAGTACAGAAACCAAAACCAAAGCTACAATTCCAACTAGGTAACGGCGTTTTTCTAATTTAAAAAACCACCAGAGTTTTTGGATGATGGACATAAAATTCCTTTCTAATAACAAATGGAAACCTGAGGCGACTGCCTCAGGTTTTTCCTATTCATAGGTGATGACACTAACTTAAACTTTGTCATATTCAGCGATAAAGATACTCAAAGGAGTAACATTTCATTCATTTTCATTCCTTTACATAAATCATTCTTTATTATATAGGAATGACCTGGATTTTTCAAACCATACGCTGGGGAAATACTTCTTTTTCTGGTATAATATTGTCTATAATCTGAATGAAAAGGTAAACATTATGAAATTGATCTCATGGAACATTGATTCCCTCAATGCAGCGTTGACGAGTGATTCTGCGCGTGCGAAATTATCACAAGACGTCCTCCAAACCTTGGTTGCTGAAAATGCTGATATCATTGCCATCCAAGAAACCAAGCTTTCAGCTAAAGGTCCTACTAAAAAACACCTCGAGGTGTTAGAAGAACTCTTCCCTGGATATGAAAATACTTGGCGTTCCTCTCAAGAACCTGCTCGTAAAGGTTATGCTGGAACTATGTTCCTCTATAAGAAAGAACTAACTCCAACTATCAGCTTTCCGGAAATCGGTGCACCTTCTACCATGGACTCTGAAGGCCGTATCATCACTTTAGAATTTGATACATTTTTCGTGACTCAAGTTTACACACCAAACGCTGGTGATGGACTCAAACGCTTGGAAGAGCGACAAGTTTGGGATGTCAAATATGCGGAGTACTTGGCTCAACTAGATAAGCAAAAACCTGTCCTAGCAACCGGGGACTACAACGTTGCTCACAAGGAAATTGACCTTGCTAACCCAGCCAGCAACCGCCGTTCACCAGGTTTCACAGACGAAGAGCGTGAAGGATTTACAAACCTTTTAGCCAAAGGATTTACAGATACCTTCCGCCATATCCATGGCGATGTGCCAGAACGCTATACTTGGTGGGCACAACGCAGCAAGACTTCAAAAATCAACAACACAGGCTGGAGAATCGACTACTGGCTCACAAGTAACCGTGTAGCAGACAAGGTTACCAAGTCAGACATGATTGACTCCGGTGCCCGTCAAGACCATACACCGATTGTCATGGAGATTGATTTCTAAGGAGAAAACGAATGGACTATCAAGCTGTCATCCCTGAATTTGTCGTATCGGATATCGAGAAATCGCGTCACTTCTACTGCGACTTATTGGGATTCTCTGTCGAATACGAGCGTCCAGAGGAAAAATTTCTCTTCCTTTCGCTTGAAGACTGCCAACTTATGCTAGAAGAAGGCAACGCAGAAGAATTATCCCAACTGACTTATCCTTTCGGGCGTGGTGTCAATATTTCCTTTGGTATCAAGGATGTCCCTAGACTCCATCAGAAAGTAATCGAGTCTAACTATCCTATTCATCGTCCATTGACCAAAAGAGAATTTCGTGTTGATGAACAATATATCTATCCCCATGAATTTGCAGTTTTAGATCCAGATGGCTATTTTTTAAGATTTAGTGAATAGTATAACACAGCACTAGAGTGGAAAAGTAATAAAAAAAGAGGCATATGCCTCTTTTTTATATTTCCTATATCCTCACCTGTCTATCTTCAGATCGATGTCCTGTGACAAACATGGTGAAGGTTGCCTTGCAGACATTTCGGCCATCTTGGTTGATGATGTCAACATCGACGACACAAGTGGTACGTCCTTGGTGGACACATTCTCCTTTGATAGTGAGAACATCCCCTAGATTTCCAGCTTTCAGATAGTTGATGGAAGACTGGAGTGTCACCCCGTCTAATCCTAGCGAAATCACCACAAGACCACTGATTTGGTCACATAGGGTAAATAGATAGCCTCCATGGGCATTTCCATAGTAGTTGAGTGAAGAGTCCACTACTTTTGTCGTCACCACAACGTGGCCATCTCTCATTTTTTCAATTTCGTAATTTTCAAAGGCAGATATAGCGTCAAAGTGAAAATCTTTCATACGTTCCTCCTGATATTTCAAACGACACTATGATACTACTTTTCAAGACTCTACGCAAGAGAGAAGCACTTATTCGGGCAAAATACCCACCTGCTCCACAAAGCGCATAAAGGCAGCTTGTCCTTCTTCTGTTTGCTTGTAAACTCCTGCATCTTCCAAAACTCGAGCAAAGATTTTTCCAACAGATTCTTGGACGATATTAAGAGCTTGGTCTTTGTCAGTCAATCCAGGATGGGATTCTTTCAATTCATCTGCCCATTCTTGGTGATAATCTGCTACTAGAACATCCTCTCCGACTAGATAAGCTGCTACTTGCTCCACTTCTTCCTTCAAGCGTGGTGGCAAGATAGCCAATCCCATAACCTCTATCAAGCCGATATTTTCCTTCTTGATATGTTGAACATCCTTGTGGGGATGATAGATACCATCTGGATGCTCTGGAGATGTTTGATTATCCCGCAAGACCAAGTCTAACTCAAACTGCCCATCTCGCTTACGCGCAATCGGTGTGATAGTGTGATGCGGTGTTCCATTACTTTCTGCCAAGACCTGTACACTTGGATCTGAGTATTGACGCCAAGCCAGTAAGATTTTATCCGCTAGTTCTGTCAAATCCTCTTTAGAATCTGAAGTTAGTCGAATGACGGACATAGGCCACTGGACAATTCCTGCTTTGACAGTTTCAAAACCGTCAAAGATAAAGCTTTTCTGAATAGGAGCCACTTCCATTGGGAATACATGGCACCCACCTTGGTAATGATCATGGGTCAGGATGGAGCCACCCACGATTGGCAAATCAGCATTTGAACCAGCAAAGTAGCCTGGAAACTGCTCCACAATCGCTAACAAACGTTCAAAACTTTGGCGACTAATAACCATAGGACGATGTTGGCTATCTAGGAAAATACAGTGCTCATTAAAGTAAGCGTAAGGCGAATATTGGAAGCCCCACTCCTGACCAGAAATATCAAAACGAATAATTCGGTGATTGCTTCTAGCTGGATGATTGACACGACCATGATAACCTTCATTCTCCATACAGAGCTGACATTGAGGATAGTTACTGGATTTAACCAACTTAGCTGCCGCTATCTCTTTTGGATCCTTTCAGGCTTAGAAAGATTGATGGTAATCTCCAGTTCACCGTAGTCAGATGGTACACGATAAGCAATATTCTTTGCGATAGCCTTCAGTTTGATGTAGTCATTCTTCTGACTGAGTTGGTAGAAATCCGCAATTGCCTGCTCTGGTGACTGGGCATAGGTATCCCAAAAATCACGATTAACCTGACTTGGACAAGGCGTTACCAAGTCCATGAGGTCAGCACCGAGAATCTCACGCGCAGCCAGACTATCTTCAATCGTTCCCAAGCAAACGGCTTCCTCGACAAGCTGATCTTTTAGTTCAATCAAGTTATCCTGGTCAGTCTCAACGTCCAAAACTCCTTCACCAACCAAGCCCAAAACACGATTGGTCAGATAGATACGGTCCAACTCTTCAAAGGTACTTTCTGCAATGACTTTGGTAACAAATCTTTCTACTAAGGTCACTAGAAAACCTCCTTCTTACTTTCTAAATAGTCTCTAACAACATCCAAATCCTGAAAAACTTGTTCTGTTTTATTTAAGAAAGACTGTGCTGGTATTTTTAAATCTGGAATACAAATAACTGGAATTCCAGCTCTGGATGCCGCTTCAATCCCTGCTTCACTATCCTCTAGTACCAAGCAATTCTCTGGTAAAACGTTCAAATCACTGCAGGCCTTTAAGAATATATCAGGGTATGGTTTGCTTCGCTTTACATCTTTTGCAAAAACTAGATGGTCAAATAGGGATAGTATACCATTGCTATCCAATATCATTCTAGCTCGAGATTCAACACTTGATGTTGCTAAAACGATTGGAATTCCTTCTCTTTGCAAATAAGTAAGCAAATTTTTAGCACCTTTTTTTAAATTTACACCTTTGGCTAAGATTTGAGCTTCCAGTTCATAAACTTTATCCAAGGTTTGGTCAAAGTTCCAAGGTAAATCATAGGTATCCAAAAATCGTTGAACATTCTCCTCTTCCCTATGTCCACTGTAGTCTCTAGAATAAGTTTCTTCTGTGAAAGGAATTCCAAAATCTCTAAGCAATTCTTGATAAACTTTTAGAGAAATGATTTCAGTATCGGCTAATAAGCCATCTAAATCAAATATTACAGCTTCCATATCCTTCTCTCCTAATCTAAGACGCGAGTACCACCTGCAACTTCAGCGATATAGAAGCTTGGTGCATAGCCAACGATTTCTTCGTAGTGTTTGCCAACAGCTTCTTTAAAGGATTCAACTGCATCTTTTTGAACCAAGGCAATGGCACAACCACCAAAACCTGCTCCTGTCATACGAGCACCGAGAACACCTTCTTGAGCCCAAGCTGTATGAACAAGAGTATCCAATTCCAAGCCAGTCACTTCGTAATCATGCTCAAGAGAAACGTGAGACGCATTCATCAAACGACCAAACTTGTCCAAATCTCCTGCTTGAAGAGCCGCTTGTGCTTTAAGTGTACGTTGGTTTTCAAGAACAGCATGGCGAGCACGTTTCAAACGATTTTCATCTTTGATGAGGTAACTGTATTCATCAAAAGCCCACTCATCCAATTCACCCAAGGTTTGAATGTCCAAGGCCACTTGGAGTTCTTCTACAGCTTTTTCACACTCAGCGCGGCGTTCATTGTACTTAGAGTCTGCAAGTTCACGGCGTTTGTTGGTATTCATGATAACAACGACATTGTCTTTCAAATCAAGTGGAACCAAGTCGTATTCTAGAGTATTAGTATCTAGGTAAATAGCACGTTGGTCTGCCCCCATACCGATAGCAAATTGGTCCATAATACCAGAGTTAACACCGATAAAGTTATTCTCTGTCAATTTTCCGATTTTAACTAAGTCTAGACGGTCCAATTTTAGGTCAAAGAGGTATTCTGCTACGACACCTGTCAAAAGTTCCAAAGATGCTGAAGATGACAAACCAGCACCATTTGGGATATTTCCAAATACATAGAAATCAAAACCTTTATCAATCACATGACCAGCTTCTTGCAAGAAATGAAGGACACCTTTTGGATAGTTGGTCCAGTTGTGCTCTTTCTCAAACTTAAGGTCAGCTAGAGGCACTTCAATGATGCCTTTGTCCTCAAAGTTCGCGGAGTAGAAACGCAATACTTGGTCATCGCGCTTGCGTGCAGCTCCGTAAGTTCCTAATGAAATAGCTGCTGGGAAAACATGCCCACCGTTATAGTCAGTATGTTCCCCAATCAAGTTGATGCGCCCTGGTGAGAAGAAGGTTTGATCCGCTTCTTGATCAAAAACAGCAAAAAAATCCTTGCGAAGTGCTTCAGCAGTAAGATGTTGTGTCATATGAATTCTCCTTTGACAATTGTTAGGTAAAAAAACTTAACCTGTAATCGTTTTTCTTCTATTGTACCCAAGGGTTTTGCTTTTTGGTCAACATTTTTTTACCTATATTTTACTAAACTATAGGTAAAAAGCAACAAAAATATGCTATAATAACCTAAAAAGGAGGAGAATTATGGCTACACTCAAAGATATCGCTCAGCTAGCCTCTGTCTCGATCGCAACTGTATCCCGCGTTCTCAATCGCGATCAGAGCCTATCTGTTACAGAAGAAACTCGACATCGTATCTTAACCGTCGCAGAAGAACTAGGATATACAAAAACATCTCAAAAACAGGCGAAAGTCATAAACTCAAACAAAAAAATTGCTATCATCCAGTGGGTGAGCGAACAAGGAGAATTAGAAGATCTCTACTACTACCAGATCCGTCTTGGAATTGAAAAGAGAGCTCAAGAGTTAGACTATGACATTTTGCGCTATTTTAACGACCAACCTTTCACGCTTAGTGAGGAAGTGATTGGTATCCTTTGTATTGGAAAAATTTAGTCGTGCACAGATTGCTTCATTCGAGGAATATCAAAAAGCCTCTAGTATTTTTAGATAGTGACACTCTGGCTTTTGGGGCATACTTGTGTTATCACTGATTTTTTTCAAATGCTGTCAAACAAGTTTTTGGATTATTTTTATCAATCAAGGCATGGACAGGGTTGGAATTCTGACTGGACTCGAGATTACGACTGATCAAGAGGAACAAATCCATGATAAACGACTGGAAGCCTTTATCAGCTACACACAGGAACTGGGAATCTATCATGAGGAACTGATTTTTCCAAGGAGAGTTTACTGCCCAATCTGGCTACGACTTAATGAAACATGCAATTCAAAGCTTGGGGAAACAACTTCCATCTGCCTTTTTTGCTGCAAGCGATAGTCTGGCAATCGGTGCCCTTCGGGCACTTCAAGAAGCTAGTATCCACCTGCCAGAGCGAGTGAGTTTAATTTCCTTTAATGACACTAGCTTGACCAAACAAGTTTTTCCCACCACTTTCCAGTATCACTGTTTATACAGAGGAAATGGGACGCACAGGCATGGATATCCTTAATAGAGAAGTACTCCACGGACGCAAGATTCCAAGCCTCACTATGCTGGGAACCAAACTAACTTTAAGAGAAAGCACCTTGCATTAAATACAACTGTTTACAATAAAAAAATCCTAATAAGAGTTCACCTCTATTAGGATTTTCTTTTTAATCCATCACAATCATAGACTTAATGGTCTTGCGTTCATCCATAGCCTTATAAGCTTGGTCGATATCTTTCAGTTTATAGCTTGAAGTAAAGACACGGCCTGGATTGATATCACCATCAAGAACAGCTTTAAGCAAGAATTGCTTATCGTATGTTGTCGCAGAAGCTGCTCCACCTGCGACAGAGATATTTTGCATAAAGGTTGAACCAAGAGCACGATTCTTATAATGTGGAACTCCTACAAATCCCATGCGCCCTCCATTGTGAAGGACACCTAGTGCTTGCTCAACAGCCACTTCAGTACCGACGCACTCAAGTGCTGCATCTGCTCCTCCTCCGAGGATTTCACGCACCTTGGCAATACCTTCTTCACCACGTTCGCCCACGACAGCTGTCGCTCCTGACTCCAAGGCCATTTTTTGTCGATCTTCATGACGACTCATAAGGATAATTTGTGAAGCTCCACGCATCTTAGCAGCAATGACAGCACATTGGCCAACAGCCCCATCGCCAATTACGACAACCTTATCACCTGGTTTCACATCTGCCACACGCGCTGCATGATAGCCTGTTGGCATGACATCAGCCAGAGTCAAGAGAGACTTGAGCATACCTTCTGTGTAGTCAGACGGTTGTCCAGGAATTTTTACAAGGGCCCAATTAGCATAGTGGAAGCGGAGATATTCAGCTTGGAAATTTCCACCCTAGGTTATTTCCAATATGATTGTCACAGGAACCATCAAATCCAGCACGACAGGCATCACATTCGCCACAACCATGAGTGAATGGCACAATCACAAAATCACCAGGCTTGACCGTGGTAATGGCTTCTCCAGTTTCTTCAACGATTCCAATCGCTTCGTGTCCACTATTTTTTTATGCCCCGCTTTAATATCTGGATTTCGGTAACTCCAAAGATCCGAACCACAAACACAAGCACGAACCACACGGATAATGACGTCATCCGATTCTTGAATGCTTGGACGCTTAACTTCTTCAATACCGACCTGACCTGCCTTGGTATAAATTGCTGATTTCATTTAAACATTTCCTCTCTGTATCTAACTACCTTAAGTATACACTTTTTATCAAGCTTTCGCTCACTTATACTACATCTCATTAATGATGATGTTCATGTTCATATCTTTGGATTGCCTCTATCTCCTCCATATTCCGCTTATGGGCTTGGTGAGTTTCTAGGTCCGCATCAATCTCAATGGTGATATTTTGGAAACCACAATCTTTGAGTAGGGTTCGAATGGATTCTTTACAAACCTCCATCTGTTCAATTTCTTTTAGACAAACATGGACAATGGCATTTTTTTCCAAACCATCCATAGTCCAGAGATTGAGCTGATTAAGGCTAGCGACATGGTCCAACTGCTCCAAGTCGCTTTTTACTTGCTTGATATCCACTCCTTCTGGCACAGCATCAAGGAAAATCTTGAGCGTGCTCCAAAAACGTGGAATGGCTTTCGACAGAATAAAGAAGGAAATGACAAGGGATAGGAGCGGATCCAGAATATACCAGTCGGTAAATCGCAGAACAATGGCCATCAGGATAACAGCCACCCAACCCAGAGTATCTTCCAGAAAGTGCAGGCTCAAAATAGACTCATTCTTAGTTTTTCCCTTACGAACTACTAGACTTGCTAGTACATTAATGCTAACAGCGATGATTCCTAGCCAGAGAATCCCCTCATCATTGACAGGTTGTGGATGAAAGAGTTTCGTTATATTTTCCAAAATGACCAAAACGGACCCTGTAATCAGAATCACAGCTGTTACCAAGGCACCTAGAAGACTAAACCGTTTATAACCCAGGGTATAATGACTATCTTCTTCACGATTGGAAATTGTTTCAAGAAAGGCTGATACCCCAATTGCGATTGCATCTCCCAAATCATGAACAGAGTCAGCAAGAACAGCACTGGAACCAAACACTCCACCAGCGATAAACTCGATAATGGCATAACTCAAATTTAAGAAAAAAGCTAACCAAACTGTATGTTTTGTCTTCATAATCATCATTCCTTTGTTATAATAGATTCATGAACATCCTGTTCATTATCATTATCTAACATTCATTACAGAAAGGATAGGAACAAACTATTCACTTTGTAAGATACCGAATAGTTTGTTCAAAGTGTCCATATGACTGCTCAAGATCGTCGCATTACCAAGACTCGAAAAGCTATCTATACTGCTTTTTTACAATTACTAAATCAAAAAAGCTTTGAAACGATTACCGTTCAGGAGATAATAGACCTCGCAGATGTCGGTCGCTCTACCTTTTATAGCCATTATGAAAGTAAGGAATTACTCCTAGATGAGCTCTGCCGATATCTCTTTCATCATCTTTTTGAACACGAGAAAAATATATCTACAGAAGCTTATTTGGCTCATATCTTTTCACATTTTAAGAAAAATCAAGACCACGTCACCAGTCTCCTTTTCTCTAAAAATGACTACTTCCTCCGTCAATTGCAGAAAGAATTGGAACACCATGTTTATCCCATGGTAGCAGAGGACTTGCAAGTTGCCTATCCTAATATTCCTACTTCCTACCTCAAACACTTTGTTGTAACTAACTTTATCGAAACACTAACCTGGTGGCTCAAAAAAGGAAAATCTTATAAGGAAGACCAAGTAGTTGGATTTTACTTGGATGTCATGGAGATGACAACCAAACAAAAATAAATTATCATTATTCTAGCTAGAAAGGAAATCCTATGAACATCGTTATTATTCTTGTTATTTTTATAATCTTCTTAGCTCTTGCTTTTTCCTCTTCTTCATTTATTGGCTAGCCTTTCAGAATTAAGAAAAGGCAGGAATCTCCTAGGAAATCGGCTTTCTCCTTATCGGAAGTAGCCTTGCGACCTTATCTATCTTCCTCTACTTCTTTTTGCCGATTATCGCACTATCTCTTTGGCTGATTGGCTGTGGATTAATTTGCTACGGAGCCTATTGGAATGGCAAACAAAAAGAAAACTTCCATCCAACCCACCATCTGATTCGAATTGGAATTGCACTGGTGCTTACCATCTTGTTAGCCTTGGTACAATAAAAAAAGGATCTTTTTGATCCTTTTTTTGTATACTCATAAACTAATACTCCTTTGATTATTGCTTAAGTATTCCTTCTTTAAGGAGAAAGTCCCGTGCTACTTCTTCAGCTGATTTACCTTCCACACTAACCTGGTAGTTCATCTGACTCATCTGGCTCTCAGTGATTTTACCAGCTAGTTTATTGAGGACTGCTTCCAACTCAGGATGTTTTTCGAGTAATTCAGCTTTCATGAGTGGAGCGCCTTGATAAGGAGGGAAGAGGTGTTGATCGTCTTCTAAAAATTTGAAGTTGGTAACGCTCGATTTCAGGGTCTGTCGAGTAAACTTCCATAATCTGAATATCTCCAGCCTTAATCGCATCATAGCGAAGGGCTGGCTCCATGGTTGCCACATTGAGATTCAATCCATAAACAGACTGCAAGCCCTTGTTTCCATCCTCACGGTCATTAAACTCTAGAGTGAATCCCGCCTTGAGCTGTCCTTCTACTTTTTTCAAGTCTGAAATCGTCTTAAGCCCATATTCTTGCGCAATTTTTTTAGGAACTGCTATAGCATAAGTGTTTTGATAAGCCATGGGTTTAAGAAAGGCTAGTTGATCCTGTTTGGCAATGCCGTCACGAGCCACCTCGTAAACCTTTTCCGGGTCATGCCCAATTTGTGGCGATGGTTGGAGGAGACTCTCTGTCACTGTTCCAGAAAAATTCTGGATAGATATCAATGTCCCCTTTTTTCAGCGCTTGATAAAGGAAATCTGTCTTCCCAAAGTTAGGCTTGACCGTCACCGTCATATCCGTATTTTCCTCGATGAGAAGTTTATACATATTCATGAGAATCTCAGGCTCAGGTCCCAACTTCCCAGCAATGACGAGATTGTCTTTCTCATTATGTGGAATAATGCTTGGAGCATAACTAACTCCCAAACCAAGGAACATAACAGCAAAGGCCGCAACAATTGTACGCAACTTTGCCTTTTCCAACCATTTGAGAATGACATTAAAGAGAATGGCTAAGATAGCCGATGAAATAGCCCCGATTAAAATCAGACTAGCATTCCGACGATCAATACCCAAAAGGATAAAGGAGCCCAATCCACCAGCTCCCACAAGAGCGGCTAAAGTCGCTGTCCCAATGATCATAACGGTTGCTGTACGAACCCCCGATACAATGACAGGCATGGCAAGTGGAATTTCAAACTTCTTGAGTCGCTCCCACTTGGTCATCCCAAAAGCAATCCCTGCTTCCTCAAGACTAGGATCAATCCCGTTCAAGGCTGTGATCGTATTTTCTAAAATCGGGAAAATAGCGTAGATGACAAGGGCTGTAAGGGCTGGTAAGGTTCCAATCCCCATGAAAGGGATAAAGAGACCCAACAAAGCCATTGAGGGAATAGTCTGGAAGATACCCGCAACTTGTAGTACCCAATTCGCCCTTTTTGTGACCATTTAGATAAACCGCAAGTGGGATGGTTAGAAAAATAGCGACCAATAAGGTCAAAAGCGATAATTGTAGGTGTTGACCAAGAGCGGTTACCCATTCACTAAATCGCTCTTGAAAGGTTGAAATCAAATTAGACATGAAGGCTACCTCCAAACAAGTTTGCTACAAAGTCTGTCGCAGGCGCTTGTAAAATTGTTTCAGGTTCTGCGACCTGGCGAATTTCTCCATCCTGTAAAACAGCAATTCGATCGCCTAATTTCAAGGCCTCGTCCGTATCATGAGTAACGAAGATGGTCGTCATACCGAACTCCTTGTGCAAGTCTTTGGTGAGAGCTTGCAACTGCTTGCGAGAAATGGCATCTAAGGCTGAAAAAGGCTCGTCCATCAATAGAATCTTTGGTTCCCCAATGATGGCCCGCACAATCCCAATCCGCTGTTGCTCCCCACCAGATAACTCGCTTGGTAACCGATGAGCATACTCTGCAGCAAGCAGACCAACCTTATCCAAGAGTTCTTCTGTTTTAGAAGTGATTTGTTCTTTAGTCCAGCCCTTCATCTCAGGAATGAGAGCAATATTTTCCGCAACTGTCAAGTTAGGAAATAGGGCAATAGCTTGAAGGACATAGCCGGTACTGAGACGTAACTCCCGTTCGTCATAGTCTTTGATGCGTTTCCCATCCATATAGATATTGCCATCTGTCGGTTCCAAAAGACGATTGACCATCTTGATCATAGTGGTCTTCCCAGATCCTGAAGGACCCACTAGCACCATGAATTCTCCATTTTCAATGCGAAGATTGACATCTTTTAAAATGTTTTTATCCGTGTAGCGCAAGGCTACATGTTTGTATTCAATCATGTTCTTCCTCTATAAGTTTTCTATCTCTAAGAGTATCCAATAGGCTACTTGCCGGATGCCCTAGGACTTTTTCGATATCTGTTGAAACCCCAGCTTGTTCCCCAACTTTGATAGCTGTATAAGTGCTGACCCAGGCATCGTACTCCCAAGTTTGTGCTGGCCATTTTTTCCGTGACTCATAAGCTTCTTCTACTGTTTCATCCACATACGCGATGGCCTTACCGGTCTCTTTTGAGAGAAGCGCTACGATTTCTTCCATGGAAAGATCCTCTGGCCCTGTCAAATTCAAGCTTTGATTTTCCCATTCCTTAGGATTTAAAAGAATCTCTGCTGCAACCCTAGATGTGTCCTTACGGGCAACAGCTGACACAAGACCACTGCCGGCCGGACCACGAATCTCTCCATTTTCAAGCGCCATATCAATCAGGAAGTCCAAGTAAAAATTATCTCTCAAAAAAGTGTAGGTGAACCCTAACTCCTTGATATAGGCTTCCGTCTGGGCATGATCTCGAGACAAGGTGAAAGTTGCCTTCTCATCTGCCCCATAAAAGGAGGTATAGACGATATGCTCTACTCCTGCTAGCTTTGCAGCATCTAAAAAGTCCTTGTGTTCCTTGACACGCTCTTGATTTTCCCGAGTAGAAACCATCAACAAGATATCAATACCCTTCAAGGCCTCAACCACCTCTGGAGTATTGGCATACGATATTCTACGGATTTCCGCAGACGCATAGATTTTTGCACGCTCTGGGCTTCGTGCTAAATGGACGGAAGCAATTCCTTTTTGATCTATAAGATTCGCCACATAAGAACCTAATTTCCCTGTTACCCCCGTAATACCAATCATAACTGTAACTTCCTTTCCTTAGATGTCATTTTCTTTAGCTTTTAGATTTGTGATAATACGCTCTTGATAAGCCTCAAATTCTCGGATTTCTTGATTGGAAAATCCTTGGTAGAAAATTTCACCCAATTCTTTACTAACACGGTCTCCAATTTCTTTTTGCGCCCAACCGAGGTCTGTCAAAGAGATATATTTTTTTCCCTTTTATCTTGTGTGCAAGGTTGAATCGTGACCAAGCCTTGTTCTTCCAATTTCTTAACCATACTGGTCAATGTATTATTGGCTAGACCCGTCGCAAGAGCGATATCGGTCGCTGTAGCGCACCCCAACTCTTGCTTCCACAAAATCGTTAAAATTTTTCCCTGTTCACTTCTGTATTGAGCATCTGGTTGCTTGCTCAATAGTTTTTGAAAGATACGCCCGTTTAACAATCGAATCTGTAGAGCTTGGTAGCCCCCTAACATCTTGTCCATTTTGTCTCCTTTTTTGTTCTATATCGAACCTTTTTAGTTATTGTAACACCCTAAATTACATCTGTCAACTATTTCGATATAGAAATAATAAAAAACTTCCTACCAAAAAGTAGAAAGTCATCATTTTTATAAAATTAAACATGAATCACATCTGAAGCATTCCTCCTAAAGAAACTACTATGGACTAGATAAGGACCATACTTAGAATTTTTGACTAGAAACCAAGCATAAAAGGAATGATAAAAATTTTTATAAAATATAGTAAACAAAAAGAGTAGAAAAGACTAAAAACTAAGATTCCTTAATTCAAAAAAATAAAGATAAAAGAAAAATTAAAGAATTTAATAGAATATTAAATCCCCTAGCAAAACTAGCTAATAAGATATTCGTCTTGATCTGAGGATTAAAAAGTTTGACAAGAAACAAGGCTAATAAAGAAGTATTATAGATACAAATTGGCTTGTAATCATGACGATAGGGAACTAAAAACAAGAACAAAGAATGCTATAGTGGATTGAACTTAGAGTAGTACAATATAGATTCTAAAACATTTTTAGCAGTCTTGGTGTACTGTTCTAGATTCATTCTACTATATTTTCCATATAAAAGTAGACAAATGTCTACTAGAAATGTTTAGTTTTGGCAAACGACTGGGAATGATGATGCTATAGATTCCTTATCTCAAATACTGCCGTATGAATCCACTCGTTATGCATTTGAAAGTCATTCTCTATGATTCTACTAAAGGTGAAACCATTTTTTAAAAGCACTCTCTGAGAAGCCTGATTGTCCCTTGCCGTCCCTGCGATAATCTTATGTAAACCATAAGTAGTAAAGGCCTTTTCTAAAACGAGTTTAACTGCTTCGCTTGCATATCCTAAATTGGTAACATTTTCTCCAATCCTATATCCAAGTTCTGCTGTTTTTCTATCCTTCCCTAAAACACTTAAATTGATTCTTCCGACCATAGTACCTTGTGCATCTCTAATAAGATGCATGTAGACATCATGATTCTCTTGTTCCCTTAACAATTCCCTTGTAATCTCTTTAAAACCTTCTGAATCAAAATAGGTAGCTGGTCTAGGAGGTAGACTCCGCTCAAAATACTCCCGATTTTCTTTTTCAAAAGAATAAACATCTATACTATTTTCTTCAGACATCAGCTCTAGACTTATCATTGTAAACCATTTCCTATCATTCTATAAATTCAAATGTACTCATGTTCACATAAAGTGACATTTACAGAATTTACAGAGATATCTTAATTTATTCATATCGTATCTACATTATAACACAACATACTATGAAGAAAAATAATATCCGTCAAGGTCCTCATAAATTCCAACATCTTGCTAAACAAGCTGGAACGCTTATGGAAGCTGTTTTTGAACCCTACTTGCTTCATCTTCATAAAATGACCATGACTTACAAATAAAGAAGAAAAACATCTCAAATTTGATGAGATGGTTAATCATTTAGTCTACTTTTATAAAAAAACTTGTTCTGAGCTAGTTGGAGCAGCTTGACCAGCAGTAAGCCTGTTTTTACTTAAGTCAGAATCTAACCCAGCTATAGTAAGTCCAGCAGGATAAATACTCATTCCATACCCTGTAAAACCAGATCTAACGCTGAAGTTAACACTCCCATCGCTAGCTATGCTCACTTTCTCAATGTTCCCACTATTTACTAGTCCATTTTTATCGAATGTAAACTCTTGCCCAAGTCCATTTCTCCATGTTCCAACTAGAGTAGAGAAATCTCCATTTAGAATGGCTTGCTCATCTATTTTTTGTGATTTAGCATTCGTTTGCTCTTCTTGTGTCGAAGGTTTTTTTCCTCCGTAGTCGTAATACTATCTTGAGTAGTTGTTAAACTAGTGGTCGTTGTTGCACTTGTTGTACTAGTTGATGTCGTACTAGTAGTAGAAACTTGTTCTGTTGGAGTACTTACTGCTTCTGCATCTTGCTTCTTATGATTAAAGAAGAACATAAAACTTATCAGTACTATAGCAATTAAGCAACTTAACAGAATCAAAATCCAATTGATGCCTTTTCCTATTTTCATTTATAACTCCTTTAAATTATTCGTATTTAATTATATCATACTAAACTCATACTAGGAAGAAATTGTATAAGACAAAGACTATTGGTGTGAATTTGGGGGTGAACTCTCTATTGAGGATTAAAAAAGAACACCCCGAAAGGTGCTCTTTGTAAGTAGGCTCTATAATTTCTGTAGTGGGTAAATCCCCTATAGATATTATGGAGCCTATTTCGTTGTAGAAAAAAAGTCCCATAAGACCTATAATGAAAAGCAACCAAACCATCATTAGAAAGAATCTTATGGAACAATTATAGTCAATTGAAACAAGAACAAGACAAAAGAGCCTCGAAAAAAGTACTACAACTTGGCAATACCTTTTTGAGATGCTTTTTGATATGGGCCCATGTTTTCTCAATAGGATTGTACTCAGGTGAGTAGGGAGGAAGTGGTAAAAGTTTATGCCCAAATTCTTCACATAAGAGCTCTAGCTTACCCATTCTATGGAATCTTGCATTATCCATAATAATAACTGATGGTGTGTTTAATGTTGGTAAGAGAAACTTCTGAAACCAAGCTTCAAAAAAGTCGCTCGTCATCGTCTCTTCGTAAGTCATTGGAGCGATTAACTCGCCATTTATTAGCCCTGCAACCAAAGAAATCCTCTGATATCTTCTTCCAGATACTTTACCTCTTATTAACTGACCTTTTAATGAGCGACCATATTCTCGATAAAAATAAGTATCGAATCCTGTTTCATCAATATAAACAGGTGCTAAGTGCTTTAAACTATTAAAATTTTTTTAAGAAATAAAGCTACTTTTTCTGGGTCTTGTTCATAGTAGGTGTGATTCTTTTTTTTCGAGTGTACCCCATAGCTTTGAGAGCATAGTGGATAGTAGTTGGATGACAGCCAAATTCAGAAGCTATTTCAGTCAAATAAGCGTCCGGATTGTCAGTAAGATAGTTTTTTTAAGTCTATCTCTATCAACTTTTCTTGGTTTTGTTCCTTTTACTTGATGGTTTAGCTCTCCTGTTTTTTCTTTTAGCTTTAACCAGCCATAAATGGTATTACGTGAGATTTGGAAAATGTGTGATGCTTCTGTTATACTACCTGTTCGCTCACAATAGGAGAGAACTTTTTTACGAAAATCTATTGAATATGCCATAAGAAGATTATACCACATTATGTACTGTTTTAGGTTCAATTGACTATAAATTTTATCACAAACTTACTCGGAATTAAAGACAAGAACATCATAATCTTAGATTATCTTGATGCTGGAACGCATAAAAGAAGTCATCGCTAAACTTGATTATCCTGCCCCTAAATGTCACAACTGTCAAGGACAAATGGCTAAATATGACTTTCAAAAAGAATCTAAAATTCCCTACCTCGAATGTGCAGGATACAAGACTCTCATTCGATTGAGAAAAACGCCGTTTCCGTTGTAAAGTCTGCGGGAAAATAGCTGTTGCAAAGACTTCCTTAGTCAAAAAGAATCACCAAATCGCGACCATCGTCAACCAGAAAAATCACTCAAAAAAATTAATCGAGAAAGTCCCTATGACGGCTATCGCAGAAAGTCTATCTGTCTCTACTTCGACAGTCATTCGTAAATTGAAAGAATTCAAATTCAAGACAGATTTATCTTTCCTTCCAACTCACATGTCTTGGGATGAATACAGCTTCAAGAAAGGTAAGATGAGCTTCATTGCACAGGATTTTTGATTCCAGAAAGATCGTAGCTATCCTGGATGGGCGGACTCAAGTGACCATTCGCAATCATTTTCTTCGTTATTCTAGAAAGGTGAGAAGTCGCGTGAAAGTCATTACCATGGATATGTTTAGCCCCTACTACGATATTGCCAGAAAAATTTTTCCTAACGCTAAAATCGTTCTCGACCGCTTTCACATTGTCCAACATCTCAGTCGTGCTATGAACCGTCTTCGCATCCAAATCATGAATCGTTTTTTGATAGAAAAATCGCACGAATATAAGGCATTGAAACGTTACTGGAAACTCATTCAACAGGATAGCCGTAAACTCAGCGATAAACGATTTTATCGCCCGACTTTTCGCTCACACCTGACCAATAAAGAGATTCTCGAAAACCTTCTTGCATACTCTCAAGAACTTAGAGAGCACTATGACCTCTATCAACTATTACTGTTTCATTTCCAAGAGAAACAAACAGACCATTTCTTTGAACTGATTGAAGAAACGATTTCTTGTGTAAATCCTATTTTTTTCAAACTGTTTTCAAGACCTTTTTGAAAGATAGGGACAAGATTATAAATGCACTGGAACTTCCCTACTCAAACGCAAAACTAGAGGCTACCAATAACCTCATCAAAGTCATCAAGCGAAATGCTTTTGGATTCCGGAACTTTGACAACTTTAAAACTAGAATCCTCATTGCTTTGAATATCAAAAAGGAGAGAACCAAGTTGGTCCTCTCCAGGTTATAACTTTTCATCAACCCACTACAGTTGACAAAGAGCCTGTAAGTATAGTCATTCTTTCGAAGAACGTTTACTAAATTGTAATGCTTTTACGAGCTTTTTTCAATCCTAGTTTGAAAAGTCTGGTTTTTAGGACAGCTCAAAAGCGCTTGATAGCAACCGTCAGAAGAGTTTCTTCTGATTTCAATTTCAATAAATAAAAATTTATGTATCTAAAATAGTGCAATTTCTTAATGCAAAACTTTCAATCCTATCTTCTTCCTTCTTATCCTAACAAAGTTTGTAATATTGGAATAACAACGATAAATAGAATCGTACTTAGAGTCACTACATTCGTAGAGAATTCCACATCTCCTTTTCCTTGATTAGCAAGGATTGGGAGAACTGCCAGAGCTGGTGTAGCAGACTGAATCATAAAGGTCTTAAATTCTACTGTTGCCATATTTGGTGCAAAGAACTTCAATACAAGAAGCATGATCAGAGGAGCTAGGATAAAGCGTCCAACCAAGGTGACAATTGTATCTTTATCAAAAGCAATCGTATTCAAGCCTGCCTTAGCAAGAACAATACCAATATAAATCAGAGATAAGGGAGTGACGATATTTCCAACATAGGTTAAGGTATTCGTTGCAAAAATCTGGAATAGGAATTCGGAGAATCAAAAAAATAGTAGGGCGACAAGAAAAACCTACAAGCGGAGCTGGTAGCAATTTCTTCCAGTCAAATTTAGTTGTCTCCTTGCTTTGACCCGATTTACTGTCGCTCGTCATCAAATACACGCCCAATGTCCAGGTGGAAATCGTATTGGTGATATAGTAAATCAAGAAATAAGGAAGAGCCTGATCCCCAAAAAGAGCAACGTTTAAAGGTAAACCAATAAAAATAGTATTGGCATTCACAAAGGTATTAATCATGGTTCCTCGCCGTCCTGGACGAACCTTGAAAACCACAACTGTAATATAAGCTACGATATAGCCCAAGATAAAGGCCACAAATGTATAAAGGAGACCTCCAGAAAGACTGATTAGCTTATCTAGTGTTAGGTATTTCATCACCGAAACAAAGATTGAAGCTGGCAAGGCTACATTCATGATCAAACGAGACAGGTTGGGACCAAAGCTATCTCCAAACCATCCCCTAACCTGAAGAATATACCCCAAAACAATAATAGCGATAATCGGAATGATACTCGTAATCGAGGTTAAAAAGAGTGACATAGGTATCCTTTCTAAATTACTTAAGTCCACAGCCCATACAAATCTGTGGCTAGTGAAGGATAGACAGCAGCAATGAATTATTTATACTCTGGATACCACTTCAAATCATGAACTGCTTTGGCCATATCTGTTTCCTTAGCACGCGCAAGACCTTGCTCTTGTGCTTTTTTAGCGACTGCTTCTGCTACTTTAATAGAAACATCTGCTACATACTTGAATGGTGGCAAGACAGGAGCTCCTGGTTGGCCTGGATTGACAATACCACTCAATGAATGAGCTGCTGCTCCAATCATTTCATCAGTCAAAAGACTTGCTTCAGAAGCCAGCATACCTAGACCAAGACCTGGGTAGATCAAGGCATTATTGGCTTGACCAATCACATAGTCGACACCTTTATAAGAAACTGTATCAGCAGGAATTCCTGTTGCGACAAAAGCTTTGCCATCTGACCATTCAATCAAATCTTTAGCACTAGCTTCAGCTAGTTTGGTTGGATTTGACAAAGGGAAAATCATCGGACGCTCTGTGTTTTCACACATAGCCTCTACTATTTCTTTAGTGAAAGTATTAGGCTGAGTCGAAGTTCCTACAAGAATGGTTGGCTTCACAGTCTTCACTACTTCAAGCAGGTCAGTCAACTTGTCTGCATTACTAAAGTCAGCACGTTTCTTAGCAAACGGTTTTTGTTCAGGGGTTAGGTCATCCATGTCATCAAAGAGAAGACCTTGTTTATCAACCATAAAGAAACGTTTATAGGCTTCTTCTTCAGAGAGACCTTCACTCACCATTTCACGCAGAACACGAGAGGCAATTCCTGCACCCGCAGTACCACCACCATAGCAGAGATAAACTTGATCTGTTAATTTTTCACCACTAATATCCAGCGAACCAAAGATACCACCCAAGGTAACGATTCCTGTACCTTGAATATCATCATTAAAGGTCGGAATTTGTTTCCGGTATTTTTCAAGAATATTGGCAGCATTCAAGCGACCAAAATCTTCCCAGTGAAGGTAAAGTTTAGGAAAGAGACGTTCTGCTGTTTGAACAAATTGGTCAATGAAGTCGTAGTAACGATCTCCGCGGACCCGTTCGTGACGATTTCCTAAGTAATTAGGATTGTTACGAAGTTCTTCACGGTTAGTCCCTGCATCGATGACTAAAGGAAGGACCATCGAAGGATCGATTCCAGCAGCACCCGTATAGACCATCAATTTCCCAACAGAAATATCAACACCATTTGTTCCCCAGTCACCAATTCCAAGGATTCCTTCTGCATCTGTTACAACAATGAGACGAATCTCGCGATCCCCAGCAGCATTTTTTTCAAAGTGGCTTCAATATTTTTCAGGATGATTGATATCAAGATATCCCGCATATTGGGGATCTACAAAGAGATCACTATAGCCTTCAATCGTATCTGCGATGGTTGGGTCATATACAATTGGATTGAATTCTTCCAAATGTTGAGAAAATAGGTAATAGAAAAGAGTCCTGTTGGTATTAAAAAAATTTCCATTAGGAAAAGACGTTTTTCCAAATCATTGGCTTTTTGTTTGCATTTGTGCATAAGTTTGCGACGCTTGTTCTTCAATCGTTTGAACATAAGGTGGTAGTAAACCAATAAGGCCTAGTTCCTTTCTCTCCTCTAAGGTAAAAGCAGTTCCCTTATTAAGGAAAGGATTATTTAAAATATCATGTGCAGTCATAATGCAACCTCCTTTTTACTTATATTATACCAAATAAAACGAATTGTTTATGAAACTTTGTTGCTTATAAAAATACAATCGGATACGTATATGTTATAATGAATCTACGAGAACAATTTCTAAAAAGCTCTTTTATACTTAAAACACTATTATTGATGACACTTTAAGTTGTTATATTTTTATAAAGTTCTGGACTCATCAAACTCTCGATAATCACTCTTTACTAAAATTTTTCGATCAAAAGAAACTAATCATACAAATTAGCAATCCTAATTAAAAATAAATATCATATAAGTTTGCTATATAATACTTTGTATTTTTTAAGGTGTTTTTTGTCATGCAAAACTTGTATTCTATTTATATGACAACTAAAAACTATTTACAACAATATATTTCCCAAAAAGTGAAATATTTTCGAACACAGAAAAAAATGAGCCAGGAAGAACTTTCGGAACATGCAGGACTTGGGCTAAAAATATATCAATCAACTTGAAAACCAAAATGTGAATCTGACCATTCACAGTCTTGAAAAAAAGTGATTGTCGCCCTAGAGATGACCCCAGAGGAATTTTTCAATTTTGATAGCCTTGAATCAACCTCTGATAAGACTGACAATCTTTCACTCAAAAGAATCAACATGAAGATTAAACAGCTCCCTATTGATAGACGAGAAAAGATGTTGGTCATTTTTGAAAGTATCTTAGATAATCTTTGAGATCCCTGACTCACTTACATTTTAACTAGTGAATACCCGTATAGTCAAATTGTAGGCTACGGATAAAAATTATTTATCTGCTGATTTCCCCACTTATTTTTCCTTCTCCAACTAATGAAAGTGAACCCATATGAATTTAAAAGATCTACAATATTTTTATGACCTCTGCCAGCTTCAATCCTATACGGAAGTAGCAAAACAACATAAAGTCAGCCAACCATCTATTTCTTATGCTATCAAGCGCTTAGAGGAATCCTTTAACTGCAAATTGATTCACCATGACCCCTCGCATCGTTCCTTCAAGCTAACTCCTCAAGGACAAATCCTTCTAAAGCATACAGAACTGATTTTACCTGAGGTCATTTCTACTCGCAAAGAAATTAATCGCTCCTTGGCACAATACTCTACTGTAGGATTCCCTCCTATTATCATTCAGTATCTCTTTGCTGCCTTAAACGAAAAAGATAAATTCGATTTTTTAAAAAAGGTACGCCCTATCCGCGGTGGCTCCGTGGAGTTATTAAACTTTCTCATCAAAGGAGACCTTGATGCAAGCCTACTCGGTTTGATTGAACCTCTCAATTATCCTTCAATAGAGACACACGAGCTATTTCATAAAGAACTGTATGTCGTTTTATCTAAGAACCATCCTCTTGCTACTGCTCCTTCTCTCGCTTTTGAAGAATTAGTAGATCAATCCTTTATACTTTTAGACGAACACTTTGTTCACCTGAAAGCTTTTGAAATGCTTAATCAAAAATATCAAAACAAGGCAGAAATATTCTTTAAGACTGATGACATTGTCATTCTTAAAGAACTTTTTAAAAGAAAGGGATTGGCCTTAGTTTACTGGCTGATATCGCACTTTCTGATGAAGATGATAATTTAATCAAGATCCCTCTTATACCGAAGGATCAGATAACTTTTACAGTTTACTACACTTATCTTAAATCAGCCACACCGTCATCAGAAGTAGAGGCCCTATTTCATCTAATTAAATCATATGAATAGAAAAAACTCTAACTATCAACTACTTGATAGCTAGAGTTTTTTACATTATAGGTATTAGGTTAAAGTACGAAGAAATAGGATATGATCGCCGAGTCTTTTTCATTTTACCCGATACCTTTCAAGGAGATTTCTAATTATAAATCTACAAGATATCAATAAAAAAAGAACACCCCAAAAAGGTGCTCTTTGTAAGTATAGTAATTCTTTCGAAGAACGTTTTTGAGTGCAGTGGTTGCCATCCAATCAAACATCGCTTCGCTTGTTTTCTTGGGGCAACTGTGCATAGCATATCTCTATGCGACTAAAGTCGCTAGAGCTATCCCTAATTGCGCACCGCCAGTTCTCATAGAAAAAAACACCTTGCAATATGCAAAAGTGTTTTTCGTTTGTATTCTGCTGTCCAGCAACGAATTAACGTTTAGAGAACTGGCTAGCTTTTACGAGCTTTCTTAAGACCTGGTTGGGGCACCACTTATTTCATCTAATTTCAAAAGTGCTTTAAAATCAACGTTTTCATAAGTTTTTCAAAAAAATAAAATTTCAACTAATTTCAATCAGTTTCATTAAAATAAGGTAAACTTTTCATAAAAAAATAAGCAAAAAAATCGAACCAGAATATCAAAAAGTTTCCCTTATCTAAAAATTTTTTTACATATATACTAATTTGTTTCCATTCATTAGAAAAAGAGCCACTGCTCTTTCTTTTTTTATCTATTATATTTTCGTTTTTCCTGCTAAAGCAAATAGTCCAACACTTGCTCCAAACAATGCTAAAAGTCCTGAATCCTTTGTTCCTGTATTTGGAAGTTGTTTCTTAGGTTCTGCTTTTTGTTTGACTAGCTTGTACAGGTGCTTGATAGGTTTTTATCGTCTTTAGTTCCCACTGTAGCAAAATTAACAGGTTCGTTTTGAGCCTTAGCATCCACAACATCAACTACTTTACCGTTAGCGTCTTTAACTTCTTGAGGTTGACCACCTGCTTTTACGGATTGCATCTTCTTTTTTTCTTTCAAAGCTTGCAAGCGTTGTTGCTCAGCAAGGTATGCGTCATGGTCGGCTTTTGAGTTGCTTGAAGTTCTCATACCTACGAGCCTTAACTTCTGCGATACCCTCAAGACGAGCCAACTCTTCTTTAGCAGTGGAAATGTTTGTTTCCGTAGATGCAACAACTTCTTTTTGTTTAGCTACATCTTGATTAGCCTTGTCTGATTCAGCCTTAGCAGTATCTACATCAGCTTGAGTAGGAACTTTAGGAACTACTTCGTCCTTAGCAAGGTATGCGTCATGGTCGGCTTTGAGTTGCTTGAAGTTCTCATACCTACGAGCCTTAACTTCTGCGATACCCTCAAGACGAGCCAACTCTTCTTTAGCAGTGGAAATGTTTGCTTCCGTAGATGTAACAACTTCTTTTTTTGTTTAGCTACATCTTGATTAGCCTTGTCTGATTCAGCCTTAGCAGTATCTACATCAGCTTGAGTAGGAACTTTAGGAACTACTTCGTCCTTAGCAACAACCTTAGTTGCTGGCTCAATAACTGCTACCTCAGTTTCACTAGCAGATACCCCAGTAGTTACCCCAAGAGCCGAGATTGCAAGCGTTGAAATAACTGCTTTTTTGATGGCGCCATGGCCTTGTGCGTTTGATTCCATCATATAAACTCCTTTTTGATAATTTTATAGTCCTATTTTTATCACATATTGTAGCGTTTTAAAACTATTATATGTGATATTTCTCTTCAATAGTAGTTGGGGCACCACTTATTTCATCTAATTTTAAAAGTACTTTAAAAACAACATTTTTCCTAGTTTATATTATCATTCCTATAATACCCTTTAAATGCAACATTTGTTAAGAAAACAAACAGGACAACATCATAATGTGAGAATAGTTAAAATTTATAAAAAGCCTGAGGCTTAGTCAAAAAAATTCCTAAAATGCGGGAATCTCTCCTACTTCAAACTTATAATTCGTATACACGAATTATAAGAATAATGAGGTTTCACCTCAAACACCAATTTATTCATAAAAAAATTTATTTTTCAATTGTTTATTCCCTAAAGGGAATTATACTCCAAAATCAAGATTCTGTCAAGTTAAATTTCAGTTACAAATCTTTACCCTCCCCCCACACAAGTGCTGTGGGGGATTTTTTGGTTTTTTCTAAACTTTTTTCACTTTTTTGTCCGACGACACCCCAAAAAATCTCCTTATAAATAAGAACAACTGTCCAGCTCATGACACTAAACCGAGCAAGAGCCCATTCACTATTTTTGTCCAAAAGAAAGGTAAAGAATTATGACAAAAACAGAACTCAAAACAACCCAAACCTGACAAGGTCGCTATCCGCAGAGAAAAATTAAGGAAGCGATTGAATGTGGCAACTGGAAAAGAGTTGTCCATCTTCTATCATTACCACTCGAAAACGCAGAAAGAAGAGACAGGTATCATGGAAAACTCAGCATCAATTTCACCTATAAGAGGAAAGAAATGCTTGACTTTCTACCTGACAATTCCAGACACTCCAATCCTCTTGAATCACTCATTTATGAAGAAGATATGAAGATTGTCTATCAGACAATTGACGAGTTTGACGACATCGAACAAACCATTATCTTTGGTTACTTCTTTGAAGATAAGAAGTTCACTCAATTAGCTAAAGAAGTTCACCTCAGTGACAAAACAGTCAAAAGAAGGCTAGAAAAATCACTCAAACTTCTGAGGGAAAAAAACTTGAAGAATAAATAAAAAAACTGTCCAGCTCATGACGCTAAACCGAGCTTGTCCCTTTTCACTTTTAAGCTTCATATAGAAAGGTATAGCCGTATGAAAATCAAACCACAAAACCGCAAAGGCGGATACTCAAATAAAATAGCAGAACAATACGTAAATCTTCAAGCGCCTATTCACTTGCTCAGTGATGAGCTTGAATCACAACAAAAATTCGAGGATGGAAAGCCAACTGGTGAAATTATCGCCTACAAAACATGGTTTGGACAAAAAGGATTACCTCCTTTTCAAGTGAAATTTACAGAAGCACCTGACCTACCAGACTACCTGTCTTTGGTTTCCTTTGAAAATCTAATGGCATGTGAAGTGAACTACAATGTTTACTTCAAAGCAGATGGTATTAAGGAGGTTAAATAATGGTGTCTAAAACAGATGCCGTCTTGCAATCATACTTGCTCCAGAGCCTTAATATGGCTCTTGGAGCCTTGATGCAAAGGCGAAACAAGTTATACAAACAGTTTTAACATTGTCATTCAAGAAAACGGTTTTATTTTCATCCCACGGCTTCCCTGTGCCTATATTTTAGATGATGAGCTCTATAATAAAATCTTCTTAATTGCTAACGCATCCCTATACCCACATTATACTTTATTGAAGCAAAATGCAACATACTTTGTCCCTCTAAAAACGGATGATATTCATGTTCAGCGAGGACTCTTCTTTCCGTGGAAGATGGGAATTTCAAAACGATTGGTCATTCCTGACCTTGATAGATATACAACAAGTTTGCCCAAAAATCAAATTCCAATTATGGAAAATTTTACGCTTAATCTTGATAAGGTCAATCACATGGCAATCTGTGGAAATAGTGGTTCGGGTAAATCTTATGCTCTTACTTATCTACTAAGTGTGCTCAAAAATCAATCTGATTTAATTATCGTAGACCCAAAATTTGACACGCCTAGTCGTTGGGCTCGTGAACATCAAATTGCCGTGATTCACCCCGTTGAAAATCGGTCTAAGTCTGATTTTGTATCAGAAATCAATGAGAAATTAAGTCAATGTCTGGAACTGATTCAAAAACGTCAAGCAATCCTATACGAGAATCCACGTCATGAGTTCACTCATATGACAATTGTGATTGATGAGGTTCTTGCATTATCCGAGGGAGTCAATAAGACGATTAAAGAATCATTTTTCTCACTCTTGTCTTCTATCGCACTTCTTGGACGTGCTACAAGGATTCATTTACTATTGGTTAGCCAAAGGTTCGACCATACTACCATTCCCATTTCTGTTCGCGAACAACTTAATGTCCTCATCCAGATTGGCAACATTAACAAGAAGACGACACAATTTCTGTTTCCCGACCTCGACCCAGAAGGTATTGTTATTCCTATTGGGCATGGAACAGGTCTGATTCAAGTGATTGATAACGAACATCCTTATCAAGTTCTACCTTTGCTATGTCCAACCTATTACACTACGAAAGGAATTTTATAGATTATGAGAAAAACGAACTTTCAAAAAAACATACATCCCGCAACTACCCTTTTTATAGTGGGGATCCTATCCATGTTTATTGCAATTCTATTGAGGTTTGGGATGAACCCCTTGGAAAACAGTATCTATTTCACATCTCTGTTTGATTTCCTGCGCTTGCTTCACTTTATCAGCTCATCTATCTCTTTCTTGTCCCTTCTCTTATTCTTTGGATTATTTGGCTATGAAATTAAGATACGACAGAGAGAAGATAGAATATCTAACCTCTTTAAGTCCATCATACAGACCTTTTCACTTCGCCTTTTTCTTATTCAAAGAGAACACTCAGAATCTGTAAGCACAAGCGAACAAGGGAATGTAAAGAGATACAATCCTGTCAACAAACAGTTCAATAAAGCGATTCAGAAAGTGGTTGTAGATATACGAGAGGAAAGCACAACCTTGATTATTCCTGTCCCCAAATCTCAACAAGCCATTAGAATTCTAAAAGATTTAGAAACAATCATCAGTGAAGAAATTTCTAGTCGCAATCCTGACTATTATTTTTCAAGAGCTGAAAGAAAGGGCATGGACTTCTACTTTATCGGAACGAGACGTAAATGATAGGAAGGGCGCTATGCGCACGAAGTGAGCGCCACCTAGCGCCCTTCGGTTTAATTTAATACCGTATATGGACTAACGGGTTACTACGACCCCGTTAGTCCAATAATCAATAATCACAAAAATATCAAATAAAGCGTGTCCCACCTTCCGAAGACACCCTTCTAAATCTCCTTATAGATAGAAATACAATTTGAAAGCGAGACATATTGAATATGGCAAAAGAACAACGTTCTAATAAATGGGCTTTTCTTTTCTACAGAGAGAGCGCCCCAGAAAACTATTTGGAAATCCTTGAAGGTTTTCATATCCCCTTTATCTTATCACCTTGGCATGATAGAGATATCAATCGAAAAACAGGGGAACTTAAGAAAGCTCATAAACATGGAGCCTTTTTCTTTGATTCGCTTAAAAGCTATAATCAAGTATCTGAACTCATCAAGGATAAATTAAAGGGACCTGCTCATGTAGAGCCTATTATGTCTCCCAAGGGGATGTATGACTACTTTGTTCATGCGGAGAATCCTAAAAAGACTCAATACAAAATTGATGATATAGAAATAGGATGCGGATTTGAATTAGACAAATTCCTCATAAACAATAACAACGATGATTTTCTATCAACTATTATTGACGTGATAGACAAGAAGAATTTCACAGAATTTAATCATCTGGTTAGATATGCGAGAGAAGAAAATCCGACCTTATTAAGGCTTATAGTAGATAAAACTTACTTTTTTTGCTAAGTATTTAGATTCACGAAGGTATAGCACAGACAAAAGCAAAATAACTTCATCAGAAAATTCTTTGACGAATACTCCTAATGAAACTAATGACGTCATATCAAGCACTACTTCAATAGAAGTATAATGGAGGAAAAAGCTATGCAAGTAATCTTACCAGATGAGCAAATTCATCAAATTCAACTCTTACTCTCTAATCTTATAAATAAAAGAAATCAGAGAGCAATTAGACAAGAGCGGTATCGATAGCCCCTATTTGAACAAGCAACAAGCTTGTAACTATTTAGGTATATCAAACAATACACTGGATTCTTGGATTGTAAAAGGCCTACCCAAAATCAAAATCGGTAAAACGATTCGATTCCATAAAGACGCTATCGACCAATGGCTAAACTCACATAACTAGAAATATCAAGATTTTTGTTTTATAATAGTCATGATATTTTTCTGGTTCGATACACAAGGAGAATATCATGACTATCACTAAAACCAAAAAAATGGTACTTATCGTTTAAAAATCTACATTCCAATAGAAGCTCGAATGCCACTTGGAATCGTCAGCAACAACTACTACGATAAACGATTCAAAAACAAGAAAGGAGGCAAGACAAGCAGAGATAGACTTACTCACGAAGTTAAACCAAATTGAAGACAATGCGTTTTTCGGGACTAGGCAAAGAAGATATTCTTTTTCTCAGACTTCTATAATAATATTTGGTGGGAATCCTATAAAGCGGGGCAAACCACATCTACTTCAAAACCACCAAGCAGGTCAACAATTGCCAATACCAAAACATGTTTTGAAAAGCATATACTACCACTTCTTGGCAACTATACGATTCAATTTTTTTAAACCAAAAATAAACAGGTTATTCTAAATTTGATGACGTCAAAAAGCTAACGAATATGCAAACTTCAAAAACTTTACGAAGTTATGTTATTTCTATTTTTGATTGGGCAGAAGAACTTGAGTATATTGAAGCAAATAGAGTTGCAAAAAAACTTTTAAGGCGAATTAAGGCTGTCAAAAAAATTCAACTTGCAGAATCAAAACGTGATGAAGATTTATATTTAACTCATGAGCAACTCCAAGAGTGGTTTTCAGCCTTTAAAGAGGATTTAGAGAATGATAAAATATCACTCAAAGATTACGTCCTTTTCTATCTCACTTTTTTCCTCGGAGATAGGAAATCAGAAACATATGCTCTCCAGTGGAAACATATCGACTTTTTCAAAAATCTCAGATTCAGTTAATTCAGGCTTTTAGATAGATACGGACAAGTAAAATCTACCAAAGGAAATAAAAAAACTATCTTTTCTATTTCTAGTGACTTACTTCAACTTCTGACTTCATGGAAAAAACAACAAAAATATGAACTGGCAAAGTTTGGTATCATCAGTAATCCAGAACAATTCATCTTCACTTATATAGATACCAGAGGGAATATCAATAAACCCCTACATTCTGACTATCTTAATAATAAGATGAAAAACTATCAGAAAGCGACACCCAGAGCTTACACACGCTACGCCACACAAACTACGTCATACGGGAGCAACGCTCGCTAAACAGGCTGGAATGAGCTTAGAAGCCATTTCCGAAGCTCTAACACATAGCGACACAGGTACAACACAGATTTATGTCAATACTTCTAACGTAGTCCCTATGGCAGTCGGTGAATTTGCTTTAAAGTCTCTAAAACAATAAGGTGAAAATAAGGTAAACTTTGAGGTGAACTTTTTCAAAAAAAAAACACGAAAAAAGCACCCATAAGGTAAACTTTTGAGTGCTTTGAAACGTTGATATAATCGTATTGATTAACGTTTTGAGAATTGTGATGCTTTTACGAGCTTTCTTAAGACCTGGTTTCTTACGCTCAACTTTACGTGAGTCACGTGTAAGAAGTCCTGCGCGTTTCAATGAATCGCGGAAGTCTGGGTCTACTTGAAGAAGGGCACGAGCGATACCGTGACGGATAGCTCCTGATTGACCAGCGTATCCACCACCTACAACGTTAACGAAAACGTCGTATGAACCTACAGTTGAAGTAACTGCGAATGGTTGGTTGATGACAAGACGAAGGTCAGCGTGTGGGATGTACTCTTCAACATCTTTTTTGTTAACAGTGATTTTACCAGTTCCTGGAACAAGGCGAACGCGTGCAACAGCGTTTTTTTACGACGTCCAGTACCTGCATATTGTGCTTGTGACATACTTTATTGTTCCTTTCCTTAGATAAGTCCTGAAATATCAAGAACTTCTGGTTGTTGTGCAGCGTGAGTGTGCTCAGCTCCAACGAATACTTTCAATTTCATACCTTGAGCGCGGCCAAGAGTATTGTGTGGAAGCATACCTTTAACTGATTTCTCGATCAAACGTACTGCATTTTTAGAACGAAGTTCACCAGCAGAGATTGATTTCAATCCACCTGGGTGGTTTGAGTGAGTGTAGTAGATCTTATCAGATGCTTTTTACCAGTCAATTTAACTTTTTTTCAGCATTGATAACGATTACGAAGTCACCTGTATCAGTGTGTGGTGTGAATGTTGGTTTGTTTTTTCCGCGAAGTACGCTAGCAACAACTGCTGAAAGGCGTCCAAGAGGTACATCAGTTGCGTCAACAACGTACCATTTGCGTTCTACTTGGCCTGGTTTAGCCATGAATGTAGTTTTGTTCATGATTTCTCCTATATGAATATCGTTTTTGTTTACAGGGCGGATGTTCCGGTCCGCGGGGTATTTGAAAGGTTCCGGGGCCTTACAAATGGGGTAAACAATACCGTCTACTATTGTATCAAAATTCTCAGATAAAAGTCAAGAGATTGGAAAAATATTTTTTTATTTCTGCCAGATTCTCAACCTTTTTTCTGCCTGCTCCTGAAGGACTGTCTGAAAAATTTTAGAGACTAAGTAAATAGCGCAAGTCAAGAATAGCGTTACCACTAGATAATTGATCAGACGACCGTGGTCTCCAACCAATGGGGGTCTTGTCAAAAAAATCCATAATCTCCACCTGTTACTAAATTAACTACGAAAAATCAAGGCATTGAGCGAAGACGTGATAATTAGGATTCGTTTGAAATCCAGTAAACTAGCATCGTAGTCCTTCAGGAGATAAATCAAGGAATTTCCAAGAAGGGCTAAGTGTCCGAAAAATAAAGGACAAAATGGCAATGTGGGGGAAGGGATAGGGATCTGGCACTGGATAAATAAAAAGCTGCCAAAGTTCCAAAGGTTCCCAATACAGCAAAATACTGCTTGACTCTAGAGACACCCGGAGTCAAAAGTACTACAAACATAGCCAAACGGCAATGATAAAAAAAGGAAGACTTTCTGTTAAAGGCATCTGATTAACCAAATACCATCCGTAGAGCAGGATTAGCTGTACCGCCTGTAAAAATCTTGAAAAAAATCGTTGACAGACTTTTTTTCTCACCATAACGGTAGGCAAGAAATACAGTCAATGCTAATAAAGTAAATAGACTTCCATACCAAAGAAGGTCAAATTAGGGGTGGCTCCGTCGGCTGCGTACTAAATAAAGCATCCCAAAAATTCATGTAACTTTCCTCATTTTCATATAAGCCAAGCTCTTACTTAACTCTATAGAGCCTAGCTTACATTTATTTCTTATATTTTTGTGTTCCAAAGAAGCTAAGCCTTCAAGACAAATTTACTCTTGAAAAATTTTTTTCTTATCGAAGAACATTAGTCTTCTTCTTGCAAACTTTCTACTAAATTGGCTAGATTCATAGAGTTAGAACCTTTAAGCAAGATTTGGTCATGTGCTCCAAGATTTTCCTTGACCTGCTTGACCATAGCTTCAAACTGATCTTCTTCAGCAGTTTTCTTGAAGTAATAAACATGGCCGATTGGGAAACATTGACTGGCTAATTGAGCCAAGTCAGCGATGTCTTCGCCATAGAAAATAACGGTATCAAGGACATCGGGTGTAATGCTCAAAATCATCTGATTGTGGAGTTGAACAGACTGGTCTCCAAGTTCTTTCATATCCGCCAGAACTGCGAGTTTCTTGCCACCTTCATTAGCGGGGATAGCTGAAAAAGTTTCTAAAATCAACTTCATAGCTGTTGGATTGGCATTGTAGACATCTGATAAGATATCTGCTCCATTGGCAGCTTTTTTCCACTCGGTCCGATTACGGGTCAACTCTAGATTTTGGAAGGCTTGACCAATCTGCTCCTCCGTCACTCCTTCTTGCAGGGCAACGTAAGAAGCTATCATAGCATTGGTCGCATTGTACTTACCAGTTACTGGCAAATCAATAGCTTGCTCCAAGAAATTAGTCTTGAAGGTTAAGCTATCCTTACGCTCGATCAAGTCTGTAATTTCGAGTTCTGCACCTGGACCAAAGCGAACCACTTTTTGCTCAGTAGGTAGATAATCATCTACAATAGGATCAGCTGACGCTAAAAAGCAAGCCCCCTTTCTCCATACCATCAGCGATTTGCAATTTCCCTTTGGCAATCTCTGAACGGTCCTTAAAGAAGGCCAAATGAGCTTCCCCAACTAAGGTCACAATAGCTGTCTTTGGATGAGCCAGTTCAGATAAAAGATGGATATCTCTAAATGATCCTGCCCCATTTCCAAGACTAACTTTTCAGTATCATCTGGCATATGGAGAACTGTATAAGGTAGTCCAATCTCGTTATTGTAGTTCCCTTGTGTTTTGTAGGTTTTGTAGCTTGTAGAAAGTAAATGGGCTAACATATCCTTGGTAGTGGTCTTTCCATTTGAACCTGTAACAGCAAGGACATCTACACCTGTCTTTTGAAGATAATAAGCCGCAAGTGCTTGAAAGGCTGCTAAAACATCCTCTACTAAGATGTAGGGATGCCCTTCGACTTCCTTCTCTGATAGAGTTACAGCAGCGCCGTTTTCAAAAGCTGTCTCGACAAAGTCATGTCCATCACGCGCCCCCTTTAGTGGCACAAATAGATCACCGGCTCCAATAAAACGACTATCAAACTCTGCCTTGACTAGTGGACTATCTGGATAGACTGATACGTCATTTTTAGCACCAACAAGACGCGCAACTTCGTGAATCGTAAGTTTCATATTTACTCCTTTAAAAAGGGGCAAGAAGTCTCTTCCCGCCCTTATGCCTGTCTTTACAATAGGTGCGCTTCACGCTTGTCAAAACTTTCCTTAGCAAGATCAACCAAACGCTCGATTAGTTCTGGATAAGAAATTCCCATATTGTCCCAAAGCAAGGGATACATAGACCATTGAGTGAAGCCTGGCATGGTATTTAACTCATTTAGGAAAACTTCTCCCTTATCTGTATAGAAGAAATCACAACGTGATAGACCAAGTCCACCAATAGCACGGAAGGCAGTTTCTGCATTTTTACGCATGACTGCTACCACATCATCACTAATCTTAGCTGGGATATCCATAGTAATCTTGTTATCGATATATTTGGCTTCATAGTCATAGAAGGCTACGTCTTTGACAACTTCACCAGGTAGCGTGCTCTTAACATCATAGTTCCCTAAAAGACCAACCTCGATTTCACGTGCATTGACTCCTTGTTCTACCAAGACACGACTATCGTACTTGAAGGCAAGCTCTAAAGCTTGATGGAGTTCTTCTTTATTTTCAGACTTAGAAATCCCTACACTAGATCCCATATTGGATGGTTTAGTAAAGACTGGATAGGTTAATTTGTCTTCAACTTCTGCAATCTTAGAAGCCAAGTCATCCCCTTCAACAATGGCTACGTAAGGAACTTGGGCAATTCCAGCAGACTCCAAAACGCGCTTGGTTGTGATTTTATCCATGGCAAGGCTTGAAGATAGGATGTTGCAACCGACATAAGGCATTTTCAAGACTTCTAAGAAACCTTGAACGGAACCGTCTTCTCCCATAGGTCCATGAAGAACTGGAAAAACAACCGCTCCTTCTTCGTAGATAGCACTTGGAGCAATTTTCTTGTCCCAATCAATCGTTTCATTGGTCATGAGACGTTCATCTCGTCCAGGAGTTTGGGTAAATTCTTGGGTTTTGATGAAATCACCGGACTGGCTGATAAAGAAGGTTTTTAACTGCAAAACGATCATAGTTGACCGCACGCATGACACTCTCAGCTGACAAGACAGAGACTTTACGCTCTGCACTGCGTCCACCATATAATAGAATAATTGTTTGTTTCATATGATTTGTTCCAATTCTAATAGAATACTCGTCCTTTAGTATATCACATTTGTCCATTTTTTTAAACTTGTACAGCAAAAAACAAGAAAAGAGACCAAATCAAAATGAGATCCAGTCTCTTGATACTTTTAAATTGTTAACAGCCTAGTTCATTGCATCTATCATCAATCTTACAGACTAAAGTTCGGTACGATTTTTCGATGGCTCTTAGGAGCGTTACTTCATCTGCATATTCGATATCTGCTCCCTACTGCTAGACCTCGTGCTAGACGAGTAACCTTGATACCTGCAGGTTTGAGCAAGCGAGAGAGATACATGGAGGTCGCTTCGCCATCAGCTGTTGCATTGGTAGCTACGATGACCTCTGAAACCTCACTGGCCATAAGACGAGTCATAAGACTCTTAAGGTTGATATCATCCGGACTAATTCCATTCATGGGTGAAATCAACCCATGCAATACATGGTATAACCCATGGTATTCCTGAATATTTTCCATAGCAGCTACATCTCGACTATCCTCTAGGACGAGGATAGTTGTTTGGTCCCGACTTGGATCTGTGCAGATAGAACAGGGATCTTCATCGGTTAAACGTCCACAGATAGAACAATAGGTCAACTCTCTTTTAGCTGAAAGGAGATTTTTAGCAAATTCGTTGACGTCATCATCCGGCATTCCAATAGTATAAAAGGCTAGACGGGTTGCTGTCTTGATCCCAATACCCGGAAGTTTAGAATAACTGTCAATCAACTTAGCAATAGGTGTTGGATAAAGCATGGCTTCCTTTCTAATTCATTGGATGGTGTTGGTTGTATAGATTGATAATGTCGCGAGCAATTGCTGGCCCAACATTTTTGGTTAAATTGGTATTATGAGGAAAGACTACTGCAACTGCAATTTGAGGATTTTCTGTTGGAGCATAGGCCACGGCATTGGTATTATTAGCTTCTTTTTGACCACCAGCTACATAGCTTTCAGCTGTACCGGTTTTACCACTGATAGAAACAGTGGCACCATCTGAAAACGCCCGTCCTGTCGTTAGGGGACTAGTTCCATGCGATACTTGGTAAAATCCTTGGTGCAAGATTGCCATATCTGATTCAGAAATATTGACCTTGTTGATTTCCTTGGTATTTATTGCTTGGATTAATTCCCCAAGGCCACCCTTATCATTGTTGTCGTATATTCCCTCGACAATATGTGGAGCTAGACGAACACCATTGTTAGCAATAGTTGCAACGTACTGGGCTAATTGCATCGGTGTGTAGTTATCAAACTGGCCAAAAGCATTAGTTAAATAATTAGCCAAGTCAAATTTTTGGGGGATAAATCCTGTCGATTCATCTGGCAAGTCAATACCTGTAGAAGCACCCAAACCATACTCACTAAAAGTCGCGCGTAGTTTTCCCATGGCAGACTCAAGTTGGTTGGTTTTGACTGTCATATTTGGTTGATAGGTCTGACCCATCATTCCTAGCGCAGTTTGAACCATGTAGCCATTAGATGAATATTCTAGAGCCTCAACGGCTGTAACCGGAAAGGAACCGTAATAATAAGGGGTATACCAGGAATTGATAGGGGCAGAACCTTGGAAGACGATTGGTTGGTCTGTCAAGGTTTGGTTGCCTGACAAGACTCCATTTTCCCAACCAGAACTGATGGTTGCCGCCTTAACGACAGACCCTGGCACAAAAACATTGGTCACTGTTCCTAGTGAGTCTGGTGTCAAGTCTCCTGTTTCTAGATTGTGTTTAATTCCTGACATTGCCAATACAGCACCTGTCTTAGGATTAAGGGCTACTGCATAAACACCTTCTGAGTATTTAGCACCACCATTTGTAAGTTCAGAATTAAAATAACTCTTCAAAAGGCTGTCTACGCTATCTTGGAAGGACAAATCAATGGTTAATTTGATGTTTTTCCCCTTGCTACCTTCCTCAATATTTTCTACACTTTCCATATCTCCATGTTTGTCGAGATGGATTTCTTTAACAGTACGTTTCCCTTGTAGGACTTCCTCATATTGTTTCTCAAGGTAAGAGGTCCCAACACGGTCATTGAGGGAATAACCTTTTTTAAGATAGGCGTCCACTTCCTCAGCTGGAAGACCTGATTTTTCACTGGAAACACTTCCTACGATAGAAGCAAGAGAAGTTTCAAGGACCTTGCGATCCCACGAAGTGGAGATGCTAATCCCAGGTAACTCTTTAGATGCAGAGGCAATTTGAGCGACTTGAGTATCACTTAAAGGATCTGTTTGGATATTGCCTGTTGCAAAATTTCCAACTGCATTGAGCTGACTAAAGAGATAAATAGCCTTCTTTTCATCCTCTGTATAATTAGTTTGGCTAGAGCTAACACTCTTAACAGCATTGTTATAAAGATCCGATTCAGAAAGTTGATTACCATCAGAATCAAAACGCTTATCTTTGGGTAGGGCCTCTACCGTTTTTTTATAAACTGCTGGATCAGCTAGATAATAGTCAGCAATTTGACGTTCTGTCAAATCTGGAGAGGATACCGTCACATAAGTTAATAGTTTAGCAGAAATATCCTTTAAATCAGTCGCTGTCATCTTATTGCTTCGTGTGAAAGCAACTACTTGTTTAACCGTATTTTCTACCAAAGGTTTTCCAGCTGCATCATAGATTTCTCCACGAGCAGACCCCGTTGTTACCCTAGTTTGGCTAGCAGATGCTAACTTGGCTTCATAGAAATCCTTATTTACAAATTGCATATAGAGCAAGCGACCAATGATGGTCATGAAGAGCAAAATAACGATTGCAAACAATAAATTAAGCCGAGTCGGTATCGAATGGCTATTAAATTTTCTCATACAAAGGCAGTCTCATTTCTAATCAAAATCTTACTCTTCATTGTACCATAATTTGATGAGAAAATTATGGAAAAAGAAAAGACTTTTCCTTTTTATCCAAAAAACAAAGCAACTGTGGTATAATTAAAATGAGCGCTATTTTTATAGATTTCATTGATAAAAAAATTTTTAACAAATAACTACAAAGGGAGGCCCATGAACAAGCAAGATATCTCTACGATTATTGATCTTCACTTTGAAGAAATGACCGATTTAGAGCAAGAGATTGCCCGCTATTTTTTGCAGGCAGATACCATTCATGATGACTTGTCTTCTCAGCAGGTCACTCAAAAACTTCATATTTCTCAGGCCGCTCTCACTCGCTTTTGCCAAAAAAATGTGGCTTTACGGGTTATCGAGAGTTCATTTTCAAATACCTACAACAAATTGACAACCTTTCAGTCCCTCAGCAGGATATGAACCCCTTGACTCAACGAGTCTTGAGAAGTTATACAAATATCCGTGAAATGTCTCAAGAATTGATTGATGATGACCAACTGGAGCGCATTGCCCAAATGATTGATCAATCAGAACGCGTCTATTTTTTTGGGACTGGAAGTTCTGGCCTCGTTGCACGTGAGATGAAATTGCGTTTCATGAGACTTGGAGTCGTTTGTGAGGCTTTGACAGATCCAGATGGTTTCGCCTGGACAACCAGTATCATCGATGAAAAATGTTTGGTCTTTGGCTTTTCCCTTTCAGGAACAACTCCATCCATCATTGACAGTCTACTAGACGCTCAAGATATGGGGGCTAAAACTGTTCTTTTTACTAGTACGCCTAGCAAGGAAACTCAGGAATTTACAGAAACTGTACTGGTAGCAAGCCAGAGTCAGGCTTCCTATATCCAACGCATTTCTGCCCAACTTCCGATGTTGATTTTAATTGACTTACTCTATGCCTACTTCTTAGAAATTGACCGCGAAAGCAAAGAAAAAATCTTTAACAGTTATTGGGAAAATAAAAAACTAAATGGCTATCGTAGAAATAGAAGGTCTAGATAAGCCTTCATCCCTATCAAGTGAATAATCATATGAGTAACCAGCGATTAAAGTCGCTGGTTTTTATACTCTTCGAAAATCTCTTCAAACCACGTCAGCTTTATCTGCAACCTCAAAGCTATGCTTTGAGCAACCTGAGGCTAGCTTCCTAGTTTACTCTTTGATTTTCATTGAGTATAGTAGATTGAATATCGAATAGTACACTGTTGCTTCTAAAACATGGATAAAAATCGATCTGATTTCCCTAGTCAATTTGTTCAGATTTGATTTCATTACACTATATTAGTTTGCTCAAGTCCTATAACTGATGACTTATGCACATAGAACTCTACACCTGATTCTTGATATAAAAAAGCGAACAAGACTGAATTCTGACTCTCAGAAAACTCGTTTTGCTCGCTTTTTATAATTGAGATTAGCTTCTTGGTCCAATCTCTAAATGTTAGATAGATGTTATAGCAGTTTATCTAAACAATGCTACTATCGCGATAAGTTCTAACAAAATCTAAACTTCCTCAAAAGTACTTTCGAGTCCTAAAGATTTTATTCTTCGTCTTTTTTCTTTCCCATTGCAGCCAGTCCAAGAATCGCTCCAACAGCACCTAAGGTTGCCAGTGTAGCCGTTTCTTTAGTTCCTGTCTCTGGGAGACTATGTTGACGATTTGCAGGCGCTTGATAGATATTGTCGTGTGAGCTTGCAGGAGCTACCAGAGTCTGTTCATCTTTGTATTCTGGGAGTTCATGGACAGCTGCCTCTGCTCCATTGACACCACCTGTGAACTCTGGGGCTTCTCCACGAATAGCTGCTTCTGCACCATTTACGCCACCAGTAAACTCTGGTACCTCGTTGATAGCCGCTTCTGCGCCATTTACGCCACCTGTGAACTCTGGATCTTCTCCACGAACAGCTGCTTCTGCGCCATTTACGCCACCAATAAACTCTGGTACCTCGTTGATAGCCGCTTCTGCGCCATTGACATTACCAGTAAACTCTGGATCTTCTCCACGAATAGCTGCTTCTGCGCCATTTACGCCACCAGTAAACTCTGGATCTTCTCCACGAACAGCTGCTTCTGCGCCATTGACACCACCTGTGAACTCTGGTACTTCATGAATCGCTGGATCTGTTTTACCTATTTCAACTTTCTTAGTTCCGACTAGTACAATCTCATCTTGTGGTTCTTCAACAACTTCGCGAAGTTTTTCAGTACGGCTTCCATCCAATGCTACTTCGGTGATGATACGTTCTTTACCTTCACGACCTACTTGAGACACGCTAGTTTTACCTTCTGGAAGAGTTGGATCTTCTTGCTTCACTGTCTTGAAGCCTCTTGGTTCTTCAACTACCTCAAGACTTGGTTGACTAAAGCTCAATTCTTTAACATCTTCAGCTGGCTCAGATGTTCCTTCATAAGTACCAACTTCGATGACACGATCTTGAGCTTCTTCACGTTCAACCTTAACTGTCTTACGTGTATCTCCATCTACTTCTACATAAGTCGTTACTTGACCTGCTTTTACCATCTGAAACAACTTGTTCCTTACCTTTAGCTAGGAAGGCATTCTCACGACGAACAGTATTAAAAGGCAATTGGTTCTGTGGTTACTTCAAGACTTGGTTGCGTTTTGAACTAAGACCTTATCTCCTTCAGTTGGAACTGTTGAATGTTTCACTTCCTCTTTCGGAGCAGCTTGAAGTTGATTGATAGAAGCTAGGGCAGCTTGTAAAGCTTTATCTACTGCATCTTGAGTCTTAGCTTCTTCGATAGCAACAAGAGCTTGCTCTGCCAACTCAACCAGTTTCTTCTTAGCTTCCTTATCGCTACCTAGTTCAGTAGTCTTTCTTCGGATTGCCTCAGCTAAACTTGACATTGCCTTTTTCGTAGTCAATCGTTGGCTCTTCTGGTTTGCTTGGTTCTTCTGGTTTTGGATCCTCTTTTGGAGTTGCTTGAAGTTGATTGATAGCAGAGATACCAGTTGCCAAAGCCTTATCTACTGCATCCTGAGTCTTAGCTTCCTGGATAGCAGTGAGGGCTTGCTCTCCAAGTTCAACCAGTTTTTCCTGTGCAGCTACATCATCTACAAGTTCAGCAGCTTTTTTCTCGACTGCTGCGGCTAATTCTGCAATCGCCTTATGGCGGTCAACTTTAGACTCTTCTGGTTTGCTTGGTTCTTCTGGTTTTGGTTCCTCTTTCGGAGTCGCTTGAAGTTGATTAATACCAGCTAGAGCATTTTTCCAAAGCCTTATCTACTGCATCCTGAGTCTTAGCTTCCTGGATAGCAGTAAGAGCTTGTTCGGCCAACTCAACTAATTTCTTCTTAGCTTCTTTATCGTCACCAAGTTCTTTAGTCTTTCTTTCAATCGCTTCTGCCAGACTTGCCATAGCCTTGTCGTAGTTTGGCTCCTCTGGCTGGTCTGGTGTCGGTGTGTCATCTGAACCGTAGTTGTCTTCCTTATCAAGGATAGCTTGTAAGGTTGTAGCTGTCAGCATCAACTCTTGCGCATCGACAGTGCTTGCTGAAAGTTGTTCTGATAATTTGTCCAAGTTTGACTTGAAGGCTTGACGCGCCTCTGGAGTGTTTTTCAAGGCTGTTTGGTCAAATTTAGCCAATTCATCCTTCCAGTTCTTCATAGCTTGAACTAATTCTTCTTTTGGAATAAAGAGCGCTATCTTCACCACGAGTGATGAACTGGTCAACTTGGATACCAATATTTCTAGAGGTATCATTTCGTTTTTGGATCCAATTGCAAGGTTACAGCATGCCAACCTTCTTCTAGCCCAGTCAAACGAACGAGAGTCTGATCGCCTTGACGTGTAGCTGCTGTACCACTGAAGTACTTCTTGCCATTGACATCAGTGGCATTTCCTTGACCATCTTGATACTCAAGTTCTTTACCATCCAGAGTTACCTTGTAGATACCATGTCCAGGGATCAACAAAACCTTTGATTTCAAGACCTGTTCCGTAGAAGTAAGCTGTTACGCTAGCATTTTTCTTTTTGCTCTTCAGTCAAACGACCAAATGATGCCCAAGACTCAGTGTTTTTGGTATTTGCCAGAAGAATTGGTTTCATGATGCCAACCTAGGCTATAGTCAAGTTGACTGGCCTGATCATCGTGACTTACTTGATCTTTTTGAAGCAATTCAGCCTTCATTACTCGAACAGTTGCTTCAGTTGCAAATCCAAGCAAGGCATCGTCTGAAGCGCTAGTCATTTTCACTTTAAAGTCAAAGATTGAATCAGCTTGTTCAGTAAAGTCAATTGTCGGAATTGTCAAAGTCTTTTTCTGTTTCACCATCTTGGAAGGTCAAATCAGCCGTTGTATCTTTATAAACCTTACCGTGAACCCCTGTTCCTGGCTCAGTCACGACATGAACTGTCGCAACTCCCTTGCTACCACCAACACGTTTGATGGTTACAGTAACTGGTTGGCCTTTTTGAACTTCATAGGTTGTTTCTTTCAACTCAAACATACCTTTACCAGCATTATTGAGCGTGTAGATCCCTTCAGTTGCAATAGCTTTGCCAGTTTTGTTGACGAGTTTGATGGTGTGTTCACCTGGAGCCAAGTCATCTGTTTCATAAACCATCTGGCTACGTTTACGAGCCGCATTATTAGTTTGTACGTCTGCAACCTTTTGACCATCCACATAAACTGACATTTCACCGTGGTTTGGATCCACTGTAGATACGACATAAGCCTTAGTTCCATTGAAACGGTAGGTTACGCTAGCATCTTTTTGATTGGTCCACATGGATGTTCCACGGACGCCTTCAGATTCGTCATACCAGGTTGTATTTGCTTTATCAGCTGTTGTATTTGAATGGTAATCCAAGCCTAGAGGATAGCCATCTGTTTTTTCAATGCTACTTGGTGTCTTATAAACAGAGAAGTTTGTCAAAAATAGGAGTCGCTTGTGAATTCGTGATAGTCACACGAATCTTTTTGTGCTTCCACAGGTTGACCTTGAACGAGACGACGATAACCAACAGTCGAACCTTCTCCATATGGAACCCAGCGACCATTGAGCTCAACTTCAACCTTAAATCCTGAGATGCGTTGCCCTTTAACGATATCTTCTTTGAGTTCGACTACGTCAAAGCGTCTCTTTTGACCGAGATCGACAGTAAATTCACCTGTCTTGGCATCATTTGACAATGCCCAACTAGTATCATCCTTACCATCGGTTAGGGTTGCTTGCTTGGTACAAGTGATTCTTACGAGTAGAGCTTGCAGTAACTGTTGCGCCTTTAGCAAAATCAGTTGCATACATTTGATCCAAGGTTGCTCGGAATTCTTGCAAGCGAGCGACATCTGCTTCTGCGAATTTACCTTCTTTATTAGGTGGAATGTTGAGTAGAAGTGGGGTTCCACGACCAACAGACTTGAAGTAAATATCCATCAAATCTTTGATTGATTTTTGGCTGTTGATTATCATGGTAGAACCAACCTGAACGGATAGAAACGTCTGCTTCACCGACAGAGTACATATCTCCTTCTGGGTCTCCATGGTTGAGATATTCATTCTTCACATCGTCAGTGATTTTAGCTTTCTTAACCTTATGCCAAACTGGATCTCCAGCGATACCACGTTCATTACCGATCCAACGGACACTTGTCGGTTGAGCAGAGAAGATAGCGATATCTCCTTCAGCTTCCTTGATGTACTTGAACCATTCGTCAAAGGTGTAGGTTACTTTTTGAGCTCCACTACCACGCGCACCGTCCATCCAGACTTCGATGAATTTACCATTGTTTCCGTATTTAGGATTTCCAAGGATTTCCTTAAGTTGATTGAGATAGTATTCGTTATACTCTTTTTTCAGTTGAAACATGATATTTAGGGTTATTAGCATCCCATGGTGATAGGTAAACACCCATATTCATGTCGTACTTAGTCGCTGATTTAGAGATTTCTTCGAGAAGGTCACCCTTACCATCTTTCCATGGACTTGCAGCCACCGTATGGTCTGTGTATTTAGATGGATAAATCACAAAACCGTCGTGGTGTTTTGACAACCATGATTGTTCGTTTGAATCCCAGCATCCTTCAAAGTCTTAATCCACTGGTCTGTGTCAAGATTTGTTGGATTAAAGTACTCAGGATTTTCTCTACCATTTCCCCACTCAGAGTTGGTGTAGGTATTCATTCCATAGTGGATGAAGGCAGCCAATTCTTCCTTGTGGTAGTCCAACTGAGCCTTGCTTGGAAGTGGTCCATAATTTCCAATTTCTGTTTCTTCGTCTTTTGGATCCACTACTGGAGTTGCAGGAGTTACTGGTTTTGGATCTTCAATTTTTTCGTATTCAAAAATAACTTGGTTCACTCCTTTATGTTGAATTGTTGCTTCTTGGCTTGCGTTGACTGCACGGTAGCCTGTGATTTCTTTTAGCTTGGAATGTGTGAACAAAGGAAACTTCATATTCTTTACCATCGTTATTATCCACAGTTGCAGTTGCCAATTCTTGGTCGGTACCTTTCAAACGGTAACGAAGGTCGAAGGAACCTTTATTGACTTTATAAACAACCTTAATAACGCGAGTTCCTGCAGGAGCCTTGCTCACAACGCTATAATCATCTCCCCAAGCATCTTTCAGTTGCTTGTTGACAGCTTTTCCGTCAATTGAGACAATCTCATATTTGTCTTTATTCTTCTTGTAGAAGTCAGTCTTCTCAATTTCTGTTTTATAGTCATAGTCAAATTGAGCTCCAACTTCTGTCTTTTTCAACAAAAGTATCGTTTTCTTTGACTGGATTATCTTTCTGGTCTACGTGTTCGATAACAACTCGTCCATATTAAACACCTTCAAGAAGAGTTGCTACACCACTTTTATCGAAAGAATATTTGTTTTCACCGATAACAGCTGTCTTATTTCTGAGCATTTCTCCCTCTGGAGTAAAGTAATAACGATTGCCGTTATCGCCTTGATACCAGCCTTTAACACCGTATTTATCAATGATTTCTTTGACCCATGCCAATTGTTCTGGTGAGAGGACAACCCCTCCTCCAAAGCGATCTTTTTCAGCAATGTTCGCATTATCAACAGTACCACGTTGGTGGATCCCAATGACCTTACCATCACCGTTAATAATTCCACCACCAGAAAGACCTGAAACAGAAGTCAAACGATAGGTAACACCTACAGCTCCATTTTTCATCGTACTTTTTCAGTATCTCTAACGACACCGTCTGCCTTATACAATTGACCAGGAACAATTGGTTCCTTCAATTCTGGAGAAGTTGAATCTGTCGGATAGCCAATTGTGCTCACTGGTTCTCCAGCTTTGTATTCCCGATGCTCTGCTAGAGGAGTAAAGGTAGCTGCCTTATTTGGACTTGCAATTGAAAGTGGAACTGGAGCTACAACCAAGGCTAAGTCATTCTTATAGCCTTCACCGAATTTTTTTCTGTATTCCAGAAATGAATATCCTTTTTCCTTGAACAAAAATAGTGTTCCCTGAAGTTGGTAAAGAATTATTCTTAGCAGTATTTGAACCTACATTGTAATAGAACTTAGCAGTGTCACCGCCTAAGATATTACCAGCATTGGTTTCGGCATCCTTCTTCAAGAAATTGTGAGCCACTGTCAACATGATGTTTGGAGCCACAAAGATACCAGAGCCAGAATTGAGGTAACGCTGAGTTCCACCACCTGCTAGAGGTGAACTGAAAATTGTATAAACCATCGCTGCTGATGTAGCCGGTTGACCTTCATAATTGATATGCTTAAGGTCTTGTCCGCCATTGATAATGGCTCTATTTTCTTTTTCGCCTTCAGATGGAGCTACTTCTGTAGGTTTCAAGATGCTCTTAGTCTCTACTTGTGGACTTTCTTTCTCTGAAACAATGGCTGAAGTGTCCATTTTTTCACTGGTGTATCAGGATAAGCACGGTCAGGAATTTCTTCAGGGAGTGAATCGCCAGCCACTTCAGCAGTTTTTCCCTTCCTCTGCCACTTTCTCGACAGCAGGTTCTGTTTTTTTCAGTTACTTCTCCCTTAACTGCTTCTTCTTTTTTCATGATCTACATCTACCACTTCTTTTGCTTGACTATCTACTTCAAGTTTTGGTTCTGTCACAAGTTCACTAGCCGCAACATTACCAGATGCAAAAAAAGCAAGACCGACTGCTACAGAAGCAACACCAACAGTCAGTTTACAAATACTAAATATTCTACCTTTTTCCAAAAATATTGTTTCATCCAATACTCCTAATCTTCTAGAGCAGTCAGCTACTGCCCGAGCCCAGCTTTAGCTGGCGACATTTTTTGTTTGATTCCCTAGCCTAAAAACTCTGCTCCTAAGCTATTTATTTTTTTGATAAGTCCTTTTGTAGAAATCGCTTACATTTTTTAAAAAAATAAAATAATGCTTCCATTAGCAAGAATTTTTTCTAGAGTTTTTCGCATTATTATAAATATACTATGTTATATTAAAAAAATGCAAGGGTTTTTCAAAGTTTTAACTAGATTTTTTTACTAAATGATTATTTTACTATTTATGACTAAAAAAATCCTAAATTGGCAAGGCCAACTTAGGATTGTTTTTGTTTTTAAGTGATAGTATGCACCAAGCATACCTGCAGTATTTTTGATGATGCGCAAATTCTAATCTTGTTTTTTTCCGCTAGACTTGGAACAAGCGCATTTTTTTAGAGCTTTACGAATTTTTTTGGTTTCAAAATCGCTTCCCTGCACCATAATACCACCACCTAGTATAACAACCTCAGGGATTGGCAAC
>BNJT01000464.1_pt1 | contig 159239 bp, 263 predicted proteins | sample 8540491 | NCBI WGS metagenome assembly BNJT01 (sample SAMD00202455, study PRJDB9452) | human saliva metagenome | host: Homo sapiens
AGTATCGAGTTGTTTGTGGTTGAGTGGTTAGTAAGGTTGGGGAGGGTTTTTGGTTGGGTTGGATTGGGGTGGAGGTTGGAGAAAAATATGGTCAGGCAGGGGGTGATTCAGCTGGGGTGGGTGAGGCAAAACTCGGAAGAGCAATATTAAGCAGGTTTGATGGGTGGTGTTTGGGGGTGGGTTGGCATGCAAGAAAATAGAGGCCCATGACTTTTAGCTGATACTGCGTGCCTCTGACGAAGATCGAGTGAAAAACTGAGGCAACCAGGGGTTGGTGATTGGGGAGTAGTAGCATTGCGCGCTTTGATTCTGGCAGGGATTTTTGTGGTACCTGTGGATCGGGCCAGTTGCAGGATGTGTTGAGGGACAGGTGATGCGTCGACAGGCCAGTCAGCGTCAGGGCTGGCACATTGCAGGACTACTACATGATGCAAACAAAATATGCGGAGTTGGCATCGGGTACAGGGTGCCTACTGAGATCGTTGGATAGGGTGTGGGGTCCAGCATGATTGCCGGTGCAGGCGAATCCGCGGTGCAAGAGGCCAGAGGTGATCTCGTTTCACTAACTCCACTGGAGTCGGGGTGTGGAGTGGCGTCATCAGCGACTGGCCCGTTTAATACCCACGGATGAAACGGCCTATTTTGTTGATGTCATTTTGACGAGTTAAAAAGAATTATGGTGCGACGAATACGCCGTTTGCGCAGGAGTATATGTAGCGGCGCACGGTTTGGAAGCATCGCATCCGAAGCTGCAAAACACGTTACGGGCATGTCAGTTATAACAGGCGGGCCCGGAGTCGAATCGCGGTGAAGATCGAGTTGCAGGCAGACTGCTACGCGGGGTGTGGAGACTTACCATGCAGGAGCGGGATCCTGCGAGCGATAAGGTGTCGTTGCAGTCGATTGCTGAGGAGGATCTGGCGAGGGGCGTAGTGCAGCCCGGGCGGTCGGTGACGATAACATTCGCAGCGCTCCGGCGGCGAGTGCTGCCGGACACGTTTACCCATGGTACGTCCGAGCAGCGGCGGGGCATTTTGGCTGGGCTACCACGGGCCAGATGTCGAGCTGTCCCCTGTAGCCGCCCGCGCTGCTGTACGACGGGCGCCGCGCTGGTGGTTGTTCGGTTCTCTAAGGGAGACTTCAGCGGAAGTCACTTTCATTTTGCCAGCGGCGGTCGCAGTAGGCGGAAAGTGTGGATGCGGTGAGAAACAGTGAAAATAATGATGAGGGCCAAAGGGTGCCTGCGATCGGTGGTCGCAGATGGCTTCGGTGCCGAAAGATCCATGCGGCGGAGCAGGTTGACGGAGTAGGTCCTTAGGGTCCAATGGTGTGGAACCAGCGTAGTGGTGCCGGTTGGGTTTTCAGGCGGGTAGAGACCGCCTGAGGAGACGATTTGCACCGGTCATGAGGCGAGGCACGGGACCCGGCCCACGCAGTGGCCTCGAAAATGTTGTTGAGGCCTTGGGTGATGGTGATGAAGGTGAGAGGGCTGCAGAGGCACATGCTACCCCAAAGCCCGGGATTCGTCGATGGCGAGTAAGACCCAGGGCCGAAGCGTTGGACGAGGAACATGATGGTTGCTGTAGGTGCTGAGGCCCACGATGGCGGCGGGCGGGTGAGCGGCGAGACTGAGCGCGGAGGATGGCCCCGTTGAGTCGATGGCGCGGCAGTTGCGGGGTGCAACAGCATGAAGGTGACGGTGGCGCCGGCGAGAAAGAGCCGATGGAGATGAACATGGGGGTGAGACCCATGCCGGAGCCAGGAAGCTGTCCTGAGTGTTTTGCACGCGACGGGGGCGGAGAAGTTCTTTGCGGCGCAGTCACGGCAGAGACGAGGCACTTTGGGCACTCTCGTTTGAGGTTTGAGGCGAGTTCCCCATGCTGCCGTCGTCAAGGGAGTGACAGGCCCGTCAGCGAGTTGACGGGCGCCGGAGAGTGGTGTTCGGATCCTTCCGGCGAGGTTTAGGTACCGTCGGCAAAGAGTTTTTGGTGCCGAGGACGAGCCGTTGGGAGCCGTCGGAGGAGTTTGGAGTAGAGCCTTCGGAGTTAATGGCCGGCACCGTCGGCGGCATGTTGATCTACCGGTAATTCGGCGTTGGGGTCGGTGAGTTGCCGGTGGAGTTCGCCTGCATAGCAGTCGGCGAGGTTTGGTGATTAGCTGAGGCGGGTCCTACCGGTGCCGTCAGGGCTCGTGGCGGGATGCCGTTGGTTTGGATATGGTGGTGATGGTGGCGTCGATTTGGTCGGCGAATTGATTGGTTTGGGAGCGGTTGCCCCGCACCTGCAACCGGAAAAGGTTAATGAGGGAGGGTGAGGAGTTGTTGTTGGGTTTGGGCGGAAGCGTTTGGGCGGGATCCGACCACCTGAAGTTGACATAGATTGCTGATTTGGCCAGCGCCCGCGCCGGGTTATTGTCGGTGGCGTCGGTGAGTTCCAGGTGAGCCCGTCGGCGAGTTGGCTGGCGGCACCGTCGGCGGTGCCGGTGGTGGCGAGCAGGCGTCTGCGCCCTGGTCCGAGTTCGGCGGCGCCGATGTTTTGGCGGTTTGCGAGGTTGTCGCCTGGTTGTTTGCTGCAACCGTCGGCGGGTTTGCGGAGGCGTCGCGGGCTCACTGAGGCCTTCCTGCGGGCTTGGCGGCGCAGTCGGCCTTGCGGAGACCCTGGTCAATGGTGCCAGAAGCCGACGAGCAGCTGGTTGACCATTTGGCTGCCCAGGTTTTCGTTGATGGTGGCGACACCGGGTGACGAACCTGGTTGCCGAGGGCGGTGCCGGCAGCCATTGTTATTGAAATATGGCGTTAAGTGGCTTGGTGCGGGTTGGGGGTGTTGGTGCTGGCCACGGCCTCGAGAAATCAGTGCAGGAGTTCTGACTGGCGTGTGGAGTGCCGTTGGCGTGCCTTCCGCGGGCATCCGGGGGTGACGGAAATCGACGGCTTTAGTTCTGAGCGTCGACGTTGTGTGGCGCTACCGTGTGTTTGCCCTTTATCGTTGGCGCCCTTGTCCGGTTGACGAGCGGGAAGCTATTGAGGTGCCCGATAAGTCCCAGCGAAAACCCGCCGAAGGAGGCAAACATGACGACGCTGAGGGCGATGGTGGAGTTTGCCGCGGCCGAAGCGGCGAAGTTCAGTGCCGATGTGGAGGGCTCATTGGTTCACCGCCGTGATCTGGTAGGTGTCGGTTGTCAAGAACCATGGTTACGCATAGCACAGGCTGGGTGTTGAAGTCAGGGTTGACGCTGGCGGTGGCGATGATAGGTTTGGGCTGGTGGCCGCGGAGTTCCTGGGAGTTGGGTTCATGCTGCTGCGCAGCTGGTCGATGTCATCCTGGCCGAGCAGGTCGGCGTCAGATCAGGCCATAATGGCGAGCAAGATCCGGGCACCAGGCAGCTCAGGTCTCCACAACCAATTGGTGGCATCGTCGTTGGTCATGGTGAAGCCGAAGTTCGGCGGCCTGGTGTGAGAGGATATCGTCGATGCGGGGTGGGTTTCCACCAAGGGTTGGTGCCGGGCGGCTTGTTCCCCGGAATGACCGCCCGGACCTGACGAGGGCGTTCAGGCGCTGTCGATTCAGCACCCGGCCAGGGTGATGTGTTGTTGGAAGCGTCGTACGTAAGTGCGCCTTGACGTTGGTGGTGATGCGGCCGCCCAGCGGGGCCTGTCTGCAATAACGAGGTCATGCTTAATGTGGGTGGATGCTTGTTTCCGCCCAGCGTGGTGTGGATGGTGTTGGTCGCTGGAATAGTGAGTCGGTGAATTTTGTGCCGGAGATGGCTTGAGTTGGTGACGATCATGTCCGGGATTTCTGTGTGGTTTCATATGCGATCACCTGACCTGATGTTTGTGCGCTCATGTGCACTGTTATTCACTCACGTTGAATTTGTCACGTTTTCCGCCTCAGAATGCAAAAGAATATGGGGTGGGTGATGATTCTCGCATCAGCATCGACGTTCCGTTTTAGCAGCGTTTAACGAGTTGAGGAGTTTACGCCGGGCATTAGACGCACACCACCACACGTCGTTTAGCACCATGCGCGGCAGCGGGTGGAACGGGATGAGATTATCTGCAGGTCAGGCGGACGATCTCTGTTAGAGCGCGGACCTGCAGGAACGTGCAATCAGCCATGGCCGGTATGGAAGGCAAAACCAGCCGATTGCGGAGCCGAACTGACGCATGCGCACCATCGCCAAGATTCGAACGAGCTACTCCAGCCGGTTTCGGCGTTGCAGCTGGTTAGGGCGACGCGGTCAGACGATTTACGGGCCGAATATGCCACCGATTGAGCTGGTGGCGGCATCTGTCATGGGAAGACCGGTGTATTCAGGAGGAGAAATTTGTGGCGCTACTACCAACGCAGTGACATCAGTAGTGACGGCTTCATAGCGGCGGCCAGCAGAATGGTCGACGGACGACGATTGACCTCACGCACATATCGAGACTGCTCTCTGAGGGTTGGTGCAGCGACCCCAGTGCGTGCTCTGTCGCCAAAACCGCTGCGCCACAGGTGGTGATTCGCGCCGCGGCCACGCGGATCGGCGGGCATCTGCGGCGGGCCGTGATTATCACCATGAGTCGGGGCGAGCCGCATCACCTTTGCGGATCAGTACCGGGACAGAAATGGCTCTGCTTTATTGAAAAGCGCAGTTAGGGTAAGAATTATGAGCATGTATCGTGGACTTGTTGGTGTAGGGCATTGAGCCGTCATCCGTGTCGCACAGCGGTGCCCGATGAGCGGGTCGGCAGCAACGTTCGTACGACGCGCGCGGCGTGGCGGGTCTGATCGCGCACGGTGACGGTGATTTTGCACGGGTCAGCTGGCGGCACCACGGGCGAGAGACCCACACGGCACGGACCGCAGCAGTACTATTGGGACTCAGGGATGCGACCGGCGGGCTGGTGGATCCACACACCCGCAGTGCCGAGACGATCATTTCCCGCAGGTGAAATATGGCGAATCGAATGCGTGAAATTATTTTCGGCCGACCACCGCTCAAGCGGAGCACCCCAACGGCGCGGTACCTTTCATCAGCGTAAGCGACTATCGGCACCGCTATTTTTCGCAGGAGGCGTGTTTGTGCTCACCGTGCAGAGTTAGAGGCGAGGCCCGGGGCCTGCGCTTTTGCCGGTGTGCCGCCGCCGCGCAGAGTCATCTACTACCCGCTCCTGCAAAGCTCTGGGGGAATTATTGTGTGGCCCAACGCCGGGCCCATGACATGAAAGAGCATTCCCGACATCATGGCGGCGAGCGTGAAACGCCGTCCACGGCGCGATGAAACACACATTCGACGCCTGAGACACGTGTGTGTGGGAGTACCAGCGGGGTGCGTGACCGCCGGCGATCAACAAATCCCAGGCATGCCGGGCGGGTTACGAGGTGACCCGCCAGGGCGCCCTGACCAGCCAGCGGTTGTGGCCGCCCAGTTCGAAGCTACGCCGAGGATGCATTGTCCGCGATGGAATGGGTGAACTTGTTTGCCTATGGCGACGATCTAGGAAAACGCCCATAGCAAAGCGTCAAGGTGGTAAACCGCTCAATGATGCCGCCAGTGATACCGGCAGTGATGCACTACATGCGGGATCGGCCCATTCACGCTGGATCGGGTGCGCGAATTCCTGCCGCACTGCCGCGAGCGATCGGCATGGCTCATCAAGGAAAGCGCTGAGCATCTTCCGGCGCGGAAGTGGCTTTCTGCCATAGGCGAGGTCAGGTCGGCGGCAGCCATGGCGGCGACTGCCTGTGCCAGGTGCTGGGCGGCACGGAGCAGGTGGAAAACGCGGGCAGAAATCGCCCCTGGAGACACAACCTGGGGCTGGCCTGCAGGTGACCCGGTGGGCGCTCGTGCACAGTCACTGCATCGACACGTGCGCCATCATCGCCGCGGTGCAGGCGGTGGTACGCGGCCCGCCTGGCCTCGCCTGGAAACCGGCATCCACCGGGTGAGTTTTCCCTTTGACGAGGCGATCCTCTGCCACGGCTGCGCGGCCGGGATGCATGGCGATGAGACCCAGGCGAAATCTCGCCATGGGCGGGCTAGCGGTCTATTTTAGGGCTGCCGGTGACCGTCACGGAGTGTTGGCGCGCTGTCGCCCACCTATGCGGTTAAAGCACGGCGTAGTTGGCGTAGATCATAGCAGTACCGTAATCAGTTCCGCCCTGGCTGCACGCGTCGCCCCTCTACGCGTGCCGGCGCCGGGTGACTCGCCTGTTCCACCTCGCTTTTCGGAAACGAGGCATCCCAGCATCCGCGCCTCCCACACAGTGCGTGGGGCCGCGTGCGATTGAAAGCCGTGCTCCCGACGAGCCCGAAGACATTGCCGGTCAACATGGGTGGTTGTGCTGCGGGCCGACCCGCTGTACAGACATGATCCACTTACCCTCATGCACACCGTCATCTTCGGGCGGTGACGGACCGTGTCGTCAGCAATCGCAAAATCGCGGCATCACCATTGCCGGACTGAGCAGCGTCAGCATGGCGGTCGAGCACGCACGGGCCGCCAACCCTCAACACCACGCTGCCCGGGACCTGCTCCGCGCTGTCGACGGTGCTCATCTGCCGACGACGAGTGCAGTCCGCGGTGCCCATTGAGGAAAATGCGGGAACTCGCCACCACCATCAGGATCTACGCCGCGACGACCTCAATATCGCGTGTGGCGCCGGCCTGGTGCAGGGAATCAACGACCTCATGAACCACCCCGCGCGTGATTTCTGCCGCGCCGAAACCATCCAACGACATGGTGACCGACCAGGATGCGGCCACCACGCTGCGGAAACCACGGGATGAGAGCGGCAAACACGATCGACGCCGGTTGGCGGCGCAGCAGCACTCACCCGCGGCTACCCATACCTGATCCAGGCGGTCGGATCGCTGCTGGGCGCAGGCCGAAATCGACCACCACAACCAAGTCACCGCCGACACCGTGGCCAAAATCCACGACGACGTCATCTACCGCATGGGCCTGGTACACCGCCCCGCCTCTCGCACACTTGAGCGAACGGGAGCTTGATTTTCTGCAGCCACGGCGGCCCTCGGACCCGAACCCGCCAGACCAGCAAAATCGCCGACCGCATGGGGCTCAAAAGCCAACGTGGCCTCGCAAACCCGTGCGAAACTACTCAATCGAGACTCATCGCTGAAAGTGCCAGCCCGCGGCAAAGCAGAATTCACCCTCCCCTACCTGCGCGAATACCTTCTAGAGGGAAAATTCCATGATGAACACCCCCATGCTGACGGCCCCATTCAGAATAGCCCCATCCCCACCCCGAGGCTCAAAGACGAGCACGTGATTCTCCGCGACGTGTCATTGGCGGACGTCGACGAGATCGTAGGCAACGCGGTCGACGAAAACCACGATACCTGCAGCTCCCCAACGCCTACACGGGCCGACGCCGAAGAATTCGTGAAAAATCCGAGGGTGCGGTGGGCGCGAAAGAACCCGACGGAGGTCGACCGAATAGCCGGAATCATCACGCTCCGGGCGCACCACCTGGGGTCCTGCATATCCATGAGCTAGCTTACACACCCGTGGGCGCGCGGCCCGGGGCCTCACCGCCCGAGCCGTGCGGCTCGCCGCCACCTACGCCATAAACGCCGGGTGGATCGGTTGTGGTGCTCACACGGGACACCAATGCGGCATCGCGCCGGGTGTGGACAGTCAGGGTTCGTATTCGAGGGGATCGCCCGCCAGATTGCACCAGGATTCCCGCCACGACGTGGCCCAATATGGGCTGCACCGGCCACGGACGTGGTGGCCTAGGGTTTCACCACCTGGTCCAGGGGCATCCGGTTTGGGTGGTCGACCAGGTTTTTGACGGCCACGAGACTCTGCGTCAGAGTTCCCGATCCAGCACCAGGGCGACCAGGCTGGCCCGGTCGCTGCTCCATGGCTGCTGGATCCCCGTAGCTCATGTCGGCGCGAGATGCGGCGGCGAAGCTCATTGACGAGGGTGAGCAGCCGCCGCTTAGCCGGGGCGCCCAGGGCAACACCATACACATCAGCGGGCCGGGTCCGCCACCTGGGTGTGTTCGGCCTCAGCGCCAGCGGGCCGGTCGACGCTCAGGGCCGGAAGCCGATGCCGGACAGTTCCTGGCCACCGTTGGCCATGAGGTCCGTCGTAGCGGCCGCCACCGCCGATGCCGGATTGCCTAACCCATCGTGGACGAATTCAGAACAGGTCTTGGGTGCAATAGTCGAGGCCCCAACCATGCGCGGGTTAAGAACATGCCGGTGACGCCCAGGGCATCAAGGCAGCCAGTCACCGCTTCAAGTACTCCCGGGCCTGGGGGACAGATGATCCAACATGAGGGGCGTCCGCGGTGAGTTCTTGTACCTCAGGGCGTTTGTCATCGAGGACCCGCAGCAGATTGATTTCGGCGCGCGGTGGCGGCGGCATCGTCGAGGGCAGCTTCAGGAGGAATTCTGCAGCTTTTCCCGGTCGCGGGCTGGCAGGTGGCATCGCCCAGGCTGAGGTGAGCTTCGGGCGGTAGTCTTTCAGTCCAATGCTGCTGTTTCGCACGCCGGTGGGCAATCACCTCGACGATCGAGGGTGGCGATCCGTCCGCCAATGGCCTCCACACCCACTTGCTGGAGCACACTGCCGGTACCGGCCGGCCTGGGCCGCCGCTCCTAGCGGAAAACGTGCGCTAGTATCCGGGGTTTGACGTGCTGCTGCGGTCAGAGATTGTGGTGTTCGATGACCGCGCGCATGACATGCGCCGTGCAGCCTGCCCGGCCGCGGTGGTGACGACAGGAACAGCCCGCGGTGGTGTGACAGGTATACTTTGGACACCACATCGGTGGATTCCCCAACCCCGCGGCACGTGGGTGGCGTCTTCGAAATGCGCTCAATGTGTTCATGTGGCTTTGCTGAAGCCGGATGTGAGGCAAGCAGGTGTCGCGCACGGCGATGAATTGCGCGGAGGTTGGCGGAACATAGTCGGGTACGCTTGCGGAAATCTTGTGAGTGGCCTATCGGTCTAGTGACTCACTTTAGCATTGCCCAGCATCGGGCTACGCGTAGTCGCAAGCGAGAAATGGAGTGCTGCGTTTTCGGCCCGGCACGGTGGTAGGCCCCATGCCCAGGTAGAGCTGAAGGTCGTCGGATTCTGGGACCCGTGACTGCCTGCTCAGGGTGTTATCCATGTCGGCGGGGAAGAATCGGCCAGGTCGGTGCGACCAGTGCCGCCCTTGAAGCAGGACGTCACCGGTGAAGGCCACGGCGTCGCCAATAACCAGTTACATGACGCTGCCGGGTGAATGGCCGCGCGCGTGTTTGATGACCAGTCGCATTTCCCCGATGTTGCTGAGCACGTCTTCATGCTGGTAGAACCGAAAGGTCCGCGATGGGGGTCATAAGCTTTTGGTGAATCGAATGTGCAGCCTGGGGACACGCCGGAACCGTCGGTGAGCATGAGGCGTCCGCCTCATAGATATGCGACGAGGATGCGATGCCTGGCGGCGCAGAATGCCGGCATCCCGGCATGGCCGATATGTCCGTGGGTCAAGAGGATGCGTTCGGGCCCAACGTGATGCTCGGCGAAATAAGGTGCAATGAGGTGGCTGGTGGCGTGCATGCCCGGGTCGATAATGGTGGCACGTTCGCCGTCAACCAGCTTACATAACAATTGGTTTATGGGCACGGTGGCAAAACCTGACGTGCATGCGGTTTAGGCTCGTGCCACCGGCAGGGTTGTTCAGTAGCCTGCAACGCCACCATCAAGAACATCATCCGCTACTTTCAGGGCGGCGATGGCTTGCCCTCGTAGTCGGGTTCCGAACCGATCTCTTCAACGAGTTGATTGCACACTCTTTCCGGTGTCGTCGGCCATCAATGGCGCGGGCCAGCAGGCCGGCCAGGGCGTGTGTGTTGCGTGGAAATCGGCGCGAAACGCGAGGCAGGCGGAGCCGACAACAACGTATTGATGCCTTCGGCACCACAGAACCGACCAAGAGCGAGCGGCAGATCGTGGGAAACACACACCACGCAGTGTTGTCCAGGCCAGCGGCTTCTCCCTCGTGCAGCGGCGCACGGAGGTGGCGCACACGCGCCCGTGTCGGCGGTGAGGGGAAAACGTTATGGCGAGAATCACCCGGTTCCAGCAGAGGTGTCGTCGCGTCGTATCAATGGCCAGGGTGGCGTCGACAAGCGCGAAATGTTGGAAAGGGTGGTGCCCAATGCGGCAGGTCCGCCAATAGTAGTGGGCGGGTTCGCGCTATGAAAATGAACTGTAGCCATGCATTGCGACCACCTTGCTACGAGACCATTGCATTTGGTTTTGCTTGGGTTAAGGTTGATAGCTGTATTTCTCGCATGTAAGGACAAGCGTAAGGGTGAGCGATAACAATCAACGCCGCAAAGCCGCGATGCAAAGCCTGATAAGGAAATCAAGTCCCGCGACCGGCGGAGAAAATGAAGCCGCTGCGTGGTGACGCAGCTGTAGCACCAGGTCATCGGGCGGCAGGCTTCTTGCCACCAACACACTGGGGAATGAGGAATAAGCAGGACCAGGAAGCGTCGCAAAGCACAACCGCAGCCACGCCGGAGGTGCGCGACCGCTGTCCGCGAAACGGCAGCTGGGCGACACCGTAACCGCAACATGACAAGAACGGCGAGGTTGCTGAAGTATCGTTGCCCAAAACCGAACAGGCAGAAGGGCATCGGTCAAGGCCTACACTGACCACGAACGAGGGCGAGGTGTGGACATCGATCGGGCGGCGTCACCTTGCACAGTCAACGCGATCACGCACCTGGCGAATCGGATATTATGAATAACACGGTGTGCCACCGACTCACCAACGCTGGCATTAAGGTGCTGCAACGCGGCGACCCGACCGGTACCGGTTCTGGCGGCCTGGCTCAATTCGCCGATGAATACCCGGTGGATGAGGCATCGGGGTGCCGCGGCCGATCAGCCGGTCAACCATCCGCGGGCCCATCGCCATGGCGAACCCGGGCGCGGCACGAACGGTTCGCAGTTCTTCCTCAACTTGGGCGAATCGCCGCCGCCGCCGAAGTACACGGCTTCGGCAAGGTGTCGGACAAGGGCCTGGCAGTCTTGACAAGATTGCCAAGAATGGCGTCGAGGGCGGCCAAGGCGACGGCAAACCGGCAAAGGAAGTAAAGATCGAAACCGCTACCGTGACAAGCTAGCTTATCGACGACCGGGCGGCATCCCACCAATGGGGTGGGCCCGGCTCGTCGCCCCTGCCCACCCCATGGTGTGCCATATCGCAGTGGTTCTTGCACACGTCAACAATTACAAAATCGGGGCAGAAAATCCAAAATATAATGGGATTTCTTAATATGTTAACCGGTGATATTCGCCAAGTTTTTGCCACTGTACCCGAACGACATATCTTGTTGGTAGCGATCTTTCATGCATCACCCGCTAACAATCCGGGTGTGTGAAAGGTTGACATCCTCGCCTTCAAGCTTGAAAGTAGGCATTCACATGAAGCGTTTTATCTGCGATACTCCGTTGCTGCTGCCGCAACAAGTCTCCTGGATTTCGGCAACACCAGCAATGGCTCAAGAGGAGAGCACTACCGCCTCTATCCAAGGAAACAGAAACCTCCACGGCCACTACTAGTGAACACAAGTCGGAAGAACCGGTTCACCGAAAAAGACAAGGAAAGGTAGCGGTTATTGGAAGGCTTGACCGCCCTTCCCGAAGATAACGGTCTTTTGAGGCAAGAAGATCAAGGAATGGCTGGAATTGATCAGCACCATCTTCAAGACCCTCACCAACGTTTTCAATATCACCAACAAATTTAAAATTAGCTAAACGGTGGTAGAAGTTGGGAAATCAGATCGCCTTCGACCACACCAACGGAAAAACACCCAAATTAGGGTAATAATTCGGTAAAACACCATAATCAACCAGGGCATATCCGAATTTCAGAACAAATGCAGTTTAACCGAGAATTTCTTGCTCAGGATCTTCGCCAGACTTACCGAAGATTCATTCGCACAGACCCACACTGAAGGATTAATTCCAATGAAACTTTCTCTCGTAAAGCCCTCCTGGTTGCCGTTACCGCCGCCGCTGTCACCACCGGGGCCAGGACCGCCCCGCCATTCAGCAGACCAGCAGCAGCGCCGGCCAATACCTCAATTCAGTCCGCATCCGCATCCCCAGCGAGCGAAGAAGCTAACCTGTGAGCTCCGGGCGGCATGTCCCGGGATGAGAAGACCGTGCAAGCATCCTTCGCTAAGAAGACCGGTGAATGGATCGGCATCATCGGCACATCCTGACCGTCATCACCCTGTCATTACCTTCGGCGGGCAAGATCCCGAACTCAACCGGTTTGGTAATCTCACCGAGAGGTTCATTGGCCGAAAGCCCCACCCAAGAGCAAGATCGGTGGGGCTTTCTGCCGCCTCCCGTGCTTAACCGCCGACGTCACCCGGTACACACTGACACCTTCGGTGTTACGCACTCGAGTCATGAGCGACCCCAGCTGCTCTGCATCCGACACCGTAAATGTGAAACCGAATCATGGCCACCCGATCCTCCGGTTGCAATCTACACACCACCGACACCGCCACCATTAATCACCCGGTGAGCTCCATCAACAATCCGGTGCGATCCAAGCGCTCGAGCCGCAATGTCGCCCGAAACACCGACTTGCTCGACGCCCACGCCACCGACACACCAACCGTTGCGGCTCCGGCGCAGCTTTTCCGCATTGGTGTCCGCACCGACACCCCACCGCCGCGGGTCACAAACCCGAAAATGGAATCCCCGGCACCGGCATGCAGCACCCGGCGAGCTTCGCCAACTGACCGCCCTCCACCAGGATGCCGGAACCGTTCTCTCGACGCCCGCGATTTCGCCGTCACAAGCTCGTTGAAGGGGTACGGGCCACCAGGGTGTTTCACCGCATCGTCGGCGTCCCCAACGCCGCCATCAACCGAAGCCCCAGTCACGCTGGCGAAATGCCGCTGCCCCGATCGCGGTGTAGAGCGCATCCAATATCCGCGTAGTGTAAACCGTGGCCACCGCCCGCTGATTGGGCGGTGAAGAGCCGAGGGATTGGGAGCCCGTCATGTTGCACCTCTGCGGCTAGTGTCCCGCCGGCTGGAGGAATTCTTCCCGGCGCTCTTTGGCGAACCATTGGCGGATTTTTTGCCTTGGCCTGGGGGTGTGATTACGAATTTTGCCAGTCGCGTGAGGGGCCTGCCTTTGGGGTCTTTTGAGGTGAAGATTTCAACGATCACCCGATTTGAGTTTGATTCCAATGCCAATGAGTTTGCCGTTGATTTTCGCCCTCGATACCGATGCCCCACCTCTGTGTGCACCGTGTAGGCGAAGTCAACTGGTGGCGTCAACGGGCAGGTTCACCACATCCCTTTGGGGTGAACACGAAGATTTGTTTTGCTGCTTAGGGTCGTAGTGGAGGTGGAATCAAGAATCGCTGGGGTCTGCCGCTTCTTCGCTAGTCCAAGAGTTGGCGCATCCACGCCATTTGGTCGATTTCCCCGCCTGCTCCCCCGGAGTGGCTTCCTTTGGTTTCTTTTGGTACTGCCAGTGGCGGTAATGCCAGAGCCCCTGCATTGACGTGCATTTCGTGGGTGCGAACTCAGCACTTCTAGTGGTTTGCCGCCGTCGCCCATGACTGTGGTGGAGCGATTGGTACACCCGAATTTTGTGGGGAGAAATGTAGTCTTTGGAATCGGCCGGGCATGGCTGCGGAACAGGGAATGCACCACCTGATGGCTGCGTAGCAGTTATTGAGGTTGTCGAGACGAGTGACTCGGATGCCCACCAGGTCGAAGATTTCGTCGAAGTCTTGCCGCGCATGACCATTTTTGCAGATCGACTATAGTAGTTCTTGGTTTGGCCTTTGACTTCGGCATCAATATTATTTTGAGCCCTTGTTGAGGATCGATATGACTTTGAGATAGCGGTCGCGTGAGGGGGCTCGGCTCGGCGACGAGTCGCACCACTTCATCATATTTTTGGGATACAGGATGGCAAAGGAAAGATCTTCGAGTTCCATTTGATGCTGACATTCCTGGTATGGTGTGCGAGGGGGCGATGATGCCGGAGGGTCATTTTAGCTTGTTTTTCTGGTGGTAGGAACCGCATGGTGCGCATGTTGTGCAACCGGTCGGCTACCGAATGACGAGCACCGTGGTCTTGGGGCCATGGCTACGACCATTTTCGATGGTTTCCGCTTCCGCTGCCGCCTCAGTGCTACTTGTCGAGTTTGGCGACCCTGTCGACGAGGTGGGCTACTTTCCCCACCAGTCGTTGGTGAGGTCGTCGAGGAGTATCTCGGCGGCTCCTCGACGGTGTTCGTGGTTATGAGGCGATGATGGTGTAGAACCATGCCGATTTCGGCGGCGATGGTGGCCACGGCCAGGTGGGTGATGTAGGGGTCCCTGATCGCGAATACGCCTTCGTGAGGCGCCTGCGGTGTCGTAGGCGCGAGAGGAACCACGTCGGCTTTGGGGTGGAATCTCGGTGGATGCCTGAAGTGGTTCGAGGACGGGTTGATTTTTGACCCGGTTTCCGGTGAGGCTGGCTATGCCGGACATGCTTCGCATCGTGTTGAGGACTGTTTGGTGGCCTTTGTGCCCGCGATGAGAGGTCATGGTGCTGTTCGCCTTCTGCCCGTGTATCTGCTGGCTGTACTGCTTGTTGGGTGTGTGGTCGAGGGAACGCGAACCCAGGAATGGAGCGTCAGTTGTGCCTCTTCCGGGTTCGCGTTGCCGGAGTTTGGGGTGCGGGTGGTTGGATGGGCGGTAAGTTTCAGGTCTGCTGACGACGTGAGCGGGGCGTCTGGTCGGTCGCGCCCGTTTAATCCTGTGACTGAGACAACGGTAGCCGGCCAATTATGCCGCCCATGTCGGTGATGAGGTCGCGGGCCGCCAGCAGGTGCCGCCGGTTGCCAGCACGTCGTCGATGAAAGATCGGGATTTTTGCCGGTGGGAGGGTCGGAGGCTGCGGGGAGTTCCAGGCGGCGCCGCTATTCGAGGGCGTATTCTTTGGTGATGACTGGTGGTGGAGTTTTCCTTTTACGGATGGCGAGCAGCCCTAACGGTTTGTAGGCGATGAGGAAGCCGCGGGCATCACATTGATGAGTTCCGCCCCTCATGGTTGCATAGGCAGCCAGGTCGTCGACGACGAAGTTTCCGCGTCGGCAAGCACGGGGTGAGGTCTTCGAAGATCACCGGTGCCGGGAAGTCGGGCACGGATCGAGGGCCTCTTTTGGACCTAAAAGGGATGGGTGAGTCAGTCATATTTTGCCTTAGATTCCTTACACGTTTGAGGTCTGTGGGTACCAACCTAAGGGTTTTACCCTCCATGTGCCACAAATTTTGGTTTCCAATGGGTTTCCGTGGGTTGGTCGGTTGTTTGTCGGGTGGGGTGCGGGTGGTGTGTGTTATTCTTTCCACCGGCTACGTTCCAGCCCACCGAACAGGTCGGTGTTTTGGCGATGTCCCTTCCACGGATTTGTTGAGCACGAGCACGCGGGGTTGGACGGCGAGTACGGTGGGTATAGTCCCAGGCTTAAGGTTTTCTTTCGCGGTGGGCCACTCGATGTCGGATACTGGGTTTGCTACTTAGGGGAAGAATTGGGGGTCGAGTGGAGCACGGCGTCTGCTTTAAGCGTCGGTTACTTGGTTCACCCCTGTCTTCGTCTTGGTAGCTGAAGGAGGTTATCGATCGAGGCAGCTTCTGTTGAGACGTCGAGGATGGTGATGCCGGCGGTTCAGGAGGCTTTGATGGCCGCCACCATGGCCATTTTGCGTTTGTCGGGGCGAAGCAGCCGATGAATGGTTTGCCGGCAGGAGTTTTACTGGTCGATATTGACCCCTGGCGTTGGCTCTGGAGATTTTGAGGTGGGTGGCGATGCTGTCGCCGGGCGGGATGGTGCAGCGCCACGGGCCGCAACCTCTACCCCGGATTCTTTTGATGAGGCCTGGGCGACGGCGGCTTTGAACACGCAGGCGGCGAATGCTGGCGGTCCGCTTTTGGTCGGCAAAAACGCCGGCGCTGGCGAGGATGAGTGTGTTCGGCGAGGACCCCGGGGTTGGCTTGACGATGGGGTTTTTGTTGTCGTTCCGGTCGATCCAGGTGGTGCCGTGGTTTACCGTCATTTCGGCGAAGGTTGCCGGCGCTCGGCGAGCTCGTGGTGGTCGGTGCCTTTGGGCAGACGACGCCTTGTTCAGTACGGCGGGTTCTCCATAGTATTTGTCGTTGCGCACCAGGCGACGCGCCGTCGGGGCCATGGATCACGAGGACGGCCGAGCCGCACGCAGCGGGTCGAAGCTTCCGAGGTCGTAGCTGCCGTTCCAGACTTCCTGCGACTTGCTGCGCGGGTAGGTCCCGGTTATGGAGGTGAAGTTGAAAGTCCGGGCCAAGCTCATGTTGGCTTTGGCGGCGATGGCGTGCGCCGGCAGTGCGGGGTGCCGCCGCCAACAGGTAAAGGCTAGCGGGGCCCGAAGTTGCCTTTGAAAACAACGGTATAGTGGTTTGGGCTGGCAGTTGATGGTGCCGATTTGTTCCATCAGGGGTTGTGGTATCGAAGAGGGGTCGGGAGGCGGCGACTTGGGCGCGCAGCAGGAATCGCAGGTGACGGGTTGCCCAGGAGAGATTTGGCTTTAATGAAAATTTGGTACTCCACTCCGGCATGGGCACCTGGTAGTGCTCGTACTTCCACCAGGTCGGTGTTGGGAATGCGTTGCCCTTCGGCCCGTTGAGAATGCGCCGACAGACGCGCCCCACGAGTTGGTGGATATTGCTGGAAAACTACCGGTGGTGACGCTGGTGTTACTAAGGTAGTCACTGCCACGTAACCGGAATGAGTTTTTCTGCTTTGTTTCGGTTTTGTTGTGCCATTGCAATTCCGTAACAAGCAAGATCGTTGCTGCCGGGGATGAGGGCGAGGAACGGGTTGTGGGTTCGCGATGCCATGGCTAAATGGCACCCCGTCCCCTGCTTGTCGACGCCTCACGGTAGCAATGTAGTATCGGGCGGTAAAATCGTCACCCACCCATACGATGCTGGGCGGGTGACGAGGAAAGTTGGTCACCTAGTTGTTGTGTCCGGGCGCCAACTTGTGCCGGATCCCGAAGAACCAGTGGCCGCTCGGCGCTGGCCCTTTGGCGCTGTGCGGCGGTGGCTTCGAAGCGCGGAGCGTTCCTCGATTTCTTCCGCTTGGCTTCGGCGGTTTCGTTGCTGGCTGGGTCCGGACCCGCGACCCGGCGTTAGGTGGTTCTTGCATTCTTTTTGGTGGTGGTTCTTAACAAGGCTCACCAGGAATGGGGTGGTTAGGAAGATGGAGGAATGGCACTTCAGATCACGCTGATAAGCTGGATTAATGTTAGGTCTTTGAGGGTGCCCAATTCCTCATGAGCCACGGCCACGATCAAGGAAGCCAGGGATGGCAATGAAATCACTGTAGGAGATCGACCGCATCACCGGTTTGGTTGATGCACAGGTTGGCGTGTTCTCGCCGTAGGTCATTCGTTTATTGCCCAGGTAGTCGGCGGTGTTTTCGACTTTGTCGAACACGATCACGGTGTCGCCAGAGGGAGAACGCCAGCACGGTCAGCAGGCCGATCACGGTGGCCAGTGACTTGAAGCCCGGCAATGGTGCGTACAGGCCGGTGATGGTGATGTGGTGTCCACGAGCGGGCGAGGATGGCGGCGACGGCCATTTCAGCGCTGCAGCCGGATGGCGATGTAGGCGGAATGCAACGACGAGGGAACACGCCCATGGACGCTGAGCATGCGGTTGGTGATGAGTGCTGCCCCAGGATTCTACAACTCACGGTGGAGTCACCGATGGCATCGTTTGACAACGCCTGGCGCTATTGACCGTGGCTTATAGAAGCGCCGAAACGCGCTCGCCGGGCCTGCTACTGCATCAATCGGGCATTGGGTAGGCCGTTTGGAGTTGACTTTCCAGGATCGGGTGTCCCTGCTGCGCACGATCTGCACCTGCTCAGTCTACGCCGGTGGCCTGTGAAGGTCTCTTCCACCTGAGGTTTCCAGGTTTCGCGGCCGGCAGCTGCCCATTTTCGTGCCGCCCTCAAAGTCGAGATACCCGAGGTTGAAGCCGCGGAGGCGATGCCCGAGCAGGCAGACCACGCGATAGCCGAGGGTGGCCCACTATGCGTCGCGGCGCTTATCAACGAAGTCGATATTGCCGTCACCGGTAAAGATTTGGGTGGCTGTGCTTGGTGAAGACATGGCTACTTCTCCTCCTCTTCGATCATCGTCTTGGGCAACCAGATGCGCGCTGGTGCGAATGATCTCGCTCCTCCACGCTCTTCCGCCGGCTCCGCTGCTCCTTGGTTGCGCCGGTCGCCGCCGGACCCGGATGCCCGCTGGCACCCGGTTTGACTCGCGCCCCCGCTGTTTCGACAATCTCGAACACCTTCCCCAACCGTTGAATGGCGGGGTTTGGCGGCGCATCAGTTTTCGGGACGCCAAAACTGCACCAGCGGTGCGGTGAGTAAGTCGGTCACAAACTTTCAGGTCGAACACGTACTGGTCGGCCCAGGGTGAGCGGAACGCTCACCTCGCCCACGGCCGGGAATACACGCACTAACGGAGGCGATGAGGGTCACAAAGTTGCCGGTCGCGATGGTTTGCTATGGCGCGATCCCACGCGGCGTGGCACCGCCGACCGGAAGGTACGCGCCGTGGCGGATCTCTCGTCCTTAATGCGCTGCGTACGCACCACGAACGAGTCGGCGGTCGCACCGATACCGATGATCAAACCGGCGTGACACCTGCGGGTCGAGGAGCAGCTGCTGAGCCAGGCCGGCGCGAGCACGCTGGGCACCATGCACCAGCACTTCGGCGCACTAGCGACACCAGGAGACCAGGCCGAAAATCCGGTGAAGAACAGGGAGAACAGTGCCACCAGTGCGAAACCGACCAGGCCACGCGAAACAGGCCGGCCTCGTGATGCCACCCGCAGCGATGATGCGGGCACGGTGATTGCCGTGCCGCCGGATTCGCCAAGTTCGCCGGCGAAGCTGAAAGTGGCAGGGCGCGCCGTAGCGCAGGTTATTCGCCAACCTCGGTGGCTGTCCTGGGTGAATCGCGGTGATGGCCGTGGACGACCCAACCGCAGGTGATTGGATCTGCGGGGCCGAAATGATCTTCGAGTCCAGGTGATGGCAACTCGTTGCTGTATAAATATTTCTGCGAGGTCCGCCCGTGGTTTTCGCGTAGCTCTTCGTATCGCTCGGCCTTGAAGGCGAAAGCTGGATTTCCATTTTGGCCGGTTTGGCTGTTTCAAAGACCACCGGTGATGGGTCGGTTGGAATCGATACCTCGTTACCGGTGAGCCGCTTTGCCGTGCACCAGGTCGGTCTGCCCGGACCAGCAGCGGCACCTCACCCAAAATATACGGCTGGTTGCGCCGGCGTCGCAGGCCACGAGGGGTAGCGCCGGATCCGTCGGAGCCCCTGCACAGCGGTCTGGGCGCTGCTGCACCATGAGGGTGGATGCGGCGAGCTGTTTCGCGGCATCCTTCGACTGCCGATCGTCTTTCGCACCTTCAGTTGTTCGGTGCGCTGCTTGTTGGCATGGAGTCGGCGGCTTTTCGCCGGGGCCTTTGGCGGTGACCTTCAGGTCCGACTTTAATCTCCGAGCTTTTGGTTTCGCCCTGCTTTTTGACTTGCTCTTCCTGGGCTGCTCTGCTTTTCAACGTTTTTCCGCAGCTCGTCGAATTTCTTCTGCACCTGGTCGGCCAGGCATCACGCCAGCGGTCACCCACCTGTTGCCCATTTCTTCAATGGCCTTGATAATGCTGTCGTTATCCACCGAGGCGTCCGGTTGCACAACCGGCCGGACAGCAACTGTGAGTTTGTCCCACGGCACGCGCTGGGAGGTGTCTTCGCACGGTATCCTGCATGTGCCGTCAACAATCACATTGGCGCCGGACACGCCCATGCCATTGACGCGGTTTTCTAGAATATTTTCGCCTGTTGCAGCTGGTCCTGGGTGGGGTGGCGCCTTGCGCAGGGTGATACAGGTACCACCCCGCAGGTCAATGCCAAAGTTTTGGGGTGGCACTGCGGTCGCCGGTTACAGAAAATAACAGCATAAATAACGATGATACCAGGCCAAAGACCGCGATTGCTTTCTTCGGCCATGTTTCCCATCGTGACCCCGCCGCTTCGTCGTTTCGAAGCCAATGAACTATCTCCTTGAATTTACGTGCTACTGGCCCGGTAACCGCCGACTCCTCGTGATTTCATGAGGGAAATCAGCTGTGCCGTATTTTGAGAGTATTACCAGGCAAGCATAGCTACAACCAGGGTTTTCACCTCATTGCCTTAGTAAAAACCTGTGCTTGATTTTCACGCACACCACCGAAATATGCTACGGCATGGCATAAGAAAAAGCGATTGGCCGCCCCCACGCGCACCCACGTTCAGCAAAACCCACATTTTCGGCCGAAAGCCCCGTGACTTTCCCCACCATGGGGCGTATCCCAAAGCCTTTACGACGCCCTATGGTATCATCCGCCGTTTCTCGGCTGCCGAGCTCTCCCGCTGGGCGTACCCCTGCGGGCTTGTTGTTCTGGCTGCCACTCCACCGCTGGTTTGGGCACTTTTTCTCCTGGGTGAGGTTCTTAATCACGGCGTGTTTCTCCCACGTCGAAACCACCCCGGCGAGGGTTTCCAACTCCACGGTGGTGTCCGGATCACCACGGATGGTGGCATGCAGCCCAGCAGTGGTGATAATCACATCGCCGATTATGAGGTTTTCTTGAAGCTGGCGGATGGTATCAAGTGGCGACGCTGTTTGCGTTGGATGATGAGGCTGGGGATCATCACCACACGATGAGAATGAGTATCAACAAAAATGATTGAGAAATCCATACTGCACAACTATTCCAGAAATGTGGGTGGGTGAGTAGCCAATCCGTGGTGGCGAGCCCGCAGATTCCCCACTATCGCCCGCGGCTAGCTTCCCATGGTGCCTTCGGGCGGCCTCGAGCTTTCCAAGATGCCAGTCCAGGCGGCGGCGGTAACGACCCGGCGGCCAGTGCGGGTTATCATGCCGGCCTCGCACCAGGTGAGGGTTCGCAAACCTCTTTCCTGACGGAGGCCCGCCGATCGCAACAATGGCGAGTGGCGCGACGCCCGCCGCCGTGTGCCTTGATGAGGGCGGTGAGGACGGCGCTGGTCCGAGCCGGTCGAGGGTCATGGCGTCCACGTCGGACACAATGAGGGCGGCGCGGACGGCCTGAAGGTCGATGTGGCCGGTGCCATGCACGCGTCGGCGCCAGTCGCGGTCGCGGCGAGCAGCCGGTTGGCGCGATGCGTGTGCCGCGAGCGGGAGGGCGATTTCGACAGCGGCGTCGGGGTCGATACCCACGACCGATTTTGGCGGCCCGGCTCACAACCTGGGTGGTCGGGGTCGAAAATCGTAGAATTCCACTGGGCGGGCGAAGCGGAACCGGTCGCGTAGTGGGTCCGGTGAGCATGCCGGATCGAGTGGTGGCGCGACCAGGGTGAAGGGAGCGAGTTCGCTGAGGATGGAGGTGGCGCCGTCCCACTTTGCCGACGATGACGTGGATTCAGGAAGTCTTCCACGGCCATGTAGAGCATTTTCTAACTTCAGCCGGGTCGTCATGCGTGGTGATTTCGTCGATGAAGAGGACGTCGCCTTCCATGAAGTTGGAGAGCATGGCGGCAAGGGTCGCCGGTGCGTGCGCGAGGCCCGGAGGTCGTACGAAGGCTGGTGCCCATTTCGTGGTGGCGATAATCTGGCGGCCATGGTGCGTGCGAGTCCGGGCGTGCCCGGAGGAGAGCATTGGGATGGTCGGGGGTGACGTTGCGGCTTTCGCCCCGGTGAGGACCAGGTTGAGTTGGTCGCGCGCACCTTTGGGTTGGCCGATGAATCTGCAGCAGACTGCTGGGGCCGGAGGGTGGCTCTGATGTCGGTTTCGGTGTTGCAGGGCGTAGCTGATGGTGCCTCTGCGAAAGATCAGCGGCAGGGTCGGTGTGTGTGCCGCGATGTGCCCCGGAGTGTTCAGCCAGGATGAATTCAGCTCACGTTTGCCATGGGTGTGCTCCGTTGTGGTTTTTGGGGTGGTGGTCATGTGTTTGCCGAGGAGGTTTCAGGCTGGCGCGTAGGGCGGCCGGGGTGGTGAGGCGTCATGGGCGAGAAACGGTGGTGAGGACAGCGGCGGTTTTCGGCGAGATCCGGAGGCGCAGCGAGGGCTGGAGCACCTCTGTTCGTAGGTGTCGGTTGTGGGACGGTCACAGGGCGGGGGTTTCAGGGTGGCGGTGGCGTGGCGTCTGAGGATCGACGACCATTCTTTTCGGTATCGCCTGCCCACCCCGAGAGATTTTGGAGGGGTTTTGGTGTCGCGTGGGTGATGGCGTGGGCAGTTCAGTGGTGTAGACGGATTGGGCGGCGAGGAGCGAGTTTGTGAACCCAGCCCGGAGAGACGGTTTTGGAGGGTGGCGAACATGTCGCGGGTGGGGGCGTCGAGGAATCCGTAGAGGGTTTGGGATTCTTCTCTCGACGATCATGGTGACGAGGATGAAGGTTTCGGCGCCGCGGGTGAGCGTGCCCGAGGGTGGTGGGGGTGGCGAGGACTTGTAGCCGACGCCAGCGCATTTCGATGACGGCATGGTGGGCGGTGATGTCGATGACGGTTCCGCGTGGTGAGACGATCATAGGGTTCCTTGCAGCTTATCGACGCCAGGCGCCGCGGGGTGGAGGTGCTGTTTTGGAGTTGGGCTCGGAGTTCTCCGGGGTGGTGGGTGTTTGCTGGGCTTGCGGTTTCGCCTGGCAGGATCTCCGCGTTGGTGGCGGGATTGGCCTGGGCGCGAGCCTCCGGCTTCCCGCGGTTGGTGATAAGAAGCCTCGCCAGCAGTGGCAGACGGCGAGCGCCGCGTCGGCGGCGTCGGCACGGGTTTGGGGGCTTCAGTGTCCGGGATGCGGGTAATCATGGCGGTCATTTGTTTTTGTCCGCCCGGCCGTTTCCGCTGATGGCTGACTTCGCTGGGGGTGTAGAGAGTGCACGTCGATGCCGCGCTGGGCGGCGGCGACGGCATGAGGACACCCACACCGTGGGCGGTGTTCATGACGCGGACACATTACCACGTTCAAATCATGCGTCTGATTGCTACGACGTTGGGTATTGGTCGAGCCAGTCGTTGGCGGCCTCGCTGAGTTCTAGGAGCCGGTGGGCGATATCGGAGTCGGAGGGGTGCGGACCGCCGACGGCCACGGGAATGACTAGAGCGGCCTCTGCCGGCTTGGACGACGGAGAGGCCGCAGCGGTCACGGGGGTCGATCCCCATGACTCGCATTCCTTCGATAGAGACCACTGGCATGGTTTCCTGGTGACCGGTTTTCACGTACCGCGAAGGTAGCATATGGGGTCGGACAGGTTTGGGGCGACGCCACCAATTATTCAGCGTCGAGGGGCCCGCGTAGCACTTCGGCGGGAAAAAGATCCATGTTGGTGTAGACGTTTTGCATCGTCGGATTCTTCGAGGGCGTCGATGAGCCGGAAGATCGCATCGGCGAGTTCCAGGGCAGACTTCGACGGAGCGCGGAAGTCTTGTTCGAATCGTCGACCTCGATGCTGGCGTCGACAGCATTGCCGCTTGATGCTGGCAAGGTCGCCAGGGCGGACACGATTCGGAACCGGTCGCCCTATTTCGTTGACTTCTTCGGCACTCGGCGGTAGGACGGCGAGGGAGCACATCGTCTTCGCTGAGTTCCCCTTTGAGCACGGAAACCACGCCTTTGCGGGTGAACATGTAGCTCACGGCGCCGGATTCGGCCATGTTGCCGCCATTTTTCGTCATGGCGGTGCGCACTTCGGTGGCGGCCTGGCTGCGGTTGTCGGTGAGGCATTCGACGATGCATGGCCACCCCGTTGAGAGCGTAGCCTTCGTACATGATGGTTTGCCAGTCGGCGCCGCCGGCCTCTTCTACCGGAGCCGCGTTTGCAGGCGCGTTCAATATTGTCGTTGGGGACGGAGGCTTTTTTGGCTTTGCGGATCCTGTCATCCAGCGTGGGGTTTGGCTGCTGGATCCCCACCGCCGGTTCGGGCCGCAACCTCATCGTTTTTAATCACCGGGCAAATCTTTGCCACGCTTGGCATCACTTTGCGGCTTTTTGTGTTTTGTAGGTTGCCCATTTTGAATGGCTCTGACAGTGTCTGTTCCTTTACATTTCAGCGATGGATTCTTTTACGATGTGCAAAATTATACGGCATGAATGCGGGTTCGTCCTGCCGGCCTGGGTGTCGGGCACGGGGCCGACGCGCGTATCCTGCGGGTTTATTGCCGACCTGGGGCGAGGTTTTTCAGCGGCACCGACGCTGGCCGGTGCGCAAATCCCGGTTAATCCTTCCTGGGTGACGCTGGCCACCAGTCACCGGCCTGGTTAAAGACCCGGCCGTGGGTGAGTGCCCGACCGGCGTGGGCGGAGGGGAAATCTGGTCGTACAGTAACCATTCGTCGGCGCGGAACGGCCGCAGAAACCATATGGCGTGGTCGAGGGATGCCAATTGGACCCGGATGGTTGGGGTGGGCACCAGGGCGGTGCGCAACAGGGTCATGTCGGACATGAGGTCAGGTGCACAGGTGGGTGGTTTCACCGTCGGGGAGCCGGTTTTTCGTTTTGAACCACACGAGCTGTTGGCTGTTGGGTAGTAGGGGTTGTGGTCGTAACAGTCGGCGGGAACCTGCCGGATATCCCGAGTCGGTCCATTCGGCGAGCAGGGCGCGGGAACTGGGCGGCAGCGGCGGTGTCGGTGGGCGGAATGTCGTCGGGGTTCGGGACGGCCCACTGTCATCAGTGTTCGATTCCGGTGTCGGCGCGGCGGTGGAAAGGAGCATTGCATGCTGAAATGGGGGTGCGTCCTGGATGGCGGTGACGTGCCGGGGAGGTGAGGGATCCATCCTTCTTTAATGGGGTCGATCTGGGAATATGACCGGCGTGGTGGCGTCGCGCGCGCACAAAATATGCGTGGAGGGAATGGACGCTCCTGTCGGGTGGTGGTAGCGGATAGCGGCGGCGAGGGCCTGCGCGCAACCTGGCCACCGAAGGTGCGGGTGAAGGTGGTGGGGATGACGGGCCGCGGAAAGATAGCAGTCGAGTTGTTCAACGTCGAGAATGGCGGCAATTTTTCGGCTGGTGGGTTTCTGATGGCCGGCGGGATGGTCGATGGGGCGAGTGCGGTTTCTTTCACACTTGAGGATTGAGGGTTACGCATGGCTATGTGGGGTTAAGGATATAATGCGGTGAGGTTGGAGCACCGCATGATGTTGATAACACGTGTTAGCACCAGTGATTATGTGATAATTATCACCAATCGGTGATGTGAGTTGCTAATCCCCTGATGAGCAACAAGACTGCAACAAACAGCATCATATGCACCATAAGTTACCAAGGATCGATTGATAAAAGGTCGTTAGATTTCACCATGTCCGATTGACTCCTGCTGCTACCCCACCGCCATCATCATCGCGTTCTCCCCAGTCAGCAGTTACGCCCCACCGACCGGTGGGACTGTAAGGTGTGGTGATTCGCCTGCCATCATTCTCCTGGGGATTCTCGCCACCACCGAAATGCCCGAGGGGGACATTCCGCTACTACTTTTTCGTCGCTCAGGGGTGAGTTTCCTGACGGCCTGACGGAATACCCGGCAGTAGGCACCCGTCGGCGTACGTGGTGTTTGGTTTAGCCACCGCAGCACCGGAACACTATCTTGCAATGTTTCGGTGTTTTGCATGGTTATTGATGGTCTGTTTTTCGTGCTACGTTGCTCAACAGTGGCGCGCCAGATCCCGGAAATCCCAAATCCTGGCTGCCGGGTTTTGGGCGGTGTTCGGGGTGTGCACCGGGCACGTTGTCGTACAACGACTCGACCTGGTTCCAGCAGTGCTGGTGGGAGTGGCTGCCCTATTATTGTTCTACCACCCGCGAATCAGCCTGGCACTGCTGGGGGTGGCAACCATGATTAAGCTGTGGCCGAGTGCTGGCCCATCGGCCTGGTGCGTGGCTATAGGCGAAAAGCAACCCATTGGTACATTGCGGTGTTCGTGGGCACAATCATCGGGTTGTCGTCCCGGTAGCAATGGTCAGTGGGTGCAACGCCTCTATCGCCCTTCACCTACCAGAGGTGCGCTGCAAATCGAATCGATTGCCGCAACCGCAGATTGTTCGGGGCGCGTTCGGGCGGCCGCCGGTATTCGGTGACGTATGCGGCGTCGAAAAGCTACGAAATCACCGGACCCGGGGTAGATGCCGCAATCATGGTGACCAACGTGCCTCATGCTCGCCACCCCTAGTGTTCGCCGTGGCGTGGGCGCTGCGGGGGTTTGTGAAGACGCATGGTCACCGGACGGGTCACTGATCGTGTGGGTGACGCGATCTCTGGCTGCTCGTGGCTAATAAGGTGTTTTCGCCGCGGTATATTCTGTGGCTGGGGCCCATGGCGGCGGTGGTGCTGCGGACGAATGGGTCGAAAATACCCGCTGGTGTTGGCCTGCTACGCTGCTCATGGCGGTGCTGGGGCAGGTCGTACCTCTATTATTACGACGATGGTGCACCGGGCACGGGGACGCTGGGAGTCATTGGGGTCGGATTCAGAACGGGCTGATGGTGGTGTCCACATCGTGTCGCTCATGGGCCATCAGCCACCGGCCCAGCAGCCAATGCCCAAGCCAACGCTCAGGTGGTGAGTTCGAGAAATATTCCCGGCAGCCGAGCAGTCACCCAACCGAAGATCTGAACAAGTGGTTGCACCTGCAGCGCCCGTGTGTCAGACACCGCATCGTTATAGAACCGGTGTGCGGCAGCACCTGCCTCGCATCACAATACTTCCCGGGTAGGGTCCGTGAGACCCGCAATGGCGCAGGAAATTCGTTGCTCGTCCTCGGCCTGCTGGGCAAACGTCTCTGTACTGAAGCGGGAATCGACTCGGTGCTGTGCGCCAACGCCGTAAACTCAGCGGTTCACTAGCGGCGCATCACCGCGGGCCCGCCGGTCCAAAGAAGCCTGAAGCGACTGCCGGGCCGCATCGGTCAGCACGTGTAACCGGTTGCAAACCGGTTGGCGGTACTCGACGCCCAATACAGGCGCGTGGGTGATAATACCGCAATGACTGATGGCAATAATCGTGGTGGGGTCCATGTCCGAATCCTTTTCGACTAGTCAACAGTGATCGTGGTTCCGTCGGCCACGGTTTCGTACACTCAACTACCCGGCGGCCACGTGATCCCAGTCATAGAGTGTGGCGCGCCGGGAGCCGGCCTCGACCAGTTTCGCCCGTTGGCCGGGGTCGTCGATGAGCTGCCGGAGCTTTCGCACGCAAATCATCAACATCACCGGTGCGGAAGAGCAGGCCGGCGGGATTATCGGATTCCACATCGCACACGGCGGCGAAAAGCCTCAGGTCGCCGTGGCTACAACGGCGCAGCGGGCGGCCATGGGCTCCACAAGCACAATGCCGAAGCTCGCCCCAGTGTTGGGGGCAAACGTAGATGTCGGCACGGTCTGGTGGCAATCTTTTCGTCATCGCTCACGCGGCCCACAAAATTCACGCAGGCACGTTTCGGGGACTGCCGCGCTCCATGATGGTGACCGTCACCCCACGATCCAACCTCGCTCAGGGCGGGCTAATATATATCCAGTCCAACCCCTTTGCGGGGCTCATCCATGCCGGCCCAGAACACCAACCGGGGGCCGCCCTGGACGGTGGTATCACGCGGGGCAAACGCCTGGTATCAACACCATTGGGGATGAGCACCGGGTCGCCGCCTAACTGTTCGACCTGCCAGCGGCGGGCCATTTCGCTCACGGCAAGCCGCTGGATTTTCTCAGGCGAGGGCAGCAGCGGCAGAACCAGTTTCAGCAGTTTCGACCGGTCGCCGACGCATGATAGGTGGCACGATCGGCCCCTCCGCCACCTGGAGGGCGGCAAGCGAAAACTGGGCGAATTCGGTTCGTGAATGTGCAGCACATCAAAATGCCCGGCGATGATGAATTCGAATCTTCGTCAAAAGCGTTCGGGGCCAAACGAAAGGCGGGCGACGGAGCCATTATAGAGATAGGGAACACTGGTGCCGCGCGATGGACCCAAAGTCGTGAACCTCAGTATCGTCGCCAGCAGGGACGATGACGCACAAAATAGCCTTGGCCAATGAGGGTGGGTGGCTAGGTCCAGAAACGTGGGCCTGGACTCCCCGGGTCCATCGAAGGAGGACACACCAAACCCATGCGCATGGTCGCCTTCGAATGCGTGAGGGTGATTATAGCTATCTTGACAGTGTAGATACGCAGGTTTGCGATCGGCCAACCAGTAGGGTCTGCAAAAGATGCCAGTCGGCGGGTGCGCCGCAACGTTTTGCTCCATGATTGCCGCCTGCGCGCGGACGGTTGCGGCAATGTCACCGGTGGGCAGCGAAACGCTTAGCCCCCATTCCGGTGAGCAGTGGTGCCTCAACCAGGAATGCACGACGTGCAACGACGCCCCGGTCTCCTGGGCGAGCCGGGCCGCACCGGTAGGCATGGTGGTTTCCTCGCCGAAGAACGTGACGGGCACGCCAGTGCCTTTCAGATCCCTGTCCCCCAGCAAACAAATAGTGCCGCCGGCGGTGAGCACGTCGGCGAGCTGCTCCATGACGGGCGGGGAACCCGGCGCGGGAATGTGGGGGATGACCCTAAACCCTAAGGTGGTGCGGAAATCCACGAAAGCGTCGAACAGGATTTCGGGTTTGAGTCGTTCCGCCACGGTAGTGAAGGTGCCGTAGGTGGCGGCGAAATACATGCCGGCCATGTCCCAGTTTCCGCTGTGCGGGAGCACCAGGATGGTTCGTGGGGCGGCCACCGCGGCATCAAGATGGGTTTGCCCACCAGTCGGTCGTCGATGCTGCTTGACGACGCCCGGGTCGCTGGCGATTTGGGGCAGCCGGAAGGCCTCCAGCCAGTAGCGGGCGTAGGAGCGCATGGCGTCCCGCACCAGGTTGCGGGTGACGTTTTCGGGACCAACAACCGGCTCAGGTTTTTGCGAAGTTGGTTCATTCCTTGCCGTCATCGCTGGCGTAGTCGGCGGCGCGGGTGCAGAGGGCGGCGGTGCGAGCGGGAGTCGCCCCTACTATTTTCCAGCCCATGAGATAGGCTTGGGCGGATAACCATTCGTGTGGTGAAAACGCTGGGCATGGTTTTAAGCTTAGCTGTGGGGAATCTCGCGCCCCGGCGGGCGGTTTCTCTGGTTGTGCTGCCTCTGGCTGTGGGCGGCCAGCGAGGAGTCGTTGGATCACGGTGTACACCGCCGCCCACGGCGAGGACCCTATAGGGGCTATATCGATGGCGTAGGGCACCCCAGGCCGGTGAGGCCGATGCCGCCCAGGGCGAGGATGAGCCGGTCGGGCAAGGCGTTCCGATGAGCCGCGACCATGGTGAAGCCGGAGGCTTCGCCGCGGGCCTTCACGTAGGGAAATCACTTGGGAGGTCACTAGGACCACGAAGCTGGCGATGATCAGGCTGGGGTGGCGGTAGGTGTGAATCAGCCCACCAGGTGATTGCCCCGAAGAGGGCGCCGTCGGTGAGTCGGTCGCGAGGTGGCGTCGAGGGTGGCGCCGAATGGGTGCCGGGCGCCCGCATGCGGCCATGGTGCCGTCCACCATGTCGAGGGCGCTGAATATTGCGGAGAGGATGGCCGCCCACACCAGGTGGTTGAGTGGTATCAATGTCACCACAATGGCGATGGTGATGCAGGTGCCGGGCCACGGTCATGTTGGGGCTAAGCCCTAACCGGGTGAGGGTGCGGGCGATGGGTTCGATGACCACGAGGTTGGTTTTCGGCCGCTGACGCTAAGCATGAGCATCCCCTGGTGGCTGCGCCGGGGAAGGAATCGTCGGCGGCGGCGAGTTTCAGCCCAGGTGCGGGCGAGGGCGCGGTGTCCCGGTAGAGTTGGGCAGCACTTTTGTGCCGCTGATGATGCATCATGAAGCGCTGTCGCCGTTCCACCGGGGGCACGATGTGCAGGTGGGTGTTGGCGACGGAGCTGCCGGCGAGCGGCCTCAGTTGAATCCGACGTTGCGCGTCGGGCCGGGAGGCGGTTTTCCAGCACCCGGATGGCGGCCTGGGCGAAGGCCGCGAGTTCAGCGGATCCGCCAGTGGGAGGTTTTCTGAGGTTGGGTTCTTCCCGGTAGGGCACCACCATCATGTGGCCGGAATTGTAGGGAAGAGGTTGAGCACGCAGTACACGTAGGTGCCGCGGGCGACGATGAGCCCATCTTCGCTCGCTGAGTGTGGGGATCACGACGAAGGGTTGGTGTGGGTGTTTCCCGAACCATTGTGTCGCTTTTGTCCACGATGTAGTTCATGCGGTAGGGCGCCCAGAGGCGTCTAGACGGTCGAGATCGCCCGCTCCTCTATCGACATATTCTCATTTGACGTGCTCCATGGCTGCTTCACCCCTGAAATCATTCGTTTTGCGGCTCGATGCTGTTCTCAACTCTACTAAGAAGCTCCCACCCAATTGGTGATTTTGGGTGGAGCCACAGAGATGTGTCGCAGATTTGTTACTATAGTTTTTCTGCCACATTGTCGTGATTAGGTTGCTCGTTGGTGCGTGACCGAACCCATCGTCGATAAGCGAGATTGCCTGCGCCACCGGCACTCCGTTGAGTGGGACGTCGAGGAACCGGAAGCTACCACCTGCGCTTCAACGTCGCGGGCGCCGGCTAGCAGCATGAACGGTACTGCCTGGGTGGGTCGCGGATCGCATGCGATCATCGGAGGTGTCACGCTTGCCCGCACCCCCGCGTGCTTGGGTTTCGTTGATCGGATTCAGGTGGGGAACGAACGTGTCCGTCACCGGGGATGCCCATGACCCGTTGGGGCGCCAAACCGGGCGAGAACGCCCCGGCGTAGTGTTCTAGCAGCACCCGAAGAATCGTTCGATTGAGCCGAGAGGGCCGGTGGATCATGATTGCGTTTGTTTCTTGGTGCCGTCGGGGGCCGTGTATTCCAGGTGGAAGCGGTCCGGCAGGTTGAAGTCCAATTGCACGGTCGACATTTGCCAGGTGCGGCCGATGGCGTCCCAGGCTTGTACAGAATTTCTCGGGCCGTAGAATGCTGCCCCGCCCGGGTCGGCGCTGAGGTCGGGCCGGATTTGTCGGCCACCCGCCGCAGAATGGCGGTTGATTTTTCCCAAATTTCGTCCGAGCCAACAAATTTTTCCGGGTCTTTCGTGGACAGTTCAGGTAGAAATCATCCAAGCCGTAGTCGCCGGCAGCAGATCACAAAGTTCAGCACGGACGTGAGTTCTGCCTTAGCTGGTCTTCCGTGCAGTAGATGTGGGCGTCGTCTTGGGTGAGCTGCGGGCCCGGGTCAGGCCGTGGATGACTGGATTTTTCGTAGCGGTATACGGTGCCGAATTCCAGAAGAGTCGGGCAGGGAGTTCCCGGTAGGAACGGCGGGACGCTAAAAATGAGGTTATGCATGAGCTGTTCATGGGTTGGTGTAGTAGTCCACGGCGGGTTTGGTCACGTTGCCCGTCAGCGTCCGACCCCGTCGAAGTTTCATGGGTGGAAACATGCCGTCGGCGTAGAAGTCCAGGTGCCCGGATTTTTCAGACAGTTCGCCCTGGTCAGGTGTGGGGTGTTGACGAAGGAATAGCCTGCGCAGATGTGGCGGCGCCGGGATGTTCTTCCATTTCGAGGCGCACGATGCCGCCGTTCGGGTGGAATACGGGGAATCCGGAGCCGATTTCGTCGGGGAAGGAGCACAGGTCGAGTTCTGGCCGAGCCGCCGGTGGTCGCGTTTTCCGCTTCGGCCATTTTGTGCTGGTATTCCCGCCAGGGCGTCCGGGGACTCCAGGCGGTGCCGTAGATGCGTTGCAGCCCCCGCGTTGGCTTGGTCGCCCCGCCAGTATGCCGCCGATGAGCGAAAGTGAGGGCAGATGCGGGAATAGTATTTCGTGGTGGGCGTGCGGGCCGCGGCTCGGTCGTACCATTCCACGGCTTTTGGTGCGGGGGTTGAGGTTGTAGTAGCCCGTGAGTTCCCCGGCGCCACTTCGGTGCTTCGTCGGATTGGGGGTCGACGAGCCTTTGTCCTAATGAGTTCCAGCTTGTAGGGTTCGTTTTTAATGCTTCGGCGGCTTCGGCCTGGTCGGCGTGACGCGGCGTTCGAATTTTTTGCCCCTGTTTGATGATTTTCTTCATGCGTTTTTCGATACGCTGCAAATCTTCGGGGTGAAGGGTTCCGCCACGTCAAGTCGTAGTAGAACCCGTTGTCGATGGCCGGACCGATACCGAGTTTCGTGCCTGGGAATTCCTGCTGCACTGCCTGCGCGAGCACATGGGATTGCAGGAGTGGCGGATCACGGGCGCGTCCTTCCGCGGTGTTGGCGAGGGATGGGCAGGAATTCTGCGTCCGTCTCGGGAACGTGCGACAGGGTCTTTGAGGATGGCCTTCGGTGTCTTTTGACTACGACGATGGCTTCCGGACCGGTGTTAGGCAAGTTCAGCTCACGCATTGCCGCACCACAGGGGTCCCGGCCGGGACGAGAAAGCGGGTGGTGCGGGTTTGCTTGGGCGTCGGTCAGCTGTGCCATGAATGTGCGCTCCTTACTGCGCTCGGGCGTTGTCGTCATACCTGGACGCAACGCAAAAACAAAACGGGTGAAACGACAAATGCAAATGATCGCCACAATGCAGCATGCTTTGCGACGACCCATAAGCACCATCAAGCTGTTTCGGGTTTATCCTACCACACCGAGCCTGGGTTGTAACTACCACGGGAATCGTATCGTTAGGATTCCAGCGAGGGATGCCCCCAATATTGGTCTTTACCGGCGCCGATTTCGCTGGTTCCGGGCTGAGTACCACAAACACGGCCTGAGCCGATGTGGGTGATCCAGGTGTTGAGCCGGTCGTTGTCGTCTGAGTCGTTGTTGGATTGCGGTGAATTGGGTGACCGGGTTTTGTTGGAAGCAGATGAATACTAATCCCACGTTTGTGGTGTGGTCGGAGCGGGATGTGGGATTCTAGGTGAGTCTGTAGGCGCGGCGCATCTTTAGGGGTTGTCGGTGGGTGGCGCCGCCATGCCATGTGGCTGCGAGTCGATGACTGGCAGACCGAATTGGTCTTTTTGCCTTGAAGTCGGCGGTGTCGAATTCTTCTTTGCCCGGTGAGTGGGGCGCCGGATTCGAGGGTAGCGGCCCATGGCTACTCCGAGGAGGTCGGTCTAGTTCTTCCCACGTGTCGAGGTTCATTGCGATGCGGCGCACCGCCATGCAGGTGCCGCCCCGCACCCATTGCGGGTCGGAGGAGTTCTCGTCGATCCACGTAGTCGTCGTATTCGGCTGTTGATTGTGGGTTCACGGTGCCGTCTTTTTGCCCGAATAGGTTTCGGGGTGGTTCCCAGGTCGGTGGCGCCGCAGGCGTTGAGGAATCCCTGTTGCATCCACCGGGTTTCGAGCAGTTTTGCCGCCGCGCGGGTCGTGGCGGGTGGCGAATGCGAGCGTCAAGCGGGTCGTCGCAGCAGATTTGGAGGGCCAGGTCGGCTTCGCCCCAAGCGTCTTCTGGAGTTTGTCTTTGGAACACGGGAATGGGTTTGAAGCCATTCGGGGCGTTGGTCAGTTTTGCCGATGATGTCGAAGAATCGGGGGCCGAACCCGCAGGTGATGGTGAGTATGGCGGGGATGGTGGCGAGTTCCGGTTCGAGACTGCCGATGGGGTTGTGCGGGTGAGTTGTGGGCGTCTTCGGTCCAGACGGTCATGAGTCGGCGCACATCATCAATGGTGTGCCGGCGCGGGAGGGTGAAGGCGATGATATTGAGGTGGGCTTGGCGGGTGTCGATACCAGCCTGGTGGGCCCCATCAGCGACGATATCGTCGGCGAGGAAAGCCTGCGGGTCACCGTTGCGGCAGCAGTGTTAGTTGGTGTTTCCATACGCCGCAAGACCGGTGGTGCTGGCTGCGGCGGGCTGTGGCGGCTCCCAGGATAAAGCCGCGGCGGGAGACCTGTGGCGGTAGTGCGGCTGGTCGCGGTCTGGCGGGGTGTCGTGGGTTGCTGACCTGTAGGGTCAACACCGTTGTCGGGGGTCATGGACCAAGCACCTTTCGCAAAGCTATAGAATGTCTGCGCTGAATTATTGATGATCGATATACCCCGCCCAGGTTGCTAATGCGGCATGGGCGGGCGACGATAGCCTTTCAAAAACCGGCCTTCTCGTGGGAAGGCTGATTATGGACTACCAGATGAATTGTGGGACAGCCGCGGATACCTGCGGACTGCTCGGCACCAGCAGCACCCGTACCGGTACTGGCGCCAGCGCCGCCAGCACCCCTGTTCGCCGTGCTATCGCTGCGTTTGCTGCCGTGCCCTTAGCGTCACCGCCCTTAGCAGCGTCGCCGCCCTTGGCGTCACCGGTTTTGGCATCGCCTCTGGCCGGCGCTAGCAGCATCATACCGGCGGTACCTGCCTGCCTTGGTTATCACTGACTTAGCGTCACCGCTCTTGGTGTCACTGGACTTAGCGTCACCATCCTGTTAGAACCTTGATGCCGCCCCTGTGGAGCCGGAAGCATCATTTTGGTGTCACCGATTGGCATCACTGGCGATACCGCTGCCCCGGGCTATGGCTATTGCTGCTATCGCCGAGTAGTCTTCAGCACCGGCAGCAACCTGACGGCCGGGGATTTCGCCTAGATCAATGGTGGTGCCGTCGGAAGCTCAGCCTTCACGCTCACCTTTCGCCAGCCTCACGGGGTTTCAGGCCCACGAGAGCATGAAGTGCCTGCGGCCGGGCTCCAGTCATGCGCCGTTGGCGGGATAACGAAGCCGCCTTCCTTCTGACGCATTTGCCGTCAACCACCTCGTGCAGTTCCGAAGCTGTCAGCATCGGCGCGGAAGAGAACCCGCACGGTGATGTCTTGTCGGTGGTGTTCTTCACAGCCAAAGATGGTATCGTGCCGGAGCCTTCGTCGGCTGCGCGGCTGGGGCGCTGGTGAAGGTAATGGGTGTCGCTGTTGCTGCTGGTTCCGCTGGAAGCCAGGCTGCGGCAGCGGCGGAAGCAGAAGCCGATGAAGCCTCTTTGGCGACCATTCGGTGGCTGCCCGTCAGAGTTGGGCGCAGCTGCTCGCTGCCAGCGCAGAAACGGCGAGAATACAAATTCCTGCTCCAATACGACGACGCAAGTTCATAACAGTTAATCATTTCTTTGAGATTTTTACCCATGCGATTATTGCGGGCAAGGATCATGCGACGATCATGGCAAGGACGAGGAGAACCCCACTCCCCACCGGGCCACTTTGCCCCAAGGCCCAGCCATAAGCTCTGCGGTGGGATCGGTGGGGCACCAGTGGTGGTGAACAGATGCGGAGCTGGGGCAACGCGCCTCGGCGATGGTGAAGGTGGTTTTCCTCGAGTGAGTCTATCGGAGGAGGTGTAATTTGAAAACCCATGGTGTACCTGGGCTGGGGTAAGCGTGGTACTTTGGGGACGGCGCGTCACGTTTCGGCCGTCGACAGGGCTCACCGGTTGGTCAGCACATCACCTTTGCTATTGCTTATATTACGAAAAAGTTGAACCCCGTTTGGTTCACTGGAGAACCTAGAGTGACGGTTGCTGGCGCGTTGGCTAGCACTTCTTCGCCATCAGCGGGTGACCCCCAACTACCGCAGTATCGTGGGCATGCGCAACCGTGGTGGTAATAATGTGCCATCCTAAAGCAAACTGCTGCTAGTCGACGTTTTATGTTTGTCGACGCGGCGCTCGTGCTCATCCCTTTGGTTTGTCCTTTCCACTCATCAATGCGAAGTACAGTATTCAACCAACCTCGCGCATCTAAGCTTAACGTGAATCCCCGACAATAGTCGTTACGGGGAGAAAAGGGTCTTTGTTACGAAAACTCCCTCAAAATCGGGCATTTATGCAGGTAAAACCGCAATATAACACCACACAAAGTGTTTGAGAACAGTCACAATTTCCATAATGTGGTGAATCGTGCTAGTAGTCAAATATCTACCGAGAAAACGCCAGTGTGCTATTCCATCAGGAACAACACCGGCATACAGAGCGGATGACGACCGAACTCGCGACCCTCAATTTGGCAAGGTGGATGTACAACAACTGCCATCCGCACAGTGCGCGATACTGATTGGAACCAGTGACCCTTCAGGTCAGGGAAGCGTTTCTCCGCTGAGCTAAACGCGCAATATTTTTACCAGGTGGAACGGGAATTGAACCCGTGCACGTTTTGCGAGATTGTTGGTTTCACCACTCGGCCATTCACCGTGGGTTGCCTGCCTTTAAGGTGCCAATTCACACCAGAGCGGATGACGAGATCGAACTCGCGACCCTCACCTTGGCAAGGTGATGCGCTACCAACTGCGCTACATCCGCACAGTGCGCGATACCGGGATTGAACCAGTGACCCTTCCGTTGTCAGGGAAGCGCTCTCCCGCTGAGCTCAAACGCGCCGAGAGCGGATGACGAGACTCGAACTCGCGGACCCTCACCTTGGGGCAGGATGCGCTACCAACTGGGCCACATCCGCACACGCCACTTTCGTGGTGTGCGAGAAAACACAGCTGCTCCCACCCCTACGAAACACAAATCTGCATTGTGGCAACTGAACTCGAATCGGCCCCTGCTATTCCTAACCTCCCCACTGCTCGAACCTGGCGCGCCGCTCTCACCAATCAACCCGAGGTAAAAGCGCTGTTCTACTCACCTATTAGTGACTATGACAACTCATGTTAGGGTTAGTTGCGGTGATAAGTACTGCATGTTTGTTCCGCTTTGGTCCTATGGGTCGTGGAAGAGCGTCTGTTCACACCGGAAAGGCCGCCGGTTCGATCCAGCTAGACCACCGTCATCAATCTCTGACCGGCAACGGTAACCGGTCGGGGGTTTCGAGTTGGTTGCGGCGCCTGCCCGAACTGCAGCAGGATTATCCAGCTCGCGGCCAACCCCGTTGTTCTGCGCAGCGACAGGTACACGAGGATGAATTTCGTCATTGTTGCTATTGTGGCGCTGGTGACCCGCAGCTGCCTGCGGGTGGGGAATTGCAGGATCATGCGGCAAAGGATATAAGCTTTCCACCAATCACAGGCGGTCGCCACCATGGGGAGTAGTATCACCCAGCGAACACGCCTATCTTCATCGTTCTCCGGCGCGATCCGCCGGAGGAAAACGCCATAGTGCAGGCATAAAACACTGTATACATGACCGCGCAGGCGGCGTCGATAAGCAAGAAGACGCAGGTAGGCGTCTCTGCCGGAACCGCCCAGCGCAAAGAGGGTGTTGTGGATGTAGGTGGCTTCGTTGCCGAAATTAAGGTCGAGAATTTCGCGCCGCCGGGACACCAGCGACACATAACCGGCGGCAAGCCGCATCGTAGTCATGCCGCGAGAAGGAAAAGCACCATCCCCGATATGCCGGGTCGCATCGTCCGCATACTTAAGGATTTACCCGAAATTTTTGGGTTTATTGGTGATTTGTCACCATGGCTGTCACTCCGTTTCCGGCCTGCGCGGTATTAACTAATTAAATTTCCCAATAGAATGTGGTGATATACACCATGGTCTTCACGATTCCCCTGCCTCGCTGCTGTTCAATCCGCCCGGCAGCCTGGGCCGAGCTCACTAAAACCCGCCCAGCCTGCCTCCCCAGTGACGGCCGGTCGCATCACATGTGCCACCGTCTCGGTATGATGCTATATTTCGCTTACTTTATGGCTCATTGCGGCGCTCATTTGCAATATCGCGTGCGTTGGCCGTGAATGGCCACATCACCGACGACCACAATCCGGTGTTTTTGGCGCTGCAGGAGCGAAGGCATCCTGCGTATAGCGAAAAATTATTCGTTCGTGGACCCGCACTATCTCTACACCGCGCGACTATGATTTTTGGTCCTCTCTGGCGTTAGGCGCGCGGCGGTGGCCCGAATGGTGTTTATTTGCGGCAATGCTGCGCGATCATTGCGGCGATGGCGATTTTAATGCGCATGTTTGGGCGCTCGGCTGCGCGGTTGGGGGTTTCGCCGCTGGTTGTTGCGGTGGCGTTCGTGACGGAGGCGGTGCAGAATACGCTGATTTTCGCCAATATTAATGGGTTTTATTGTTGGCGTTGGTGGGGTTTTGTGGTTACTGGGGCCGCCAGTAGCGGGGCATTCCCTGCTGGCGATCGTGATTAAGCCGGTGTTTTACCAATCGCTGGTTTTGCCGCCGGTGAAGCTCTCAGTGGCGGACAATACCGGTGGGTGGGGCTGCCGGCCGCCTCAATGCGGTGGCGTGGTTGGTGGTGCCGGGTGCCGGCGAGTACGTGTCCTGACGATGCCGTATCTCAAGCAGGTGGGATTGCGCGGAATAGTTCGCTGCTCCGGGTTGGTGACGTATTTTGGCTGCCGGCTGGGTAATGGTAAGAAATTGTGTTACCGCGGTGGTTGTTGCGGGCGTGGTTTTTGTTGGTGGTTGCGGCACAGCGACCCGTTACGTGGGCGTGTGCAACGTCGGGGTTGTTACTGTTCGGGGCGGGGTTTCACTGTCGTCGCTGGGGCAAATGTAATACTCGACGATGCTGTTTCCGCTGGTGGCGACGGCAGCGGTACATCCCCGATGTATTCGCCGCGGGGTGGCAGGCATGAAAGGCGTTTATCGCTGTTGGAGGAGTTCGATGGCCGGTACAATAGTGGTTGACACGCTTTTGCCACCGTGGGCTGGTTGTGCGTGGTGGTGGCCAGCAGCGTTTGGGTTTCGCCGGACGCCCGCCCGGCGGGAATAATCCGCCCCAGATGATTGTTGGGCCACTCTTGATATGTCGGATTTTCAGCTTTCACCGATAACAATGGCGGCGAGGCGCCTCAGCCCCAGGAGTACTGCGCGGGCAGGCGGTACGGAAGCGCCGCATGTGGGGAACATGTGCACACGAAAACGCAGGGGGTGTATTCAGAGCCGGGCGTGCGGACGGAACGATCGGTCGACAGAGAAGCTTGACTCCCCACCAGCGGCCGTCGTTTTTCCTGCCGCCTTTCAGTCGGCGACCGGGTGACTGAGCGAGGATCGGTCGCATGGGATGGTGCGCACCGAGGTGGTGTGCGCGAACCGTGGACGCACCAAGGGGCGTTTGCGTGGTGAGGCTGCGACACCACCTTCGACCAGGTATTGCATTAATTGATCGTCTGCGGCTGGTGCCGCAGCAGGTGGCTGAGTTAGCGGGATCTTGGTGATGTCTGCAACGTCGGTGACTCGGTTGCCGGTGAAGAGGGGTTTCACGCACGCAACCGCGCGATCGGGTGTAGCGCATTTGGTGCATGGGTCGACGATGCGTTGAGTTCCTTGCCTGAAGGCGAGCATCCATTCGTAGTCACCCAATGCGAAGGCTTCGACGGTGTTGGCCCGAATATCGAAGGGCGGGCGGTCGGCCGTGTTCGGCGAGATCGCGGCGGCGTTCGGCCGGGTCCATGACGTACCAGTCGTAGGACCGAACGATAGTAGACGGATCCAGTCACCGGGTTCTTCACCCATGATGAAGCTGGGAAGGTGCCTCGTTATTGAACTGCTGGGCCGGTGAAGACCATTGCCGAGCAGACACCTCTCGATGATTGGCGAGGATCAGATCGCGGCGGAGTAGGCGTCTTTGTGATGTCGGAGAACTTCGGCATGCCACCAGAACATGAAGTCGGCTTCCGGCGCGGCTACCGGTGATCGCGTAGATGCCGCGGACGTTGCACTCTTCGGCTTCGAGTGCGGCGAAGAATTCTTGGGCTTGGGTAATGGCTGCCACGGTCGGTGCCGAGCGCGCCGGGGATGGCTTGAAGGTGGTCACTGCGTGAGCACTGAACGTTGAGTTTTTCGCAGTCGATTTTTGTTGACCATGTGTGTGGGTCTTCCTATAATCTTTGGTTTGTGTTTTGCTTCCACCGTTTGGTGGGGCATCCAAGCTGCGAGTTTACTCCTTGTGCGTGGTTGACAACAGCAAGTTTGGTAACCAACCGATCCATGCAGGTAACAGGCCTATAACAGTTCCGTGGTCAGGGTTCGCCTGGGCTGCTGCGACGGCGTGGCGCTGTGCTTTTAGCGAAATCTTTCGCTAATTTGGCGGGTGCGACTAACACTCTCACATCCCCAAAGAAATTTCCGGTCACGGACACTGATACCCCAGTGGATTTTTCCCGTGCGATGGCATCTATGCTGAAGCTGTGTTACGACCAGAGATTACGTTAGAATTATTCGACCACCGCAACGGTTAGAGCTCGTTTAGCCATGCCATTGGTTTGGAGGTTACTCGACCGGACAATATCAGCCGATGAGTACTGACGCTGAAGGTGACGCCTCGGCCGACTTATTTTTATTGCACGATCCTGGTGCGGATGATGTGGGAAGGCCCATTACGATTGGTGGCTTATATTCAGGCAGATATGGATCATTCGTTAGCTGGGGATCCGTTATTGCCGGAGGTTGCTTGGGATTGGTTGACCGAAGGTTTGAGCGAAGTGTGGCGCCGAGCATTCAAACCTGGGGGTGCACGGTAACCTCTACCGTCAGTCGGCGTTTGGTGAGATTACTGGGCCACCGAGCGCTTATCAGATTGAGATGCAGGGGCATCGTGGACAGCATCATCAGTGGAGTTAGCGCCCATGTGGTGTATGCTGAAAGTGTCTTGCGCATGTGGCTGTTCTCGCCGGAGGGCGTGACCGCGCTGAATAATGGTGTTGATGTCTGACTCGTAACCACACCGCCGGAGGGCACGCCACAGCTTATGGCGGGCGCCGCGGCACCAGGCAGGCCGCCGATCGGTCATGCAGGGCACGGGTTGGTGCGCGATCGACACGGAGCGGGCATCCGGGTTTCGTATCACAACTGCAAAAGTTTATTTGTGGATTCGGCGTACCGGTGCGGGAACGATGCTTATTGATGTAGAATCCGACCCCAAGCCACCACGGACTTCATCGGTAGGGTTTTGGCTAACACCGGCTGGGTGGTGCGCATGCCGCATCGACGGATTTGCCGTACCTGGAACAGTTATAGCTGCGACCAGCACCAGCTTTTTGACACCTGAATTGGCCGGCCGGTTTTTAGGGGTTTCACCGAGTGAATTTGGCAGCAATGGTAGAGCATTACCTGGGGGTACGGTTGCGGAAGAATCATGGCGGGAGGATTGATCCCAGGCGGCCGATACCGTCCGGGTGGCTGGACTATGCGGCACTGATGGAGATTTACTGCCGCTTTGCCGACGCTATGCGCAGCGAGCTCAGGCAACAACACCCGATAGACACATGGGTGGCGGAGGAATGCGACTATTTAACCTGGGTCTATAGAGGCTACCCGCCCCGAAATCCTGGGAGGACCTCGGGGTGCATGATTGCGAAACCGGCAAGCAGCTTCAGGTGGCGCGCTGGCGGGTGCGGGAGAAACTGGCCCAGGCATCGGACACGGCGGTTCTCGCGGCTGCCGCCGGATAAGGCATTGGTGGCGTTAGCCACGGAGTTGCCGACAACCGTGCCGAAGGTCATGAGGACCCCGGGCTACCCGCCGAGGCTGCGTCGTAAAGCTCGCTATTGGGCAAACCAGGTGGATAAAGGCATTGCGTACCGCACGAGTCGGTGTCGAGAGCCCATTTCCGATACCAACCTACCGTGACACGCCACCATCTCGATACACGTGGTCACGGTATTACCCGGAATCATTCCCCAAAGCTAACGATGGTGCGAGAAGAATTGGCGCGCGTTGCCGCCCAGGTAGAGATCCCGGTGGAAAATATGATCCAGTCGTCTGATACGAACGAGATCTGTGGCGCAGCCAAGAACTCAAAGAAGTGACGGACGACACGGAATTGCTGGAGTTATTGCGAAAGGTTACAGATTCGGCCGTGGCAGCAAAAATTATGCCTGCCGATTTTTACTTGTATCCTATTGCTGTAGTCCCGCCACCTCATAATGAGGGGTTCTGAAGCTCACCCTGCTTCATACTTTTTGCCTGCTTAACCTGAGGCAGAAATTCAGCTACCACTGGCGACTCTTTTAAAGCTCCTATCTTCCTTTAAGATAATGCTAAATGTTTATCTTCGGTTTAGCTTGGAGCTACTCACATGCATCATGAATCACTGTAGTGAACACGTATCCTTTGATTTCCCGGGTTTTGTTATTCAGGTGTATACCCATGCCACGAACTTTGCGCCAGCACATAATAAGATTCCCCTGGTCCATTATGTAGAGGTTACTATCGACGCCTCGACGCCAGCGCTCCTGGCCGTCCTCAAAAGATAAAAATACCATTAACATTTCTGCTAAATATAACGGGAATGATCTCTTTGCCCCGCTGACAGCACCCATACCACGGCTAGAGAAACTTACGTCAAAAACCCTCGTCAATGACGTTTCCGCGCGCAGACTCGCATCAACCCCACGCTGCTGCAATACCACGACGAGATCCACCTTCGGCGACCTCACCCATCAGCGTAACGGTAGGCGGACAAACCTGCACAAAAACCGCTAAGCTGCGGATTTTAGCGCCAAACGAATGGTTTAATGCCCCGCCTACTACCAATCCTTAGCAGCTTTGTGCAGCCCAATCTGAGGTTATCGAGCCCCTCAAACGAGACACAGCAGAGATTCTAGGTGCGGCAACAGGCACCACCGCCCTCAATGGCTATCAGGCCGGCAGCGAACGCGCCTCGAGATCGCCGCCGCGGCATTTCAGGCGTCTACAAGACCGGAACTTAACATATTCCTGAGCCACCCGCATTATCTGAACATACTGGCCAACGAGTACGGAACCAGCACCCAGGTGCTCCACAACCGCAATGGCACCTGCATTGACCTGGCAATAACTCACGCAGCCCTATTGGAGCAGGTTGGCCTGCATCCAGTGATCGTCATCATCCACGGACACGCCCTAGCAGGGCTATTAGCCAGCAAGAAGCCCTCGCACACCCCGTCATCTATAACTCGGCAAACTATCTCGAAACTATATTCAATCGGGCGAATTGGTTCCCATTGAAACAGTGTTAATGACCACCCCCGAACGCAACCTTCCGCGATGCGGTCATGGAGCCACAAATACCTCTCAGCGGCACCCCGGTTTGGGGCTAGTCAGCGTGCACGATGCCCGACTGGATGGGATGCGGCCTCGCCGAACCCCACCGCTGGCACTGGCGAATTCCCTAGCGTACCCGGCCACCGGCACCATGCGGAAAATGCCATCATCATTTCATCGGACGAGTTCGCGCTCCCCACCGACCTACAGTCGGACAACATGAATGTGAGTGCCATCCGCATCGCCGGCGGGCAGACCAGCGCTTTCCCCGTACTCGCCAACATGGAATCGCATAACCCACCAACGGGCACCATGCCCACTGGCACTGGGCGTCGACAAGCACGACCGCAAACGTGCCGGGCCCGGATCGCCACCTGGCAGCGGGAACTTCTCGACCTATCGCTTCGTAACCGGCTGCTGAATATGCGCGCCAGCCAGGAAGTTTTGCCGCTGCAGCTCCGGCCCGGCATGCTGGCGGAACTCGACGACATTATTCACCAAGGTCAGCTGCTCACCGTGTTTCGCCCACAACGACGTGACCGAAAACCGCCGCCTCCAGGGCATCCGATCCGTCGAGGAATTATCCGCCGACTACCTGCTCACCGCGCTCACCGACATGTCCCGAGTGTATGCGGACATCACCCAACAGCAATATAAGAACTATTTCAATAACCTGCGGCGCACCGTGCGCACCCTCAAGGAAGAAACCGGGTCGGCAAACCTCTACCTCACCCTCGGCGGACTGGTATACGAGCGCAACGATCGCGTGGTCGAAGCCCCCCTCTTTCTCATCCCCATCACCCTGCTGAGCCACGCGCGGCAACGATCATGTGCACATCAAAGTGGATTCCACCCACGAGGCCAGCCCCCAATTACTGCCTGGTGGAATGGCTAAAAACAGGCCCCACAACCTGGACATTTCCAGCGCTCTCTACGCACCACGATTCGACGAATCCGGGACTGGACATCAGCTACACCGTCGCGGAGATTTCCGGCAGCTCCTGGCCGCCAACCTGCCGTTCACGGTCACCGAAACTGCAAACTATCATTATCGCGAAGTTCTCCACTTATGGCATGTGGAAAGACATCCACCGCACTGGGCGAATTCCTCTCCTCCCCCATCTTCCGCCACATTGCCCGTTGCAATCCGGGGAAAGCTTCATCGAGACCCGCGCCACTGGACAACTCCGACATTCGAGACATCGACGTTTCCGAGGAAACCCTGGCGCTGCCCATCCCCGCCGACGGGGCGCAGCTGAAAGCCATTGTGGCTGCAGGCCAGGGGCCGCAGCTTTGTGCTGGAAGGCCCACCCCGGCACTCGGCAAGTCCCAAACCATCACCAACATGATCGCCCACTGCCTCGACCTGGGCAAAACCGTACTGTTCGTGGCGGAGAAACAAGCGGGCCCTCGACGTGGTGAAAACCCGGCTCAATTCGGTGGGCCTCGGCCCTTCGTGCTCGACCTGCACGGTGAGGACCAAAAACCCCACCAGCATCCGCCACCAGCTCAAGTCCACCATCGACGCCGAAATCGAATACGACCTGCAAAGCTTCGCGGCGCTCCAGGCCAACCTCAAGGCCCGGCTGCAACCATTCCTGGAATACCCCGAGGCCATCCACGCGAAAAACGCCCTGGACCATTCCTCTGGTCCGCCACCAGCCTGCTCTGCAACCTCAGCGACGTGATCGCCGCACCAGTGCCGGTTTCGTTCGTGAAAACCCCACCGACAGCCTCGAATACATCGAAGACGTGGTCTATAACGCCGCCGCCTACGCCCAGGGTTTGGATGCTAAACACGTGGCGCTCTGGCAGCTGCTTGGGCCCTCCGCCAGCCTCACCACCGACGAAGCATTCACCGACGCTGGGAGCAGGTCTACTGAGGCCTACACCATTCTGCGTAAGCACCGCGACATCATCTCCTCGGTCATTGACCTGCGCAATTCTAGAAGTCGAAGAGGCGGTCACCGCAATTGGATCCATCCCCAAGCGCGACCATATTCCGCCCACGCTGCGGAATCCGCCGCCAAGGCTGAACCGACATTGCGGCGGTGGAAATGGAGGCCAACAACTGCTCCAACCAGGCCGAAGGCCTCCTGGAAATCTTCTCCCCGTCTTAAGCAACGGCGATATTGATGCGCTGCTGGCGGAAGCGGACGTCATCAGCAAGGGAGTTTAGGGTCGGAAGAAGCGACTGGCCGGGTTCGCCGCCGCGGTCGAAAGCCGCCTCCCCGACCCGCATAACGCAGCATCATCGACGTTACCGGCGAGCATGCCCCGAACAGCTCATCCGGTAGCTGCGCAGCATCCCCTGCTCCGCACCAGCGCCGAAGAGCTCAAAGCAAAACTCAAAGAATCCGAATGGACCGACGGGCTTTCCACGCTCAGCCCGTTTATGCCGGAGCTGGTCAACCAGCTCAATATGCGAAGCAGCAGATCCAATTCAATCTGGCTGCGGCGCAACGCTGGCCCGAGCTTATCGACGCCGACGAGGCCGAGACTCAAGGAACTCCCCCACTATATTTCGGTCATCGGCGACGCCTGGACCGCCTGGCTGGACTCGCCTCGGCACCACCCCTGAGCAGGGAAAAATCTTCATGTACCCTCTACAACAGCAATCACTTTGGACGTGCTGTTGCTGGAACTCCCTCGGTGGCAGGCCTCCCTCAAGGCAGGTGGGTTCACTGCGCTGCGCACCATCGCCCGATTCAACGCCTACGCGCAGGTGCTCAGGACGCGGGCTTCGACGACCCAGTGGAGCAAGCTGCTTCGCCATAAGATTGGTCTCAGCGACGTCAACACCACCGCCCTGCTGCGGGGCGTTGCCGAGGCCAGCATCAAGGAACGCATCGAAACGTTCCAACTCGACGGTTTCCGGCCCGGACATCAAGGCCGACCAGCTCACTAAGCTCCAGTCCGCCATGCAGCGCATTCACGACGAGGCCCGCCTCGCGCTGCCGGGCTCTGACTGCTGCAGCGCCGCCCCTACAAGCCGGGGCGGATCACCGTGCAGTGTGCAAGCCCGCCGCCTGCTCGGACGCCAAACGCAGCGCCCGCTCCTTCCGGTCCCTGCTGCAGGAATTCCCGCGCGAAATCACGACGGTGGCGCTCCCTGCTTCATGGTCAATCCGGCCTCCCTGGCCACCTTTGGCGGCACCCGGGTCGGTGCATTTCGACGTGGTGATCTTCGATGAGGCATCGCAGAGTCACGGTGGATCAGGCCATGGGGGCCCTCGGGGCCGCGGCACCAGCGCCGTCATCGTGGGCGACAGCAAACAAAATGCCCCCACCCGCATCGGCAAAACCATCCTGGACTCCCCCAACGACAATGAACTTGTAGGGGACGACGACATGGCGGACGTGGAGGACCTGAATCAATCCTCACGGAGGCTGTCGAATCCGGCCTGCCCCGCAACTGTGGTTGACCTGGCATTATCGTTCCCAGGACGAGTCGTTGATCGCGTTTTCCAACGAACGCTACTACGAGGGGAAACTCGCCAGCCTCCCCTGGCGGCCATGTTGCCGCCGGCGTAAGCCCTGAAACGAGTCGACGGCCAGATTCAACCGGCAGCCGGACGCCCTGCACCGCACCAACGAGGTGGAAGCGCACGCCATCGTCGCCGAAATCAGCGAACGCCTCAATAACTCCCATCACGGCGCAGGAATCCTCTGCGTGGTCACCTTTTAACACCCAGCAGCGCAACCTCATCCTGGACCTATTGGAGGCCAGCGATGATCCGCTCATCCACCAAAAACTCCACCCAGGAAACCGACGCGCTCTTCGTGAAAAACCTGGAAAACGTGCAGGGCGACGAGCAGGGACACGATCCTGTTCTCCGTGGCGTTTTTGAAACAGCCTTCAGGGTGGTCCGCTGCCACTCAACTCGGGCCGATCACCCGAACCGGCGTGAGAAACGCCTGAATGTGGCGATCACCCGGGCCCGCCGATCAGTGGTGATGTTCGCCAGCTTCGACGCTGTCGACATTGATCTTTCCCGGACAAAGTCGCAGGGCATGGCGGATCTGCGCGGCTATATGCTTGCCGCCACCGCCGTCGATAGTCTCACCACCACTCACCCACGCACGGCTGGCGCACCAGCCAGTGATGACAGCCCATGGGGAGAACAGTTGGCACTGCCACAGGTCACCCAGAAAACCATCAATCAAAACCATGTTCGAGACGATGTGGCACAGCGGCTGCGGGATCGCGAGCTGGGTGGTCGAAACCGACCATGGTATGTCCAGCTTCACCCTTGGACCTGGTCGATCCGCCCGCAGGACGATGAGCGGTGGCACGTCGGGTGCTCCTAGATGGGCCGAAGTGGTATCACCCTGCCCACGGTGAGCGACCGGGATCTGGTGCCGAACTATTGAAAGCCGATCATGCAGTGGGCCTCAGTGACCCGGGTGTGGCTCCCGGGTGGGCAATCAACCCGGATGGGGTGGTTGACAAAGCTTTGAAAACGAGCTGGCAGCAGCACAGAAAGAACTCGCGGCCCCGCGACGCCCGATTCCAGCACCAGCTGGAGGAGATCAAGGACCGGCTGGACCAGCAACGGGATGCCGCAACGGAACAGCTCAACGAGGACAGCCAAAGTCCGAGCTTGGCGGTGGAGCTGCTGGAGTTGGAGCCCCGCCACCCCACCAGCTGTCGACAGCTGGGACGAGCTTCCCAGGCCGGGGCCAGGGAATTTCCAAGATCACGGGCTATTCACCGGTGGAGCTACGTGAGCTGGGTGACCGAGGAAGATTGACGACGATTCAGCGCGCCCGGCGCGCCGAATTAGCAGGGCATCATCGAGGACGCGGTGAATGCGGATGGCCCGATTAGTCTTAATGACCTGCGGATTCTTATCATCAAGGGCCTTTAATCGGTCATGTGGGTTCGCAAAGAATCAATGTCGGATCAAGGGGTCTTATTCCTAAGGATCTGCGGCATAGAGGGCCGGAGCATACTGAGTTTGTGTGGCCTCGGGGCGTGGTTCCGCACGAGTGGCGGGGGTACGTGCGTCGAGATGGAGCGCAACTGCGAACCAGATTTCCCTGTGGGAGGTGCGGATGCCATGGCTCAGTTGGATTTCATCGATAGCGTTCCCGCTGATTCCCTCGGATGCGGAACTCGATAGATGTGATTCGGGAGACGAATGAAGGTGTTTGGGTTTGAAGCAGAAGACCATCAGGTGACTGCGCACTTTTCACGGAGGCGTTTAAACTGTTGAAGATCGCATAAGCCTGCGGACCGATCAGTGTTGTGTCTGACTACGCAGACGCAGCTGCCGTGATGCCTTGGACGTGCGTCACAGCACGGTGGGCCAGATTACCTCGCAGTATGCACCGGGCACGTATGCGGTGGTGGATGGAGACCACCGGATTTTCCACCGCGGATCGGATTGTTGAAATTGGCGATCGTGGGTGTTGGATGATGATGGCGAGGACTCTTTATGAGTGGTCGACGCTGATTAATCCGATGCGGATATTTCCAATGGGCACGGTTCATGGGATTACCGCGAAGGATGTTGCGGTTGCGCCGACGTTTGACCAGATTGCCGATGACGTGGCTAGGCGTGTTGAGGGAAGATTTTTGTGGCCCATAGTGCGGCTTTTTAATGCTCCGGATGTTGAAGTCGGAGTTTGATCGGGTCGGGGATTGACGATGGCTGGTTTGACGGATGGGCATATTGATACGTCGCAGTTGATGCAGGATGCGTTTCCGACATCGATTCGCGGTCGTTGGATTCGTGTTATGTCTGCTGGGTATTCACGAATGGCAGTCGCATAATCGCATTATTGGATGCGCGGGCGACGGGTCGGCTGTTTGACCCGGTTCTTGTTGGATGAGTTGCCTGAGGTCGGCGCGCCGGTCGGTGTCTGCTGGGTGATGCTATGCAGCTGTCTCTGGGAGGTGCACCCGTTGGGTACGGAGACAATGGAGCGCGGTAAAGTTGGTTATGAATGATGACTGGCTCAGTACGGCTATTGATAAGATGCCGTCGTCCGGGCAATGTGGATACGGATAGTTATCTTGAGCTGTACTGGATTTTCGCCATGTTGGATTTTTGAGTTGTCGCCTGCATGAACGGCGAGAATTGACGGCACATGCCCGGAATTTGGGTATGAGTCAGGCAGATACCGATCTGGTGCACATGCAGTATATCCGCACAGTTGGTGCGGGGTGGTGATGAGTGATGGTGGGGTGACGCAGCAGGAGCGTGATGGGTTGTGGTTGGCCGCGGATACGCTGAGGGATTTCCGTGAAGTGGTGGAGGAGATTTTGATCGGTCGGTTGACGATAATGCCATGATGGTGTCGACATTGACTGTTGCAGCCGGGTGATCGGGTGGCGTTTACGGGCACGCATGAGTGGTGAGGAAGCGTGCAGTTCGCTGGTCTGATCGTGGTGATGTGACTGAGGCTACGGTGATGGTGGTGGCGGCGGATCCCGATCTCGACGAGCGATAAGGCGAAGAAGCGCCCGGCAGTATCACATTCCGATTATCACGGAGAACCGCTTCCAACCAGCTTGTAGCTGATTTGATGCGAACAGAGTAGGCGAGTTGGTAGGTTAGGTCTTTCATGGCCACGATACCTTTGCGTTTTCTCATTTCGGATCCTCTGCTCGTGCGGGTGCGCGAGTTGGCGTTGCAGCTGCCTGGCGCGCAGGAAAAGGTGTCGGTGGGGTTTCCGGCATTTTATACCCGGAAGGTGTTTTGTGTGGTATGGGATGGCGGTGAAGGATGCTGCGGGGGTGTGGCAGCATCCGCCGTCGGTGTCACTATTGTTGCCGAGGGGAGGAGCGGCAGGCGGTGTTGAGATGCCGGATTCTGTTTGTGCCTGGCCATATTGGTCCCGCGCGGTTGGGTGGGGTTGCGGCTGACGGATGACACGGATTGGGTGGAGGTGGCGGGAGCTTATTGAGGAGTCGTTTCGCACCACGGCGTCGGAAGAGGCTGGGTGCGGATGTTGGGAGTCAGAGGGATTTCGGGGACAGTAGATCGAGGGCTGCTTGGGCTTGGGGCTGAGGCCCCTTGCGGATTTCTTTGTCGAGTTGGTGCGCGATGGTGGCGCATTCAGTGCAAGAGTTGCGTGCCGGCTGGGGTGGAGTTGCACGATTTGGATGCGGCGGTCGGTGGTGCTGCGGGCGCGGAGTGATTGCGCCGCGGTCGACAGAGTTGGTCGGCGAGGTAACAACGAGGACTGGGGGCTGTGCCGAGTTGGGTGGCGATGTCGCGTTGGGAGTTGGCGAGTCCGGCGTCGACTATGGCGAGGAGTCCCACTTGTTTGTGGCTGATGCAGTTTTTCGATTCTAGTGCTGAATTCTTGGGTGATGTGGCTGCCGAAGACGCCGAGTTTGAAGCTGGCAGTGGTGATGAGTGGTTGGTTGTTCATAGGGTTGATGCTAACATCAGAATTGATTCAAAAATGAACGATTCTAGGAGTGAATGATCTTGGTTTTGGTGGGCCGCCCTCATCAATAGTATTGCTCGCCATGGGGCTGCCGAGGATTCGCTGGCCTGGCCCTCATCAATCCCCACTGTCGTTATCGCAGCAATGCCACCACGCATCGGTATTATCCCGCCACGTACGCCAGCCGATCTATCCCGCTCAATGATCATGGTGGGCATTCTTGGCTGGTTGAGCGCCAATCCGGCCGTGGTAGTCCCCTCGTGCGTGTTGCTCGTCACCCAGCTCGACGCCGCTATCGGCGGGATTTCACCGCATCCCCGGAATGATCGCAGGCGGCATCATTGCCGCCCTCTGCCACGGCCTGGCCCCTCGTGACGGTGCTCTGACCGGCCACCCTGAAGCGGCGTCGACAAGCTCCAGTGCTATCGTTTCCAGCTGGTCTTCGTCGCTCGGCCGCGGGTGGAATAGCTCATCCACCCAGGCCACCGCCGATTGCACGCAACGGCATTGTCCAAGCCGACCTCGGCCAGGAGCTCGTCGCGGGTCGCGTGGTGGGGAAGATCTGCGGAACGCCAGGTGCCGGATCGGGGTGAACACCCCGCATCGGACATGGCGCGCGGCGATCATGGAGCCGATGCCACCGGTGATGATTCCCGTCTTCGATGGTGATGACGAGATCGTGGGCGTCCGCCAGGGTCACCAGGGTCGGGCCACCGGCACCACCCACCGGGATCGACCACGGTCACCGCCACCCTGGCTCTCGCTCAGGGCGTCCGCAACGGCTAACGCCCGGCCGATAAACGCACCTATGGCAACGATCAGCACCACTGGCACATTGTCTTCGTCCGCGCTGGCATCCGTGTAGCGAATGATGTCCACCCCATCGTCGAGGGTTTCCACCGCCGGAATCACCGGCGGCAGGGTGTCCTTCGGGAACCGAGCACCACCGTGGGGGTGTCCATGGCGATGGCCTCATGGAACAGGGCTTTGAGCTGGAGTCGCCGTCCCGCGGCGCAGCCACGTGAATGCCCGGCACCATGCCGGTGATCGCATAATCCCGCACCCATTGTGACTGGCACCATCCGAACCGGTCACCCCGGCGCGGTCCAATATCACCGTCACCGGGAGTTTGAGCAGGCCCACATCCATGAGGAGCTGATCGAACGCCCGGTTGAGGAATGTGGCGTACACGGCAACAACCGCGCATGCCGCCCAGAGCCAGGCCGGCGGCGGAGGTGATGGCGTGCTGTTCGGCGATGCCCACGTCGAAGAATCGGCGCGAATTCTTCCTGGAATGGGGTGAGCCCGGTGGTCCGGGCATGGCGGCGGTGATGGCTACGATGTCGTCTCTGCTGCGCGCCGCGGCGAGGAGTTCTTCGCTGAACACGCCGGTCCAGTCGGGTTTTTTCACCTGCAGTGGCAGGCCGGTTTCGGGGTTGATTTGCCCGGTGGAGTGCATGAGTTCCGCCACGTCGTTTTCGGCGGGCGCGTAGCCGCGGCCTTTCTCCGTCACCACGTGGACGAGCAGGGGGCCGTCGTGGTCGCGGGCGTATGCCATGGCGGCGTCGAGGGCTTTTTGGTAGGTGTCGCTGACTGGGCCCACGTATTTGAGTCCGAGGTCGGAGAACATTTCGGTGGGGATGACGCTGGATTTCACGCCTTTTTAAAGTGCGTGGAGCGCTTTCTGAATGTGCGCTCCCCACCCAGCCGAGGGATTTCAGGGTGGCTTTGCCTTGCTCCATGACCTGGTCGTAGCGGTTGTGGATGCGGAGGTTGGCGAGGTTTTCAGCCAGGCCGCCAATGGTGGGCGAGTAGCTGCGGCCATTATCGTTGACGATGATGACGACTTTACGGTCGTGGCAGGCGGCAATGTTATTGAGCGCTTCCCAGCACATGCCACCGGTGAGGGCCCCGTCACCGACGACTGCGATGATGGTGCGGTCGGATTCGCCGGTGAGTTGAAGGCTTTGGCCAGCCCGTCGGCATAGCTGAGCGCCGCGGAGGCGTGGGATGATTCTGTCCAATCGTGTTCGCTTTCGGCCCGGTTGGTGTAGCCGCTTAATCCGTCTTTTTGCCGGAGGGTATCGAATTGGTCGGCCCGGCCGGTGAGGATTTTGTGCACATAGGATTGGTGACTGGTGTCGAAAGATGATGGGGTCGTGGGGGTGAAGATGCGGTGAATCGCAATGGTCAATTCAACCACCCCCAGATTGGGGCTCAGGTGGCCGCCGGTGGCGGAGACTTTCGCTACGAGAAAGTCCCGAATTTCTATGCCAATTGGTTTGAGTTCGGGGTAGTCAGGCGCTTCACATCGGCTGGGGTGGAAGTGTGGGAAGAATACTCATCAGCCTAAAAATGCGCCCTTTCACTGCAACGGACGATGACAATGACGAAACGAACATCTGTTTTAGGTGGCGTGTTTTTCATTTCCGCACCGATACAGATGCTGAGATCATCCTACCCTGTTGGGCCACAACTTTTTAAGAAAATCAAGATTGTAGCAATCCTAGGGTCTCGAAATGGTGGGTTCCAGGAAATGCGTTGACTGACAACGATGTCACTGAGGTGATAGCCGGCTTTGGGGACCAGGCCCGGAATGTCGGTGGCGAAGGTTGCCGAGTCGCAACCAATGTGTATGACACGCTGGGGTTTTCGTGCAGCAATGCGGGTTACCACGTCAGCGCCGGCACCTACACGTGGCGGGTCGAGCACGACAACGTCGGGTTGGGGCAGAGCGTCTATGAGGTTGCCGACCAGACCAATGTGGAAGTGTACGTCGTCGCCGAAGGTGACTTGGCCGCTGGTGGCCATGACCCGGGCGGATTCTACCGAATGGATGTGCGAATTTATTTCCCTAGGGGCTTGGTGCAGGGCGGGCACGAGGGCACCCACGCCACCATAGAGGTCCCAGCCGACTGGTTCCACGCCGTATTGGCCGCCGGCCACCCACTGGGTAATCAGGTTCGAGTAGGCGGATAGCGCCTGGTGGTGGCCTGCCAAAAGGCGGTGGGAGGGCAGGGTGAATGTGACTCCCCACTTTCTGCACAACGTCGCTGGTGCCGGAAATGACCTTGGTGATGATTTCGCTGCGGCAGGCCCCGGGCGGGTTTGCGGACTTCTACGACGTGCCGGTTGCCTGCGTCATCGAGGACCGCTACGACTTCCGCACCGGGGGTGAAACGATAATTCAGAGTCTGCCCCCACGATGCTGTCGGGTCCGTCGCCGAGCAGACCTGGCATGGGTTGGATACAACGATGATCGGTGACCAGGTCATGGGAGTGGGCTTTTGCGGAAGCCGGCACGCCCGGTCCGGTCGACGCCGAGGCGGATGCGGCTGCGCCACCCGGTGGTTGGGGGCAGCTGTTGGGTGGGTGATCGGCGGCAGAGCAGCCAGTTTGCCGAGCTTTGGTGAGTTGCCCGGTGAGGATGGTGGTTTTGAGCTCTAGTTCGGCTTCGGGTTTCAGGTCGGCGAAGTCGCAGCAGCCGGCGCCGTGGGCGGCGGCGGGGCACTCGGTTGGGAAACCCGCAGTGGTGAGGGCGTGACAATGTCGACGAGCGTGGCCTTGGCGTAGTTCTTTTTCACCTGGGTGATGCGGGCTTCCACCACGTCGCCGGGGTAGGTGCCGCGGACGAAGACGACTCGCCCCGTCAAGGTCGCCGATGCCCACGCCGCCGTGGGCGGGTCGGTGATGGTGGTGGTGATGTGGTCGCCGTGCGTGAGGTTAGTGTGTCACGTGTGGGTTCCTTCCGAAGTGTCGGCTTTGAGCTTGTCGACGCCGGGTCGGGGGCAGCATCGGTGGTGTCTGCTTCGGCTGAGTCGTCGGTTTCCTCAGCCGGCGTCGATCAGCTGGCGGTGCGGGCGCAGCGCACCATCCATACGGTGAAGATGGTGACCAGGCCGGTGAGCGGCCAGCCCATGAGGATGCTGACGACCCCAAGCCCGGTAACGTTATCGGCCTGGTAGAAGAGCTGTTTCACGAGGAATCTGGCGAGGAGAGACCGCTGCCCACCCCAGGGTGGCCCTAGGGTGTAGGCCCAGCGGGCACCTGGAACTTTTTGGCCAGGTCATGCCGTCGCCGTTGATGCCTTTCCAAATGATGCCGACCATGGGCCACCGCACCAGGATGGAAATGAAGAACACGATGGCGAGGAGGAGGACATCCAAATGCCGTAGGCGAAGTATCCCTTGGCGGGAGCCGGTGTACCAGGCGATAGCGGCGCCAATCCCAACACCCCATGAACCCGGAGATCGCGGGTTGCAGGTTTTCCTTGCGGATGAGCCGCCACACGAGGATGAGGGTGGCCATGCTCAGGGCGGCGATGAGGGCAGGGTTGAGTCCCCCATTTGTTGTTGACTGGCACAAACACCAGGATGGGAGGGTGGAGGACACTAGCCCGCTGAGTCCGCCCATTTGTTCCAGCTAGGCGTGGGCGGTGGCCCGTCGGGGACTGTCGTCGCCGGGGGTCATTAGGGGTCGCCGTCGATAAGCTTTTCGCCGGTCACCTATGCTGTTATTCCTTCGTATCATTGTCGGCCGCCTGGGCTGCTTCTTGGGCAGCTTTTTGGCGGCGTTCCATTTTTTGCACTTGGGCGGCGAGCGGCCGGGAAGCGCAACCGGCAGGGATGATCCAGCCAAGATGGGGTCTTTGCCGCGCGTGACGAAGGTTCGGGCGGTGATTTCCCGCCGAGTGCCGCCATTTCCGTCCGCGTGGTCGATCGGGCGGCGAGGGTCATGCGCAGCATCCAGCGAGGGCCATCCACCCCCGATGATGCGGACAATGCCGCCACCACCGGGGCGGAGCCGACGACTTCCCGGCCCCCAGGGCCCGTATTCGACCACCGCATCCAGGCCATCGCTCGCGCATGCCTTGGGTGATTTCTTTCACGGTTTCTCGCCATTGGCCGGCCGGGCGGGGCGGCGAACGCCACTAGGGGTGCACCGACCGTGTTCGGTCAAAATGTGCAGCATTTTCGGGCCGTCGGCACCATCTCTACCTGCACTCCGATTTGAACGGCGGGGATGAGCATGGATCCCAGGTTGAGTATTCCCGGTGGAAAAATCGGAGAAAGTCGAAGTCGTCAATGCTCACCGAGTCGCCGTCGAAGGGCCGGAGTCGCCGTCGATGGCATCGTGGATCAGGTCCGGGGGTGCTCGTCGTATTCGTCCCCCATGATGATGGCACCGGAGGTTGAGTGGTGAGGTGGCGCCGGCATCAGGGGCATCAGCCGGGACGGAATCGGCTGGCTTCGCCGGCGCACCGCCATCATCATTGTCAGTTGCTGGCTGCCTGCGGTAGCCCTGGTGGTTTAGTGCCGCCCCGGCTGGTGGCTGCGTGTGAGGTCTTCGTCTACCATGTCTTCCTCAAAGTCATCATCGTCGTAGCTGTAGTCGTAGTTGTTATCCTCGGCTTTTTCTTGGAGAACGGCCACGGTGGCATGTTTCTCACCCTTTCGTTTTCCCCTGACCATATGCGTGGTGAATATTAGTCAAGAAATGTCATGGTTGGTTAGTCAATTCCCCGTGGACCCGTAGCCCTGGTCACCGCGGAGCGTGTCGTCTAATCTCGTCTGCTTCGGTAAAATCGAAAGAGCTCAACTTTTGGACGACTAGTTGTGCAATGCGCTCTCCCGGTTGATGTGGATGGGGTGCGGGGGTCGAGGTTGATGAAGCAGACTTTTCTAATTCGCCCCGATAACCGGCATCAATGGTGCCTGGGGCGTGACCATGCCCAATCCTTCCCGAAGCGCTCGACCGACCTGGGGTGGATAAGCCCCACTGTGCAAGAGGTAGCGCTATGGCTATTCCGGTGCCTATAAGGGCGCGTTCCCCAGGGTGAATGACGCAGGTTTCGGTGGAGTATAGGTCCACCAGCGTCACCGGTATGGGCTCGTACCGGATATGGGAGTTCTTTATCTATTCGTTTGATGCGAGATGCGATTGATGACGTTATTATTCACGCTAGGTTGCTCCTTGACATGGTGGTTATACGGTTGTGAATCGAGTGTAGTCAAGAAATCGCTACTCACTCGCTCCCACCCTCGACTACTGGTGCCGCGACCTATGGTTGAGCGTCGTCAAGCATGCAGATATGTAGGTTCAAAAGTGGATTAAAGACCTGAGGTGTTGAAGTACACTTGGCTACTGTGGTAACAATCAAGCACAGCCAGACACTGCAGAACCCTAGGTTTTGTATTCAGAGCGTCAATGGTGCCCCTGGTATTGGTGGTTAATCGCCGCATTTTATTGTTGCGCTCATCTCTGCCCAGTTTGCCTTGAACCGGGCGGCGTTATGGCTTTATATTCCGCGGTTGTGCTCAGTGTGCTTGCGGTGTGGGTGTTGGTGTGCTGTCGTCCACCAGTGTTGTGGTTGAGGAAGATCCCCGATGGTACCCGCTGGTTAGTGACGGGACAGGCGAACCTGCCCGCGCACGGTGGTGTCGCGATCGTTGGCGGTGCCGGCAACAGCGAAGCGGAATGCCATGGGGCGGCAGTTGAATCCGGCGGCGTTCGTGGTGTCGCACGTGTGGGTGCCGGAAATGGTGATGCTGGTGCTCGACGACCCGGAGGATCCCACACCGTATTGGTTGGTGGCATCAAGCATCCCGGGACAGTTATTGACCGCGTTTTTACCGGAGCAACGGTCGACACCGATCAGGCTGCGACAACCAGCCGTAACGCATAACCGCCCTCACCACCCGGGTCCATGCAGGATTTCCCTCAATTCCCTTGTGCCGCGTTCGATAATGCGAATATGGGGTCAGGTGGTGAAGGCGTGAGCGGTGAAAGCAGGTTAGGCGCAGTCCTTACGATAGAGCCGTCGGGCTCGGTGCTGATCGATCCGGTTATTATTCTGCACGAGGAAGCACACCGAGCAGGTAAATTCGTTCTCCCTGCGGGGAATCACTGTGACATTGAGTTCTTCGCCAGCAACATCAACACTGGGCGGGTCGAAGGGTTCAACGATTTCTCCGTCGTCGTCCATGTCGTTGGTAACGTTTTCGCCGCCTTGAGGGCCTTCGAGGAATCAGTGTCGATCTCGTCCTCAGCGCGACGACGTGGTGCATCATAGTCGGTTGCCATAAGACTTTTGCTTCCTATTCAGATTAATTATGGATACGATAAATTAAGCCTTGAGACCTAGCCGACGCACTCAACATATAACATGTCGTACAGTACTACACCTTATTGGTCAGGTTGCCGATAGTTTTACACGCTTTTTATCACTGATGCGGCTAAATGTGCTCAGTGTCGCTCACAATAGTATGTGATGTAGGGTGTTGACTACCCCCACCCCATACCATCGGTGGATCATTATCCGTCGCCGACGACCTACGAGTCATTCAATCCCACAGTACAAAACCGGTATCACTCCCGTTTTTACTGGCTTCGTGGCGCATCTTAAGGCACAACATGCCATGTTGTCATATTTCCCCACCACAGCGCCTCACGATGTTTCCGCAAAACCGGCAACTAGCTGCGATTATGATAGTAAATTCACGAGGTGGAAAAAGCGCATTATCCCCGGTTAACCGTATTGATTGTCGGGAAGTGCCGTGGGAATTCTTGCACATAACAGTCGCAAACTGGCGGGCAATCCCCGCGCGCATGCCACCAGATTCTTGTCGGCCTCGACGATGGCTGGGGCTGCCATAGCGTGGGGTTTCCACCACTGCCCCGGCTTCCACGTCGCCAGCGCTCCCGCGCGCGTAATCCCATACGTTCGTGGCGTGTTCGTATTAGGCTTCTACCTGACCGTCGGCAACAGCGCACAGGTCGAGGCGGCGCTTCCCCGGCGGCGAATGTCCCGAATGGTGCCAATGCGGTTCCCCAGATTTCGACTTGTGCGCCGGGCGGCGGGTAGGAGAATCCGGTGGCCACCAGGCTGAGGGTGAGGGCTGGTTTCGGCGGATGCGAAATCAACCGCGGCGGGGTGTGCAGCCCTAGGGTGATGGCGCCCCATTTTTACTGGCAACCCCAGAGTTGTCCGGTGGCGACGTTGAGGACAAGCGCCGGCAACGGAGTGTGGTCGATTTCGGCGGCGAGTGAAACAGCGTATTGGGGCTGGTTGTATAGGAAGTTGACGGTGCCGTCGATGGGGTCGACGATCAGGTAACGCCGGTGGTGGCGGTGGTGGCGGTGCCTTCCTCGCCGATCATGCCGTCGCCGGGGCGGAGCTCGGTGAGCATGGTGCGGATGACTTCTTCGGCCGCGGTGTCGACAATGGTCACAGGGTCGACGTCGGAGAGAGTGGTGGTGACCGCCTGGAGGTTTTTCGATGGCGGCGCGAGCGTTCGGCGATGACCTTGGCCGCGGCGGCGGCAGCGATGGTGACGGCGATGCGGGCAAGTTCGGCGTAGCGTTGTTCCTCAGGGTGACCGGCGAACCCTTCGGTAAGGAAGCTGGTGTCATACTGGTAGTCGAACAGTTCCGCTTGTCGACGCCCACCCCAATGGTTGGGCGGCCTGGGTGATTGCGGAAACCCGGAGATCGTGATAGTTCATGTCGGTTAAGGGCATAGAACCCATTATGCCGATGGACCCACACCATGGCGAACGTGATAAATATCACTTATCAGGCATTTCTTCGGTTGGATCATAGGAATTTTGTGCTGGTGCTGCCGATTTCGTCAGTAAACCAGCCCTTATGACCCGGATTGGATTTGGTATTGATGTTGGCGGCTCTGGTATTAAGGGCGCCCGAGTTGATCTTGACACTGGGTGAGTTCATTGGTGAACGCATCAAAATACTCACCCCCAGCCAGCAACCTGATGCGGTTGCTGCCACCTCGCGCCGAAATTGTAAAGATTGCCGAATGGCGGGATGGTGGGTATCACATTGCCGAGTGTGATTAAGAATAAGGTGGTGCTGTCGGCGGCGGGATATTGATCCCAGCTGGGTGGGGTTGATTCGCATGAGGTTATTCGCCAAAGCATCCGCCGGGGACGGATGTGCATGTGCTCAACGATGCGGATGCGGCCGGCGTGGCGGAGAGCCCATTTCGGGGACCCGTTGGCGAAGTCGGGTGCAGTCATGATGTTGACGTTTGCGCACGGGCACTGGTTCGGCGCTGCTGATCGATGGTGTGGTGTTCCCGAACACGGAGTTGGGCCATATGATCGTTGTGACGGCCAGCACGCGGAGAATATTGCGTCGTCCCGCATCAAGGATGTGGAGGAGTTGAGCTATAGAAGTGGGCCGTGCGGGTGGATAAGGTGATGCACGAGATGAGCGGCTATTCTAACCCGACTGTGTTTGTGGTGGGGCGGGATTTCCCGGAAGGCGGATAAGTGGGTGCCGCTGTTGACGTGATTGAGACCCCGGTGGTGCCGGCCCAGCTCAGAATCAGGCGGGTATTGTGGGCGCTGCAATGGCGGTGGAGGCTGGTTTGCACCCATAGGATTTGGAAAATATTATTCACTGACAGGTGCTACCTGATGGGCCACCCGGCCCATCAGTAAGTTTGTGATGTGATCCACCTTTTGGCCCGTCGTAAAGCAAAAAGTGCCACTTGGGTGGCGGGCGAAGAAGCTGGACAAGTCAGCATTTTTGTGCACTTGTTTTATAATGGCATGTTGTCCATGACGAGGGAAGCACAGTTTCAGCGCCTTTTGCGGTTTTCCATCGAAATTTTTACCAGTTGGTTGGGAATCTTTTGCGGCTGCTGGGATGTACACAACCCATCTAGTGATTCTAGTTTCACTAGTTTCATCCACAGTCAATGATTTTTCCAGGCGAAAGGGCGTGCGTGGCAGCCACTGAGAATTCAGATACTTCCGCAACCGCGCACGCATTGGCGGCAGCGCTCCACCGAGGGCGGCTTCAAGCGGCACTCCACAACCGAGCAACCAAAGAAGGTCGCAAAGAAAACCGCCCGTAAGGCAACTGCTCGCAAAGGCAGCCCCGCGTACCGCTGCAACCCGGCAGCCGGAGGCTACGGCCGCTGGTAGTTAGTGCAGGAGAGTCCACCACAACTGCTCCTGCTGCGCGTCGGTCAGCGGCGAAGAAGACCACCAAGAAAACCGCGGCGAAGAAGAGTGTAGCGAAAACCACGGCAAAAAGACCACTCGGAAAGCTGCCCCCAAAAAGGCGGCTGCAACCGATGCTATTGAGGTGACAGCGGCGGCTGATGTTGCAGCTACCGCTGATGCACCAGCGGCACCGGCGAAGAAAACTGCGAAAAAGGTCACAAAAGAAGACCGCGAAGAAGGCGACGAAGAAAACCACGCGGAAAAACCGCGGCAGAGAAGACGACGGCAGCAAAAAGACTGCCGCGAAAAAGACCGCGGCCAGAAAACCGCCGCGAAGAAAACTACCCGCAAGGCTGCGGTGACAGCTGCGAAGAAGCCAGCCGTGGCGCCGAAGTCGATCAAGATGGATGATGACCCTCATTGATGATGAGGATTCATTGTGGAGCCGGATTCCGACTTTGATTTGGCCAATGGGCTCAGCGACTCCGATGTGGATGGCTATGAGGACTGATCAGGACGCGGTCATAGATCCGCACCTCAGCGACGATGCACGATGCCATGCCGCCCGTGGATGAGGGAAGATGAAGACAGTTCCTCGGTGTGGGATGAGGACGAGTCGGCTGCGCTGCGGCAGGCCCGGAAGGATCGCGGAGCTTACCGCGTCGGCGGATTCGGTGCGCGCCTATCTCCAAGCAGATCGGCAAGGTTGCGTTGCTGAATGCGGAGCAGGAGGTGTCGCTGGCAAAACGCATCGAGGCGGGCTTGTACGCGGACTATCGCGTAAGCAGATGGAGAAGGCCTACAGCAGCGGTGATAAGGAGGCCGAAGCTCACGCCCGCGGTGAAGCGGGATTTGCGGGCCATCGCCGGGACGGTAGGAAGGCGAAGAATCACCTGTTGGAGGCCAACCTGCGGTTGGTGGTGTCGTTAGCGAAGCGGTATACGGGCGCGGCATGGCGTTTCTGGATTTGATTCAGGAGGGCAACCTGGGGTTGATTCGCGCGGTGGAGAAGTTCGACTACACCAAGGGCTATAAGTTCTCCACCCATGCGACGTGGTGGATCCGCCAGGCGATCACGCGCGCCATGGCGGATCAGGCGCGAACGATCCGTATCCCGGTGCACATGGTGGAGTTATTAATAAGCTCGGCCGGATCAACAGGGAGCTGTTGCAGGATTTGGGCCGGGGCCCACCCATATGAGTTGTCGAAGGAAATGGATATCACCGAGGATAAGGTGTTGGAAATCCAGCAGTACGCCAGGGAGCCGATTTCGCTGGACCAGACCATTGGTGACGAGGGTGATTCCCAGCTGGGTGACTTCATTGAGGATTCCGAGGGCTGTGATCGCAGTGGATGCGGTGTCGTTCACCCTGCTGCAAGACCAGTTGCAGGATGTGTTGCACACCTTGTCCGAGCGGGAGGCCGGCGTGGTGAAGCTGCGGTTCGGGTTGACGGATGGCATGCCCCGGACCCTGGACGAGATGGTCAGGTGTATGGGGTGACTCCGGGAGCGGATTCGGCAGATCGAGTCGAGACCATGTCGAAGCTGCGGCACCCGTCGCGTTCGCAGGTGCTGCGGGATTACCTCGACCAGCCGCCAGGCTATGGCGGAAAGTTTTTCACCCCACCGGTTGTGGTTTCCAACTGGTGGGGGTGGTTCTATGCTAATGCCCATTCCGCCGTTGTGCTAGGCGTCTTCGAGGCTGTTATCAGGAGGTAGCTTCGGTAGCTATCGTAATTGTTATAGCCGCTATCGGCCGCTTCAAATACCAAAAAGATTGAAAAATTCCGAGCAACAATAATGGCGATGCACGCTGGAAAGCACCAGGCCGGTAATGGCAAAGCCGGTCATGCGGTTTTTGCTCCACATAGTTTTACGGCGCACAAATGCCACAATGGAAACCACTAGGGTCGTTATTGCGATAATGGGTGGCCACCACCCTATGAATATCAGCGAGGGAATGCACAATAGTCCCATCACCATGGCAATCAGCCCCAGATGATTCTTTTTCTGTGGGTCTACCGCTACCGGCGCGGGCGCATAAGGGGTTGGCGGTATACGGGATCTGCTGCAGCGGCTGCATGTTCGGCCCGTAAGCCATGGTATTTGGTTGCTGCAGGTTGCACGCCCATGCCGCCGCTGCGACGCCCTTGCTGCGGTGGGACAGGTGGCCCCTGCCGAGGCTTGCTGCTGGCTTTGCTGCCACTGATCAGGCTGTTGTGGCTGCTGCACCCTGCTGCTGCAGTTGTTGTGGTTCGGATTCAAATGGGGATACTGGATAGGCTTTATCGTAAGGATTGCTATGCGGTTGTTGCGGGTTGTCGGGATACGTCATTGAGTTATGTTTCTCCTATTGGTCACTTATGTTTTGGCATATCCACCAGACATGGCAGAAGATACCACCCAGCAAATCTTCACATATTCCCATAACCCGCACGCTTTTTAGCGCCCATCAGCTTGTGGAATCCCAGAGATGGCGCTCAATAACTCCCCACATTCATGGGGAAAGCATCATTGGGGCGCGGGTGCTGAAGGTTACGAAGCTGGTGCTAGTTGCGGGGTTTCACCGTACACCCGATTCTTTTTGTATCCAATGCTCCGGTGGGCAATCTCTAGTGGCCCCGCGTTTTGCCTGTGAGTGACCACAGGTAGGCGAAGATGAGAGTCACCAACCAAGCACCGGTTGCGGTCACCGCCACTATGGCCACGGACTGCCCGGAACCAATGACCAGGAACCAGGGAGTCATAATGAAAATGAATGTAACCGATTGCAGCACGTAACCAGTCATGGACATGCGACCCAAGGCGGTAAGCATGCGAATGGGCAGCGTATCAGTCAACTTGCGGCGTTCCACCCAACCAGCAATCCACGAAATCCACACCACGGTCCCGGGCCCTGATGCCATACCCACAAGTATGTTGAGAAGATAGAAGACCTTTTCATGCCCAAGAATCCCAAGGCTGGCCAACCCCACCGGCAAACCAACCGTAACCACAATAATCACGGTGACATGGTGGCGGCAATCCGCATGGGTGTGCGGAACTGTTCGGGATGTTCTAGACACCCCATTGCGGCCGGCGACGAATCAACAAAGTATCACCGATCCCACCGGGGAGAGCAAACGGGAACCGGAGAAAATTATACATAAAGGCCAAGGAAGCACCCCGAACCAATTGGTCCTGCACATAGCCGTGACCATAGCCTTGCAGCAGTACTGCGTTCATATCCGAGTAAGACAACAGGGCACCATTCATCACCATGGCCAAGGGCGAACAACACCCCGGCGGTGATGAGCAGGGGTTTTGTTCTTGGCGTTGCGCATGGGGATAACCAACACCAGTATGAGTGAGGCCGTAAATGAACATGATGTCACCGTAGAGGAAAACCATGTGTAGGAGGCCAAGAGGATCAACGCTCCGTAGCGGCGCAGCAGGATTGCGCGGCATTGTTTTGCTGGTGGCGCCACTTACGCTGTTCCCGAACCAGGATCATGCCCACCCCGTAGCCTAACAGCGTAGCGAACATGGGCAGGCCCTCTGCTGTGCACAAACATATCTGTCAAGATAATGGTGACCTTATCCCACAGCGAATTATTGACGATGATCCCGGAAAGTGTCCTATGGTATCCCGGGGGAACATCACATCCCTTAGACTCCACGCGGTAATACCGATAGCAATGGCAATCCCTAACAGGGGCCGCGCCACAGCAAGATCCGGGGTGAGAATACGAACAGATGGTGATGGAATGTCATGACAGAAACCCGATTTCATTATGAGAAAACAGTGTTCACCTCAAGCTTATCACGCCTTTCGTCACAGCCCATGACATATCACATTATCTGCGTTTTGGCGTTGGGTAGCTTCCCATATCCGAGGGCACGTGCAAGAATCTCTGGTGGCCCGTTTACCTGTGAGTGACCACAGGTAGGCAAAAACCATAGTGACCACCCAAATACCGGCGGCAATGAGGGGTAACGGTGGCGGCCCCCGGCCAGCACCGATTGCTAAACCCCACGGCACCATAATGATGGTAAACAATACTGATTGCAACACGTAACCGGTCATAGACATCTGCCCCAAGGCAGCAAGCATGCGGATCCATAGCTCCATTCGACCGATGGTGTTTTCTGCACCACTGAGCGACCCCAGAAAAATCCACACCACAAAGCCGGGCCCTCCACAGGCCAGCCACCCGATTGAGCCCCATGCCAGAATGGTTTCCGCCGGCAGCACCCCCAGGGCGGATAACCCCCATGGATGCCGACCCCCACGATAACCAGCACCGTAATGCCGGCAGCAATCTGCATGGGCATGGCATACCGATCGGGATGCTCCAACACGCCCTCCTGCCGGGCGATAAAGCCAAGGAGAATGAGTGGGCCCAAGGTCACCAGGTCGATGAAGAATTGTCCGGGCGTCATCACCAGGACATGCAAACCTGGGTAGAGCTGGTCAATAAGATAGCCCAGATCCCCCATCCTGACTGATGGGCGTTGCGGGTGCCCACGGCATCAAAGGACTGTACCCCACGGGGCCATGAGCACCGCCCCGACAACTGCGGAAACGCCAACAAGCCTGATTAATATCCGGTCAGGGAACGTACATACGAGCACCACAACCAGGGCGATGAGCGCATAGGTGAAAGCATGATATCGCCGTAAAACAGAAACACCGTGTGCAAGGCACCGATGATCGCCAGTACCCCATACCTGCGGGCCCAAAATGAGCGCGCACTCCGGGAGGTGGCGCCTTGCGCGTTCCCGCACGAGGATCATGCCGATGCCATAGCCTAGCAGCGTGGCGAACATGGGCAGCCCTCGCATGCACAAACAGCGTGCCTATGAGCACCATGATTTTTGTCCCATCGGGAGTCATCACGATGATTCCGGCATAGGTTTCCAGCTCATTTTCGGCGGTAGGCAGCCCGGTTGCGCTCCACGTGGTGATGCCGTTGGCGACGGCAATGCCCGAGCAGCGCAGCGCACGGACAAGATCCGGGGCAAGCTTACGGTAATCTCGCAACGTTGATGTCATGATTTCTAGTTTCGTGTTGTGTGCTTGTCGACGAACACAGGTAGCCCAACCCCGCATGAAAAACTACCCCTTGGCTTATTGATGCAGACCAAAGGGTAGTAAGCTGGGCGCTGGCGCGCGGGGCACGTCGACAAGCGATTGCTGAAGGGTCAGCTATTAGCAGCGTTTCAATCTTTTCTTGGATACACTGCGACTGCGCTGTGGGGTCGGCAATGGTGAGCACTCTGGCGCCACCGAAAACACATAGGTGATGCCGATGGTGATGAAGCCGCCGAGGAGCATGCCTATAACCGAGACGATCAACGCGGCGATACTCATTTCCTTTCCCTGGCGGTCACTGGCGGATAGCTTTTTCGCTTTTCACCAACGCAATGATTGCCAGGATAACACCAATAAATGACAGTGCAGCACCCAGGATCGGCAGCCCAACAGACAACCAACCCGATGAGTGCCAGCACCAGCGCCACCACCGCCATGACGTTTCTTAGCCCATGGGCGTCATCATGTCATTCTCGGGAAATGTGCCTGGTAGATTTGGGTCACTATACGATGAGTAATTAGGGATAGACACTTTTCACTCCGTTTCGTGATGTTTGTTACCCCTACCACCCTACCGAAGATTACCCCTGGTTCCACCGGCAATATGTCATATAGCTGCCGTGAGCCATGGTCTAGCTCATTGAGTTTCTGCTCAAGGCACTGCCGACGTGCCGAGGATCAGACATGTCGACACATTCGGGGGCGATTGAGTACACGTAAGACAGCAGGGACACTAATCACCAGGTTCAGGACCAGCGCCAGCACCGCAATGATAAGCGCGGTAATGCTCATACCCTTGCGAGCTGTCGGTTGCGGATGGTTCTTCGCCTTCACCAAGGGCGATAATGGAAATAATCACCGCGCAGAGCAGCAGAAGCGGTACCAATCAGCGGCAGCCAGCACAGTAGCAGTCCGATAATTGCCAGCACCAGGGCAACGACTGCCATGGTGTTCTTTCTTCAACCCAGCCAGAGGCCATCATCCATGCCCATCATTGGGTCAGGCGGCACCGGACGCATGCATATGTTCGGCAACCCGCCAGGGCTGGCCTGCGTCGCTGGAACCGCCAGATGATGGAAAACTAGGTAACGTCATTATTTACTCCATTCTTGTGTATGAATGCTCAAAAAGTCATGCGGTCGCACCCACCATGTCTAAGACATCAGACATGCTACCGGCATGAGACAGTTATTTGCGTGCCACATCAGGATCGCTTCGTAATTTGTTTAATACACTGGGCTTTCTCACTGTTGGTCCCTTGCTGACATTCCGGGTGCTTTTTCTAAAAGGAGGTAGATATTCACCATATAGAAGATGAAGATGGCCAGACTCGTCACGGCACATGCCAACCCACAATGGAAAACCAGGTGCGACGATTTTCTGGGGCATATTTCTTCCGTTGCACCAGCGCCACAATGGCGGCAACGATACAAACCAGTGTCAGGAAAATGCCGGACCGCGGGTCCATAAGCATCGAAATAATAGCGAGAACGCCGAAAGACCAGGGCCGTGATTTTCCAGGTAGTTTTTCTTGTCTCGGATCAGACCATCATCTAACTCCGGTGTCATAGCAAACGCAGCTCCGGTGTCATAGTTAAAGGGAGTTCACCATTGCCGCCCTGAAGATCGCTAGGATCATTCGGATTGGGGTTCTGGTTCGTCATAACCTACTACTCCTTTGAGGTTGTCGTTTTTGACACCTCACCACCCTACCGAGCATCGGACACCCTTCGTTCACTTAGCAAAAATTACTAATACGTGACGAGCATTTTAATACGTGCAGGCCACGAACCCCGCCGTCAAAGCCTCCAGTTACCGAAAACCGCAAGTCGGCCCCTGAGCTGGGCAAACAGCAATATCGGCAGGGATCAAATCCCACCTGCACTCACCACATTCTACCGCACTACCCCATTTTCAGTATCCCTAAGAACCTCGCATGGGCACTCAGATTAATTTTTCTTAATATATCTATGTGGTTTTCTATGGTTACTGTACCTCTCGTCACAGCATGCTCATGCTGACGCGGCATCATCGGTTGGCGGTGGCGGCTGCCACGAATCCCCAACTCGTGCACACCGCCACCGGCCAGCCGACCTGCGGGAACTACCAGCGTCGTAAGTAATTAATGCGCTCCCGCAGCTGCTCCGCGGAACACATTGCGGTCGGCGGACCACCACACTTCTGGCGCGCTTCGGTGTGGATCGACCCGTGCGGCCGGCCGGTCCGAGACGCGGTGATCGCCACCAGGGATTCAGCCCTTTCCGCAGCTGGGGATTTCCTGGCTGGCCGTCGCTCCTCCGCATCCTTACGGCCCTGGGAGCTGCGGGCCTCCTGCTCCCGCTTCGCCGCCTCTTTCGCCTCACGCTCTCGAACATTGAGCTGCTCCTCCTGGCGTTTCCGCAACAGTTGGCGCATCTGTTCCGCATCCAACAGGCCCGGCAACCCCAGGTAGTCGGCTTCCTCGCTCGAACCTGCCACAGTGGCGGTCCCTGCAGGAAGAACCGTCGTAGATCAGCGTGTCCAGCTCGGCCTCGGCGCCTAGGGGACTCGTAGGGTTTTGAGCTGGTCCGCCTCGGTCTCCCGCTTATTCGCCCTCGGCAAGCGGTTCATCATCCCAACCGCCCGTCTCCCGGTGGGGCTTGCAACACGTGGTCCCGCGATACCTCCAGTTTTGCCGCCAAAGTCCAGGAGGACCGGCACCGAGGGCAGAAACACGCTGGCGGTTTCCCGGGCGTCTAGAGCGAACAAACCGGCCAATGGCCTGGGCGAAAAAACAGTGGGGTCGACGCCGACGTGGCATACACCCCACCGCCAGCCGGGGCACGTCCACGCCCTCGGACACCATGCGCACCGGCAACCATCCACTCGTCGGTGCTGCCCGCGAATTTTTCAATCCGCTCCGAGGCACCAGCCTCATCCGACAGCACCACCGACACCGAGGGTGGTGATAGCTTCTAGGATCTTGGCATAAGCACGCGCGGTGGTTTTTATCCGTGGCAATCACCAAGCCCACCGGCATCAGGGAATGGTTTTCGCAACTGGGTGCAGCCGGGTGTGCGCAGCCCGCAACACCGCCGGAATCCAATCACTCCTGCGGATCCAGGGCGGTCTTCCACGCCCTGGCGGTCTGCTCGGCATTCAGCGGCTCACCCAAACGGGCGGCGAACTCCTCACCCCGCACTGGTGCGCCACCGGGCCTCACCCGAGTAGGCGAGAAAACACCACCGGCCGCACCACACCATCCGCAAGCGCGTCCGAATACCCGTAGGTGTGGTCCGCCTGCGACACTAAAATGCCCCTCACCATCCTCGGCATACCGCACAAATGGAATGGTGGAATCATCCGACCGAAACGGCGTACCCGTGAGCGCCAGGCGGCGCGTCGCATCCTGGTAGGCCTCCTAATGCCATCACCCCAGCTTTTCGCATCGCCACCGTGGTGAATCTCGTCAAGAATCACCAGGATCGTTTGGCAGTGGTGACCGCATAATGCTTGATACGGGTGCATCGCCACCTGCGCATAGGTCACCACCACCCCATCGTATTGCGGGTTGATGGCATCGGTGTTTTTAAACGCCGGATCCAGGCTCAACCCCACCCGGGCGGCAGCCTCCGACCATTGCACCTTCAGATGCTCCGTGGGGACCACAACGATAATGCGATCCACGGTACGTCGAGTTTTCAGCTCCGTCGCCACCCTCAAGGCAAGGTAGGTCTTGCCAGCGCCGGGAAGTAGCGACGGCCAGGAAAAGTCGTGCGGCTTTGGTGTCCAGATATTTCGTCAGCGCCTGCTGCCGCCATACCTGAAGATCGCTGCTCACTTCTTGCGCAGGCTCCGATACACTCTGCTCACAGTCAGGGGCACACTGGTGAACCGGGTTTGGCTTGTTTGGTCACCGGAAAGGTTTCCACAGAGTGCGACAACCATTTTTCCGGAAACAGCTGATTCAACAATTTGGTCTTTTTTGACGTAGTGGAAGAACTTGGGTGTCATCATCAGTGCTGATGTCCTCCCGAATGTCTGGGCTCGTTCGATGGTTTTGGTACTTGTAGTCACCCCTCTATATTGCCCGACGTTCGCTCATCATGCTAAGCCGGATTCATTTGTTAAATTGTTAAATATGGCACACGGCAATCAAGATTCCTCTTTACCACTCATTCCCCCACTAATCGGGGTGACTCGTCCCACGATCACCCTTTCCGACGCGACGAGAGATCATGCCGATTCTTCTTCGAAATTTTTCCTATCACTCTGATCGGGATTTTTCCCCCGTTTCAACAGCGGTATTCCGGCAAAGAACCCCCGGAGGACACCGAGAAACAGTTCGAATATGTTGACATGGTCGAACAGACCGATACCACGAGTACCGCGTCGCGTCAACAAACACCCCGGCGGAAAGCGGGTTTAGAGCGTAAGCTGCATCGCTTGCGGCGCAGCAATGTTCCGTTGGTCACCACCGCCTCCTACTCCCCACCCAGAACCGTAAGAAGCGCGAAAAACAGTACATGTGGATTCAGGGGTCGCGGTTGCCGTTTTTACTCTTGGCGATGGTGACCTACATGTCGATGCATAACGTGTGGCTGTCCGCCCTGCTCTTCGTCATTTCTGTGCCGCTGCCGTGGATCGCGGTGGTGTTGGCAAACGGCATTGGCGAGCCGCGTGACGCCCGGGACCCCGGCGGTATATAAGCCGGCGGCGTTGCGGGAGCAAGCGGCGGCCCAGGGCCGGCAGCGGGCACAGATGAGTTCGGGGAAACAGGGTGCTGCCCAGGCAGCTGCGGCCGGCTCCGACCCTGCTTGACGACGCCAACCGCCCAACAGACTATTCTGCTTCCCGGATCAACCGCATACTGGTGATGCCGCTTTGGTTTAATAGCCCCCAAACACATGCGATTGAGGATCACCCGTTTCTCGTTCACGGTGGAATCAGCGGAAGCCGGGCCGACACCAACTGTGGGTGGGTAATGAAAACTGTCGGTCGACGGGGAAGAAACTCACCCAGGTACCGGTTGCCGGATTCGTGAATGGTCATGCGCCGAATGGCCACGGGCTCGTCCTCGCGGCGGCGGGCCAGCCCAACCCAAAGATCATAGTCGCTGTTGAAACACCGCTCTTGGAGGAAAGCACGCTGGCGAAGGCTTCGAGCAGCGTCAGTTCCAGCTCAACATGGGAGACGTGTGCGGGACCCGCCGCTGAAAAACCTCGGGCTGAAAGATACGGGGCAAGGACCCTATGCAGCATCCGCGTCTTCGGGAGATCTTCCCCACCTAGTTGCGCCGCGATGCGGATGATGCCGGTCGTGGTGATTTCACACCGCCTAGAGGCCCAAGAACCCGTCTCGGTTTCGTCCCTGATACCGCAGGGGTGGCATCGTCGATGTGAATGGGATTGTCCCTGAAGTAGAGGGCAATGAGGTTCTGGTCAGGCCCTTTTCCAGGTAGTCGGTGGTGTAAACGTCATCTTGGAAAACGCGCTCGATCTTCTGGGTGGTGATTTCGGGCAGCAGCCGGTGGGTGGGGACGGCCACAAGCACAAAGGTGGCGCCACCATAGATGGGTCCAAGGCGCTGGTATTCGTCGATGAGGGCGGGAATGGTGTGAGCACGCCAGGCGGAAAAAGTTCCGGATCTCAAGGCGGAGCTGGTGTTGCTCCGCATCGGTGAGGTATTCGAGCGTAGGGTGTGGTGCCGCGGCGGATGGGGACCGTGCCATCGGCCAGGTGGTGGGGCGCCTGGTCGTCGTAAGGCACCTCGATGGCGTAGACGACACCTGTCGGGGGTGATGGGGATGTGGTGCACAGCAACGTCGACAAGCGGCGGGGTGACAAGGTCGCGGGCCACCTGGGTGACCGTGTGGTCGATGTCGGCGATCGGCTGGCAGGGCGCGAGGTTTTTCAACAACCCCATCGGGGGCGCGAATACCGTAGAAAATCCACCCGCCGCCCGCGGTTGGCGAGAGCGCACAGGTCACGGGCCAGGGCGGCGGCGATGGCATGGGGTGTTTCGTAAAACATGAGATCGCGTTGTTCGCGCGCCCCAACCCGGATTGCTTCCCATGAGGAGATACTGGTCGAGGGCGTCATGGCCAACAGTTCAGTTCCCGGTGCAAGGGGGTGAACACCATGTTTCGTCCTTCAAGATTGGCGTGGTGGGGTTTCACGCGAAACGCAATCACCACCACAATCGAGCAGTCGCCCACATGCTACCTGCCGGGCTGGACACAGTACTATGTAGTACTTGAGCTTATGGCGTCTCGGCCAGGTTTTTCATCGTCAAGGAGTATTGTTATGCGTTCACCATTGGGTGTGGTTGCCCCACGTCTTCAGGAGGTTTTCCGTGATCTCGGCTTCGATTCCGCCGGGGTTGCGGAGTATTTAGGCACCGCAACAATGGCGGCATTACGGCGGGGCGAGCCCGAGGCGGTGGCGGCGGCGTTGCGACCCAGATTGTCCGAACCGTTGGCCGTGGCGATCACCGTGTTTTTGTTGCACGAGGAGCTGCCGCGGGCGGTGGTGGAGCAGGTTTGGGGGACGGACCTGGTTGCGGATCTGATTACGGCCGGTGCTGGGGCGGCGGCAGGTGATCGGCTCACGCAGCAGGATGCCGACAACGCTGAGGTTGCGGGGGCGGATTTACGGTTCCTGACCGCGGTGTTGGATGTGCAGCCACACGTGATTGCGAGGGAATCGCGGCTGGTGTTTCGGACGTGGCCGCCGGGTTGGTGCCGCATTACGCGCCGGGGCGAGATCATGTGGTGGGCGTGGGGCGGCGAGTTTGTCACTGCTGCGGATGACCCTGCCGAACCCCCAGTGGATTCGGCGTTGGACCTGGGTGCGGGTTCCGGGGTGCAGGCGCTGGCCCAGCTGGGTTGCGCATCGCAGGTGACGTTGACGGATGTGCACCCGCGGGCGTTGGACATGGCGGAGGCCACTTTGGCGGCGGCGGGCGCGCTGCCGCAAGCGGAGCTCGTTGGAAGGGTCATGGTTCGAACCGGTGGCGGATCGAACATTTGATCGGATTGTTGCGAATCCGCCGTTCGTGGTGGGTCCGCCGGACATTGCCCACGTGATCGGGATTCGGGACTGGATTTGGATGGGCAACGCCAATTGGTGGTGACCACGGCGCCGGAACATTTGACCGAGGTGCGTTGCGCAGCTCTTGGGGGCGTGGGCGCACGTTCGTGGTGAGGACTGGCGGTCGCGGATCGCCGGGTGGCTGCCGGACCATGGGGTGCGCGCATGGGTGTTGCAGCGGGACGTGGTGGACCCGGCGCTGTAGTGGGGGACGTGGTTGCGGGACGAGTCGATTGATCCGCGGTCCCCGGAGGGCGGAGTAAGACGCAGCGCTGGTTGGCGCATTTCGCGGATGCCCAGGTGACGGCGATCGGGTTTTGGGTTTATTGCGCTCCAAAAGATCGCGGCGGATGCGCCCACCGACGTGCTGGTTGAGGAGTTGACGCATGACACCGACGCGGACCTGGGTTCGGAGGTGGCCGAGTATTTCGCTCGGGCCGAGTGGTTGTCGCAGGTGGCTGCGGCGGACATGTTGGCGAGCCGGTTTTATGGTGCGGCCGTCGGTGGCGAAGGAAGAGGTGAGCGTGGCGGATGCGGATGCCGGCGGGGGTTTGCGCCGGCGGCGTTGCGGTTGGTGCGTATGGATGGGCCCCGGTGGTCGCATCGAGGTGGATGGCCCGTTGGCGGCGATTGTGGGTGGGTTGCATCCGCAGGGGTTTGACTTTGGGCGAGACGGTGGAGCTGTATGCGTTGGCGCATGGGGTGGATGAGGGCAGAATTATGGGAGGCGGTGATTTCGCCCATGGTGGATTTGGTTCGGCATGGGTTGGTGTTGCCTGCGCAGCTTATCGACGACTCAAGGTGAGGTGATGGTCATGAAGGCGGTATTGACTCGGGTGTCTGAGGCGAGTGTGACGGTCGACGGCGAGGTGGTGGGGTCGATCACCAATGGGGTGTTGGCCCTGGTGGGATTGAGCGGGATGATGCCCCGGATGCGTGGCAGACGATGGTGCGGAAGATTGCGGAGTTGCGGATTCTTCCTGAGGAGCGGAGCGTGTCGGAGGTGGGGCACCGGTGTTGTTGGTGAGCCAGTTCACGCTTTTGGGGCGGACGGCGAAGGGGCGGCGGCCGTCGTGGTCGGATGCGGCCCCGGGGGAGGTGGCCAAGATCGTCATGGCGAAGATCGCGGCCGGGCTGCGGGAGCGTGGGATCGTGGTCGAGGAGGGCCGGTTTGGGGCGATGATGAGTGTGGCTTCTGTGAACGAGGGGCCGGTGACGTTATTGGTGGAATGTTAACCGCTTGCGAACGTCGCAAAGTCGTTATAAAGCAGGTTTGCTGTGTTATTTTTGTTACCTTTGAGCTGTAGGAATACCTGATTTTTACGATAGTTTTTGTCCGCCAGGAACTTTTTGGGAATTCACAGTCGTTAACTCTAAGTAGAAGCGTCGCGGAATATAAGGAGGCCATAGCCATGACTAGCTCTGCCCTTAAAGAATTCGACAATGAAGAAGATCTTGATGTTGTTATGGGGATGAGCCCACAGACCTCGTAGATGATGATCCGGGGGCGGATGACATTCTGGACCCCACTGATGAAGAGTCCGCTTTTGATCTTGCGGTAGATCGTGGTTCACGTCGTGGCCAAAAACAACGACAACCCTTCGGCCGATCTGGTTCGCGTGTATTTGAATGGGATCGGGAAAACCGCCCTCTTGACGGCCGAGGATGAGGTGCATTTGGCGCAAACCATCGAGGTGGGGCTGTATGCGGAGTATCTACTGACGGATTCGGATGAGCCCTTGACCCGGGCGAAAGAAACGGGATTTGAAGGTGCTTGTCAGGGCGAGGGACGGAAAGCTCGGTCGCATTTTGTTGGAGGCGAACTTTGCGGTTGGTGGTGTCGCTGGCGAAGCGGTATACGGGCAGGGCATGCCCTCTTGACCTGATTCAGGAGGGAAATTTGGGTCTGATTCGGGCAATGGAAAAAAATTCGACTACGCCAAGGGGTTCAAGTTCTCCACCCTATGCCACATGGTGGATTCGGCAGAGCGATTACGCGCGGAATGGCAGATCAGTCGCGCACGATTCGATTGCCGGTTCATTTTCAGTGGAGCAGGTGAATAAGCTGTCGCGGATCAAGCGGGAAATGTACCAGCAGCTGGGTCGAGAAGCCACCAATGAGGAGCTGGCTGAGGAATCCGGCATTGATGAGTCCAAGATTGAGTTGTTGCTGCGTCAATCGCGTGACCCGGTGAGCCTGGATACGCCGGTGGGTGCCGATGAGGAGGCTCCCCTGCGATTTCATCGAGGATTCCGAGGCTGCGGATGCCGAGTCCGCGGTGGTGGCATCGTTGCGGCACTCCGACATTCGGGATGTCATTGGCACCCTGGAGGATCGGGAGCAGGATGTTATCCGCATGCGCTATGGGCTTGACGACGGTGTGCCCCGCACCCTGGACCAAATCGGCCGGCAGTTTGGCCTGTCCCGGGAGCAGGGTGCGCCAGATCGAACGGGAGGTCATGCGTAAGCTGCGGGATGGCCAGCGTGCGGAAAAAGCTTCGCGAATACGCCATGTAGCATTCGCATAATTCGGCGATAGCCGCAACCTATACACCCTGGTCCCCTATTGGTGGGGCCGGGTGTTTTTCATGGAATCTTTACAAACCACTGCCCATGGTCAGCTGTTTTGTCACTCTGACGCGCCGATAGGGTTTTGCGGTTAGGCTATACTTGCGGTGGATGGTTAGGGCAATACACGCCAAACAGTGAAAACATATCTGGCAAGGTATTCCGGCAGGCCAGATGGGTGGCATCCTGCAAACATGCAAAGCTGCCTGGAATATTTTGGTTGAGTATTGACTTGAATCTGAATGTTCTCGGATTTTCTTAATAAGCCGGTAGGAACAACAGTTTGGGTCGAAAGTACATCACTGACACATACAAATGGACAGAAAGGTATAAGCAACTGTGAAGGACCTGGTTGATACCACCGAAAATGTATCTGCGCACCATTTACGAATTGGAGGAAGAAGGCATAACTCGATTAGGGGCCCGCATCGCGGAGCGGTTAGAACAGTCCGGCCCCACCGTGAGCCAAACCGTCGGCCGGATGGAGCGCGATGGTCTCGTTGTGGTTACTGGGGACCGGAGTCTCCGCATGACCCCTGAGGGTCGCAGCCTAGCCATTGCTGTCATGCGGAAACACCGACTAGCGGAACGGCTCCTCACCGATATTATTGGCCTGGATATCCGCAAGGTTCACGACGAGGCGTGCCGGTGGGAGCATGTTATGAGCGACGAGGTGGAGCGCCGCCTCGTGGAGGTGCTCGACACCTATGACCGCTCCCCTTTGGTAATCCGATCCCCGGGTGCAGGCGTTGGGTGTGATCAGGCCGACTTTTGTAGGACCCCGGGGCTCCGCACCATTGACACCGAGGAAAGCGATATTCCCCGCCGGGTACGGATCACCCAAATCAACGAGATTTTGCAGGTGGATTCGGAGCAGTTCAAGGAGATGCTGGACGCGGGCATGACCGTGGGCGCCGAGGTGGATTTCGAACACATTAACGGGCAGATCCGGTTAATAAAATGGCGATAAAGTTGTTGACCTGGTGGATGATCTAGCGCACGCGGTGCGGGTCCAAGAAATCTAGTCGAGCCTAGGGCCTGCCCGCTCCCCTACCGACGCCCAGCCGACGCCAAACCAGCTGCCACCGCCTCGACTAGGCTATTGAGGGTATGTTGCTTACCAACCATCCCAGAAAGGCCAAGACTATTATGAAGCTGCTTGTCACAGGTGGTGCCGGCTATGTGGGCAGTGTGTGCGCCACAGTGCTGCTGGAACAAGGCCACGACATCACCATCGTGGATAATTTTTCTACCGGCAACCGGGATGCGGTGCCCGCCAACGCTACCCTGATCGAGGGCGACATTCGGGATGTCGCAGGTGATGTGCTTGCGGAGGGGCAATTTTTGATGGTGTGGTGATTTTTGCCGCCCGTTCCCTTGGTGGGGAATCCATGGAACGGCCCGAAGACTATTGGCACCATAACTTCGTCACCACGCTCACGCTTCTCGACGCCATGCGCGCCCATGGTGTGACAAATCTCGGTGTTCTCCTCCACCGCGGCGACCTATGGGGAGCCCGACCGGGTGCCCATCACCGAGGACATGCCCACCGCACCCACCAACCCCTATGGGGCCAGCAAGCTTGCGATCGACTACGCCATCACCTCCTACGCGCACGCCCACGGGTTGGGCGCCACCAGCCTGCGCTATTTCAATGTGGCCGGCGCCTATGGTTCGGTGGGCGAAAACCGTGAGGTGGAAACCCACCCTCATTCCCCTGGTGTTGCAGGTGGCGTTGAGGGCACCGGGACGAGATCTTCATCTTTGGTGACGACTATCCCACCAAGGATGGCACGTGCATCCGCGACTACATTCACATCAAAGACCTGGCTGACGCCCACGTGCTCGCCCTGGAATCAAACACGCCCGGCACGCACCGGATTTTTCAACCTGGGCTCGGGTGACGGCTACTCGGTGAAAGGAAGTCATCGACAAATGCCGGGAGGTCACCGGCCACCCCATCCCCGTCACCATGGCTGCCCGGCGCGCCGGCGACCCGGCCGTGTTGATTGCCTCGTCGGCGCGGGCGAAGGCCGAGTTGGGGTGGCCGTCCCGCACCGATTTGGACACGATTATCGCCGATGCGTGGGCATTTACCGCAGCGTTGGGGATCATGCCCACAGCGCCCACCGGAAGCCCCTAGGGTTGCGGTGATGGTGTTGTCGGCGTTCGTGCCAGTGGCTGCGGTGCTGGCGGGGAATGCTCAGCCCATAGTAGGCGGCGGCCGCGGTACTGCCGTCTCGTACCTTTTCGATCAGGTTTTCGGTGAGTTCGTGCTGGTAGGCGAGCAACAGAGTAGCGGGTGAGCGTGTGGTTTGGTTGTTCCGCACGGGCCACCATGAGGGCGTGGAGTGCCTTGGGGGTGTTGTGTCGGCCAAGGGCACACAGGGCGAAAACGCAGAGGGCTTCGGTGCGGATGGGGGGCATCAAAGTGTCGGGCGACTTCGAGTGCTAGGGTGCGGGCGGCGTGGTCGTGGTCGAGGAGGAGGTTGATGGCAGCGTCGCGGATCCGGGTGATGCTGAGCATGGCGGCGCAGGTGTCGATGATGTCAGCCCCTTGGCCCTGGTGGGTGGGAGGGGTTGTTCGAGTCGGATGAGTTCCTGTTTCCAGGGTGGTGAAACCAGGCCTGGAATTAGCTGGGAGCAGCATTGGGCGTCGACGGCTAATTGGGCGGCCAGGTTGGCGACGTTGCTGGCCCGGTCGCGCCATGTGGTTGGGTCGGTGGTGGCTTTGTCGAAGGCGGTGAAGCAGTCGTCGCGGGTGAGTTCGGGAGGTCACCGTCGGCGAGGAGTTGTTGAGTGGCTTGGGCTGTCGGGATGTCGGCGATGCGACCGTAGTGCCAGCCGGCGGTGGGGATTCCGCGGTCGGTGAGGGAGGGGTTTGTTCGAATCGGAGCTGGTAGGTGCCGTTATTGGTGATGGTGATGGCGTGCCAGCAGGCGTCGATGGGCACGATATGGGTGTCGGCGGCTTGGGCCAGAGTGGTGGTGATTTCGTCGAGGGTGGTGCCGTCTTGGGTGGGGAATCGACCGATGATGAAGGCGAGGACCACATCAGCGTGTTCCGCGGTGAGGACTTCGCCAACCTCGGGGAGTGCGTCGAGGCTGTCAATGTCGATGCGGAGGGTTGGGCCTAGCGCCCACCGGCTGTGGGTGTCGTCGCGGTGGTGGCGGAAGGTGACGAAGATGATGGATTGGTGGGGTAGTAGCCTAAAACTCCGGGAATGTTAGCGAGTGTTTGGGCGGGGCAGCGAGTTCATGGGTTTTATCCCAGCATGGGTTTCGGCTGGGGCTAATTTTGCGCTTGGGTGCAAAAATTTTGGTGGGGATGGTGGCGCCACCTGGGGCGAGTTATGCACAGGGCAATAAATTATGGGCTTTTCCTTGATTTTATGGTTGGTGGGATTACATAATTAAGGGTTAAGGTGGGAAAAATAGTTGATATAGCCCCAGAGATTCGATTGCACACCAATTTATTGTTGGTGCGTGAGCGGCGGCAGAGCGCGTCGAAAAAGCTTAACGAATAATACAACCCTCGATCATTGTTTAAGTTAAGGTATAGTTAAGAACTTTTTAAAGGAGAACCAATGGAAGACAATAACCGGAAGATGTACGAATTGGAGTTTTCCGGTGCCAGCGGTATCGCAGCCGGGCAAGGAAGGCCCCGACGATGGTGTGTGGCGCTGCAGGGCTATGCCGATGCGGGGCATGCGGTGGATCAAAGGCTCCGCGTATTTGCTTTGCGCTGCTCGATCATCGGCCGGTGGCATCATTTAATAATGATGAGTTTATTGACTACCGGTCGCGCCGGCCCTATGACCACGATTGATCATAATTCGGTGGCCGATGTGGGAGGAGATTAACCTGGGTATTCAGGTGGTCCTGACGCGAACGATAAACCGTTTTCTGCTGCTTACCGGGCCGGAGCCGGATTTGCGGTGGGAAGCTTTTAGCCAGGCGGTTGCTGATCTTATTGAGCGGCTTAGGGGTGACGCAAACCATTTGTTTGTACTCCGCGCCCATGACGGTGCCCGCATACCCGGCCGATGGTTATTAGCGCCACGGCAACTCGTTAGAACTGTTGAGCCCCTATTTTTAAGATGGACACCAGGTTCAGTATTCCGGGTTCGGCATCGTTACAGTTGGAATATTTGCTCAATAAGCAGGGTCGCAATGTGGCGGGTTATACGGCGCACGTAGCCGCATTGTTGGCGGCTTCCCCACCCGCAGGCAACGTTGAAGCTGTTAGAGGCGGTGTCACAGGCTGCTGGGCTCGCCATTCCGCTGGGGGCGTTGGAGGAAGATTCCCGGCGGGTGGCGGCGCAGATCGCGGAGCAGATTCAGGGCACCGCCGAAATTCAGCAGGTGGTGGACTTATTGGAGCAGCAATACGATGAGAATCTGGAGCAATACTGAGGATCACCCGCACATGGCGTTGCCCGGCCATAGTGCGGAACCCATGCCGAGCGGTGACGAGTTAGGGGAAGAGTTTGAGCGGTTCCTTGCTGCCTTTGGACATCCCGGATGATTCCGCCAACGATGAGGATGATAACTAGGCAGCTTTTTCGACGCCATCCCCAGGCCAAACATCGGCATCAGGGTGGCGTCGTTGCTGGTAAATTCGATTAGGGTTAATGGGTGTGAATCTAACACTTGCCCAAATGCTGCCCGACTTGGAAGAAGTGCCCGAATCCCTCATCGACGAATCCATTTTTGATTCGTTCCTCGCCTGGGCGAAAGACAGGGATCACCCTGTATCCGGCGCAGGAGGAGGCCGCATTAGGCATCCTCGCCGGCGATAAGTATTTTGGCCACACCCACTGGTTCGGGGAAATCCATGGTTGCCATCGCCGCCCATTTCATTGCCATGGCCCTGCGGCCAACGGAGTTTCTACACCGCCCCGATTAAAGCTACTGGTGAGCGAAAAGTTTTTGCGCTCTGCGATATTTTCGGCCCAGAATCCGTGGGCATGATGACGGGAGACGCCACCGTGAACTCCCAAGCTCCGATCATTTGTGCGACTGCCGAAATTGTGGCGAATATGGCGTTGCGTGGTGGGGGAGCGTGCCGAAATTGACCAAAGTCGTCATGGATGAATTCCACTACTATTCGGACCCTAGTCGGGGTTGGGCGTGGCAGGTTCCGCTTCTGGAAATGCCGAACACGCAATTCCTGTTAATGTCCGCCACGTTGGGGAACACCAGCATGCTTCAGGAGGATTTGACGAGGCGTACCGGCGGGTTACTTCGCTGGTTGGTGCGGACGCCGATGAGAGCCCGGTACCGCTTGATTCTCGAGTTTGTTTACACCCCAATACATGAAACCATTGAGCGGCTCCTGAAGGAGGATAAGGCACCGGTTTATGTTGTGCACTTTCACCCAGCGGGAGGCCGTTGAGCGGGCACAATCGCTCACCAGCCTGAAAAATCATCGACAAGGAGACGAAGGAGAAAAATCGCCGAGGAGATCGGTGATTTTTCGGTTCACTACCACCTTCGGGCACACGTTGTCGAAGCTGTTACGGCGTGGGATTGCGGTGCATCACGGTGGGATGTTGCCGAAGTATCGGCGGCTCGTGGAGCGGTTATCACAGACTGGTTTATTGAAGGTTATTTGCGGTACGGACACATTGGGGTGGGCATTAATGCCGATCCGTACCGTGTTGTTTACCGGATTGGCGAAGTTTGATGGCAGCCGGCGCCGGATTTTAGCGTCACGGGAGTTCCACCAGATTGCTGGTCGGGCGGGTCGCGCCGGGTTTGATACGGTGGGCTATGTCGTCATCGAGGCAACCGAACATGAGATCGAAAACTGGCGGTTACGACAGCGGGCGGGACGGATCCCTGCGAAGTTGAAGAAGCTTCGGAAGAAAAACGGTTCGGGACGGTGAAGTAGTGTGGTCGGAGAAGACATATCAGCGGCTTGTGGCCGCACAGCCGGAGGGGTTGGTGAGCCAGTTTCGAGTGTCGAGTTCCATGTTGTTAAACGTGGTGTGCCGGCCGGGCAATGGGTTTGTCCCACATGAAGCATTTGTTGCGGGATAACTCATGATTCCCCGGGAAAAAGCAGAATAAGGATATTTTGCGGGCGATAGAGCTACTGCGGGGGCTGGTGACGGCGGGGAATTGTGGTGAAGTTAGACGAGCCGGATCTCACCGGCCGGGAGTATCAGCTTACGGCGGAGTTGCAGCCGGATTTCGCGTTGAACCAGCCGTTGGGACCGTTTGCGTTGGCGGCGTTGGAGCTCTTGGACAAGGATTCGGACACGTACACGTTGGATGTGATCAGCGTGTTCGAGTCGGTGCTGGAGGACCCACACCCTGTTGATTGCGCAGCAGAAGCAGGCGCGGGGGAGAAATCGCCGCGTTAAAGGCGGAGGGTGTGGATTATAACGAACGCATGGCGATTGTAGGAAATCACATGGCCGATGCCGTTGGCGGACGAGCTGGAAGATGCGTACGGCATTTACTGCAAAGGGGCATCCGTGGGCCCGGGAGTTCGACATTAGCCCCAAATCGGTGGTGCGGGACATGATCGAACACGGCATGACGTTTTCGGATTTGATCGCTACCTATGGGTTAGCGCGGGCGGAGGGGGTGGTGTTGCACTATCTCACGGATGCGTGGCGGACGCTGCAGCATTCGGTGCCGCAGGAGTATCTCACCAATGACCTGGAGGATATCATTGTGTGGCTGGGCGAATTGGTGCGGCAGGTAGACTCGTCGCTGGTGGACGAATGGGCCCAATTAGCGGACCCAGATGCCCCTATTTCCCGCGATACGCTGGCCCGGGAGCTGGCGTTTGGTGGAGTGATCCGACGGCGCTGACGGCCAATCAGCGGGCTTTTTGGCATTATGGTGCGAAATATCATGTTCCGGCTGGTGCAGTTGTTTGCCTACGAGCAGGAGGACACATTGACGCAGATGACCGAGTATTTGGATGATGCGCCGGATTTTGGGGCGGCGATGGACGCGTATTTCGAGGACTACGCCGATGTTGATGTGTCGCTGGCGGCCCGGGGCCCGGAGTTCTTCCTGCTGAAAAAGACAGGCTGATCATGGGAGGTGCGGCAGATCATCAAAGACCCTGAGGGGATAATGCGTTCAGCTTCATGGGGTAATTGATTTGGATGCTTCAGATGCTGCGGGAGGTGAGGTTCGCAGACTTGCGAATTGATTTTTAGCGTTAAGTGATAGATATTTGGATAATTAATGATGGGGAATGTGATACCGTGGGTGCCCGGATTTTCCGGTTTCTCACCCCAATTTCACCCCTGTTGGGCCTCGAACTGGCGTTTAACCGGCCATTTCTTAGATAATTTTTAATTTATTTTAAGTTTTTACTTTAAGTTTGACTATACTGCACTCATTGCAGCCTTTACGCCAGCTTGGTGGTTTCACATCATAAGAATCACCCACCCGCGGGGGTAAAAGTTTATTGCATACCGCTATCCATTGCATTTAAGATTGACATAAATCAAACCAAACTTTTGCAAAATAGGCGAAGAAAATGAGTAATAAAGAGTATCGACCAACACTTGCACAACTGCGTACCTTCGTAACAATTGCCGAAAAACAAAGCACTTCGGCACCGCTGCCACCAAGCTCAACATTTCACAGCCTTCACTGTCGCAGGCTCTTGTTGCGCTGGAGACGGGTCTTAACGTTCAACTTATTGAACGTTCCACCAGCGCGTCATCGTCACCCCAGCTGGCGAAAAAGCTTCTCCCCTGGCAAAAGCAACTCTCGACGCTGCAGAAAACTTCCTCTCCCACGCGCATGGCGCCACCGGCACCTTGTCTGGCCCCTTGTCCATCGGCATCATCCCCACCATCGCCCCCCACATTCCGCCGACACTGATTGAACTGGTGCGGGACAAATATCCGGATTTGGAGCTGACATCATCGAGGATCAAACCAAGCACTTGGTCCAAATGCTGCGCGACGGTGGTATCGACTGCGCCATCCTGGCCGTTCCCACCAACACTGCTGGCTTGCAGGAGATCCCCTGTACGAGGAGCGGTTCCGCATGGTGGTGCCGGCGCATCACCCGTTTGCGGGCCGGAAAGATTTGAAGCTCGAAGGACTGAAAGGAAGTCTCCCTGCTGCTGCTTGACGACGGCCACTGCTTGCGGGACCAAATCGTTGACTTGTGCCGCAAGGCAGAATTCAACCCCATGCCCCCGAATCACGCCGAAACCCGGGCTGCTAGCCTCACCACGGTCCTGCAATTGGTGTCTGCCGACATGGGTGCCACCTTGATCCCAGAGTCAGCGGTACAGACCGAATGCGTGCGTCCCGCGGTGGAGACGGCCCAGGTTCCATGATGCCGCATCCGCCTACCGGAAGGTGGGTATCGTGTTCCGTGGCTCATCAACCCGGTACGATGATTTCTCCCTGTTGGGTGATTTGCGACCAGGTCCTTTAATCAGGTCGTTTCCCAACCGCCCCGCTAATGGGTCAGTAGTGGGTGATTGAAGACTGCTGATTCGTAAGCATCAGCAGCGTAACCGGGTGGGGATTTCCTCAAGAATGGAAAGATCCCCACCCGTTGCGCTGTCTTCATAGACATAAAAACTGGTTCAGGAAGAAGATCTTTATCTTCCTAGAACCAAAGGGAACTGCCTCCCACATTTGTGGGTAGGGGGCGCCAGACATCTGGCGGTATGCATGTCCCAGAGCGTTCACGACCATTGGAGCAACAAATGCCGTGAGGATGGCGCCAACGAATCACGCCGATGATTCCGGTAAAGGAGACGATAAGCGACCCCTACAAGGAAGATAACCCCCAAGATCAGCAGCAGGCCGAGGAACGGGAAATACGCCTTTCTTTCACCGTGGCAAAACTAGCGACAATCGAGCTCAACCCGGATGCCCGGAGACTCAGATGCAAACCATGGGGCGAGACCAAACAACGGTGCACAATGAAACGCTACCAATGACACCAACAAACTTACGATGCTTGCCACCAAACAAAGAGGTAAATACATTTGGTGCCAACATGGAAAGTAGCAGAGAAAAAGGATCGACACCAGACCAACCAGTACTGCCGAGATGAGTGTTTGTACGTAATTCATCCGGGCTTTCACGGTTTCTATCGTCACTGCCTCCCCGTCCAGCTGCGTGAGTACCGCAGCATACAGGATAGGAGAAATCAAAAAACCCTACCAGGAATACGACAAGATACACGACCATCATGGTAGGGCGTCATAACCGTTACATTGGGACTGGAATAGCTAGAGCTCCGTCATCATGTTTTGCATCTGCTCTTGAAGATGCCTGTGAATCTGCATCTGACGCTGATTCAAATAATTCACAGCAGCCATTATCACACCAACCACAGCTAATAGCCAGCCAGAGCACCGGGTTTTTGATGATGGCCTTGTAACCATAGGTAAGCGTCATACCAATGCTGAGTCCAGATTCCCGTTTCAGCATGTTGGTTTCGTACAGTGCATTCTGCCCCACTGCCTCGAGCGCCAGTCACGGGAGCAGGGGAGTTGCGGGACCGCTCTCGTTGCTGTGGCGCATGCTGGCCTGCCGCCGGGTCAGAAACCACCCTGGGGTGGTTGCTGACCATACTGGTTCGCGCCAGGAGCTTGGGGTTGGAACCCACCGCCAAAACTAGGGCTGACCATAGCCGCCGGAATTCGGTGATGCTTGTTGGCGCATAGCCACCACCCTGGGGGCCCTGTTGGCACTTGGGCTGCTGCGCATAACCGCCCTGGGGCTGGCCGCAGCCACCAGAACTGGTAGGGCATCTGCCCGACCACCGTAGCCGCCTCCTGGGGTTGTCCGTAGGGGGCACTTCCCGGCATTTGTTGCGGTGGCTGTACCACCTGCAGCCGCCAGCAGGCTGCCCGTAGCCGCCGGATTGCTGACCATAGCGCTACCGGCTGCGAGGGACTGCCGTAAGGGGGCGGCATTATTGGCGGGTGGCTGCCGACCGCCACTGCCATAGCCACCGGATTGCTGACCGTAACCACCGCCGGATTGCTGTGATTGCCTCATAGCCCGTCGGCGCCACGTAAGGAGCTTCCGACTGCGGTTGCTGAGACTGCTCATAGCCACCGGTTGACGGTGCGACTAGTAACTGCCCGAGTCGGTTTGCTGCGGACGCTCGTAACTACCGGTGTCGCTTTTGCTGTGGGCGCTCGTAGCTCACGGTTTCTTGCGGCTGGCTATAGCTACCGGAATCGTTTTGTCGCGATTGCTGCCCGTCCGAGGGCTGCTCTTCCCTGCTGCGATTGGGCCATATGCCCCGGTCGGACGGTTATAGCTGCCGCTCTCCGGGATTGATCCGACGAGTTCGACGACTGACCGTAGCTGCTGTACGAGGAGCCGGACTGTCCGGCGCAGAGGTGGAAGAATGCAGGGCTCCTAGGGGCTATTGCTTCAGAGATGACTGTCCACAACCGCCTTGTGGCCGTAACCGCAGTGGATTGCCCATAGGGACTGCTCCCCTGCTGCGACTGCCCGTAACTGGAAGAGCTTTGCCCGTAGGGGTTACTACCAGATCGGAGTATGGGTTGCTCGATTGCGATGGTTGCCCATAGCCGCCGTAAGAACTACTTCCAGAGCCCGAACCAGTGAGCCCATCACTATAATTACCGGACTGCGGCGAATAAGGATTTCTTCTGCCGCGGATCTGTGGGCTTGGTTGACCCGTCCTGATCTGACTTATCCCGCGGCTCCTTGCCGTCATCATTGTTGTGGTTGTCTGTCACAACGTAAATCCTTTCGTTACTTCTCTCATCCGTATGAGGAAAATCCGTGCGGAGTGAGTTTCCTTCCCCACTTTGATTGTGATCTCACAACGGCGCAGATGGGCCGAATGCACCCATATCGGGCTGAAATACTTTTTGGGAAACCCTTAAGCACTGACGGTCCCAACACAACGTGTAATCAGCAAGGAATTTCTTTTTGTATTTTTAGACAATCAGCCGAACCATCATTTTATGCCGTTGCGACAGCAAAAGGTAGACATCCCACCCACACGCACTCAGCTTCATAGAAGATTTACGACCATGCGGGCGGGTGATGTGAGCAAATATTCACCCTCACATCAGCCGTGGAAAACTGGTTTATTGCTGCTAGAAGTATCAGTCAATACTGAACGATAAATCTTTCACACCACAATTCTATTCAGTTTACTTTAAACACCACTTCAGGTACCTTTTTACCCCACTTTCTTAGAACACACATACTAAGTAAACCCTGGTCGGGATGCACGTTTTCTACCGCAATTATTGGGTAAGATGTCACAACTGGCGCAGCAACCGTACCCATTGATCACACCGTTCCCCACTATTGATAATGGTAACCCGGGTGCAGCGTGCTGACGAACAGCTAGCAATCTCACTAGAAAAATCAGCCCCTGCTAGCTACCCCTCTGACGCATGGCTGCCCTGCCATCGACGTTCACCTTTGTGCCACTTCTTCCTATTCACAGCTCTGCAGGGATCGTAATCCCTTGCCATAATAATGAGACGGCTGCAAAGAAGTAGACCTCTTGAGGGAATACCAAATGCGGGACTAACGGGCGGGGACTCATTGCCCACTGATCCGAGAAAACCCGCGTGATATTGCTAGAATCATTGTCCGCAGCAACAGAACTTTTATTCATGACCGTAGAAAATACATAGATATGCCTAGTAAAACAACAATTAGAAGACGAACTTTCCCAACTGAGTATCGCTGATGAACGCAGGTTCCGGCGTCGATTAGCGAAGGCCCGCTCCCCTCAAAGCATTAGCAGCCATTGCGGCGGACATGATGACCGCCCGAGCAAGCGTCGACAAAGCGGGCTCGTAGCATTCCAGCTATACCTACCCGGAGCAGTTACCGGTATCCGCACGTAAAGGACGATATCGCGGATGCTATTAGGGACCATCAGGTAGTAATCATTGCTGGCGAAACCGGGTCCGGCAAAACCACGCAGATTCCGAAAAATTTGTTTGGATATTGGCAGGGGGCCGACGGGGCTCATTGGGCACACCCAGCCGCGTCGGTTAGCTGCTCGAACCGTGGCCGAACGCATTGCCGACGAATTGGGGCAGCGCATTGGCGAGAGCGTCGGCTATGCCATTCGGTTTGACGATCAGGTGGGCCCGCAAACCGCGGTAAAGCTTATGACCGATGGCATTTTGCTCGCGGAAATGCAGCATGACCGGTATCTTAACGCGTACGACACCATTATTATTGACGAGGCCCATGAGCGAAGCCTCAATATTGATTTTTGCTCAGTTATCTCAAACAATTACTGCCAAAACGACCAGATCTCAAGGTTATTATCACTTCTGCGACAATCGACCCGGAGCGGTTTGCGGCGCATTTCGCGGACCAAGACGGCAACCCGGCGCCGATCATTGAGGTGTCGGGCCGCACCTATCCCCGTCGAGGTGCTCTACCGCCCGCTCCAGATGAGAGTCCGGGATAAACTCATCGACATTGATCCGCTAGACGGGTTGCTTTCCGCCATCGAAGAGCTCATGGAATATGGCGATGGTGACATTTTATGCTTTTTTCCGGGGAGGCGGACATTCGTGACGCCATGGAGGCCATCGCCGGGAAACGGTGGCGCAATGTTGATGTGGTTCCCGCTTTTCGGTCGGCTATCTAACCAGGAACAGCATCGCGTTTTTTCGCCCCCACGCCCACCGGCGCATTGTGTTATCCACCAACATTGCCGAGACGTCGCTGACCGTGCCGGGTATTCATTTTGTGGTCGATACCGGCACCGCGAGGATCTCCCGATATTCCACAAAAACCAAAGTTCAGCGACTCCCTATTGAGGATATTTCGCAGGCAAGTGCGAATCAACGGTCGGGTCGATGCGGTCGGGTCGCTGATGGCATTGCCATCCGACTCTATTCCGAGGAAGACTATTTCAGCCGACCCTGAGTTTACGGACCCGGAGATTCTGCGCACCAATTTAGCCAGTGTTATCCTGCAAATGGCGGCGCTCGAAACTGGGCAATATTGAGACTTTTCCCTTCGTTCAGGCCCCTGACACCCGCGCCATCCGGGATGGCATAATATTACTGAAAAGAATTAGGCGCCCTAGAGGATTCGGATAATAAACACAAACCTGCCTAAACTCACCCCATTGGTCGGGATATTGCGCGGCTGCCGGTAGACCCGCGCATGGCACGAATGATCATTGAGGCTCGACGGCTGGGCTGTCTTCAGGGAGGTCCAGGTCATTGTTGCCGCACTGTCGATCCAGGATGTGCGCGAACGTCCGCTCGAATACCAGGCGCAGGCAGACCAATTACATGCCCGTTTTAAAAACAAAACCTCGGATTTTCTTGGTTATCTAAAAACTGTGGGACTACATTGCTCGGAGCCGGGAAGAACTCAGCGGCAATGCTTTCCGTAACCGAATGCGGAAGGAATTCCTCCATTACCTGCGCATCCGGAATGGTTTGATTTGGTGCGGCAATTGAAATCCGTGTGTGGGCAGCTTGGTTGGACCACCGACGATGCAGCCCTCGACCGGTATGTGCCCGAGGCGAAACAGCTGCACAGTTCCCGGCCTGGCAACCGCGGTAACCACCAGGGGCAGGGGGCGCATGCGCACTCTCACACCAATCAGGCAGATGCAGACGAGGTGATAGGCGCCGAACAGGCCGATGCTGTGCACCAGTCTCTGCTGTCCGGGTTGCTGTCGCATATTGGTATTCGGAATGTTGACACCCGGGAATACCAGGGTGCCCGCAACACCAAATTCGTGATCTTCCCCGGCTCCGCGTTGGCGAAGACCAACCCGCAGTACGTCATGGCCGCGGAGTTGGTGGAGACCTCCAGGCTGTGGGCCCGCGATGTGGCCAGTCATCGACCCCCGCTGGGTGGAACGCCTCGCGGCGAACCTGCTGAAAAGCACGTATTCCGAACCGCATTGGTCGAGCAAACGAGCAGCCGCCATGGCATACCAACGCTCTACGCTCTATGGGGTGCCGGTCGTGGCTGATCGGCTGGTCCCCTACCACGATTGACCCGGTGGCTGCCCGGGACATGTTTATCCGGAGGCGTTGATCGCCGGGATTGGCGCACCCACCACAAGTTTTTTTCCACCGCAATGCGGAAAAAGCTGCAAGCGGCCACCGAGTTAGAGGAGCGCGCCCGGCGGCGTGACATTGTGGTCGACGAGGACACCCTGTTTGACTTCTATGATTCCCGACTGCCGGAGCACATCACCACCGGCACCCGGTTTTGACCAGTGGTGGAAGAAGACGCACGCACCCAACCGAACCCTGCTGATTTTGATCCGGCAGCCCTGGTGCATCATGCCGCCGATTCCGTGACTGAGACGGATTTCCCCACCACCTGGGTGTATACCGCTGGTGGTGAAACGTTGCATTTTGATCTGACATATCGTTTCGTCCCGGGCGAGCCCGACGATGGGGTGACTGTGCACGTTCCGGTGCCATTATTGGCGGGGTTGCAGCCTGACCGGTTTTGAGTGGTTGGTCCCGGGCATGCGGGAGGATTTCGGTGACCGAACTGATTCGGTCCTTTGCCCCGAGCAGGTGCGGCGGCATGTGGTGCCCGCGCCGGATTATGCCCGGCGAGTGGTGCCGCTGTTGGATTCGCGCCGAACCGAACCGTTGCGGGCGCAGTTGGCAGCCGCGTTGAGCGAGGTGAGCGGCCATGGGATCAGCCCCGGAGGGAGTTCCGGTTCGATTCCCTGCCTGCCCATTTACGCATGCTGTTTGCCGCGGTGGATCGGCGGGGAAGATCATTGATTCCGATAAAGATCTTTCGGCCCTCAAGCGGCGGCGGGCGACGCAAATCCAGTCGTCGGTGTCGCAGGCGGGACGCCGGGTGGAGCAGGATTCCGTGTCGGAGTGACGGCGGACACCCTGGGGTACGATCCCATCGGAGATTTTCACGAAGGTAGATGGGCAGCGGGTGGCGGCCTACCCGGCCCTGGTGGCGACCCCGGAGGGGTGGCGGTGAAGGTGTTTGGGACGCGCGCGAGGCGGATGCATCAATGATGACGGCAACGCTCACGCTCCTGCTGCGGAAGATTCCGGTCCCGGCGCAGAAAAATGGTGAATGGCCTGCCGCTGCGGCAGCGGGTGGGGCGTGGAGAATTATCCGCATGGGGGTGTGAGTGGCCTGGTGGCGGACGCTCGGGTGGCGGCCACCCGGGACCTTTTGATGCGGCATGGGGGTCCGGTGCGGGATCCCGGCGAGTTTGCCGAGTTGCTGGCCAAAATCCGCCCAGAGGTGCCGGGGTTGGTACGGCAGATGATTGTGGAGTTAGCGCCGGCCTTGGTGGAGTTTGTGGCGCTGCGGCAGGAGTTGGCGAATTGGACGGGTGAGGCGATCACGGACATGCAGGCGCAGCTGGAGTTTTTGGTGCCGAAAAACGCCTTGGCGGTGCATGGGATTGGCCGGTTGAAGCATTTGGGCCGGTATGTCAAGGCAATGCGCATGCGCCTGGATGACGTGGGGTGCAGCCGGATCGGGATGCGCGCCGGCAGGCTGTGATCCATGGGTTGGAGGCCGCATTGGCTGCCCGGCTTGCAAAGATGCCGGCTGCCCGGGCTAAGTCCGCAGCGGTGAAGGATATTTATTGGTTGTTACAGGAATTACGGGTCAGCTTTGTTTGCGCAAACATTAGGGACCGCACAGAAGGTGTCGGAGTCGAAGATTTCCAAGGCGATTGCGGCCCTGCGGTAGGCGTCGACAAGCCCAAACTGGCTTACCTCATAGTCCTCGGTCACGCCGCCGCATCTGCCGTATCTCTGCTCTCGAAATCGGCGGCGGACTCGAAGGATTTATAGACGGAGGCAAAACCGTAGGTACGCAACTTCGTCGAGTTCGCGGAGTGGGTCAAGTATGGCTCGACCGATAAAGTTCGCGTGAATCTGCGAACTCCCGTGGCTCCGCACCACTTCTTCCACTTCTTGCGCGAGGCGCTTGAGCGCGTCTTCGGAAACATTCCGCCCCTGAGCAAGCACGCCGCACACCGGTTATAACCTTTTCGCGACTAGGGTTCGGTCAGCCCATTGCGTTTTTATAACCAGCAATTGGGCCTTTTCTATAGTGGTGAATCGGCCATTGCAAAGCGCCACATTCCCGACGCCGCCGAATGGCGGTACCACCGTCGATAACACGAGAGTCGATGACTTTAGATTGTTTGTTTTGGCAGAAGGGACAGTGCATATCGCTCTCCGTAGGGGCTTATTTGGGCAGGTTATCAGACGGTGTCTTTGACCGAATCACCACTGATAATAACGGACAAAACCACAACCCTCTCCGATTTGTCCCTGGGCATGATCCGTGTTGATATCGGTTTGATTTAAACAAGATAACGTCACGCTTACAGCACGCTTGACGACGCAGGGGCTCGGCGTGACGAATAAAGAAATCCCGATAATTTCAGACCCCTCACGGCACACCCATTCGAGACTGACAGCAAATTGTAATAAATTCGTGATGCGCTCTCGGGGGTCGATTATGAAGAGTTCTTTCACGATTTTGATGGCTTTATGAGAGGGTACTAATGTGCGAACCATCGAAAAAGCCGAACATACTCTCGCGTAATTCTCTCGAACACACAATTAGTCGCATACAACTATAGTACTAATCACTCTATTTGAATTGATCGGTGCGATGAGCAGCGGTAGTATGTGAACGACGAAAAATTTTTAGGAAGAAATATCATGGTTATCCGTACTAACTAAATGAATTTTTGGGGAGCTATTGCCAATGCGGTTGCCAACACCTAATGTTACGAGGTCGTTAATCTGTTCGAATTTTTGCCATTTTTGAATAATATAGAACCAAGAAAACACCCTAAGATGTTATCAAAAAGTTTCGAACAGGCATGTTTTATTAGAACACTTTCCGCTATGCTGTAAAGGACAAACTGTTATACCTTCTGAACAGGCTTCGGCCACCACGGAATGGTCTCAACATTCTAAAAATGTTTATCAAATTGCAACATGGTTTCGAGGGGAACACCGAATTTTCTACCCCTGATATAAGGAGCACTCTACATGGCGCGTAAACCCTAAAAAGGTCAGCGTTGTTTCTGAATTCAAAACCTGAAGCCGAACAACTCAGCGACCGGCAACGTCGCATCCTGCAAGTTATTCGTGATGCAGTAGTCCTCCGGGGCTATCCGCCTAGTATTCGGGAAATTGGTGACGCCGCAGGATTGCAATCTACCTCATCAGTAGCTTATCAATTAAAAAGAGCTAGAGCGTAAGGGATTTTTTACGCCGCGACCCCAATAAACCACGGGCGGTCGACGTCCGCGCGATTCCTGGCGAAGAGTTAAAAAAAGACCGCTACAGCAGAGCAAAAGGTCGGAAGGCGCCTACGGCCACCGTCACTGGCCAGTCAACTGTAGAAGCTGCTAACACTAGTTACGTGCCGTTGGTTGGGGTCGATTGCCGCAGGTAATCCCATTTTGGCGGAACAAAATATTTCGCTGTATTACCCACTCCCCCAAGAAATTGTGGGTGATGGGGAGCTATTCATGCTACAGGTTGTGGGCGAATCCATGCGGGACGCCGGTATTTTCGACGGCGACTGGGTGGTGCTGCGATCACAAAAGATTGCTGACAAAGGCGATTTTTGTGGCGGCCATGATTGACGGTGAGGCAACCGTGAAGGAATTCCATCAAGACTCAAAGCGGCACGTGGTTATTACCACATACGATAGTTTGATCCGATCGCGGTTTCCCCGAGACGGAGATTATCGGCAAAGGTGGTTTCCGTAATGCGGAAGCTCTGACTCAGCCGACATATAACGTAGACACACACCTGCTACCTCCTGCCCCCTAATAATGGCCCCCTATCACCTGTGTTTGAGGCGATAAGGGGCCCTATTTCGTCACGGCATTTCCGTCAGATACGCAGATAGCCATAGGGCCATTCACCGCCATCTGGTACTACCCAGTACCCCTGGTGAGATTCACCGGTATGCGTGGAAAAATGACAACAAATCCTGTACATTTATGTCACCAAACCTGAAAAAAATCACCCCCATTTAAGGGTGTTGTGGAAATCACAGCGCGAACTGGTAATGTCGCAAAAATGTTGGTTTTTGCAGCTGAAAATTGAGAGTTTGGTCAAAAACGCCCCCAATAATGGCTAAATATCCACAATTTGCTTTTTGAAATCTGTGATTTGTTGGAGTTCAGCATGCAAGAATAGACTGCATACGTCCATTGCTACACCTAACTAAAACGGACACTCGACAGGTATAGCGTCTTTTGTTCCACTCACTGTAGATAGAAAGCCGAGGAGTCATGTATTCGGAGGAGCGCCGTCGTCAAATCGCTCCCTCACAGCCGTGGAGGGACGGGTTAATGTCACAGAATTAGCTGCGCGATTCGATGTCACCGCAGAAACCATCCGGCGTGACTTAGCGGTCCTCGACCGTGAAGGCGTGGTGCACCGGGTACATGGTGGTGCGGTGGCGAAATCAAACATTCAAACTACGGAATACAGTGTGGATGCGCGACTTCGCTCCGCATCGGGGGCAAAAAGCTCTATCGCGCATGCCGCCCTGCAATTCCTCCCCGAAGCCCCCAGGCGGCGGCATATTTTCTCGACGCTGGCACCACCACCGCCGCCTTTCGCCGAACTCATCACGATGCAGCCCGCCGCAAAACAGTGGTCGATCGTGACCAATAGCTCTATCCATTGCCCTCACCCTTGGCGAATTCAGGGGTTGGATGAAATACAGCTTCTTGGCGGGTCCGTGCGCGGCATCACCCAGGCAGTCGTGGGAAACGCGGCGCTCCGCACCCTGGCACTCATGCGCGCCGAGGTAGGCATTCATCGGCACCAATGCGCTCACGGTTGACCATGGCTTATCGACGGCCGACTCGCAGGAAGCCGCCATTAAATCCGCGATGATCACCAATGCCCGCAAGGTCGTGGTTTTATGCGACTCACCAAAGATGGGCACCGACTACCTGGTGAGCTTTCGGTTCCGTCGACGATATTGACGTGATTATCACGGACGCCAATGCACCGAGTCGTTTTCGTCAGGCGCTGCGCGACCGCAATGTAGAAGTCATCATCGCCAGCTAGCGCAGCAAGGTCGCGGGCGGCTAGCAGCCAGCGCAAAACCACCCTGCCGCATCGCAATCAGGGTGGCTTTTCCGTCATTCTTTAGGCCTTATCGCCCAACAGCATTTCCCGAACCAGGGCACGAGCGTTCGTTGCCCCTTCAGCGTTCAGGGCCACTGCGGCGGCCTTTCTGGCAGGTCTCCAGGTCGACGGCTGCAAGCTGGGCACCCACACCGGCAATGGCGGTGGATGCGGCAGACAGGAGTTCACGCCCAAACCGGTCAAGACGCAGGCCAGTAGCGGGATCGGCGGCAGCCTCACCGCACACGCCCACGGCGGTATTGAACTTCTTGCCTTCCTTACAGGTGTGGTCGATCAGTCGCAGCACTGCCGGCTGCCACGGGTCGGTCAGGTAGGCCAGCTGCGGGGACATGCGGTCCGCAGCCATGGTGTACTGGGTCAGGTCATTGGTACCGATCGACACAAACCGCAGGTGCGGCATGATCTTATCGGCCATCAGGGAGGCGGCCGGCACCTCAATCATGGCACCGGCGGTCAAGCCCCGCTCCCCGCACAAGCCAGCAAACCACTGGGCCTCCCGGGCGGTAGCCACCATGGGAGCCATGACCCAGGTTGGGGGCGGTCTCTTCGGTACGGCCCAGCTCGGAAGCGGCCTTCGCAATGGCGTCGAGCTGGCGGGTCAGAAGTGCCTCATTGGCACGGGCCACACGCAAACCACGCACGCCCAAAGCCGGGTTCATTTCGTCGGCCATGGAGGCAAAGGCCACCGGCTTATCCGAACCAGCATCCAGGGAGCGAACCACAACCTTGGAGTTCGGGAACTGCTCCAGCACCTTCTTATAGACCTCGGCCTGCTCCTTGACTGACGGCTCGGTGGTGGCGCTCAAGAAGCACAGCTCGGTGCGGAACAACCCAATGCCTTCTGCCTGGGATTCCGTGGCGGCAATGCGGGCGGCCTTGCCGTCTTGCACATTGGCCAGCAATTGCACATGGTGCCCGTCCTTGGTCTTGGCCGGACCACGCCACTGGGCAACCCGCTCGGCCTGCATCTTGGACTCTTGCTCGGCCTGAAGTGCGGTTTCCGGATCCGCGCCAGAGAGATCGTCCCCAGGGAGCCGTCGACAAGCACCGGGGTGCCGGCAACAACGCTATGAATCTGGGAGCCGGCTGCCACGATACAAGGAACGTTTAATTGACGGGCAATGATGGCGGTGTGCGACGTCAGGGCCACCCAGTTCAGTAACCAAGCCCACGAAACAAATCCACGTTGAGGGCGGCGGTATCGGCCGGGACAGGTCGTCGGCGAAGAGCACCACGCGCTCGGTCACGTCCGGCAGACCTGGCTCCGGCTCACCACGCAGCTGCGCAATGACCCGGTCGCGGATATCCCGAAGGTCAGTAGTGCGTTCTGCCATCACGCCGCCGGCGGCTTCAAACATTGTCACGAATTTAGTGGTGGCCGCGACAACAGCATATTCTGCTGGGTGACCACCGGTAATACCCTTCCGCACTGCCTTGCGCCAACCACGGTCATTGACCATGCCAGCGGTTGCCTTCAACACCTCGGCAGCTGCGCCGCTGGCGTGTGCCGAACGCTGAAGGAGCCGCTCGGCCACGACGTCTGCCGCATCATTAAACCTGCCGAGCTCAGCTTCCCGCTGATCTTCCGCCACAACCTGACCAGCCTTGGGCAGTTTCGGGCGAGGGGCTGATCCATACTGCCGGCGCATAACGCACCCCGGGGACCACAGCAGTACCTTTTAACACAGTGTCAACGCTCACGTTCCTCAACGTATGCCACCTATCTTCACATTGGAGTTCCTGTTAGAACTAGGACACCATAAAATCCACACTTCCGCAATAGAAACAAAATCAAAGTCACAAATTTTGTTGTGATTTATCGCATTTTGCGCTAATTTTTTTCGAGAGTTTTTTTCTGAATATGATTGACAATCAAAAATAACCGGGCATAAACTAAGTATAGTTTCCCACATTTTTCGGTGATTATAGGCCGGTAGCTGAACTACAACCGGAAATTCGGGAAAAACCGTCCCCGCAAAAATTTTTTTAGTATGTTGTTTCCCACATTTAAACCCACACCATAGGTTGCACGCCCTACATTAATAATAGGAGTGCTCATAGAAATCATTTCAATCCCCATATAGGTAGCTATGCTTTGCAGAGTATTTCCTAGGTTTTTACTAAAATTTTCACCCCTACTACTAACCCCATAAACCCACTTCAATGTGAGTTTTCATTATTCCGCACCCCAGCGACATATCAATATCGCTACAACGTCAGGAGGTAGCCAACACGTGGCAACAGTCGCGCAGATCAACGGGCGCCAATCGACGATCGTCGCAATCACCAATGACACCGGCCGCTGCTCCGTCGCGGATCTTGCCGAGCGCTTCTGTGTCACCGCCGAAACTATTCGACGTGACCTGAAGTCTTTAGAGGCCAAGGGCCCTGCTCCGCCGGGTACATGGCGGTGCTGTCGCCAGCGCTCTCACCCACGCAATCAGACCTTGTTGCCACCGACGATGACGATGAGCTGCCCATTCAACAATCCCAACGGCGGAAAAACCTCATCGCCCAAAAAAAGCAATCGAACTCATCCCCAGCCCCACCGCGGCTATTTTCATTGATGCGGCTCCACCACTGAGGCCTTCGCCAGTACCCTGGCACATAATTATCGGGGCCAAAACTGGAGCATTGTTACCAACTCCCCCAATGTTGCCCACACCGTCGCCGCTGCCGGTGTTCCCCAGGTCACCATCCTGGGCGGCACCATAAAGGCCCGCACCCAAGCAGTCGTCGGGCCAAATGCTGTGGAAAACTCTACGCAGTCTCCGTGCAGATATCGCTTTCATGGGGACCACCGCCCTCAGTCTTACCCACGGGCTCACTACCTCCGACCCGCGGGAGGCGCTGTGAAAAGAAACCATGATTTCCCAATCAAATCACGTGGTAGTGCTCTCTGACTCCACCAAGTTGGGTCGGGGAATCAAATGTCCAATTCGCCAAGCTTTCCGACATTGACGTCGTGGTTTCCGACCGCAATGTGCCGCCTGATTTTACGTCCAAACTCCACTCCTACGACACAAGTATGGTGATTCCGTGATACTCACACTAACCCCCAATCCCAGCATTGACGCCACCTTCCAATTGACTAGCACTCTCATCCCCGGCGGAGTCAACCGACTATCATCGGCTACCTCTGTTGCCGGTGGGTAAAGGCATCAATGTTTCCACGCCATCCACAAGGCGCAACACAGCACTCTTGCTGTGTTCCCAGCCGCAGCTGGGGACCCATTTTTGAACCTGTTGGACAACACCAAGGTTCCCCTACCAGTGCACCCCCGTCAGCGATCCGGTGCGGGTCAACACCACGCTTGCCGACCCGGCCGGAGAGACCACCAAGGTCAATGGTGTGGGCGCGGTGCTCACCGAATCCGACATCACCGCCATGGAGAAAAACCCTGGTGGAGCATGCCCAACAGGCTGATTGGGTGGTCATGGCTGGTTCCCTCCCACCGGGGGTTCCCTGAGAAATTGGTATTCCCACCTGGTGGACCTCTTGCGGGCCCAAGCCCCCAACGTCAAGATCGCCATCGACACCTCGGATGCTCCCCTATTAGCGGGTTGCCCATGACCTGGAGAAGCATCATGCCGACATCATGACCCCCAACAGCCTAGAGCTGGGGCAGATCGTGGGGGTTTCGGGCACCTCACTAGAGGCGGAAGCCCTGGCCGGTAACTATGAGCCGGTCATCGTTGCCGCCACCAAAGCTAGTCAAACGTGGCCTCCCCATGGCGCTCATCACCTTGGGGCCGCCGGCTGCCGTGCTGGTGACCGACAACGGGGTATGGCTAGCTACCTCGCCACCGGTGACCCCACTGTCGACCGTTGGCGCTGGTGACTGCACCTTGGCTGGTTTCGTCATGGGCATTTCCGATGGGCTGAGCCCCGAACGAGGCTTTGGCGTTGGGTGTTGCTTATGGTTCCACCGCAGTGACCCTGCCTGGTACCACTATTCCCACCCCGAACCAGGTTGATGCCGACCGGATCACCATCCGGGCATTGTCCTAAAGTCACTGAATCCCCTATCCCTTCTAGTCCATTCATCCAATTCATCAAGTCCCGGTCTAGTTTTGTGATTGGGAGCTTGACCGTAAAGGAATAATCCCTATGTCTGATTCGTCAATAATTTCGACAGATCTTGTCGAACTTGATGTTGATTTCGGCTCTGACACAACTGAGGTGATCACGAATCTCGCCAAAGGTTGTTGCGGATGCCGGTCGTGCCACAGACGCCGAAGGCCTCGCCAAAGATGTGCTGGCCTGGGAGTCGAAGGCCGCCACCGGCGTCCCCAGTGGAGTCGCAATCCCCACTGCCGGTCCGCATCCGTCACGGAGCCAACCTTAGCGTTTCGCCCGATTAAAAACCCGTAGACTTTCAGCGGTCCCTGATGGGGCTGCGACCTTAGTGTTTCATGATCGCCGCCCCCCGACGGTGCTGGCAAAGCTCACCTCAAGATTTTGTCCAAGTTGGCCCGTAACCTGGTGCGCAAGGAATTCATTGAGGCATTGCGTGGTGCGGAAACCAAGGAAGAACTCGTGAATTGGTCACCGATGTGGTGGCCGGCACCCCGAAGAAAGCCCCGGCGGATGAGCCTGATGCGGCCAGCGCCAAGGACGATGACGGCCTGACGCTTGTCGCTATCACCGCCTGCCCCACCGGCATTGCCCACACCTACATGGCTGCCGACGCCCCTGGCCATCGCCGCAAAAAGAAATGCCCGGCGTGACCCCTGCATGTGGAAACCCAGGGTTCTTCCTCAATCACACCACTGCCAGAAGACATTGTGAAGAAAGCGGATGCCGTGATCTTCGCCACCGAGATTGGGGTGAAGGATCGGCAGCGATTCGCCGGCAAACCAGTGATCGAATCTGGCGTGAAGCGCGCCATTAACGAACCAGTCAAGATGCTGGAAGAGGCTGTCGCAGCTGCGAAGAATCCCAACGCCCCGAAGGTGGCAGCTGGGGCGGCGGCTCATCGTCCTCCGAAAGCAGCGAGGCTGCCGAAGGTGGGTTGAGCGTCGGCAAGCGCATGCAACAAGCCGTGATGACCGGCGTGTCCTACATGGTGCCATTCTGTTGCCGCCGGCGGTCTGCTGCTGGCGCTGGGCTTCCTCATTGGCGGCTACCAGATTGGCGAGACAAGTCAACGGTATCGATCCGTGGAAGCAATTCGTCACCGAATACTCCCTGACCAATTTACCGCCCACCACCGTCGATTTCGACGGTAAGGAAGTAGCATCTCGCATACCCAGCCATTTGCGCTTGTACCTGGGTTCGGTGCTCTTTGCCACTGGTCAGGCCGCCATGGGCTTTGTCGTGGCCGCCCTATCTGGTTACATTTCCTACGCCATGGCTGGTCGCTCGGGTATCGCCCCCGGTTTCGTCGGTGGTGCTATCTCGGTGACCTTGGGTGCCGGGCTTCATCAGTGGCCTGGTGACTGGTCTGCTGTCCGGTGCTGTTGCCGCGTGGTTGGGCAACCAAAAGGTGCCGAAGGTGCTGCAATCCCTCATGCCGGTGGTGATTATTCCGCTGGGGACCTCACTGGCCGTCGGTCTCGTGATGTTCCTGCTGTTGGGTCGGCCGCTGGCGCTATTCTCAATCGGTCTGCAAAAACTGGTTGACCTCCATGTCAGCAGCTCTGCCCTGCTGTTGGGCGTGATTCTCGGCCTGATGATGTGCTTCGACCTGGGTGGTCCGGTGAACAAGGCAGCCTACCTGTTTGCCACCGCCGGCCTGTCTACCGGTGATGAAGCATCGTTGAAGATCATGGCCGCCGTCATGGGTGCCGGCATGATCCCACCGATCGCCCTGTCGATCGCCACCATGCTGCGCAAGAACCTGTTCACCGCCGCCGAGCAGAAAACGGCAAGTCCGCCTGGCTGTTGGGGCTGTCGTTTCATCTCCGAGGGCGCCATCCCATTTCGCCGCATCCGACCCGCTGCGGGTGATTCCGGCAACCATGGCTGGTGGTGCGGTCACCGGTGCTATCTCCATGGTGTTGGGTGTGGGGTCACGCGCCCGCACGGCGGTATCTTCGTGTTCTTCGCCATTAGCCCGCTGATTGGCTGGATCATTGCCCTGGTCGCCGGCATTGCGGTATCTACGGTACTGATTATTGTTCTGAAGCAGTTCTGGCCGAAATAAGACCCTTATGGCCCAGGCTGCCAAGGATACCGCCCAGGCAGCTGCTGCATAGTGACTGCATCATAATACGGGATTTTCCCCAGTTCATCACCCTCATTTTGTGTCGATGCTGAGAAAATCCGTATGTGTGAAATATCAAAATACTTTGCCCATTTTGTGCGGTTACCTCTAAAACCTCATAGAATCGGGCACAGACGTTGGGAAGAAAAACTTCCCTACGTAAACGAAAAAAATCCCGTCTGCATCACATGAGTCAGACACTACGAAAGGACCATCTATGGCCTCCAAGACTGTCGTCGTCGGTTCCCAGGTTGGGCTGCATGCTCGTCCCGCTTCCATCATCGCCGAAGCAGCTGGCGAATATGATGAGGAGATCTTCCTGTTCCTCGAAGGCGAAGAGGATGATGAAACCGATGCTGCTTCCTCGCTGATGATTATGGCGCTTGGTGCCGAAAAAGGGCGACAAAGTCACCGTCAAGTCTGATAATGCTGAGGCAGTGGAGAAGATCGCCGCGCTTATCGAGCAGGATCTCGACGCCCAATAGTCGAATCTTCAGCGCATCAAAACCCCACCTGATGGTTCATGTTATTTTTTGAACCACCGGTGGGGTTTTAGTATTTTCGCTACCGCACTGGCGTGGCGTCATCGCACGGGCACGGCGTCGATAAAGTACCCCAGGTCAGCGGCATTCCCGGGCGGTAGGCCAAATCAATCGCATGATTCGTGTTTAACACATGCAGGTTGCAGCGTGCCCCCACCGCCAGTGTGCCCACCGCCGGCCGGCCCTGCGGGTCCACTCCCCCACCCACATCATGTCGGCGTAATGCCTTCGCCCCGCCCCGGGTGGCCGCGGTGATGGCCTCATCCAGGCTGAGCCTCATTTGCAACACTGCGGTGGCCACGCAGAAATTCATCGACGACGTATGAGGTGCCAGGGTTGAGATTCGATGCGATAGCCACATGGGCCCCGGCGTCGAGCAGCTGCCTGGCCGGGGCGAACGGTTCCCAGGTAGACAGATCACAGGCTGGCAGCACAGTTGCCACGGTGTCGCTGGCTGCCAGGGCGTTCCACATCCTCACTGTCTAAGTAATTCACGTGATCCACGCTGGCCGCCCCCAACTCGCAGGCCAACCGCACGCCAGGCCCGGCACCCAATTGATTGCCGTGCACCCGCAACCCCAAGCCGCGCGCCCGGCCGGCTTGCAGCACCTCCGGGACTGGGACTCGTCGAACGCTCCCCGCTCACAGAACACGTCAATCCAGTGGACGTAGGGTGCAACTGCATCGAGCATGTCCCCGCACACCAGGTCCACGTAATCGTCCGGGTCTGCCCCAACTGGTGTCACGTGGGCTCCCCAGGAATGTCACGTCATCCGCCCCGGTGGCGGCAATGCGAGCGGCTCGGCGTTCCGATTCACATCTAGTCCATAACCGGTTTTGGTTTCCAAGGTGGTGGTTCCTCCGGCGCGGGCGGCATTGATCCGGTCGTGTAGTAGTTGTTCTAATCAGGGTGTCGGTGGCAGCTCGAGTAGCTGTCACTGTGACGTTAATTCCCGCCTGCTGCGTAGCTTTGTCCAGCCATGCGGGCTTTCGAATTCTGCCGCGCGGTTGCCGTCGAAAAGCATGTGGGTGTGGGAGTCGACCCAGCCGGGGAGCACGGCGCGACCGCCCAGGTCAATGCGGGTGTCGGCGGCGGGCGCTTGGGTGGTGGGGCCGATCCAGGCGATGCGGCCATCATCGGCGACGATTGCTGCGTTAGCGAGGGTGCCGAGCGCCGACACGGTGCGTAGCTCGCTAATGTTTTTCGAATAGGGACTGCGGTCACGCTGTTATCCTGGGTTTCTCGGCTGTGGAATTCCATGGGCATGGTGATGCCGCGTTCGGCTGCGACTTCGGCGGCCCGGTTGTAGCCGGCGTCGAAGTGTCGTACCACGCCCATGCCGGGGTCGTTGGTGAGTACTCGTTCGAGTTTTTTGTGCGGCTAGTTCGGTGCCGTCGGCGACGCATACCTGGCCAGCGTGGATGCTGCGGCCCCGATGCCGACGCCGCCGCCGTGGTGGATGGATACCCAGGTTGCCCCCGGAGCTTGCGGCGGTGAGGGCGTTGAGGAGGGGCCAGTCGGCGATGGCGTCGGAGCCGTCGAGCATGGCTTCGGTTTCGCGGTAGGGTGAGGCAGACGGAGCCGGAGTCGAGGTGGTCGCGGCCGATGACGATGGGTGCCGAGATTTTTCCTTCGGCGACGAGTTGGTTGAAGAGCAGCCCGGCTTTGTGGCGTTCGCCGTAGCCTAGCCAGCAGATGCGCGCTGGTAGGCCTTCGAATTCTACGTATTCTTCGGCCGCGTCAAGCCACCGGTGGAGGTGCTCGTTGTCGGGGAAGAGTTCTTTGAGCGCTTGGTCGGTGACGCGGATGTCTTCGGGGTCGCCGGAGAGGGCGGCCCAGCGGAAGGGGCCGAGGCCTTCGCAGAAGAGGGGCCGGATGTAGGCGGGCACAAACCCGGGGAATTCGAATGCGCGTGCGTATCCGGCGTGGCGGGCTTCGTCGCGGATGGAGTTGCCGTAGTCGAATACTTCGGCGCCGGCGTCTTGGAATTCCACCATTGCTTGGACTTGTGCGGCCATGGATTCCCGGGATTTTTTCGTGAATGTTGCGGGGTCTTCGGCGGCTTCGGCGTGCCAGGCTTTGAAGGGGACGTCCTGGGGAGGTAGCTGAGGGGGTCGTGGGCGGAGGTTTGGTCGGTCACAATGTCGATGGTGATGTCGCCGGCTCGTTGTCGGGCGAGCAGTTCCGGGAACACGTCGGCGGCGTTGGCGACAACCCCGATGCTGAGCGCGCGTTTGTCGGCTTTTCGCCTGGTTGGCCTGGGTGATGGCGTCATCGAGGCTGGTAGCGATGGTGTCGAGGTAGCGTTTTGCGTGACGGCGTTCTAGGCGGGTTTTATCAACGTCGGCGATGATGCAGACGCCACCGTTGAGGGTGACGGCGAGTGGTTGGGCACCGCCCATGCCACCACAGCCGCCGGTGAGGGTGATGGTGCCGGCGAGGGTGCCACCGAATCGTTTGCGGGCGATGGCGCCGAAGGTTTCTGAAGGTGCCTTGGAGGATTCCCTTGGGTGGCGATGTAGATCCAGGAGCCGGCGGTCATTTGGCCGTACATGATGAGGCCTTCGGCTTCGAGTTTGCGGAATTCGGGCCCAGGTGGCCCAGTCGCCGACAAGGTTGGAGTTGGCGATGAGGACGCAGGGGTGCCCAGGGGTTGGTTTTTCCAGACGGCGACGGGTTTGCCGGATTGGATGAGGAGGGTTTCGTCGGTGCTGAGGTCTTTGAGGGCGGCGATGATGGCGTCGAAGGCGTCCCAGCTGCGGGCGGCTTTTGCCCGGTGCCGCCGTAGACGACGAGGTCGTTGGGGCGTTCGGCTACCCTCGGGGTCAAGGTTGTTCATGAGCATGCGCATGGGCGCTTCGGTTTGCCAGGGATTTGGCGGTGAGGGTGGTGCCGCGGGGGCGCGGACTTCCCGGGGCCGGCGGTCATGGGTTCTCCTTGGGGTTTTCGTTGTTGGGTCAGACCAGGCCGGCTCGGGGTCCAGCGGTGGTGTGCTGGGGCTATCACCTCGATGCCGGCGGGCTGATTCTCCCCAACTTTATCGCGTGACATGGGGTGAGGGTAGCGGTTTTGGGGGTGGTTTGTCCGAGATACCGGACATTTTTAGGGCTGGTGTTTGCTTGACGACGCCTACATGGGTGAGTTAGCCCTTGACGCAGAGGAGGGTCGTGAGTTTAGTTTCGACCGTCACCAGAGTCTTGTTCATAGGCGAGGACCTGGTCGAGAGTTTTTGTAGGCACCAGGATTTTCGTCGAGCACGCCTGGGTCTTTGCGGCATTCCACCCCGGCGGTTTTGGTGGGCAAGGTCGTCGAGGGTGAAGCTGCGGCGGGCCTCGCTGCGGCTCATGATCCGGCCGGCACCGTGGGATGCGGAACAGTAGGCTGCCGGATTGCCGAGGCCACGCACGATGGCGGCCCCGGTGCCCATGGATCCGGGGATGATTCCCCATTCCCGCGGGTGGCGCTGATGGCGCCTTTGCGGGTGATGGCTAGTTCCGTCCCGTCGTGGTGTTCTATGGCGACGTAGTTGTGGTGGCAGTTGATTTCCGTGGTGTAGCGCACTTGGGGGCAGGGAGGTTGTGGAGTGCGGTTTTTTGATGGTAGCCATCATGATGGTTCGGTTGAGGGCGGCATAGTCTTGGGCCCAGGTGAGGTCGTGGAGGTAGTCCGCCCATTCGGTTTGTTCCACCCCCGGCGGCATCCCCGGCGGAGAATGACGGGAGGCCATCGATGAGGGCCGTGGCGGTTCCAGTCCAGGGTTTTTGCCCGCCCAATGTGGCGGTGGGCGATTTCTTTGCCGATGTTGCGGGAGCCTGAGTGGAGTGTGAGCCAAATGGTTTCCGGTGATGTCGGCGCAGAGTTCGATGAAGTGGTTGCCGCCGCCCAGGGTGCCGCATTGGCGGATGGCGGTTTGTTCGCTTGCGGACACGTCGACGCTGAGGTCGGTGAAACGCTGGAAGTGGCGGGTGAGTTGTTGGCGGATGAGGCCGTGGGTTTTTAGGATGGGGGCACGGGTGGCATGGTGGTTGGGGCCGACCGGTACAGCGGCTTCCCATGCAGCCCGGAGTGGGGCTGAGGTTGTCAGGGAAGATCACTGGTGGTGAGGTTGGTGCGGACGGCCATCATGCCGCAGCCGATGTCGCCACCAACGGCTGGTGGGGATACTGCGTCGCGCATGGCGATGACGCTGCCAATGGTGACGGCGGCACCCACATGCACGTCGGGCATGATGAGCCACCCGTGGGTCCAGGGCAGGTCGGCGACCGCCCGGATTTGGCGTTGTGCCGCATGGTCGACGTCGACGAGTGGCGCCCAGATACGGGCGGGCGCGTGGTACTCAGGGAGGGTTTCAGGGCAGGCCGAAGGGATGATGCATGATGAGACTCCTTGTGTGGGGAACGACACGACTGGTGCGCGCGCCACCGGCAGGGGTGGAACGCGCTGGTGGGGTGAGCCGGTCGGTCAATTACACGGGAATCTCCTTACATGTCTGCTTGTTACTGTCGCAGTTCGGCGCGGCGAATGCAACTTTGGTGGTGTTAGTGCAGCTCCCCCTACCGCTTGTTCAGCTGCGGCGACCAGGCTGCCGTCCATGACGAGCGCCACGACTTCGGCAATTTCGGGGGCCAGGTAGCGGTCCGTGCCGGGGCCGGCCACGGTTTCCCGCAGCGCGCCACGACTGCCCCGGTGCCCGGCGCGGGGGTGTTTGTGTCGTCGGTGGTGCGGAGGTCGATGGCGCGGGCGGCGGTGAGGATTTCGATGGCGAGAACGCGGGCGAGCCCGTCGATGCTGCGACGGAGTTTCCGGCCTGCGGACCATCCCATGGAGACGTGGTCTCTTGCATTGCGGAGGAGGGGATGGAGTCGACGCTGGCTGGGGTGGCGTTGCGTTTGAGTTCGGAGACGATGCCGGCTTGGGTGTATTGGGCGATCATGTGGCCGGAGTCGACGCCGGGGGTCGTCGGCGAGGAAGGCGTTGAGGCCCCGGTTGCGGGCGACGTCGAGGAACCGGTCGGTGCGGCGTTCAGAGATGCTTGCCAGGTCGGCGACGGCGATGGCGAGGAAGTCGAGGACGTAGGCGATGGGGGCGCCGTGGAAGTTGCCGTTGCTGACGACTCGCCCATCGAGGGTGACTACCGGGTTGTCGATGGCGGCGGCGAGTTCCCGGTTGGCGACGGTGGTGGCGTAGTCGGCGGTGTCGCGGACCGCCCCGGTGACCTGCGGGGAGCAGCGGATGGAGTAGGCGTCTTGGACGTGGCTGCGTTGGAATCAGCGTGGGCGGCGGCGAGGATGCCGGAGTCGGCGACGAGGGTGCGAATGTTGGTGGCGCAGCGGGCCTGCCCTGGGTGGGGCCGGAGTTGTTGCAGGTCGTCGGCGAAAACCGTGGGGGTGCCGCAGAGGCCTTCGAGGGTCATGGCGGTGGCGATGTCGGCGGTGGTGATAAGGTTTGCCAGGTCGACAAGGGTGAGGCAGAGCATGCCGAGCATGCCGTCGGTGCCGTTGATGAGGGCGAGACCTTCTTTTTCGGCGAGGATGAGGTGATGCCGGCGGCGGCCAGGGGCGTCGGCGGCGGGGTTTTCGTGCCGTCGGCAAGCCGGACGTCGCCTTCGCCCATGAGTGCGAGGGCGCAATGGGCGAGGGGGGCGAGATCCCCGGAGCAGCCGAGGGATCCGTACTCGTAGACGATGGGGGTGATACCGGCGTTGAGGAGGGCGGCATAGGTTTCCACCACCACAGGGCGAACACCTGTTCGACCCGTCATGAGGGTGGAGAGCCGGAGCAGCATGAGGGCGCGGATGACGTCGCGTTCCACCTCCGGGCCGGATCCGGCGGCGTGGGAGCGCACCAGACTGCGTTGCAATTGGGTGCGGAGCTCCCTGGGGATATGGCGGCGGGCGAGGGCGCCAAAGCCGGTGGAGACCCCATAGACTGGGGTGGGTTCCGTGGCGAGTTCTTCAATGTGCTGCCGGGTTTTCGCCACCTCCGCCAGGGCGGCGGGGATCGAGGACGATGGGCGCGTCGTGTCGGGCAACATTCACCACATCGGTGATGGTCAGCGCGCCGATACCAACGGTAATGGTCATGGTGTTCTCCTGATTATGCTATCGCTTACAACAAGGTGCGGCGGTTACCTCACCTTTTGTCCCCCATGCGATAGCCAGGCATAAGGTGTGACCACCGCTGAGACTAGCATGGGTTTCTAGGCGGCGCCAAACAATGTGGTGTGCACTTGCTGCGCCCGTCGACAAGTTTCCGTCACCAGCTCAGCATGCTTATCGACGCCCACCCCCTGGGGTAAACGTCACGGCCAGGGCCGCGGCCGGCCGCCCGGTGTGGTCCAGCACCGCCGCGGCAATGGAGCTCTGCCCCACCGACACTTCCTCGGTTTCCCTCAGCCCCACCCCCGCAAACGCACCTGCTGCACCATGGTGTGAATCTTCTGCCACTGCCGGCCCAAACCAGCGGCATCAACCCGGGCCTTCAACTCCGCGTCGGGCAGGGCCGCCAGCATCGCCCGCCCCGAAGCGGTGCGTTCCGCAGCTAACCGCACCCCCACATCCGTGATGAGGGATACCGCCGCCGCGGAGCGTTCCTCCAGCACATACAGCACCTCCATCCCGGAGGAGAGGCGGGACACGTGGGCGCTGCCACCCGCCAATTTCGCCAACGCTTGAGCGTGCTGCGTACTGGCCCGCACCAGTGGTTGCTGGGTGGAATACGCTTGGGCCAGGAGTATGCGGCCGCACCCAAAGCCATAGGTGCGGTGGGATTTCAGGTGGCATGACAAACCCCGCATCAACCATGACTTTCAGCAACTGGTAGGTGGTGGATCGGGGTAACCGTAGTTGGGCGGCGATGCGGGCCGCCGAAATCGGCGCATCGGTGGTCATGAGCAAACGCAATATGGCAAGCGTGTGGGTGGCTGCAGGGCACCTTGGACATGAAGATCTATCCTAGATCACATGATCGAATATTTTCATTGGCACGGCCGCGACGACGGGCCGGGCAACGAACATGCCCGTGGTTCACCACCATCATTGATGCGGAGGCCGAGCTCGTACCACCGAACGCCATTACCCTGAGTGGGGTTCGCCTCAGACACCGGGGTGGCGCAATCACGGCCGGGTGGGGGCCGCGACCGGACCCACTGTTATCAGAGAGGCCCTGGCGTCACTGGCCATCCATGACGATAGGGTTCGGGCCGACGCCCACACCATTACCTACACCAACACCTCGGACCTAGAGGCCGGGCCAGCAGCAACTGAGCGACACCGTAGCCGCCCTGCTTGATAATGGTTCCGGCACCGTGGTGACACTCGGCGGCGGGCACGAAACGTCTTGGGCCTCCCACCGGGGCTTGCGGCAATCCCGCAATAGTAATGACAAATCCATTGCCATCATCAACCTCGACGCCCATTTTGACCTGCGCACCAGCGATATTGCCACGTCCGGCACCCCGTTTAAACAGATCGCCGACGCCTGGCCGCACGACTTCCACTACACCGTGCTGGGCATTTCCGAGCCCAATAACACCCGCGTCCTGTTCCACACCGCCGACCAGTTAGGCGTCACCTATGTCACCGACGATACGTTAGCAAACTTGACCCCCAGCCGAGGCCGCGGAACTCGTAACCAAAGCTGCCGCCACCGCGGACATTCTTCACCTCAGCATTGATCTTGATGTGCTTCCCGCCCATGTCGCCCCCGGGGTGTCCGCCCCGGCAGCCCCTGAGGGTGGCCCTCCCCCAGGTTCGCTCGATGTGCATGGCTGCCGCCCGCACCGGGAAACTCCGGCTCGTCGACGTGGTGGAACTCAACCCCACCTATGATGTGGACGGTAGGACCGCGAAGGTAGCCGCCAGGCTCATCCACGACATCACCACCGCGCTCCCCCACCACTAAAACCGCGATGGTTTTCCCCTCACCCTATGGTGGTGTAAAGCCACCGTAGCAGGGGATAACCAACGATGATCCCCACCGAGCCCCCAGGCAATACCCCTCCAGGTGAATGCCGAAACACCACAAGTGTCAGGTTACCGATGCCCGCCACCAACGCCACAGCAGCAGCTATCAAATTCACCGGATTGTTAAAGTTCACCTTATTGTCCTGCCAGATCCGCACCCCAACATGCCAATCAAACCATAAAGCACGAGAGCCGCACCGCCCTAGCACCCCGGTCGGAATCGTGAAAATCAGCGCCCTGAACTTCGGCACAAACGCCAATCCCCACCGCAGTGATCGCCGCCACCCAATAGGCCGCGGTGGAATACACAGGTTGCCGCCGCCATTACCCCAATGTTTTTCCGCATAGGTTGTCGTCCCCGAGCCCCCAAAACCCACCCAGCCAACACGGTCCCCTACGCCATCAGCAATGAGCGCATTCCCCGCCTGGGCATCCAAATTCCGGCCCGTCATCTCCGACACCGCCTTCACATGCCCCCACATTTTCCGCAATCAACACAATCACCACAGGCAACGACACCATCACCGCCGACAAGTGAAACTCCGGCGTATGAAACTGCGGCAAACCCCACCCAGGGGCGGCCGCGATTGCCTCCGACGCCCCCTCGGAAAGATTCCCGGTCACCGCGGCAAACACCCACCCGGTGATCACCCCAAACAAAATCCCCAACCGGGCCACCATGCCCCGGCCGGCCACGGTGAACACCATAATCGCCCCCTAATGTCACGGTTGCCACCATGGGTTGCGTCGCAAAGTTCTTCGTTGCCGACGCCGACAAATTAAACCCAATCAACGACACAATCGCCCCCGTCACCGCGGGCGGCATCACCATATCAATGATCCCTTCCCCAGGCGTTTCACCACCAAACCCCAGCCGCTATGAGCGCCAGGCCAGCAGCCACCACGCCCACCCAGCTGCGCCCCCAAACCCCTAGGGCTTTTTCGACGCCAACAATGGGGCGATAAACGCAAACGACGACCCCAAATACGACGGCAGCTGGTTCCGGGTGATCACCAGAAACACCATCGTCCCCACCCCGGAGAATAATAATGTCGTATTCACCGGGAACCCCGTCAAGGTGGGAACCAGCAGCGTCGCCCCAAACATGGCAATCACATGTTGCATGCCAATGCCAATAGTGCGCCCCATGACAGTCGCTCATCCGGGGCCACCACCGCACCAGGTTGAATGGCCTTGCCATCACCATGGATCGACCACCGAAACAAACCAAAAGAAGATGTGCTCACGAACCCTTATTATTACTGGCCCACCGCAACCTAACCAAACATGCTACGTAACCGGACTTAGCTGGCGGTATCGGCTCGACACCTGAAACTCGGCAAGCTCCGCTGCAAGCTCCGTGGCCAGGCGCACATCAATCCGGGTTCCGGCCTCGGTGTATTCCTCACGCAATACCGTCCCATACTGATGCACCCGCGACACCACATCTCCTCGGGTAAAGGGAACCAGCAGCTCAACATGCGAATCCAGCTGTTTAAAAACAACTCAATCCGTGCCTCTAACTCGCTCATCCCCTCGCCAGTGTGCGCCGACACAAACACCACATCATCCACAGCATGCCGCAACTCCGCTAATACCAGTGGGTCTGCCGCATCGATCTTATTCACCACAATGATCTCCGGGGGTGCGGTCTCCCCGTATTCCTGCACGATCTCACCGATGACCTTATTCACCGCGGCAATCTGCTTCAGCGGGAACGGGTCGGAACCATCCACCACATGCAGCACCAGGTCCGCACCAACGACCTCCTCCAGCGTGGACCGAAACGCCTCAACCAATTGGGTGGGCAGGTGACGCACAAAACCCCACCGTGTCGGTAAACACCACCGTTCGGCCATCCGCCAACTCAGCGCGCCGGGTGGTGGGGTCCAGGGTGGCAAAATAATGCGTCTTCTACCAGCACGCCGGCACCGGTGATGGCGTTGATGAGGGAGGACTTCCCGGCATTCGTGTAGCCGGCAATGGCGATCTGCGGGATGGTTGATGCCCGCCGGCGGGAAGCTTTGATCTCCCGCGCGGTTTGCATGCCGGCGATCTCTTTCCGCAGCTTGGCCATGTCGGAGCGCAGCCTGCGCCGATCCGCCTCGATTTTTGGTTTCGCCCGGGGCCCTCGCAACCCCGACGCCACCGTCTGAACCCCCGGCACGGCCACCGGCCTGGCGGGATAGCGCACCGCCCCAGCCGCGAACCCGGGTAATCAGGTATTCCATTTGGGCGAGCGATACCTGGGCTTTGCCTTCTTTACTTTTGGCGTGTTGGGCGAAAAATGTCGAGGATGAGCATGGTGCGGTCAATAACCTTGACGTCGAGAGCCTTTTTCCAGGCGATCATTTGGCCAGGGGAAAGCTCACCATCGCAGATCACGGTATCAATATTGGTGGCCTGAACGATGTCTTTGAGTTCTTGGACTTGCCGGAACCGATGTAGGTGCCGGGGTCTGGGCCAGTCGCGTTTTTGGTACAGCATGTCGACGACTTCGGATCCGGCGGTTTGGGCAAGGGCCGCAAGTTCACGCATGGTGGCTTCGATTTCGGCGGTGGTGCCTTCGGTCCACACGCCCTACCAAAATGACCCGTTCGAGGCGAAGTTTACGGTATTCAACGTCGTATCCGTCGTCTTGGTCGGTGGCGTAGATGTCGGAGCTGCCGAGATGCGACGGAAGGAAGACCGTTCTTCGAGGTCAAGCTCACCGGTCGTGGGCACGTCTGCCATGGGCATGCTGGTTACAGACTAGTCGGTTTCGCAGGCATGCTGACTTGCTGCTCCCGCGCGGAAACCCGCATGATTCTCAGCTAAGTCATCGTGGTGACCGTTGCAATGTTGGCAGGGTGACGTGGTGGTATCGGCCGATACTACGGTGGAAGTGTGGTCTTTGAAAGGCTTCCTTGATGAGTTCTTCGTGCGTATTGATATGGGTTGTCTGGGTATTAGGTTGATGGGAAGTGTTTTTGGCATACTTTCAGTCTTTTTATTGCGTATTTTTGTAGAATTTTATGGTTTACCAGCAGCACATGAAGTGCTACAGCCCCTGGTAGGCCTGAATTTGTCCTCGGAATTCTATGAGTAGCTAATTATTGACCCTCTTTGTGGGGTGGATTCCGGGATACTTGGCTAAAAATGGCAGAAATCACAACAGGTGTAACAATAGCATCTCAACCATCAATCCGATGACTATTTCTTAGACTTCAGCACGTACAATGTTGTGCTATGAGCAATGATCTTGTGGCTTTTAGGCATGAAATTCGACAAATGGCAGGATGCCGTCGAAGCTGCCATTAGCACTAATAAGCTTAGCGTCACTGGTGAAGTTAGGGCGGCCAATTAATTCAGTATGCGGATTCTTCTGGTGCACAGATCAACATTCTAGCAGTGGAACCGTTTGCCACATATGCCGGGTTCGATTCTGGTTGCCATGAGTTTTGCACATGTGACCATGTTGAACGATGTTCTAGCATTATGCGACATCATTGACTATAACGGACAGGCTGTCACTTCATTAACATGCAATCTGGCGCAAGGCCCACTCTTGGTGGATGAACCAGAGCAACGGTGGCAACAGGTCGCTATTACCGCTCTCGCATCGGCGGAAGATTTGCGGTACTACCCTACCGTTGACGACTATGTTGCCGAGACCGGCAACCAACCGGGTTTTTGATTCTGATGGGATTTCGGTGGTTGCTGATGGTAATGGTGCAGCTCACACCGGATGCCGGGGCGTCGTTTAGCGCGCGAGTGTTGGATGCGGATTACCGCACCAATGCGCTCACGGGGCAGCGATTCATTCACGCCACGGTTGACGGATCGTTCGCTTTATGATGTAGCGCCTTCCCGAATCCTTAAATATTGCTGAGTTACCTAAGAAAAACAGCGTGATTGCCGGGACGGGCGGTCATGGTTGGTTCGCTCTTGGCTCCACAGGGATGCGGGTCTGGTGGTTGTGGATCCGGCGGCTGCGGTTGTGGTGGTCACTGAGGCTTCGGTAGCGAATTTGGGCGTAAGGTTTGCGTTAAGTGGGTGAGCTACGGGTGCAAGAGATAGAGGCAATTGACAATTACGACCCTCGGGCATCACCTGGCCGTGGGTTGCGATCGCTGGCGCCTGCTTGTTATTGGTTGCGTTGCTGCATATTGAGGGGCAGCACTATCCCTGCCTCATTTTGGTCGCGTCGTTTTTGTTGTCACGTTATCATCCGTATTCGCAGGAAACGGCTGCGCTGAAGGCATCTATCGTGCTTTCTCGGGAGGATATTAGAAGATACGCTACGGAAATACGAGGATTTTTATACAAAAACGATACGGAATCTATTGCTGGATCGCACACTGCACCGGCCAGCATTGGCCGATGAGAACTGTACCGATCCCGATATTTCTTCGTTTCATTTCCTGGCGAGCACTTCACGACGGTTTGTGCCTAGGGTCAACGATCGGCTCAGTCGCAAACCTCAGCATCCAACAGTTGGAGTCATTACTCAAAGCTCACTGATGCGAGCGCTGGAACTCAGGAGGCTTGGTTGCAGGCGCGACAGTCCGCCCAGCGGCTGGGGAAAAACTACCAGGCTAGCTGAGCTTTGTCGACGAACATCCACACCGTCTCGGCAATCTTCTGTACCGCATCGGTCGGATCAGAAAGGCGTAGGAGTGTGGTGGTGTCGGCTGCCCATGCACCTCACCTCACCGGGTGGTATCCCCCTCGGTGGCTGCCGTGGCTGCACATGGTGCTGGAATGCAGGGCGAGGCACGTGCATGAAAGAGGTGGAAACGGTGAGCTGTAAAGATGGTAGGCCAAATGGTTTGCAGACAAAGCCACCAGGGTTGGCGCTTAACTCCATGGGCCAGGGGTTTGCCGCAAACTCGCCACCACCGCCTTGGGCCAAATGGGAAAAGTTCGTGGCAATGGTAGGGAATGCCCCCAGGAATGATGGCTTTGCCCTTGGGTTGGAAGCCATCATTGTCGGGAATGGTGGCTTGCTGTTGATTGTAGGCTTGGGTTTCCACATTGAATGCTGTTGCGGGTGGCGTCTTCACCGAAGCTGAGGATAATGTCGGGACGAAAATTGTTTAGCGGTAGAAATGGCAACCTTATGGGAGTTGGCAAAGGCCACCGGTAGTTCCAATACTTGGGTTTTGTGGTTTAGACAAGAGTTCTGCGAGATTTGTGACAACGGCCAAACTGGTGTTTTTCCGTTGCGCCATTAAAGGGACTGAAAGCCGTCAATAGGATTCTCATGGAGCTACCTCCAGGTGTCACAACATAGAATAGGGGCTAGAAATAAATAATGCTGTGTTCAGTCTATTCAAATAAAAATCAAAAGAGCAAAACGCCATCTAGAATAGTGTTACCGGAGCAAGAATGGGAGCGATTCGTGGCCTAAGATTTTAGGCAGCAATCCGAAAGGTTTATGTACCACAATTGCAGCAAATTATGCATGTCATGGCGGCTTAACATGGAAATATGGCCACTCTGATATGGTCCCTCACTAAAGCAAGCTGAGAATACCACTCGAATGTGAAAAACATCTTCATCTTTGCAGATAATCACCCAGAATTATGGCAGCAGACCTAAGTTTGGGCTAAGGAAAGGGTGTTAGCGCTATTATCAAATTTAAATATCTTTGGTATTCTCAAGATGAAATCTTTTGTGTACTCATCATGGTTTTACATTATGCACCAAATATCACCAGCAAAGGTGCAGTAAACGGTGCACTAAAACTCTAATTTGTGAGTTTTAACACAACTTTTTATATTCGGCTAGACAGGGAGAAGACGACTTGAGCAAGCGCACCGCGCATCGCATCGTTGGGCAGCGTGCCTCAGCACCGCTGTGCTAACTGGTTGCACCTTGTTTCTGCTACAGCCGCTCCCGCCGCAGCCCAAATAGAAATGGGGTGGAGGTTTCTCCCGTAGCCGTGGTACCCGTGGTGATAGTCCCCAGGAGTTGCCGGTCCCCATTGTGGGCCCCTAGCATTCCGCTGAATAATGAGCCGGCACCCCGCACCCGCGCCCCAGGTGCCGGCGCCAGTCGTCCACAGATTCCAAGCAATTCCGGCAGTGGCCAGGCCGCAACTCCCAATGGTGAGGCGCATCAGCAAAACCCGCCACAATACCCGGAAGCCACCGTGCCCCGTGGGGCGCAGCATCCCTCTTCCGAGGCTCCACATCCATCAACGGAGCCTTCGACGTCTTCTTCCGCAACGAGTTCCACGTCGGCGTCGTCGACAAGCGCATCATCAAAGTAGTGAATCCGCCACCGCTTCAACGACTGCGGAGGCGGCGAAAGAAAAATCCCTGCGGGAGAGCTTTATTAGTAGCAACCCTGACGCATTTTGTGTTTACGGTTGACACTCGCCTGACTGGGGATCGTCGAAAAGCTTTTCGATGTCGGCGCCAGCGTAGGGGATGCCGAACCGCATTTTCAAAGTCACGTGCGACATCGCTAGCCCGAGTAATTCTTTCAAGGTAGACAAGCCAAACGATAGTGCCGCGTGTAATTACGATCAATCCCGGCGAGTACACCATAGGGATCCAGGGCGCAAATTCCCCGGCTACAGCTGGGGTTTTCTGGGGGTCGACCGCAAACCACCGATGCTTTATTGCGGGTAGATTCTGGGGAACGAATCAGTGGCGCAGCATGGAGGTCATGTTCCAACGGGCAACGAATGTACAATTCACGCCGTACGCTGGTGCCCCAGACCTCAACCAGGTGCGTTCAACCGCCTACATGTTCGATGGAGCAAACCCATTTTGATAGCGATATTGCGGCATGGAATACCAATAGTGTGATCTCCATGGCGGGGATGTTTAATAAAGCCCAGGCATTTAATGGCGATATTTCTGGCTGGGATACCTCAATGTGACCGAAATGCATTCCATGTTTGCGCATGCGAAAAACGTTTAGCGCCGACATTAGCAGTTGGGACACCTCCAAGGTGCAGGACATGACGGCCATGTTCGATGGGAGCCAGCGGATTTCGATATCAACCTGCGCACTTGGAATGTGGGGTCGTTAACCAAGGCTAAATAACATTTTTGACCATTCCGGCTCAGTCCCCTATTAACTATTCCTCCACACTCGACGGGTGGGTGCGAAGCGAAAAAGCGCCTCAGAAACCTCACCATCGGCGCGGAAGGCGTGTATTGGTGCCCGCACCCCAGTTTCGATGAGGCGAAAACGCTCATGAACGAACGTGGGTGGGTGCGTAACGATGCTGGTGCCGCCTCGGAATACCAGGGGCCGGTCATTTCGGTGGTCAATAAGCAGGATCTTGATTCGGAAGAAGGGTCCCGTCAGCATTGTTATCACCACGGACGAGCCGCTGCGTGGTATTTCCTCCGAGTGGAAGGAAGTGGCGGGCAAGAAGAACACCTATTCCCGGGTGTTTCGACAAGGATGAAACGACCACGGTCAAGGCTTGGGATAATTTCGCAACCCTCGCTTGCCCTGATTACGGTGTCGGGTTTTGACATTGCTCCAACATCATTGGCCGACGATAACACTGCAGAGTCCCGTTCCCTGCGCTACGCCACGATTTCTGCGTTCTCGCTGCTGGTGCTGTTGCTTGGGGTGTTCGCCGCCTATGTGGTGCACGATCGGCGCCGCACCCGCAAAGACGCCGCTTATCGACGCCTGAAAGAGCTGCAATCCTCAGCCACCAACAACCCCACCCCTAGTTCAGCTTCAGCTCAGCGCCGCACAATGCAGCTCCCCGTGGCTACCAGGGCGGATGGGCCCCTGCAGTGTAGAGGTGTCACCATCAATGGTGACTTCCACCTGCCCACCGGGAATCTTCACCATAACGGCACCATTGACAAAACCCTGCGTAGGCTAGGGCAGCCCGAGCCGCAGCCACGGTGCCGGTACCGCAGGAACGGGTCTCCCCTACCCCACGCTCATACACTCGCATGTGTGTGCGATAGCCCTCCGGGCTGTGCGTGAGTTCGGTCAGCACCTCCACATTGACCCTCTGGGGAAGAACTCGGTGTCAAACTCGGGACGCTCCAGGGTGAGTTCGGCCAAGGCTTCCGCGGTAAGCCCTGGAACCACGCAGGCTAAATGCGGATTGCCCATATCTACTCCCATGCCGGCATACATGCGGCCACCCATGGAGCAAGTGGACTCCCCTAATGATGTAGCCGGCCCCATGGCAACCGACACCACAGCGTTATCGTCATCGAATGAATGTACGGTTACTGGTTTCGCCCCGGCGCGGTGCCGATGGTGAACTGGTCGGTGGGAACCAGCCCCGGGATCGAACATAGTGGGCAAAGACGCGGGTACCATTGCCGCACTACTTTCCGCGACGCTACCGTCTGCGTTGTAGTAGTCCATAAACCAGTCATCATCACTGATGGCTTGATGCTGGTGGGGCTATTGGTCAGGAGCCCGGCGCGGCGAAGGGCGCCGGTGGTAGCAACCCGGAGGATTCCGCTCGGCGCCGATGCCGCGTTGCCTATCGCAGCAGGGTGGCGATGAGTTGTGGGGTGAGCGAGAGTTGGGCTTCGGGATCGGGCAGGATGATGAAGTCGTTTTTGGGTGCGTGGCCTTTGGTGAAGGCGATGGTGGTTGGGTGGGAGTTGGGCGTGTGGGGTGTGGTCATCGACATGACTCTTTTCTGATTTTTTTGAAATATTTAGCTCTTGTTAATTGAATTCTTTTATTACTAACGTATGGTACCCACGGATGATGTTCCTGTCATGCGGTTTTCACCTGGTGTTACCCACAAGATACCCCCTCGGCTATAAGAATATTGCGCATTTGTTCGTATGGCGGGTTTTCGGTATTGGTGACGTCAATCCAGTGGATGCGGGGTCCCGGTTGAACCAGCTGCGTTGCCTGCGGACGTATCGTCGGGTGCCGATGATGGTTCGTTCCAGCACATCGTCCCAGGTCAATTGGCCGGCGCGGGCGGCAAGAATTTGGGCGTAGCCGATGGCTCGGCCAGCGGTGGAGTCGGCTAGGAGGGCCGTGGTGGGCAACGAGGTCGGCCACTTCGTCAATGAACTCTGGGCAAACATTTGTTCGGTTCGTTGGTTGATGCGGGGGTTCAGCCAGTCGCTGGTGGTGCGCAGCCCAATGATGATGGTGTCCCATCAGGGTGGGGGCGGTTTTCGGGGGCTGGGAGGCGGTGAAGGGCCGGCCGGTGAGTTCGATAACTTCGAGTGCCCGGACGGTGCGGCGGGGGTCGTTGGCTTCGATAATGGTGGCGGCCTCGGGGTCGAGGTTTCAGGTGGTCGTGGAGGCTGCGATGCCGATGTCGGCAAGTCTCCCAGTTCTTTCGTACCTGTGGGTCGGTGGAAATTGCCAGTCGTCGATGAGGGATTGCACGTAGAGCATGGAGCCGCCGACGAGGATGGGGAGCTTTCCACGGGCCATGATGTCTGTGACGGTGGCGATGGCGAGGTTTTGGTAGTGGGCGACGGAGGCGGTTTCGGTGACGTCCCAGATGTCGAGTAGGGTGGTGGGAATGCCGGCGCGTTCGGGGATGGGGAGTTTGGCGGTGCCGATGTCCATGCCCTCGGTAGAGCTGCATGGAGTCAACGTTGACGATTTCGCCGTGCAGGCGTGGGCGAGGCTGATGCCGAGGGCGGATTTTCCGGAGGCGGTGGGCCCAACAATGGCAACCGGCCGGATGGAAGAGTATGGGCGTTGTGGTTGTTGGCGGGAGCCGTGATCCTCATGCAGGTCATGTGCGGGTTTACTGCTGGTGTGGTGTGGTTCAAATGACATTGCTCGGTCTTCAAGGTATGTTTGGTGAGGGGAGTGTTTTCTTGTGCTAGCTGGCATGGGCGTGGCTTCATGGCTTGTGCTCCTAGATCCCGGATGCTTCATTGAGGTTTGTTGGGAAAGACTACTCTCTTGTCATTTTGTTTCTGGCCAGCGTCGCGCGGCACAATTACTGTAAGGAAATTTTGCCATGACTACTCCCCACCCCCTAAGCCAGGCCCCTCGTCCCGGTGTTGTTGCTGGCGGGGTTTCGCGTCCCACGGCCCCCACCCTACGGCGCAGCCTGCGGCGCCGCCCAGCTGGCTTACCATTCCGGCGGCGTCTGATCCGGCACAGTGGGGTCGGGTTGACGAGTCGGGAATGCGTATGTGAAGACGACCGATGGGGAGCGTCTGATTGGTTCGTGGCAGGCGGGCACGCCGGCGGAGGGCTGGCGACTTATGGGGCCCGGTTTGATGATCTGGTGGTCGAGGTTATCAATTTGGAGACCCGGTTGCAGAGTCATCCCACGGAGTCGGCGCATTTGCGGGCAAGGCCGAGCAGTTGCGGGATTCGTTGGATGAGGCTGCGGTGATTGGGGATGTGGAGTCACTGCGGTCACGGCTGACGAAGGTTCATGGATGAGGCGATTTGTCTGCCGGTGAGCGGGCCAAGGAGGAGAAGCAGGCTCGTCGGCAGGCGGCGATTGCCCTGCAAGGAGGAGCTAGCCGCGGAGGCTGAGGAGATCGCGGAGAATTCCACGGAGTGGAAGCAGGCTGGCGACCGGATTCCGGGCCATTTTGGATGAGTGGCGGACGATTCGGGGGTGGATCGGAAAACCGATGATGCGCTGTGGAAGCGGTATTCGCGGGCGCGGGATCTCGTTTAACCGGCGTCGGGGCGCATTTTGCGGAGTGGATCGGGGTCGGGCTGCGGCGCAGCGCGTCAAAGGAGGATTTGGTGGCGCAGGCTGAGGCTATCAAGGATTCCACTGATTGGAAATGAGACGGCCCGGGCGTTTCGTGAGTTGATGGATCGGTGGCGTCAGGCTGGTCGGGCGCCGCAGGACATGGATGATAAGTTGTGGAATGCGTTCAAGCTGCCCAGGACCATTTCTTTGATGCGCGAAATGCGGAGCGCATGAGAAGCGGGATCAGGGAGTTTGCCGCGAATGCGGCGGGCGAAGGAGGCACGCTGGCTGAGTATGGTCCGGCGATTGAGTCGGCAAGCTCGGCTGATGTGGCACGGGCGAAGCTGCGCGAGCTGCAGGAGAAGTGGGAAGAGATCGGGTTTGTGCCGCGGGGTCGGGTGCGGGAGTTTGAAGACAAGATCTTCAGCTGGAGTCGTTGGTGAGCCGGGTGGTGGGATCAGTGGCGGCGTACGGATCCAGAGGCGCAGGCCGGGCGGCACAGTTTACGGCGAAGGTGAAAGAGTTCACGGCCGCTGCGGAGGCTGCGGAGGCGAAGGTAAGACGAAGGATGCCCAGAAGTTCCGGGAGCAGGCCGCCCAGTGGCAGGAGTGGGCGGATGCCGCTATTCATGCGGTAGAGTCGCGGTAGGTTGCCGGTAGGTGAGGCAGTTATGGTTAATGCCATGACTGTCTTTTTCAATTTGCGCCCTCTGAAACCGACGTGACGCCTGCGGACCATAGTGATGCGTTGGTGAATTTTTGTGTTTGCCACCAATGTTGCGCATCAGGATGTGAGTGGTGACGTGGCTGATTCGGCGTCGGCGCAGGTGGTGTGCGAGTCACTGCGGCCCACCCCGGTGCGGGAGTCAGTGGTGTTGGTTGCGGTTTCGGGTGAGCTGATCTTTCCGCTTTTTCGACGCTCACCGCTGGGGTATCCGCTGATTGCCGCGGATGCGGGCTCGACTCACCCGAGCCTGCCGGATGACGTTGAGGTGTTGGGGCTATGTGGATGCGACTATGACGCCGGGCGCCCGAGGGTGGACGCGGACTTGGTGTTGGGGTTGATTTTTCTCCCAGAGACCCCGGGCGGGCCAGCCATCGAGTCGGAGCCGACGGCGTGGCGTAAGCTCATTGCGGGGATTGAGGAATTCACACAGGCCGTGGGGCGAACCTTATTCTGAATATGGCATGGGGTGCCGCTGTCGAGGGTGGCGAGGGGATTTTCGAGTGGGAGCTATTAGACTGTGGCTACTACCTGGGATGGTGGAGTTGCGTAGGGGTGATTCCACATCATCAGAGTCGCAGTGGGAAGGACCGGTGCTGCCGCCCGGATACGATTTTCGTGGGTATGAGGACCATCGAGTTGCCGGCAACAGCAGAGAGAGCCGCTGCTGCAGCTTTTACACAGAGGCCGAAGTGGACATGCCGGTTGGTGGCGTTGACTCGGGATGTGGTGCCGTGGACGAGGGAACGGTGGATCACCAGCTGCGCGATGGCGAACAATCGCTGATGGTGGTGTTGGTGCATTTCGGTGTGGTTGTGGGCCCGTCCGAGGTGCGGCGGGTACGGGGTTCGGATTGCGCTGAGCAGCAGATAACGGTGGTGACCCGCCGGCATCGGGGACTGAACCTGTCTCTGCGCTCAAAGTATCGACTGCGCAAGGAAGTACAGGAGCGGTGGCCCGAGGTGCGGTCGATCTACACGGCTGTGGCCGAGGATAATGAGCCCATGTTGATGGCTAATTATTCGGTGGATTTTCCAGGAAACCCCCGCACACAGTGTCTTTGAAAAAGGTTTTCTAGTTTTTGGTTTTCTTGGTGTGGTGGCGTTCGGCGGCACGCTTGCGTCGGTCGTCGACAAGCGGGATTGGTTTCGGGCGTGTTCTGCTGTTGCTCACAAGCGCGGCGCGCTGCGCATGCCCCCGACCTCGTCGAGGTTCCTCGCTTTTCCGCCCGCTGCTGCGCGATTGCTTTTCTGTTCGTCGCTGCGCGCAGGATCATGACGGACAGCGCATAGGGTGGTGATGATGACCGCCAGGATTCCGCAAGAACCCTACGCCCAGGCCGGGCCGCCGGTGGTTTCTTTGTCTTGCAGCGCATCCACATGCCGAACAGCGATGCGAGGAGCGCCATGCCGGTGAGCAGGTGAGATATTGGCGAAGATTGTGCGTTTGGTGATGAGCAGCAGTCACTGATCACGAGACCTAGGTGCCCACAACCACACGAACACGGATTCGATAAATGCCGATGTGTACGCGTCGATGGTTTTGCGCCACATGAGCACCTGCCAGCCGCTGAGCGACCCGAGCGTGCGGCAGCAATAAGCCTATGGTGAAAAGAGTGCACAAATGAGATAGTATGGGCAGATTTCAGCGAAATGGTGCTGGCGGCCTGCTTTTCTAGGGTTGCGAGATCAGGTTTGGGTTCCTGACATGGGGGCACATCCTTAAGAACGCGGTGAGTGAGATAATGTTTTTATCCCAGCAGCCGCAACCAGCGGAATCGCAGTCGCCTGTCGACGCGCTGACCGCCGGGTGGGCGCACCAATCTTTCGGCATGCCCAACCCCACCCCGATGGGCGCGGTGGTGGGAACCTTGCCGGCCCCCGCTCATGTGCCTGCTACCGTGCGGCGATGCGTGAGCACCCCCGGCGTCGGCGATGAGGAGCGCGGCTTCGCCTCGGTCACCGTTGCGGTGATGATGTCGCCAGGGCGAATGCTCCGTCGATGCCGCCGCCGGATGAAAGTGCACCAACCTACCATCGCGGGCCCGGCCGGTCATGCGCTGCGTCTTGGTGTTCTTCTTCCCACCATCGGCCTGACGAGAAGTTCTACCTCTGTGTTCACCAGTTTCTGGTTTTCTTCCAGGCACACACGCTCCTGCAGGAGCGATAAGCCGTTCGTAGCGTTCCTGCACCACTTCCTTGGGGAACCTGCTGCTCGTATTCGGCGGCGGGCGTGCCGAGGCGCGGCGAATATTGGAAGGTGAAGGCGCTGGTAGCGGGCTTTCTACCACGTCGAGGGTGGCCTGAAAACTCTCGGTCTCGCGGAAGCCCACAATGATGTCCGTGGTGATGGCTGCGTGCGGGATTTTCTGCCGCACCTCGTCAAGAATGGCCAGGAAACTTTCTTGGTCCGGTACGACCTGCGCATTTCTTTGAGCACCTTGTCCGAACCGGATTGCAGCGGCATGTGCAATTGGGGCACACGGTGGGGGTTTCCGCCATAGCGTCGATCACGTCGGAGGTGAATTCCCGCTGGGTGAGGGGACGTAAACTGCACCCGCTCCAGGCCGGTAATCTCACCGCAGGCGCGCAACAGCTCGGGAGAAAGCCGAGCGGTCCCGCGGCAGGTCGGGGTCCGCAAAGTTCACGCCATAAGCGTTCACGTTGCCCCCAACAGGGTGACTCTCCACTACGCCTTGATCGACGAGGGCCTGCACTTCAGCGAGGATATCACCAGGGCGGCGATCAATTTCCTTTGCCCCGCAGAGGACGGCACGCTGTCTGAAGGTGCATGTATTGCAGCCCACGGACACCGACACCCAGCCGGCGTAGGCGGATTCCCGTTTGGCTGGCAGCACCGACGGGAATTGCTCCAGGGCGTCGACGATCCCACCTCGGCCTGGTGGTTATGGGAGGCGCGCTTGAGCGGCGCCGGTAGCGATCCAATGTTGTGGGTGCCGAACACCACATCGGACCTAAGGGCCTTCTTCACCACGGCATCTCATGTCTTTTTGCGCCAGGCACACGCCGACGGCGATCTGCATGCCGGGATGCTGTTCCTTGACGCTGCGCGGACGACCCTAGGTATCGTGGGAGTCGCATGTCGGCATTTTCCCGCACGCGCACGTATTAAAACACAATGAGATCCAGGGTGTCGCCCGCAACCACGGGTTGGTAGCCGGCGTCTCCAACAGCCCGAGAGTCGTTCCGAGTCGTGACGTTCATTTGACAGCCAAAGGTACGTACCTCATGGTGCGGCTGGCCCTAGAATCCGGGATGGTAGCTGTGTGTGACGTAATCGGCAGTGTGGCTTCGTTTTCATGATCGGTGCGGCACGGGTTGCAATTCTAATCAGACGACCGGCAAAGTCAGACCCCACTTCGCCACGCTTTACCACGTCAAGGCGCTAGCGCTATTTCGTCAGGATAATTCGGGCAATGCGCTGCTCTAACGCTTCCTCGTGGCGATGGCGAAGCTCATTCCCGACGCGAAACCCCGGCGAGGCCAGCACGCCGACGATCCGCCAGAGGTATTTCTCTCCTGCTCCGCGTAGTCGGCGGGTGGCTTCGTGATCTGCCGGGCTTTTGGCGGCAAGCTCGGGCACAGTCATATCCGGCGTCATCATCGACTTGTTCCAGGGCTGCGGCACCGGTGCTCCGGGCTGACGCCTTTTACGCTGCGAGTTCCCGGTCGAGTACGCTGCGGGATTTGCCGCGGAGTTCGTGGCGTCGCCGCACCCACTCCATGGCAAAAATCGTGATCGTTCACGAGGCCGGGACTGTTCCAACTCGTCAAGCACGTCACATAACCCGGTGTCGAGAAGTCGAGCAACAAGACGTTCCTGAAGTTCGTGGCGGGACCGAGCCCGCTGATCGAGCAGGCGAGGAGCACGGTGCCGCACTTGCCGTTTAGCATCCTCGGCCTGGTGGTCGAAGGGTCACTGCCGTGGCGTCGTAGTCGGGCTAGTGCGGCCCGAAGCTCTCAAGCTTGCGCTCTTTGCATTATTCTGCTTGCTGCTCATCGGTATTGTCGTCGAAGTCGAGCATCCGGCACGGGAGTCTACGGAATCGGTTGGTTTCTTCGTCCGGCAGGTTGGCGTATTTGCCGACCTTTCATTTCTTGAGGATCTTCTCTTCGATTTCGTCGGCCAGTTCAGGAGTGTTCTTCGGCAGCATGCGAACCTTCTCCTTGCCTTGGCCTAATTGGTCCCCTCGTAGGTAAACCAGGAACCAGACTTTTAATGATGCCATTGTCGACGCCCATGTCGATAAGGGGTGGATTCCGGAAATGCCCTCACCGTACACGATGTCAATTCGGCGATCTTGAACGCGGCGACCATGTACGACCTTGAGTTTGGTACGGTTGCCAACGGCATCCTGGCATCCTTCAGGTTTGAGTGCGCCGCACATCGCACCGCACCGTGGCATAGAATTTCAGCCTTACCACCGGTCGTGGTCTCGGGGAGACCAAACATGACGCCAATTTTCTCGCGCAATTGGTTGATGAAAATGGCGGTGGTGCCGGAGTTGTGCAGGGACTGGTCATTTTCCGGAGCGCCTGGCTCATGAGACGGGCCTGCAAACCCACGTGGCTGTCCCCCATGTCGCCCTCTATTTCGGCCTTCCAGGTGAAGCGCGGCCACGGAGTCAACGACGATAAGGTCGATGGCGCGGCCGAATCAGACATGTCAGCGATCTCTAGGGCCTGCTCACCATGGTCAGGCTGGGAAACCAACAGCGCATCGGTGTCAACCCCAACTTCCGGGCGTATTCCGGGTCTAGGGGCGTGTTCGGCGTCGATAGAAGGCGGCTATGCCCCCTTCACGTTGGGCGCTGGCAATGGCGTGGAGCGCCACGGTGGTTTTACCGGATGATTCCGGACCGTAGATTTCACAATGCGGCCCGAGAACCCGCCAATACCCAACGCCACATCGATGGCGGTGTTACCGGAGAAATGTCGCTGATGGTGGCCGGTTTGTCGTCCCCAGCCGCATGACTGCACCTACCGAAATCCTTCTTGGATTTGTTCGAGGCGGTGTCGAGTGCTTTTTGCCGATCGTTGACGGCGGCTTTGGTTGTTTTGGTGCTCTTTTGGTAGCCGCGGTTCCTTCTAGAATAAAACCTAGGGGGCACGCCTAGGGTGGGTTGATGGGCCAGTCTTGCAGGCCACTGCGATAAGTGAGTGAGACCTACGCAGTAACCCACCTGAAGGGCCATATGGTTGGACTGATCGAAGAACGGTTTTGGCTCTCGGTGCATGACATTTCTCCCCACGTTTCCGAAATCACCAGAATTTTACTGAGATGCCGGTTTGTGATGGCGAGTATTACCCTAAAGCACCCACCGGACGCATCATAATGCAGACGGCGCGATTGTTCAAGTGTCGATTGTTTGCGGTTTTCTTTACTGCTCGATGGTTGGTCACTGCTGTGCCTATTCGTCTTTTCCTAATTGACGTTCTGGTGGGATTCGAAAATCTTCGCTCAGCGCCCACCATATGTCGCGGGGATCGGTGCCGGCATCTATGAGTTCTTCGGCAGTTCCACCCAGCGCGACAATCATGTAAAGGAGTGAACAATCCACGCCCCACGTATCCCAAATTCGTCGGTTATGAGTTTGTGAAATTCCCGTTAGCCGCATTCGTCATTGTATCGATGTGGCATCGTGATGGGCCCACAAAGCCAGGCGCATCAAGACCAAAATCGGCGGGACAAGAATCACCAATCCCCCGTTTCAGTCACCCAAATATCAGATGCCCTCACTAAAGGGGTCCCCGAAGGCACCTCCTATGGTACAGTCATTCTGAGGTCACCATAGGGAACGCACCCACATAGGTATCCCCCATAATGGGACACCCGATGTTGGCACCCCCAGTCACTCCCCCTGCACCCGCAACCAAACAGAAAATCCCGAGATTGCATTACCATGCGAAAATGTACCCCTTTTGTGGGTATTTTTAGGTCTTCATCATGGTTTGAACAGTGTTTTAACTGTAGGGTGTGAAGCTATGACTCATCACAGGATAACCAATCTGCAACCACTACCCGATAGCTCTTATCGGCAGGATTCCATCTGCCCCCGCAGGGTAACCCACTGATTAGATGTGGGCTACATTGCAGTATTCGCCGCCCTTAATCATTGCGCTAGCATTCGTCGCTTGATCCCCGTCGGCGCCGCCGTGTGCCTATGTGCTACAAAACGCCGCCGTTATTCTTGCCGGCCCTCATATTGGTCGCACCCGCGTCTCCCTCACTGCGCTCCTATTCCTCGGCCTTGGCCTCATCAGGTCCCTGTGCCTGCTCGGCGGCAAAACCACGCGCTGCCAGCGTGGGCCCCACCCTGTTGCTACCTTGTCGGCTACCTCATCTCTGCCACGGTTGCCGGCAGCATCGCCTACCTCGCTCCAGGAAACCGCAAAGGCACTCACCATATATCTTGCCCTTGGCGCTATCGCAGCCCTGGCCTGCCAATACCTCCTGCGTCGGTCGGCATGATGTTCCGGGCTGATATGTCCTTTGGGCGAAGCACTCGCGTCAATGTTCCCTTCCTCATCCCCGATCTCATTAGGGGCCTGCCTGCTTGTTGCCATTGCCTCCGGGTGCACCTGTCCCTCTGACATCCGCAGGAAAGCCTTGAAGTAGTGGCCGCCAAAACGACATCCCCAAACCCTGGGGCAACGTCGAAAAGCATAAAGTAACACCAGTTTTGCCCAAAGCACCACTTTGGGCTTTTTATTCACCACGAGGAGCACAGCGGTGTCACCCATCAGATTCACCAACGTCAGCGTGCACTATGACGACCGATTAGTGCCAAACGATATCAACCTCAGCCCTCACCGAAAAACCGCATCGGCATCATTGGCGCAAACGGCGGCGGAAAATCCACCCTCATACGCCTCATCAATGGGTTCGGAAACAGCAACAACCGGAACGGTGACCGTCGACAGCCTCGACGTGGCAAAAACGCGCAAGCAAGTTCGACGAAAAGTCGGGTTTGTGTTCTCCGACGCGGAAACCAGATCGTCAAGTGCCGCACCGTGGAGGACGATGTCGCGCGTTCTACCGCGGCGATTAAAAACTCATGGTGGAACGCACCGGCCGGACCCGCACCATGCTAGAAAGATTTGGGCTAGAACATCACGCCCAACGCTCGCCCATACATCCTCTGGTGGGCACAACTCCTGGCGCTATGGCCGCCTGTTGGTCGTGGACCCGACGTGATTATTGCCGGACAGAACCAACCACGCTATCCGACATGCGTAATCGATTAAAAGATCTGAGCGCGTCTCGATACACGAACAGCAACTCGTGTGGTCAGCCACGTTGGTTTCTCACCGGATTCTGACCGGGTGTTGTCGTATTGATAATCATCGCATCGCCGCCGACGGGCATCCCAAGGAAGTCATTGATTTTTATACCAAGCTCATGAATCGGAGTGCTCTATGATCCGCAGCATTCTGGGCACCCAAGTGTTCCTGGCGTGCCTCATTCACCGCACGCCCCATGCAGTGAAGTTCTGCGCGCTTATCGCTTGCAGATTATTGGTACGCAGCATGTGGGTGAAAACACTGTATCCTGCGCTGATCTCACCATAGCGGTTAGCAGTCTCACCACTGGCTACCCGTATTCCACCGCGCATCATGTGGGAAAGCAAAGCCTCGCCACCTATGCCGCTGCTGCTGTTTCATAGGGCGTCCAATGGTGGCAGTTAGGGTGGGGACGGGCCGCCGCCATCGCTGAGATCGTGCCGTTTGGTTTCGGCTTCGCTGCCGCCCGTGTTACTCACGCTCACCACCACCATTGAGGAAAATGATGGTTGCTCTGGAGCGGGCGCTGCGCCCTACCGCCCGCCTAGGTGTGCCCGTGGATCGATCGTTTTGACGAGTTTCACCCACCATTCGGCTCATTCCGCTCATGCTGAACAACACCAATATGCGTGATGATTGCGCGTAAGCGCTCCGCGGCGCCGCATTTTCCATTACCGCATCTCGCACCCGGTCATCATCAGGTCGATTTCGCCGCGCGGACAATTGCTGATGCGTTGGATGCGCGGCGAAATCGCGGCGCCGGTGATGGTTAAATGTTGGTAATGACCCAACTTTTGTATCGAGAAGGATTCTCCTATGCCTCTTGATCTCCAAGTTAGCCAACAAATGCCAGTATTCCCGAGCTTGATGTGAAAGTGGCTAAATTCCGCACGAAATCCGACATGGTGCGATCCGCGGCGCATTGAGCACGCGCGATATTGGTCGAGGCCATGATTGTCATTGACAGCCGCATAATCCAGTACCTGCCGTTGCTGCAGGAAATTGCGGCACGTGATGAGGAGTTCGCGGTCGACATTTGAGCGAGGGTCTCTGATGCGTGGCGGATTCGAATTCACCCGCGCCACATAAATTAATGCTTTGTCGACGCCCGGCCGAACCAGTTGGGCAGGATGAGCGGTGCTCACCATGCAGAGGGCGGACAGCACCACAAAAACGTGATGATGCTGGTCATGGCGTATGGTGTGTCTCGGAGCAGCAACAGCGCCAGCAGGGCGTGACGAGGACAATGCCACTGCCGTATTGCGGTGAGCCCAAAGACGCGGCGCTGCGGTCATTGTGGGTGGCACCGCATTCAGGGCGGCAAGGCATTGGTGCAGAGGCGATGATCCCGTTCCATGCTGAACATGGCGAACACATGGGAATGACTATTCACAAACCACCAATACCGGTGATGGAGAATATCGTTGGGACCACCCACCGATATGACTGCTACCGCAAGAGAGCACCGAAGCGTATCGTCATGGCGTGCCTCATGACCGGTCGACGGTTCAGCGCGCTGCCAGGGTGAGCCCAATGATATTGCGGCCAAAAGTAGCGAACCATAATACTGTTCTGGCAGCAATTAAAATACGTGATATACAATTCCTATGGGCCGTGCGTGATAAACGCGCAGCCGGCCACGCAGAATGCGGTGACACATAGCACATAGCGCACGAATGTTTTGGTCTTCTTAGCAAGGTCCAGTGGTTGGCGAAGGTCTAGCGACTGTTGTGCGCGATGCTGGCTGCGCTTTCCGGCAATAGAAATATGGATCCGAAGAGATTACGCCCTGCACCGGCCATGCAGAAAAATGAGTTTCCACGTGCCTGTCGTCAACGCACACCACCGAGCGAGTGGGCGCAATGCCACTGCCGCAATCAGCTGCTAGAGTAGACAATGGTCTCGGGCGGCGGTCAGACCCATAGCTGTCTCGGATCATTGCCCGTGACGGCATTGGTCCCACGCAGGCGCCCTGCGCTTGGAATACCCGCCAGAAGACCACCACCTTTGTCATGCTGGTTGATGTGCGCAAAGCCAATGCCGCCAATGATGAAGAGGATGATGCCGACAATCAGGGGAATTTTTCGGCCAATCCGATCGCTGATTGCATACTAATTGGGCGAGCGAAAATCCCACGAGGAAACCGGTGATTGTGAGCTCTGAGTCACCACCAATGCGGCTTCCATGGTGTGCTGGGAGGAAGATAATGTCGGTCGACGAGTGAGGTGACTCGACATCAGGGCGCCCAAAATAATTAGGGAAAAGAAATGCGTGTTTTCGACGCGACCATGATCGCAAATACCTCCTGGAATACTCTCAACCAGATAAAAGACCAGTGTTCTTTTGTGCACTGATAGTCTTCCCACTCAACACAGATGCCAAAACGCAGTGTCCCTGGGGCGTCTGTGACAGACGAGTTAAATGGCAGCTTTATGGAGTCGCCACGCAGCTCCCGCGTCATCCGCCGGGCCACTCGCGTACCTATCGGCAAACTGAAGCCTGGGGCCTGGCCGCCTCAGCCAGACCGCTGCGGGCTTGCAGACGTGCCGCCCAATCTCGCCCGCCATTTGGGCGCGAATCTGCTCGGTAGACGGAATGCCCAGCCATCTGCACGGCCTGCCTCGATTTCCGCCATGCGACCCTGCACCGAGATTCTCCGCCAGCTCGGCCGAGCGCAAAGCGTTGGCATACCGCCGCTCGATCTTTCCCGCACCTGGATCCAGGTTCGGCGTATCCCGGAGCGGTACGTGGAGTTCATGGACTGGATGGACTCGGCCACCTTCTCCCTGCATCTTGGCCTGCTCCAGCTGGCTGAGGAGCTTAGCGCGCTCCGCAACCTTCTGCGCGCAACGCCATGGAGTTGCGTTCCACTGCTTTCTTCGCATCCGAAGCCCGCCGCAAAAAGCCCGATCGTGCGGTTTCTTGGTGTCCTCAACTGACTGTTCACGGCAGTCACCAATTGGAGCGGCAAACGCCTCGGCAGCGTTTTCATACTCAGCAGCTTTTGGATGTCATGCAGCCCGGGCTTTGGTCTCGCCGTGGGATGGCTCTGCCGAGTACTGCTGCAGCTTCTCAATATCCAGCTAACCTGCGGTTTCAGCTGCATCTCCAACCGCTGCTGTTACCACAACAGCCGCTACGCCTGCTGGGACAATTCCTGATGTGCTGCCGTTGGGCCTCCTTCATGGCCTGCTGGATCTGCACTTTAGGATCCGCATGCTCGTCGATCTTGCTATCGAAGAGGGCAGCCATAAAATGCTTCCAGTATGCTCTTCGCACGAAGGGGTTTGCACATCGCTTAAAAGCGCCTTTCACTGGCGCCCATTCATTTGAACCGGTTGCCCATCTTAGTGAGAAAGCCGACATCTTAGTTAGTAACATAATGTCGACTCTTCTGCCAAAGCCGACACAGATGCTACTACACCCGAACTGGTTCCTTTTCACATTCTGTCTGGGCTATGGAACCAGCGGCTTCGATGAGAACATCGGACACGCTTGTCCCCAATGCGTGACAGACACTCAGCTGGCAATCTGAGAAAGACAGACTTCTGTGACGCTGCTCCAACTCGGACAAATAACCGCGACGACGCGGATCTCGCCAATTCCTCAGCGCGTAATTCCCTTGTCAGCGCGAAACGAGCGCAGCGCTACCAGAGAGCTCTGCCGCAGTATTAACGGCTCTGTTTTCGGGCACGTGTCGTCATCACTGGCTCTCTGTAGAACTGCGGTATATTTCATCATCATTTACTCGCAACGGACGATACCGAAATTTGTTCCGCTCCTTCCAATTCTTTCTCCAACCTTCTTTGAGTCAAGGTAACCTGCAACCTGGGTGACCAGCCCTAACCCGCACCTATACAGGCAATCGCCAATGCCGCCGCCACTGCCTGACGCGTACTCATGTCCTGATCGCCCACCAATAAGTCCGCCGATCCGAGGTAAACGAGTCCCGACTGGCTCGGCCACTGCGCCTGCACCACCCCAGTACCCGCCGGGCGGCAACGCTCCACCCACACCTCACCCACCGGGTGACCATCCCTGCGTATCCGCCAGCCACTGCGGTCAACGACGCTTCCCCAATCGGCGCCATTGCCACGTCTCGCACCCTGCAGGCCATGGCGTATGGCGGTTTCCGCGCTACCGGACCGTAATGCGCCGCAAGCACCTCTTTGCGGTGCACGCGCGCCCGCTGCGATGTCGAGGTCCGTCGCAGGGTAACCAGGCCACGAAGCGGCGGCGCTGGCGCCGGAACGTTTTGGCAAGCGTGTGCAGCCAGCAACCCGGCAGTGAGGGATCTACTGGTAGCAAACATGGTCTGGCCTGGCAGTCGATAAGCGAAGTGATCACTTCCCGCGCCGTCACCGTACTACTACTGGTCACCGCTTTTCCGGCTTCATGGAATCCACAACATATGGCGGCAGCCCGTGCTGTGGTCACTACCACTGCGATGAGCATAACTGCCCAACGCCGGGTAGTGGGTGTACATGTGTGCCGGTGGTATCCAAAAATAATGTGACCGCAATGGTTTGCGTGGACGGTTTTCAGCTTTCCGCCTTTCGATGCTGGCACCGTGCTGCCCTTGCCACGCAGCTCAAACATCCGCCAAATCGTGATTACGCCAATCTCTCGTGCTAGGATTGCACAATGGTCACCCACACGGGCAGGCTGCCCGCTATTATTGAGACAGATGGGTGCCGCGGAAACTCAGGGCTTTGTCGGCGGTGGGGTCGGCGATTTTCCCAAAGTCGGTTACCAGGTTTTGCAGCAGGGCAATGCTCGCCATCAAGTTTGTCGGTAATCATCAACGCCACGAAAGCAACCCAATGACCATAGCATCCAGGACATGTGTTGGCCTTCGCTGCGGAGCACTAACCAGGCGAACAGGGGGTGAGCTAAGATCTCGTGTGCTGGTCGTGGATGTTGCGAACGTTGAGTTGTTGACTATTTGGCTGGGGGTGGTGCGCCAGAGACGGCATCATTCATAAATAACAACACTCACAACGATGGGCTGAATCACCCCATGCAGAACCCTCGCAACTGACTAGCATCAACCATCAGGACTGTTTTGCCATTGAATGCTTCACCATCCCGCCGACAGCCTCGCAGGATCATCGAGGCTGCGTCCTGCCCACCGGGAGTTTCGGAGAAAACTGGAAAGAAGAAGGCAAACTTATTGGTTCCGGCCCCTACACCGATGGGGATGGTGACGCCCTCATTGTAAATTCATCTCGACGAGGTCTGCTACGATTGCCGACGCCGAAGCACCTCTGCATGGCCGATAGAGTCCTTTCCACACCAATAACGCACTCCACCGGGCGTAGTGTCGCACACCCGGGAACCCGGTGCTGAACATCTTTGGGTGTTTAAGTTTCCCCGCGCAGGTTTCCGTCCGTCAGCGTTACTTGTCGAGCTTTTCAGCTCCGCTGAGTGTCGTCTGTTTCGCGCTATCGCATGGGAATACTCGCCGTAGTCCTTATTCCATTTCATGGCGATGGCACCCCTGTTAGCGCTCGTCGCGTTTCACCTGTAATCAACGAGGCAACCACCGCAATGGTTAAAATGCCCACGATGGTTGCGGAGCGACAGCACGGTGGGGATTTCCGGCACCGGCACTCGACCGTGCCGTTGATAAACCATAGTCTGTTCCCGTGCAATGCGCGCAGGATGAGCTTTGACGCCAATGAATCCCAGCACACCACCCAGGCCATAGGGTGGAGCGCTAACCAGGTCCAGCAGCCCATCAAGCAAGAAATACATTTGCCGTAGTCCCGGTGCGTGGAACGCGTTTGTGGTGAGCACTGATGTGAGGGTTCCTGCCGTGATGCCGTAGTCGCTTGGAATGGAGATCCGGCGCAAAACATCCCGCGTCGATCAGCCACCGATGGCGATCAATGCCACAAACAGTGTGGTCACGGCGAATTGGCCTTTGTGGCGGATAAACAGGTGGTCGCTTTCATGCCGTGGGCCACCGGAATGACCTGACGCAGGGTCGACCAACCACATGTCGTTCCGGATCTGTTTCCGGCGACGTGCCGAATCTCGTCGATGACTCAGTTTCACCGCGGTGTACAGCAGGAAACAGGCCAAACAGGTAGAACACATCCGACCAGGCGTCGATGGCGACTTTGCCCAACAGAATAAACACGAGTCGGAAGGCGAGCGCAGCATGATCCGATGAGCAGCACCTTTCTGCCAGCGTATTTCCGAGCACCTGGAAACCGCGCTGATGAGGGCAAACACGAAGAGGTTGTCGACGCTGAGTGCTTTTTCCATATTATAGCCGTAAAGAATTCCAGCCCGTGCTGATGCGGGTTACGGGCTCGGACCAGGTAAACCATAGGAACATACCGAACACGCAGGCCAGGCTGACATAAACCAGGGACCAAATGGCGGATTCTTTGAGGGTAGGTTCGTCGAGGGTGGTGCGCATATGAGAATAGAAGTCGAAAATGAACAGGCCAATCACTACCAATAGTGATCCAGGTCACCATGTTTTACTTCCCCAAATAAAGACCTCCGGTCTTATTCGTAGTACTAAATAGAGCCGAGGTCTCCCCACCCACTGACGTGCGCTGCTTGACGACGCCGGGTGGTGCGCTGCCAGCGAGACCGGATCGTCTTCAAAAAAGCGTCACGTGTTGACGGTCTACGCTGATTATGGGGTACTCCTCCAACGATGCCATCCTATGCTGGCACGTTTTAGAACGCATTCTGAGTGGGGTTATAGTGGCGGCAGCAACCTGGGTAGCACCACCGCTGGGCCACGGCACCACCACCATCATGGGGTCGCTCACCAGAGGTTTTCCTTCGGGGCATCCTTCGATCGGCGCCTTGGAGCAGCCACAAAACCGTATCTAATTCCTCCGGTTTGACGAGCACTTCCCGGGCCTTGGAACCTCCGATGGGCCCACGATCTCTCAGATTCCATGAGGTCCATGAGCCGGCCGGCCTTGGCAAACCCGATGCGCATTTTGCGCTGCAGCATTGATGTTGACCTGAGCTGTGAGGTCACCACCAGCTCCACCGCCTGAGGGAGGTTCTCCAAATCATCAACGATATCGTCGTCGATTTCCCCGCTTGTTTTCCGCGGATTTGTCCTCGGTAACGCCCTCGGTGTGCACCGGTTCACCCTGTTCCTGAGCGGCATCGACCACTGCCTGGATTTCCTCATCGGTGACGAATGCGCCCTGAATACGTTGCGGCCGCCCACCCTGCGGTGATAAACAGCCCATCACCATGCCAATGAGTTTTTCCGCACCCGCCTGATCCAGGATCACCCGCGAGGTCGGTCGGTCGATGGTGGCGAATGCTAACAGGGACCCGGTACGCTGGTTGAATCAGCCGGTCACCACATCCACCGATGGGCGTTGCGTGGCCAAAACCAGGTGGATGCCCGCCGCCGGGCTTTCTGGGTGATGCGCACGATGGAGTCTTCGATCTCCTTCGGGCGGTCATCATGAGGTCCGCCAGCTCGTCACGATACACGCAATATAGGGATAAGCGTGGTATTCGCGTTGGGACCCTGGTTCAACTCTCACCGGCATGAATTTTCCGGTTGAATCTTTAATATGCCGCACCCGAGCTGATTTTGCATGTCCAGGTAGCGTTGTTCCATCTCTTCCACCAGCCATTGCAGATGCGGCGGCTCTTTTCGGCTGGGTGATGATCGGCGTAATCGGGTGCGGAATCCCTCATACGGCGTGAGCTCCACCATCTTCGGATCCACATAAGCCGCACATCCTCGTGGCGCGGTGAGCAGCGACACCAGCAGCGATTCACAAACGCCGACTTACGGAACCGGTGGAGACCTGCAACGAGCAGATGTGGCATTTTCTGCGAGATGGGACACAAAATGCCCCTCGATGTCTTTGCTTAACCAGCATGGCATGGATCCCGCGTCTTCGTGAATGGTCGCGATCATTAAGCACATCCGCCAACCGGACCATTTCCCGGTCGGTGTTGGGCACCTCAATGCCCACCAACGATTTGCCCTGGGATGGGGGTGAGCAATCGCACATTGTCCGTGGGAAAGCAGCGTATGCAAATTCGACTGCAAATTGTGATTTTCGACACTTTCACGCCGGGACTAAGCTGCACCGTGAGCGGGTTACTGTGGGTCCATGACAGAATCCCACCACGGGCGTCCACTTTAAACTCCGTGAACACGTCGGTAATGGCCTCAATCATGCGATCATTCGTACAGCTGTCTGGGTTTCTGAGGAGCCGTGAGCAGGGATGTGCTGGGAATTTGGTAGACAGGTCATCCACCAAAATGGTGCTTCCCCATCGCCTGCGCCGTATCCGCCGTCGTCTTCCGCCGACGAGTCGGTGGTAGCCGTATCGACTTGGGTCAGCAGCATGCTACCCGGCGCTAGCGGCCCCTGGATGGGGCGCATGGCAATGGGTGCGGTATCCGCCTCCGCATCATTGACACGGTTGCTGCATCGTTGCCATGGCGGCCCTTGGGGCCTGACGGAGGTTCTTCTGCGATCGAGCCACCGCGTCTGCCACACGCTGCCCCGGAAAGCGCGGCGGTACGAGTTTTCCGCAGACCGCACTGTCTGGGATGCGACATCCGCGGCAGCATCGGTTACCGCATCAGCAACGGCACGGTGCGTATTTAGGCTTTCGCCGCCGCGGCACCGGTAACGGCCGCAGATGCCGCAGTTGCTGTGGTACGGCGGCTTTGGCCCGCATCCGACACGGCTTTTGCCGCCGCTTGGGCAGCACCTTGGGCAGGGCGCATCGTTTGATGGGAACGCGGCCGACGACGGGATCGCGCCGCCCGGGAGGCGGTGACCGGCGGGAATTCATCGGTGTCGGCTGTTGAATTCGCGTTCTTCAGTGTTCTGTCGCGGGAAAGCCGAGGTTTCCGCATCGGAATAGCTGTAGATCGTCATAGTCGTCGTAATCATCGTACGGTTCCTCGTCGTAACGCTCTTGCTGACGCCGCGGGGTCTCGTCAGTCGGCGGATTGGTGCGGCCGCGCCTGCAGCACGTGCCTCTATTTCCTCATCAACATAGTCGTAATCGTCTTCGTAGTAGTCATCATAATCTTCATCATCACGATGACGTTCCTATAAAAATTACGGATAATGGTGAACAGTTCCCTGCACGCTAATACCAGTTGCCTGCAACGCCCGAAAACTATCAACAGCAACAGTGGGATTGCCAGAAATTCGGTAAAAGCCGGCAGCCAGTGGGCCACCAATCACAAACCCAATGACGCCACCGGCCTGCATACGATCGCTCCACGCCGCAGGGTTCCCGCCATAATCCGCAATAAACCCAACATGGCGGCGATAATGAGTGCTGAACCCTCATGATGCGCATGCGGTTTTGTGGCTGCGGCCTGGTAGCCCAGCATGAGCGCGACCGCCAACACGACTCAGCGCAATGGGCGGTATCAATGCACCAGCCCCCGTCAGCAGATAGGTCATCGGCGATTGCCGAACCAATAGGCCCAGCAACTTGAACCATACGGATGCGCCTAACACCACTGCTAACGCAATGAGGGCCAGCCCGACGCTATCAGAATCGGGTTTTGTTTTCGCTTGCTCGCCCTTACCTGCGGACTTTTTACTGGCGGTCTTCTTTTCGGCCGTCTTTTGCTCGCTCGATTTTGCTGGCCACCTCATTAAGCTCCTCAGTATCTGCCGCATCATGTGACGCACGCGATGCCTTACGGTACCAGTCGGGTGACATTGCTGCCACGAGCGGTCACGCCAAAAAGCCGCGGTCAAACCGGCTCCAACTGCAGAAACCGCAGACCCGGTTCGTTCTACCAGAGGTTGCTGCTGCCCGTCGAGAAGCATAGCCCGTATCCCGGCCGAAGTAGAACTTACTGTGTCGGACATGTCACATCATCTCCCGTCAAACTGCTAGCGGGAGCTGGGTCCCACCAGTGTCGGGGTGGGGCGTGGTTACCCTGCGCATCGCCCGTCGAAGAAGTGCTTCTGACAGTCATGCATCACAGTGTAACGCTTTATGTCACTGCTTTTCACTCACGCAACACTGAAAGACAACAATAAATTTTTACCACATTGTCTTGGGGAGATAGCGAAAAATCTAGTGAAAACCCACCCTCCTACACGCCAACTCACCAGGGTTTCCGCACCACACGCACACACATAAAGCTACACTTGCGAACGACGAATACCCGCCGATAAATCATCCACCGTTACTGTGCAACATCACGACCAAACATCCATACAAGCTGCCCTCGCCGGGCCGCTGACGGTCGCCACACCACTGCCATTCTGCGCCACCCCACGCTCATCATGCACCACTACCCGCGGCCACCCATCGGGCTGCACCACCACCGGCACCGTCGAGGAACGAAGCAACATCTTCGACATAGTCTTCAGGCCACGCAATAACACCCGTTCGTCCGCCCGATCCAGATGCTGCGGCTGGTCCGCGCTGCACTGGGCCTGGAAACATCCTCGTGGTGCTACGAAATGATCGATCGCATTCAACCACCGGTCGGTCTTCGCCACGGCCAGCAACCGTGACCCCCGCTCCCACCGATCCACCAATTCGGCATACGGCACGGTAGCCTTCAACTGCTGAGTTTGGGCCTCCAACTTGGCCGATAGTTGCGGTACCATCATTCCCGCAGCTGCCAATGGGTAATTCTCCCGGAATCACCAAATGTATGATCAGATCCAGTGTTGTCCACCCCGCACAGAGTGTGGGCGCATCTGGACCGACCTCACGCAGCAAATGGACGAGTTTATAGCGTTGCATTATCAGAAAAAGTCAGTGTCACACAGTGTAATCATCAGTAAGCGACATGACTTTAATTAACTCCTAGGCTACCTGCCGGTACAACCGGCCGGAGCGGCTTAGAGGCGTGGGGCGGCTGCGCTTCACCTCATCATCATCAATGGGTGAATGCACATCCGAGCTCATAGAACAACGGTGGGCATAATCATGGGGTTACGCCGCCACGTCTGCTCCACATACCGTGACACCTTCCGGCGCAGGTGCTGCACCATGCGGTAGGGATCGTTCTCGCCCTCAGCTGCCAAATCATTCATGGTGTTCTCCACCAGATTCTGGACCTCTGGCATCATGGTTTTTCGCATCATCGGAGAAACCTTCGCATGCACCGTTGGGTGCTCCAACAGGCGACCGGTGCGGTTGTCAATCACGGCGGTGATCGAAATCAGGCCCCCTCCCCATCGACGTGCGATCGTCAAGAACCTCCTGGTCGATGTCGCCCAGTGGTGACACCGTCCATCACAGGTTACCCACGAGGGATTTGACCAGCGACTGAAATCTTGCCGTTCACCATGTCAACCACAACACCATTTTGGGCCAACACCACCTGGTTTCGGTCCACACCGGTGGCAATAGCCAGCTCCTTATTGGCCCGCAAATGCCGCCACTCGCCATGCACCGGCATGGCGTTCTTCGACCGCGCCGCATTATAGAGGAACAGCAGTTCCCCGGAATAGCCGTGGCCGAGGTGTGCACGTTGGCATCCTTATTGGTAATCACCGTGGCACTCAATCTGGGCCAGCATGTTGATCACGCCAAACACCGCTTCCTCATTGCCGGGCACCAACGACGAGCTCAGCACAATCACATCACCATCACGCACCGCTGATCTGCCGATGCTCCTGGCGCGCCATGCGAGACAGGGCAGCCATGGGTTCACCCTTGGGTGCCGGTGGTGATGAGCATAACCTGTGGGGTGCCATCTTGGTGGCGTCATCCATGCTGACAATGGTGCCGTGGGGAACCCCCAGGTAGCCAAGTTTTTCGGCGATTTCCATGTTTGCGGATCGTGGAGCGACCATTAAAAGGCCACCTACGGCCAGCGGCAACGAGCCGCGATCCACCGCAGCCTGCACCCGATACACGTTGGAAGCGAAAACAGGCGAGAATGACGCGTTGTTTGGCGTCCGCCACGATGCGTTTGAGTGTTGGGGCGATGGCGGATCTCAGAGCCGGAAATTCCGGGGTGGTGGCGTTGGTGGAGTCGCACAGGAACAGGTCGATGCCTTCGTCGCCGAGCGTCGGGACAGGGCCGGCAGATCGCTGGGTCGACCGTCGGGCGGGGTTTGATCGAGTTTAATGTCACCAGTCGCGACGACAAGGCCAGCCTTGGTTTTAATGGCAACGCCGAGACAGTCGGGTATAGAGTGGTTGACCGCCGAAGCGAAGGTTGAACGGTCCCCGGTTCTCCGGAGGTTTCGTTGACTTCTGATGAGTTTTGGGCCGCTGGTGGTGTCTCCGGCATTTGGCGGCGATCAGGCCAGGGTGAATTTCGAGGCGATGATCGGCAGGTCAGGCCGGGTTTCAGCAGCCAGGGGATGGCGCCAATGTGGTCTCTCGTGCCCGTGGGTGATGACGAGAGCGTCAACGTTGCCGATTTTGTCTTCGATAGGCCCAAAGTCGGGCGGGGATGAGGTCGACTCCGCGTCTCGCCAGAGGAGGGGAAAAGCACACCGCAATCCACGATGAGAAGGCGGTTATTATATTCGAAAACGGTCATGTGCGGCCGATTTCGATATACCGCCGAGAGCATAGATGCGCAGCCCGTTTTTGGGTGGGTTTTTCGGAAGGGCAGCCGCTCGGTCAGGTCGGCGCCTCGCATGGATTTGACCACATTGCGCCGGTTACGGTTATCCCGCCCGACAGGTCCCTGAGCTCCGAACGGTGGGTTTTTCAGGTTTTAGTGCCACCGGTTTTTGGGATGCGGTGGTTTTCGTAGTGTTTTTGCCGCACCAGTTTTTGGTTGCGGTGGTTTTCGTCGTACCAGTGGGTTTTTGGGCGTGGTTTTTACTGCGGTTTTCGCAGCGGTGGGTGCCTGGAATACCGGCGATCCAGCAGCCTCCGGGGGTCCCGCTTTACGGGTAACCTTTCGGGGAACGACTACGGGGTTCAGTCATATTATAAAACTCCAGCTTTTTCCATGTTAGTGGCGCAGCGCTTCGATCTCTCCGTGGTTGCCGCCATCACTGGTAGAGCGAGAATCCCCATGTCGAGGCCTTGGGTTTGAGGCGGCGTATGGCCATGGTGACTCCGCCTAGTTTTCCTTGGGCTGCTACCAGTGGGTTGAGTGAAGCGTTGATCTTGCGTGCTTGAGCAAGGTCGCCGTTGATTAAACGATTGATGTAATTGGACAAGTTGTGCCGGTGCGAGATGTCCGATAACCGAAATGATCCGGGTGGCGCCCACGCCCAGCCAGGGGAAGGTTGAGGGGGTCGTCACCGAGTGCTCGCGCCAGCCGGTTTCCGCAATGAGCACGGTTGCCTCGGCAATGTTACCCTTTGGCATCTTTGACGGCTTGGATGGTGGGGAGCTCCAGCTAGTCGACGCACGGTGTCGGCGGCGATGGGCGACCACTGACCCTAGGCGGAATGTCGTATAAGCATACGGGCAGATCGGTGGCCTGCGCAACTGTCGCAAAAGGATGGTAGAGGCCTTCCTGGCTTGGTTTTGGAATAGTAGGGCGTTACTACCAGAAGGGCGTCGGCCCCGGCTGGGCTGAGGCGCGTGCTGGTTCTACCGACGTGGCGGTGTTGTTGGTGCCGGCGCCGGCAATAATTTTGATGCTGTCGCCGACTTCGCGGCGGACGGCGGTGAGCAGGTCGAGTTTTTCCGACAGCGTGGTGGTGGGTGATTCTCGGTGGTGCCTGCTAGCACCAGCGAGTCGACGCCGTGGTCGACAAGGTGACGGGCCAACTGGGTGGCTTTGTCAGAGATCCACATTATTTGTGTGTAGTGAAGGGGTAACCATTGCGACGGAAATTGTGCCGAATACGTCGGCACCCGTCTTCGCTGCCCAAACCTGTGCTCATGAACAACAAGGTTACCCCCGTTTGTGTGGATTACTTGTAACTTAGCAGATAAATTTTCTGCTGAGGTGCTACTAAAAGTCGGTGACGTAGGGGCTGGCTGCCATTTCCGTTCCGTCAGCAAGGGCAGCTATTTCAAAGTCGCTGAAGACTGTGGGGGCGGCGGTTTTAAGGAGTTTCAAGCAAGCCACGGCGAGTTCCCGGATTTCCACATCGGCGTGTTCGGTGGCGCGCATGCCGATGAAATGCCGCCAGGTGCGGAAGTTCCCGGTGACCACGATGCGGGATTCGGTGGGCGCGCGGCAGAATGGCTAGGCTGCCTGGTGTGATTGTTTGCGTCGAAGTACCAAAGCGTTAGTTCGTCACGTAGTTTGAGTTCCAGGGCGGCGAGCAGTTCGTCGTAGGCCAGCCGGGTGTTGTCGATGGCGCGGAAAAATACTTGGGATAGTTCCGCATCGTCGGCAATGAGTTTCGGCACGGCAACTTCGGATTCTTCGGGGTGGACGAAGCGTTGGGAGAGTTGTGAGAAGCTGAAATGCCGGTGGCGGGTGAGTTCGTGGGTTGCCCTCAGTGAAATGCCGCGCACATAGATGGTGGCGGTGGTGTTCCAGCAGGGCAAGGTGCCTGACTTCCATGATGTGGCGGATGTGAGGCGTCGTCGCTTCGGGTTCGAGGGTTGGGTTTGTTGAAGGTTTTGCAGCAGGCACGACCTGCAGAATTCAACGAGCGCTTCTGGATCGTAGCTGCATCGGTTTCCCAACCAATATCGGTTGGGGGTGGAATTGGCTGTGTGCCACTAGTCGCACGTGAAGGGTGATGCCTGCGCCATGGTTTAGATTCCCAGGTAGTATTCCAGGCCGACGGTGAGCCTGGGTTTGGTACCCGGTTGCGTACGCCGAGGAGGACACTGGGATGAAGGACATGCGGTCATAGGAGTCTTGGCGGATGATGAGTGTTTGTCCTTGGGGAGCCGAAGATGACGACTGGCCGTGGGCGACCATACCGGTCATGCGTACGGCGTGGACGGGACGCCGTCGACGTTGGCACCGCGGGCGCCGTCGAGGGCTTGGGTGGTGGCGTCGGGCATGGCGGGCGGGTGGGCGGCGCGCGGGCGGCGGCGATGCCTTCGGCGGTGTGGATGGCGGTGCCGCTGGGGACATCGAGTTTGTTGGGGTGGTGGTATTCGGACGACTTCGGCGGGAGTCAGAAGAAGCTGGGCAGCCTGTCTTGGCGAGATTGCATGGCAAGGACCGCGGAGATATGGCGAAGTTGGGGCGATGAGGCGGAGTTGAGTGTTGTTGCTGGTGGCCCAGGCTTCGACTCTGGGTGAGGCGTTCGGGGTGAATCCGGTGGTGCCTACCACGCAGTGAATGCCGTGGGTGAGGCAGAAGTCGAGGTTGTCCACTGACAACGTTGGGGGATTGGTGAAGTCGACGATGACGTCCGCCTGGGCGTCGATAAGCGTTTGGAGGGTGGTCGTCGCGGTCGATTTGGGCGACGAGTTCCAGGTCGTCTGCGGCGGTAACTCCGGCGACTACCGCTTGTCCGACTCTGGCCTTGTGCTCCTAGGACGCCTACTTTGATGGTCATGGGGTTCTCCTTGTCATGCTTTCGACGATATTTGTTTCGCAACAGCGGTCTGGTGCAGAAGGAAAGTCACTATCAGAATAAGCCCACCACCTGGTGGGTGATGGGCAGGTAGTTAGTGCGGTGTTTCAGGTTAGATGCTGTCGCCGCTGAGTCCTAGGAGATTTTGCCACTGGTTGTCGATGTCGAGGATCCACCTCGATCTTGTCGCCAACGTTGACAACGTCTTCGACTTTTTTCGACGCGTTTGCCGCCACCTGGTTTGGAGATGTGCCAGGCCGTCGCGGCCGGGCAACAGGGAGACGAACGCGCGCCGAATGGGGTGGTTTTGACGACGCTGCCTAGGAACCGCTCCCCTACTTTTGGTAGTTGGGGTTGGCGATGGCGTTGATTTTTCAATCGCAGCGTCGGCGGCTTCACCGGAGGTTGCGGAGATGTATACGGTGCCGTCTTCTTCGATGGACACTTCGGCGCCGGTTTCTTCGGTGATTTGGTTGATGGTTTTGCCCTTCGGGCCGATGACCTCACCGATCTTCGATACCGGCACTTTCACCGAGGTGATGCGGGCGCGAATTGGCTCATTTCTGTCGGGAATGTCGATGACTTCAGCCATGGTGTCGAGAATGGTGAGCCGGGCATCCCGGGCTTGCGCTAACGCGTCGGCTAGCACTTTGGAGGATGCCATCGAGTTTCGTGTCGAGTTGCAGGGCGGTAATGAAGTCGGCAGTGCCCGCAACTTTGAAGTCCATGTCGCCGAATGCGTCTTCGGCGCCGAGGATGTCGGTGAGCGCCACATAGCGTCTCCTTGCCGTTGACCACGTCTGCACGAGGCCTGATGGCGATGCCGGCGACGGGGCTTTGAGCGGCACGCCGGCGTTGTAGAGGGACAGGGTGGAGGCACACGGAGCCCATGGAGGTGGAGCCGTTGGAGCCAGCGCTTCGAAACTTGTCGGATGGCGTGGGGAATTTCTTCCGGGAGGGGATGACGGGCACGAGGGCGCGTTCCGCCAGTACGCCGTGGCCGATTTCGCGGCGTTTCGGGGAACCAACCCGCCGGTTTCCAGTGGAATAGGGCGGGAAGTTGTAGTGGTGAATGCAGCGTTTGGTGGTGGTGGGGGTGAGCGAATCGATTTGTTGTTCCATCTTCAACATGTCGAGCGTGGTCACACCCATGATTTTGGCTCGCCGCGTTCTGAAAAGGGAAGAGCCGTGGGCGCGGGGAATCAGATCAACTTCTACCCCAGGTCCCGAATGTCGGTCACGCCTCGGCCGTCGATGCGGAAATGCTCCGTCAAAAATCATGTGGCGCACAATTTTCTTCTTCATGACGGCGCTGTAGGCGGCCCGGATTTCTTTTTCGGCGTCAGCTTCGCCCAAATCAGCGGCGAATTTATCGACGAGGCTATCTACCACCTGTTCGAGGTAGGCATTGGTGGCTTCGTCGCGTTCTTGCTTGTCTTTGAGGGTGAGCAGGTCACGGAGTTTTTGGTGGCTTTTGCGCTCTACCGCCTGGTAGATGTTATCGCCGTATGGTGGGAAGAGGGGAAATTCTTGGGTTTCTTTGGCCACCCGGTCGGCGAGACCTCGTTGGGCGAGAGCAGAGGAGTTCGATAACGGGTTTCGCAGCTTCCAGACCTTCGGCAACTACTTCTTCGGTGGGGCGGGCTTGCCTTCGAGATTTTATCAATGACGCCTTCGGTGGCGCCGGCCTCAACCATCATAATGGCAACATCGCCGACGGTTTTCTTGCCGACTTTTTCTCCACAATGCGGCCGGCAACAACGAGTTCGAAAATGGCTTCTTCGTGTTGCGCGTGGGTGGGGAATGCCACCCATTGCCCTTTCGGATGTTTCTTGTCCGCAATCAATGCCATGCGCACCACCCACCGGGCCGGATACTGGCAGGCCAGAGAGCTGGGTTGCGGCGGATGCACCGTTAATGGCGACCACATCGTACATGTCTTTGGGGTCGATGGATAAAAACCGTCACCACAACTTGCACTTCGTTTCGCAGCCCTTTGACAAAGGTTGGGCGCAATGGACGGTCGATAAGTCGGCAGGCAAGAATGGCTTCGGTCGACGGTCGTCCTTCCCTGCCGGAAGAATGATCCAGGGATCCGCCCCTGCAGCATACATGCGTTCTTCCACGTCTACGGTCAGTGGGAAAAATCGAATCCTTCCCGGGGTTGTTTCGAGGCTGTGACGGTGGACAGCAGCATGGTGTCTTCGTCTCAGGTAAGTGGTGACGGAACCGCCCTGCTTGGCGGGCTAATTGTCCCGTTTCAAACCGGATAGTGTGGGAACCAAAGTCACCATTGTCGACGGTGACGGTGGCTTCGGTAATACCAAATTCGGTATCCTCGTTATAAGAGATTGCTTTCCTGGTGTTCTTATTGCTCATAGCACACGTCTCCTCTGTATTGTCGTGGCTGCGACGGTCATCGGTGCCGCCTGTCAAGATTGATTTCGATTTTTGGAAAAACACAACGATGAAGATCATAACATAGCCGCAACAGCTATGGAATTTGCTTTTATGCTTTTGCCTGCAGGGTTCAAGAAATAACAGAACGCCCTTCACCACTTGTTAGCGGCAAAGGGCGCAAGGCACGGTTAATGCTTAGCGACGCAACCCCAGGCGGGAAATCAGGTCACGGTACCGGTCCACATTATTGGCGGCCAGGTACTTCAGCAACCCACGGCGGCGACCCACCAGCAACAGCAGGCCACGACGAGAGTGGTGGTCATGCTTGTGGAACTTCAGGTGTTCGGTCAGGGCGTTGATCCGGGAGGTCAACAATGCCACCTGTGCTTCGGGGGAACTCGGTGTCGGTCTCGTGGAGACCATACTCGGCTAGGATTGCTTTCTTCTGCTCGGCGGTCAACGCCATAGGAACTACTCCTGATACTATTTCAGTCCACACTATATGCTACTAGCAGCCACATGAGCTGCTGTTTCAACTGTTGTGAACCCCAGCACGGGAAACCTCAAGCATCGTAGCACATATTACAAACCTGCGGCGACTTTCCCTTCACCCGGGTCATGAACTCGGTCAGGAATCGAGGGCACATCTACCGCGACTCGCCACCTGGGTGGTTGTGGACTCACCCATCCGGTTTTCGTCCCCAATGGTGCGGCCTCTGGTAGGACCTTCCAGATCCACTTTCAGGTTGATGGGGCAGGAGTGTCACCAATGTTGGGTCGATGGCAACACCTACCGCAAGCGGGTCGTGCAGACCGCAACCACCCAGTTCAGGGGCTGTGGTCTCGTAGGCCTTGATGTACAGTCTGTAGCATCGGCTAAAAGCTGACCTGCCGGCGTCCCGTATTCCCGCCACTTGCGGGTTTCTCATAGGTCAAAAAGGGTTTGCAGGGTGACATCCAAAACCAACCATTGTCACATCCTTGCCATGCCGCACCATGATATCCGCAGCCTCTGGATCCTGGCTGATGTTCGCTTCCACGCATGGGCTCACATTGCCTGGGACGGCAAGCGCACCACGGCATGAATACGATATGGGCGTGCTCCGCGAATTCTGGTGACCTACGCATGGCGGTGAGCAATGTTCGTCATGGCACCGGTGGGACGATAACCAGGTCATCACCATATTTGGCCACACTATCGATGAGGAAGTCCACCGCCGATTGTTTCTGACAGCAAGCAGCAGCGTCCGGCACAGTCACATCCCCGATACCGTTGGTTCCGTGAATGAACCCGAGATGGGCAGCACCTCGAAACCGTCTTTAGCCAGAGCACGCGATTCCCCTGCAAACACCGGAATGTCCGGCCGGCTGAAGAGCTCTAACAAGGCAAGATCGTTACGCACACCGTCTTGCACGAGCACATTCCCGTAAGTGGCGGTGATCCCAATGAGCTCCAATTCGGGAGACCCCAGCGCATAGGCCAGAGCCAGGGCATCATCAATACCCATGTCTAAATCTAAAATAATCTTTGTCATTGTACTTCTCCACCTCTAGGATTCGTAGCGTGTCAGCAACATCCTGGTGAATAGCAGCCAATAGTTCGGGAACACTGGTGAACTTTTCCATGCTTCGCACCCAGTCCACAAACTCCACCACGACCGTATGCCCATAAAGATCGGCGTCTTTACCAATCACATAACTTTCTACGCTGCGTCGTTTATCGCCAAATGTAGGATTGTGCCCAACGAGATTGCGGCCGGGTACCGTACTCCCTGCTTCATGTCACCGTCGATAGGTGCTTGTGATACCACCATTAACCACCCAGCGTACACGGCATCCTGGGGCAACGCTACCAAATCGGAGAAATATAAATTGGCTGTTGGAAACCCCAATTCCCGCCCACCCCTGACCGGCGCCCCGCACCACTGCCAACAACGGAAAAATTCCTGCCCCCAGCGCAGCATTTGCTTCCCGCACCTTGCCATCGCCCAGCAGTCGCCGAATCAGCGTGGAACAAATCACCGAATCGTCTTCCCACCAACAAATCAATGACATGCACCTCAATGCCATACTTGTGGCCAAGTTCTTTCAACATTCCGTCGTCCCTGCGGCTTTTTCCCCAAACGTAAAATTCGAGCCCACCACCACGGCCCAGGCCTTGAGCGTATCCCGAACGATCTGGAGGAAAAATTCCTCCGGGGTTAGCTGCGCCACCGCAACATTAAAACTCATCGCCAAAATATGATCGATCCCCTGGGCGGCAGCTAACGACGCCCGCTGCGTCACCGTCCCTAACAACGGTGGCATCCGATCTGGGCGTACATACGCCAACGGATGCGGGTCAAAAGTGAAGTATGCTGGGCAAACCCACCATGCGCCCTGGTTGTTGCGGCCGACAACAATCGACTATGTCCCCGGTGCATGCCGTCAAAAACCCCAATGGTCACGACGGAACCGGTCAAATCCTTAGGTACTTCAGTAATCCCATGCCAACATGATCCACGGAATAAGACTACGTGATGAACGTCAAACCACATAGACTAAACTGTCATGACACAAGCCTCCCCAGATCCATTAGCCACCTCCGGCCTTGTGGTCGTCGACAAGCCAGCAGGCATGACCTCACACGATGTCATTGGGCGACTACGTCGTATCTTCCACACCCGGCGCGTCGGGGCATGCCGGAACCTTGATCCGCTCGCCACCGGGTGCTCGTTTATCGGCATAAACCGGGGCACAAAAATTCCTCACCCACCTTGTTGCCGCCACGAAATCTACCAAGCCACCATCCGGCTCGGTATGGCTACCACCACCGATGACGCCGAAGGCACCGAAACAAAGCCGTGTCGAGACAACCCATCTCACCAACGATGATATCGTCGCCGCACTCCTCAATTTACCGGACGCATTATGCAACGACCCGCCGCGGTCAGCGCCATAAAAATCGCCGGTAAACGCGCCCACGAACGAGTCCGCGCCGGCGAATCCATCACCATCCCCTGCCCGGGAAGTCACCATCAGTCAACTCACCCCCACCGGTTTCGACCACCACGATGGGTTCATCGACATGAACGTCACCGTCGACTGCTCTTCGGGAACATATATTCGATCCATTGCCCGGGACTTGGGGAAGCCCTCCACGTTGGTGGGCACATCATCGCCCTCCGTCGCACCGCAGTCGGTAACTTCCCACTCGCCGACGCCTGCACCCTCACACAGCTGGAAACCAACCCCCAGCTATCACTCAGCCTCGATCAAGCGCTCACCCGCTGCCACCCCACCCTCACCATCACCGAAACCGAAGCCACCGCACTCAGCCTGGGACAGTGGTTGCCCGCACGCGGCCTTGATGGCACCCACGCCGCCGTGTCCCCGACGGACGCAGCATTGCGCTCGTCAAAGAAAACCGGAAATCGCCTGGCCACCGTGTTCGTGGCTCGACCCGCAACCCCTCACATAACCCTATGTGTCACATAGGTGGCCACCACAATATACCCATTGGTGATCTGCCACCGCCCTCAATCAACGGCACCGGGTGGGCCGCACCAGCAAATACGACGTGCACGTACCATCATCTCGCACATCAATCTCGGCCTGCTCAAACCCCAACCACCTATGGGTAAGCGGAAAACCACGCCTTATAGGTTGCCTCCTTCACACAAAACAACAGTTTTGTGGCGCAATCCACGCCCCGGCTCCGTAACCGATCCAACTGGGCAATTTCGCTCGGCAGCGCAACAGAATGAATCACTCTCCGGCAATGGCTCCGCCACTTCCACATCCAACCCCATCGACCGCACCAACAATCGGGGGCCACCACCGCCGCCCGAAACCCATTCGTATGCGTCAACGACCCCGACACCGCCGACGGCCACAACGGCATGCCCCGCTCACCACGCAAAATCGGCTGCGACGAATCCCTACCAAGATCTGCCAACGCCTGGTGCGCACACCACCGAGCATCACCAAACTCTGCCTTGCGGATATCAACCGCATGCGCCACCAGCGCGCGCTCCAATGGGTGCAGCATATTAAAACCGAGTCAAAATCAGTTGAATGATTCGCCACATTCATCGTGCAAAATTTTGCCGACTCGAAACAACGATGGATCAACCATTTTCCCCATCCACCTCCATAACCGGATACGGCCACACTTAAAATGGCCAGGCATCCGCCACTCCCGCGGATACCCCAACGACACTTCCATGCTGAACCCCTCCACGATCATTCTCCCTGGCATATGCAAATGACCATAAACCACAGCCTGAGCATCATAGCGCCGCGCCCACGACCGGGTATGCCGAGTACCGCACCACAACCCGATCTCCGTATACCGAACCTGGTTCACCGGCTCCACCACCAACGGCCAATGATTCACCAAAATCGTCGGCCCAGTGGTGCAGAGACAACCGTTTAATGGAATATGCCAGCCGATCCCAACACCAGCCACGCACATCCACAAACGGGGCAATAGCGAACTCATCAGTGAGCATAATGCTCTTATCCCGGGCCGACTGCACCGCCTCTTCCACCCCAAACCCGGCTGGCGGAACGAATAATCATACAACGTAAACAACGGACAATAGTGACCCCATGAAACATAGGGGCATGGGTCCTCCGAGATCAACACATCAATCCTGCGGCATAAATTCACAAGTTCGGCATATTTGATCCCGACCCCAGAAACCGATCCGAGGTACGAGAAAAACAACTCATGGTTTCCCGGCACCCAAATCACCTTGGCAAACCGGCTACGCAACATGGCCAAAACATCAATGATGACATTATTGCGTTCCGCCACATCGCCAGCAACAATAAGCCAATCCGACGGATCCGTGGGATAAATACTAGTGATGTGCTGGGAATTATCCCGCACTGCGGCATGCAGATCGGACACCGCCCATAAAGTGTGCGTCATGGTGTCCTCCTTGGATGAGTCTTCATCACTTCCGTTACGCTACAACCGTGCGTGACCAACATGCCATATCGCCCGCCACCTGCAACAATAACCACATGATGGTCACTGGGAACAACAACTGAAGATGTGATACGACAGACAACCACATAATCTTAACCTGAAACGACCCCATCACCCACTTAGCGCCGCCGGCGATTCCACGCAGAATCCCAATCACCCTATTGGCACCATCAACAACTATTACTGTCTCCACCAGTGTCCGCGTTATCCGCCACCCACTTCATGGAATAAAACCGGTGCACAAACTGCTACCAACCGAATCATAATGAAGCCTAAAGACCCCACCACACCCCCACTCAATCCGGTGTGCCACCACCATGCCACCGCAACCCCGGGCAGGAAACCACCAATCACCGCACAAATTGTAATATTCCGCAGATAGCTGGCATCGGCAGCCCTAACAACACCCCATCTAAAGGCAAACACCACCCCACCTATGAGAATCATGGCCACCAACTGCCACCAGGGCTCAGCCAGCGCAGCCAACGTGGCAGCATCAGTGGTGAAAATCTGGGAATGACCGCGAACCCGGCACCAAACACAGCAGCCAACACCAGCGCAAAACCCGTGAGTAGGCCAAAAATCCGCTGCCCCACTTGTTTCGCCGCTATCACAGAACCCGCCCTCACCGCCGCACTTTTCGATGAGAGTTTGCGCCGCAATCGCCAAAGAATCCAGCACCAACGTCAGAAAATTCCACAATTGCAGCAGGATTTGGTGCGCAGCTAACGCCTGCAGCCCAATCCGGCCCGCCACGGCAGCAGCAGACATAAACGCGACCTGAAAGCCAAAGAACGCAAAATCAGGTCGCGTCCCAGGACAATTTGCTGTTTCATCATGATTAGGGTTGGGTCGCCAATCCCCCACCATAGGCAGTGCAGGCCCGCACAAGTGCTGCTAAAAATAGGGTTGCTGTGATCGCGGTGCCCACCAGGGTCGCCCACGCCGACCCCTACGATCCCCAACCGGAGCACCAACACTGGGATAAGGATCGCGCCGGGAACTAACCCAGACAACGTGAAAAATCAGGGGTAGTCTGGTGTTTTCGGATACCGTGCAGCCACCCATTTCCAGCCATATCAATGAGCACCAGCGGAATAGCGAAGCTAGTGACGCGCAACCATTGGGCTGCGAGCTGCGCCACCGTAGGATCCTGCGATAGCTACAGGGTGAATTGGGGGCGCCAACCCACATGATGAGAGTGAGCACGAAACCCACTATCACAGCCATCCATGTGCCTGCACTCCCCTCACCGATCGCGCCATGAGTATCCCCGGCACCATACTGGTGTGAAGACCGAATGGTAGTGCCATAGCTTAAAAACGTGAGCTGCGTTGTCACCTGCGCATACAGGGTGGTACCAGTAGCGAGAGCCGCTAAAAGCACCTTACCGCCATAGCGGCCCACCACGGCGGTATCAAGCAACAGAAACAAGGGGGTGATAATGAGCACCCCCAGGGCGGCGTGACGCCAACCCCAAAATACGGGCTGCTGACACCTCCTGGACCAAAGTCGTCTGGGTCTTTTGGCCCAAGCTTTCTTGATTCGCATTTCCCTGATCGGCCGCATCAGCGCTTACTGCGCCTGCATTAGATTCCGAATCCGTCATTATCGAATGGGCGCTTCTTGATTCTGGTACAACACCGGACAGGACTTATTGGCGGCAGAAATGATATTGGCCGTAATCTCCGCAATCGTGCCGGAGCAGGTAAAACCCGCAGCCCGCAAATGTCCCCCGCCGCCAAGATAATGAGCCAGTTCGGACACATCAATCGTGTCCGACCGTAAACTCACCCCCGCAAAACCCGGTTGGTATCCTTAATCACCACCGATATATCAATATTTTTCATTCCCCGCACATAGTCGGCAATGGACTCCACCGCATGCAAACCATGGCCAGCTAATCACATCATGGGTAGCGAACGCGAAAGCAATGTCATGGCAATCCGACCGATGTATCTCCAGCGACGACAATAGCCCTTCCCAATCATGGTGAGATCAGAAAAACTCAATCCATCAAACATTTGATTCCTCAATGGTGCGAATATCCAACCCGGTATTCATGAGTTCCTGGGCCAACGCATGCATGACCGGCCGACCCACCGAAAACCCGCCAGTATCCGTCAATAACCCAACATAAAGGCAGTGGGCATATCCTGGGTGAGCACTACACCCAAAATGATCAAACCATTGTCTAATGATGGTCGTGGATGATTCACGGTGTAATCAATGAGATTAATACCCTGACATCCCAGGTTGAGAGGCATGATGATCGATCAAAATCACATCCGATTCCCGCCGCATCACGGCTTCCTCCAACGCGCTCATGCGCGCGGAAGACCACAATCCACCACAATGATGGCATCACATGATGGTAGTTCATCCGTCACAAGAATATTTTTCGGCCCCAGGAATGGTGAGCAAAGAATCGTCGAGAGGTAAACTCTGGCCAATGCAGACCACTGCTTCTTTCCCTAGTTGATGCGGGCCAGCAATCATTGCACACATGGAACCCACATCATCCGCATCGGGGTAATATGCCCGATTACCGCAAACCGGTGGTTCTCACGCACCCAAGCAGTAGCAGCATCCCACTGTGGTTCACCTGGAACCGATGTGACCACCACGGATTGATCTTGCACAACGAGCTCCCCTCATTGGTGTTAAACGTATGAAACTGTATTACTCTTCTGGGTCGGTTTTATACGGGTTCGCATCCCAGCCGGAGTAGCGGTTTCCGCAGTTTTGTGCCAACTCGGCATCTCGCTTCCGGCGCGCGCCAATAATTCCTCCATCCGCGCAGATGATTCTGGCATTGTATCCAATTCGAAAGTAAGCGTTGGGGTAAACTGGACACTTAATTGATCATCAACACTTTTGCGTATCTGCCTTCGCCCTGAGCCAATGCTTGAGCAGCCGCCCCAGTATCAGGTTCATCCGCAATATTTTTACCCCGCACCGTGTAAAACACTGTTGCGTCATGGAGATCACCAGTAACCCGAGCATCCGTGATAGTGATATATGCCAAACCGGGGTCTTTAATTTCCCGCTCGATAGCGGACGCAACGATATGCAGAATCTCGCTTTACTACTCGGTGCGCACGTGCTGGATCAGCTCACGATTATTCTCCTTGTTCACTTCAAGTCTTTGCTTGTCGACGAGTTTTCACCCGCCAATAGTATAAGGCTCACCTTCCCCTAGCGTATGCCAAAAGTAGAGCCATGATAGTCATTTTTCCAGCCGCGAGCCGGAACCTGGGATAACCCAAATATCCTATGGCCCTGCGGCTGGACAGTATTACACCCTCATCGTGTTTTAGGTGCGAGGGCACCCTCAACCTGTTCGAACACCTCGATGATATCGCCCACCTGAATATCCGTAGGACAACACCATACCGCATCTCGTAACCTGCAGAAACCCTCGGTCACATCGTCCTTTCTCGTCGCAATGAGGTGATCGTGGCATCGGCCGCAACCACATTGCCGTCTCGAACCAATCGCACAGATGCACCGCGGCGCGCCTTGCCTTCCTCAACCTTGCAGCCGGCAATCAAGCCCACCGCAGAAGCTTTAAAGATGGCCCCGGATCTCTGCCTCTACCAACCTCACGCTCCTCATAAACCGGCTTCAACATGCCACTGCGGTAGCCTCCACCTCTTCGATAGCGCTGATAGATAACGGTGTAGTAGCGCACATCCACGCCCGCCGAGTTGGCTTCCTCGGTCGCTTTGCCCCTCAGCTCGCACGTTAAAGCGCAATAATGACAGCGTCAGAAGCAGCAGCCAATGTGACGTTTGTTTGGGTCACAGCGCCCACGCCACGGTCGATGATATTCAGCTGCACTTCATCATCCACCTGTGATCTTCAACAAGGCTCTTCCAAGGCTTCCACGGAACCAGCATTGTCGCCCTTGAGAATCAGGTTCAGGGTGGATTGTTCCTGAGCACCGCATCCAGGTCCTCCAGGGACACGTGCTTCCGGGTCCGCGCCGCCAACGCATTACGCTTACGAGCATTCCGCTGGTTAGCGATTTGCCGGGCAACCCGGTCGTCCTCAACCACCAGCAGGTTATCGCCAGCACCGGGCACCCCATTCAGGCCTTGCACCTGAACTGGTCGTGACGGACCTGCTTCCTTCACATCATTGCTGTATTCATCCACCATGCGCCGCACCCGGCCATAGGTGTCACCAGCAACAATGGAGTCACCAACCCGCAATGTGCCACGTTGCACAATGACGGCTGCCACCGGGCCACGGCCACGATCCAGGTGGGCTTCAGATGGCCACACCCTGGGCATCCATGTCGAAGCTAGCCCGCAGGTCCAGGGAAGCGTCAGCGGTCAGCAAGACTGCCTCCAACAACCCGTCCACGTTGATGTTCTGCTTCGCGGAAATATCAACAAACATGGTGTCGCCACCATATTCTTTCCGGCACCAAACCATACTCGGTCAATTGGCCGCGGATCTTCTCCGGGATGCGCCGGGCTTGTCGATCTTAGTCTCACGGCAACCACAATCGCGCACATCAGCGGCCTTAGAGTGGTTGATAGCTTCCACGGTTTGCGGCATCACACCATCGTCGGCGGCAACCACCAGCACCGCAATATCGGTGGATTCTTTGCACCACGGGCACGCAGGGCGCGGTAAAACGCCTCGTGACCTGGGGTATCCAAGAAAGTACTCTGACGTTCCATGTCGTCAATGTTCACTCACCTGATATGCGCCAATGCCCTGGTGATGCCACCGGCTTCACCGGAGCCCACATTAGTTTTCCGAATGGTATCCAAGAGGCGAGTTTTACCGTGGTCAACGTGACCCATCACTGTCACTACCGGCGGACGAGACACCAGGTCTTCTTCCGTACCAGTATCCTCACCGAATTGCAGGTCGAAGGATTCCAGCAGTTCCCGGTCCTCGTCCTCGGGGAAACAACCTCAACCACATAGTTCATTTCTCACCAAGCAGCATGAGGGTTTCTCCGACACGGAAGCCGTTGCGGTCACCATTTCGCCCAGGTTAAACAGGGCCTCGCACTCAATGCGGCAGCCTCGGCGTTGATTTTCTCCGCAAAATCCGATAGGAAGCGCCCCGCGCCAAGCGGACCGTTTCCTCGGTTTTACTGTCAGGGCAAACCGCACGCCACCAATAAACATTGGGGCCTGTATTGCCTCGTACTCATTCCGCTTCTGCTGCTTGACTTCCGGCCTTTCCGCGGTGCACCACTGGGGCGCCCTAAACGCACCTGCGGTACTGCTGCGCTGGCCACCGCGACCACTGGTGCTACCACCAGGACGCCCACCAAAGTTGGAGCCCTGATTATCGGACCGGCCACGAGGCCCACCGGAACCACCGGAAGCCGAACGAGACGGCATCTGCCCAGGGCTGGGCTGGCTGGGCATCATGGCCGGCGAAGGCCGCCGCCCCTGACCGGTGCTTTGCCCACCAGGACGAGGTGTGCGCTGCCCGATTGGCCAGCGCCACGGCTGCCCTCGATTCTGGAGCGCTGATTAGTGCGATCATTAGTGCCGCCGCCCTCGACCGGGTCGACGGTTCCGCCAGCGTTACGCCCACCAGGACGGGGCTTGCCGATCCCCACCAGTGGAGAATGGATTATTGGCAACTCGCGGGGCACGCGCACCTGGTTTCGGGCCAGGCTTGGCTTGTGGTCGCGGCATGGTTCCCGGTGTCGGCATGCCAGGTTTGGGGGCCGGTTTCGGGGTACTGGATTTTGTTGGTTCCGTAAAGGTCGGGGTCGCGGGCTCTGGCTGGCGCGGCGGTACCGCCTGGTTTTGGTCGCACCTGACTTTCGCGGCAGTCCCGGCGCTCGGTTTCGGCGCGCCGGGCTTCACAGCACCAGGCTTCGGCGCACCAGGTCTCACAGCGCCCGCTTCGGCATGCCGCCTTTGCGGTGGCACCTGGCTTCGGCGTGCCGGGCTTTTGCAGGGCAGGTCCAGGCTTTTGCGGCACCCGCGCCTGGTTTCGGCGCGCTGGGCTTCATGGCACTCGCTCACGGTGGCACCTGGTTCTGGCGCACCGCTTTCGTAGCAGCATCCAGTTTCACGGTCGCGGCGCTCTGGCTTCGGCGCGCTGGCTCGCTGCTAGTTGATTGCGCAGACTTTGCTGCCGGCGTCTCATGCTGAGTGGTTATGCCGAGGCTGGCATAATCGCTCTTCATCTTCTTCACCACGGAGGTTCGATGGTAGAAGATGCAGCTTTTCACAAATTCACCCTTTCTTTCAGGGTGGCGAGTTCTTTGCTGGTTACGCCAAGCTGCTTGGCTAGCTCGTGTACACGTAGCTTTCCGGCACTTTTCTCCTGATTCTTTTCAGCGAAAAAGGCACATGCCCGGATTGGGGCCGGGACTTATCTGTGGCTTTCCGCCCGTAGTTTGTGGACGTTCATCGCTGATGCTTCATCGTGTGCTCACCAGTGTTCGGTCTTCTTTTCCTGAATTTCTTGGTCCGGCCATACGTTAAGGTTCGTCGCTAAGCTTTTGCGAGATACTTTCACCGACCAGTGTCTACTGGCGCAGACACCCGTAACGCTCTGGCCTATGGCGTTGCGGTTTTTCGGCCAACTCTAAAGCGCCCAATGTTGGGGTAATCCAACAGCCTCGACCAGGCATAGCTCGCGCTGCGGGTCGGGCACGATAACGTGGTGTTCCGTGTTGCGCCACCAACCGTAGTAGTTGGGTATCCTGGTTGTCGCTGGCGACCGGCAATACAGGTGCGTATGCGGATGACATTGCTTCCGTTGTCGCCTGTCGACGACGCACGTAACGCCTTAATCGTCATCCAACTCCTCACGCCGATGATTGCACCACAACCCTAATCACTTTAGAGCCTTTGCCAAGCTTTAGTCGATGAACACTTAAAAGTTAATTCAACCAAGCCGATTACTTCTATAAGATCTTTTAGGTGTCATGCAGCATCTGAGCGGGATGTCAATCTTCCAGCCAGTCAACCGGGCTGCAAGTCGAGCATTTTGCCCTTCTTTACCGATAGCGAGCGACAACCGGTAGTGGGTACCGTAACCCGCGCAGTTTGGGCAGTTGCGCCAATAATTTACATCAACCACTTTCGACGGCGCTAACGCGTTACCCACATATTCCGCCGGGCTGTCAGAATAGTCGATAATGTCGATCTTTTCTCCGTTGAGTTCTTTCATGATGTTGGTAACCCGCTGGCCCCTGCGGCCCCGATACACGCGCCTTGGCGTTCAGCCCTTTCACGGTGGCTCGAACCGCCACTTTGGAGCGGTGCCTGCTTCCCGTGCGATGGAAACAATTTCTACGGAGCCGTCCGCTACTTCTGGGGATTTCACCTGAAAAGGCGCTGCACTAATTCCGGGTGAGTGCGAGAGGTTAATGCTTAGTGAATGGGAATTGTGGTTTACCCCACCACGAATGATTTTCACCCGGATCACCATGTTTGAGTTGTTCACCAGGGATCTGTTCGGCTGGTAGAAGAATACCGTCTTGACCATCGGCTTCGGTGCTCAAATGCACCACCACAAATGCCGCGCCTCGTTGGCATGAATATCGGCCCTGCACCACCGGAAACCACCCGACCCTCGTATTCGGAATAGGCATTATAGGTTTGGCGGGTTTCAGCTTCACGCAGGCGTTTCGGCACAATGGCGTCACGAACAGCCACGGTACCGATGCGCTCAAAATTAGCGGGGTAGTCATCATGTTCCTGCACTATTACTGCCATCATCGTCAAACTCGCTGATGATGACAGCCACCGCACCGGTGGCGATATCGATGTCCACGCGGGCTTCGAGTGTTGGGCGCAGCATCCTTATATTCACGATAGGCATGCATCAGGCACTGGCAATTGTTTCTCAGAAGCACCCTGAACCGAAATACCTCGGTTTCGATGGCCTTCAACGCTTGGAACATCAATATTCACTTGCTACTTAAATCCTCCACCGTGTTGGGTTATCACGGCATCGTCGTAATTGCTAGCAACTAACTCCAACTCCTTCTCTCGTTGGAGTGGCGAACTCAACTTACCACCACCGAAGGATAATCCGCTAATTGAATTGGGGCAACCACAAAAATTTTTACCGACACGTTCAATGGTGATGACGGACGTTTTTCGTCGTCGTTCAACGCTCCGATGCGAACCTGGCGTTTCTTGCCGTCGTCGACAAGCGTGACAAGCCGACCACGGTTACGGCGCCAATGTCGAGGTTTCTGTCGGTGGGTGTGCTTACCCCGGGGTGCTTTACTTCCAGCGTGGATATCCTGGGCCGAAATTGAGCACGCCAGCGGTTTCTTGTTCGTCAAAAAGTCTCGATATTTCTTGCGTGATTGCTTCCAAAACGTCAGAATCGGGCCGGTTATCTGCGTCAACGGCAATAGCGACCACGCTTTTCTTGCCGGCGCGGAAATTTTAATATATTCAATATCCATGCCGTATTGATTCGCCACTGGTTGCACCAGGGGAAAAGTATCTCCGATGAGGAAAGCCATGGCTGCCATGCTAGTACAATGACACCTCATGAAGCGTTTACTCACCATCCCTCAGCGGCGGCCGTTATGGCAGCATTTACCCTCGCAGCCTGCGCGAACCTCCCCAATGAGGCGTTGAGTAAACTCCTGGCAGTAGCACCTGAGTCGGAAAAATCTGCGTTAACGGCTGAGATTGTTCGACTGTGTGGTCACCACATTCTGGAGATACCGAAGTCTTGTGATCCTCGCGGCGGCAACGGCAAATATAGATCTTCCTGATGCTGGCAGCAGGGTGTGTTGCAGGTGTTAGCGGACGTACCCCAGGGAATCCCTGCCAGTTGTGGTAAACCTCTACCTCTCATGTGGGTAAGCGAACAGACCA